>RCMZ01000427.1_pt1 | contig 23294 bp, 24 predicted proteins | sample 2041141 | NCBI WGS metagenome assembly RCMZ01 (sample SAMN09708263, study PRJNA481090) | Wastewater metagenome, whole genome shotgun sequencing project. | biome: sewage; isolation source: Davis station wastewater (DW) | place: Antarctica: Davis Station | collected 2010-03-01
GCGTACGCGACGCAAACATCTGGCCGGGCTGGGCCCAGAGGCGGCGGCGCGCGCCGCCGATCATGCGGATTGGCTGCCGGAGGGGGAGGTCGTGGCCCTTTACCGCGCGATGGGGTCGGAGTTGAACACCGACGCCCTGGCCGTGGCGCTGGAGGCGGTTGGGCGGCGTCTGTGTCTGCCGGCGGTGCTGGAACGGGATGCTCCGATGATCTTTCGCGCCTGGTCGCCGGGCGAGCCGCTGGAACTGGACGCCGCCGGATGTCCCGCGCCCCTGCCGTTGGCCGAGACGGTTGAGCCTGATCTGATCCTGACGCCGCTTCTGGCCTTTGATCCTTGCGGCGGGCGATTGGGGCAGGGCGGGGGCTATTATGACCGCACCTTCGCCGCGCGCCCGGACGCGATCCGCATCGGTTACGCCTATGCCGGTCAGGCGGTCGAACGGTTGGTGCTGGAAGATCATGACGTCCGACTGCATGGCGTTCTGACCGAGAACGGCTATACGGCTTTCAAATGAGACTGGCATTTTTCGGCGACGTCATCGGCAAGTCCGGCCGTGACGGCATCAGCGACTATCTTCCGGGCCTGAAGCGCGACCTGAAGCTCGACTTCGTTGTGGTGAATGCAGAGAACGCTGCGGGCGGTTTCGGCATCACCGAGAACACGGCGCGCGAACTGTTCATGGCGGGCGCCGACTGCCTGACGCTGGGCAACCATTCGTGGGACCAGCGCGAAGCCCTGACCTATATCGTGCGCGAGCCGCGCCTGATCCGCCCCGCCAACTATCCGCGCCTGATGGATGCGCCGGGCGCGGGCGCCAATCTGTTCGAAACCCATTCGGGCCGCACCGTTCTGGTCATGAACGTGCTGGGCCGGGTGCATATGGACCCGATGGATGATCCGTTCGGCGCGGTCGAGCGTGAGCTGGCCGCCGCCCCTCTGGGGGCCGTCGCCGACGCGGTCATCGTCGATGTCCATGCCGAGGCGACCTCGGAGAAGATGGCGATGGGCCATTTCTGCGATGGGCGCGCCTCGCTTGTCGTGGGCACCCACACACACGTCCCGACCGCCGATTGCCAGATCCTGCCCGGCGGTACGGCCTATCAGACCGACGCCGGCGGCTGCTGCGACTATGACAGCGTCATCGGCAACGAAAAGGACGAGCCGCTGCGCCGCTTCACCACCCGCATCTCGGGCGGGCGCTACACCCCGGCCTCGGGTCCGGCGACCATCTGCGGCGTCTTTGTCGAGACGGACGACAAGACCGGCCTGGCCCTGCGCGTCGAGCCGATCCGCGTCGGCGGGCGTCTGTCGCAGGCGATCCCGGTCGTCTGACGCCGTTTCAGGCCGGAACCAGCACGGGTTTTCGCATCGCCAGCAGCCTCAGCCGCAGGGTGTCCAGATCGCGCGATCGGCGCTCGGGCAGGTGGTTGCTCAGCACATAGCGCTGGCCTGCGCGCGCCATGGCGGTGCGGCGTTCGGGGTCGAGGATCAGCGTCTCCATCGCATCGATCAGGCTGGCGGGCGTCACCTCGTCCACGAACAGGGCGTGCGGGCCGCTGGCTTCGCGCAGGCCCCCGCGCCCTGAAGAGATCAGGGCCGCGCCCGCCGCATGGGCCTCCAGCGCGGTAAGGCCCAGAGGCTCGGCCCAGACGGACGGGGTCACGGCGATGGCGACGGTCTTCATGATCTCGCGCACCTCGCCCAGCGCCGCAGAACGCAGGATGGTCACCCGGTCGCCAAACCGGCCCAAGGGCGCAACGTGCGGCGCGGCCCAGGCCTGATGATCGTCCCAGTCGTTCAGCATCAGCACCGCGCGCCAGTGCGGATGCCGATCCAGCACGGCGGGCAGGGCGGCGCACAGGACATCCAGCCCTTTTTCCGGCATGGCGCGGCCAGCAAAGGCGATGATCTGTTCGCGGTCATCAGGCGCGGCCAGCCACGGCTCGGCCTGAATGGGGTTGGGAATGCCGAAGCTCTTGTCCGCCAGACCGGGGTGCTGGGCGACGAAGTGGTCGCGTTCGGACTGACTGACGAAGATCAAACCGTCTTGCACCCCATATCGGGCCTGATAGCGCCAGCGGTCCAGCAGGGTCTTGGGCGTCTTCAGGGCGTGGTGGCGGTAGAGCAGGTTGGTCACCTTGGGGAAGCGGCGGGCCAGACGGGTGGCGTCCACCACCTTCTGATGCACCTCGATCAGGTCGGGGCCATAGGCGCGGATCTGGCGGGTCAGGGCCTCGATGCGGATGTTGCGCCCCTCCGGCACGGTCTGGACGTCAAAGTCGCCGTGATCGTCGGCGCCCTCGGGGCAGAAGATGCGGATCGAGGACCGATAGCGGCTGACCCCGGCCAGTGTCCGCACGACCGTCTCCATCGAGTTGGGGCGCGACTGGGAGAAGCGACTTCCGGGCGGAAGGACGATGGCGATCTTCACGGGAGGCGTCCTGAAAGACGTTGGCGTTGATCTCTAGACGCCGCGTCCCGCGAAAAGCCTTCCGCCCCGTTTGTCGTTGCTCGCCTAGCTGTTGGGGAATCCCAGTTCCGGCTCCATCCGCTCAAAGGTGCGGTTCATCGCATAGGCGTCAAGATTGGGCAGGGCGATATGGCCATAGCGCAGGGAAAGCTGCGCCTCGGCCTTGTTCTCTCCGCCCTTGGACACCGCCGCCACATAGAAGGCCGAGGCCAGACCCGTGCGGTCCGAGCCGCCTGCACAGTGGATCAGCAGGGGTTTGGGCGCATCGCGCATGATGGCGATCAGGGTGCGGACTTCTTCGGGCGTCAGCTCTTCCTTGGCCGACATGCGGAAGTTGATGTGCCGGATGCCCAGACGTTGGCTGTCGGCGACTTCATTGTCATACCAGGGGGTGCCCGGATTCGGGCCTCGCAGGTTCAGGACCGTACGGATGCCGTGCTGGTGCTCCATTCGGTCCAGCAGGCCGGGGCGCGGTTGGCCTGCGCGATAGATCTCGCCCGGAATGACCGTGTGGACATTGCCGGTCAGGTTCACCCCGAGGATATAGACGATCAGAAAGCCGAGGAGGGCGCCCAATCCCATCAGGGCGGTGCGCAGGGTCGAACGGCGACGGCTCATGCAGATCAGGCTCCAGCGAGATCTTCGCCATAAAAGAGGATGACGACGATCTGTTGAAATACCCGCGCCATTGGGGCCTAGTTTTGGCGGTCAGACAGGCTTTCGACGGGCTCTAAGACGCAAGCGCATGGGTTCGCTGCTGCGCAGGGTGATCTGGTGCACAGGGCGAGGTTCGGCGGTGGTCACGGCTTCGACCTCTGCGACCCGCAGGATGGCGGCCAGGGCGATCATGGCCTCCTGAATGGCGAAGGCGGCGCCGATGCAGACGCGGGGCCCGGCGCTGAAGGGGATATAGGCGTAGCGGTCCACGGCCTTGCGGTTCTCTGGCAGAAAACGCTCGGGCCTGAAGGCGTCGGGGGCGTCCCACAGCAGTTTGTGGCGCTGGAGAATCCACGGCGAGATGATGACGGTGGCGCCTGCCTTGATCTTTTGGCCACCGACCTCGTCGTCAGCCAAGGCCGTGCGGGCCATGGTCGGGGCGGGCGGGAACAGACGCATCGTCTCCTCCAGCACGGCGCGGGTCCACGGCAGGCTGTCGGCCCATTTCGGCTGGCTGACGTCTAAGGCGTCCGCCTCGCCCTGAAGGCGCGCCATATGTTCCGGCTGGCGGGACAGCAGATGCAGTGTCCAGCCCAGGGCGCGGGCGGTCGTCTCATGTCCGGCCAGAATAAAGGTCAGGATGTTGGACGCGACCTCTTCGTCCGACAGGCCGGGTCCGCCGTTTTCGTCGCGGGCCAGCAGCAGGGCGCTGAGCAGATCGTCATGCGCCTGGCCGCCCGCCTCGATATGGGCGCGGCGGTCCGTGACCAGCCGGGTCACCCGCTGTTCGAAGAAACGGGCGGAACGGAAACTGGCCAGACGGCCCAGACGCGGCGCCCAGTCCGGCGCGCCCAGCACGTCCAGCGGATCAATCCGCGCCCCATTGGCCAGAAACTGGTTTAGGGCCCGTTCGAACCCGCGCGCCTCGCCGCCCAGTTCGTCCGAGAACATGGTCGCCGACAGGATGTCGAAGGTCAGGCCCGACATTTCGCTGTCGATATCCAGCACACGCCCATGGGCCGACAAGGCCCAGGACGCGACGCGGGCGTGACAGACCTCGGCCATGCGGGCGTTCAGGGTGGCCATTTTCGCGGGCGTGAACAGGGGCGCCAGGATGCGTCGCGCACGGCGCCAGGTGTCGCCCTCGGTCAGCAGCAGACCCTCGGCCAGCATCGGCCCCAGCACCCGGCGCTGCAGGTCGCCCTTCACATAGTTTGACGCATTTTCCGTCAGGACATGGCGGACGCCCTCGGGGTGGCTGACCACCAGAATCTCGCCCAGGACGCTGTGCCCATGCAGTTGCGGCTCGTTGAAATGGCGTTCCGACCACATGCGGATCGGGTCGCGCCAACTGATCCACAGGAAGGGCAGCAGCGACAGGGGCTTGGTCCGGCGCTTTGGCGTCCGGGGAATGAAAGGCGTATCGACGACCGTCATCAGCGCATCTGCTCCGCATCTCCCCGAACGAAACATAGGGGCGCAGGCAGGGACGCGCCATGTTTCAGGTCTTGGCGCGGGCCTTTCGGGCCTCGACCAGACGGGCGCGCAGGGCGTCCAGCTGGGCCGCGCGGCGCTGGGGCGTGTGTTCGGTCTGGACGTGGTTCTGGCCGCTGCGCGCCATGGCCAGTCGCAGTTCGGGATCGGCGATCAACTGTTCGATCCGCTCGGCCAGGGTGGCGGCGTCCAGCGGTTCGACATAGAGGGCGTGCGGGCCGCTGCCTTCGCGCAGGCCGCCACGTCCGGACGATATGACCGCCGCGCCCGCCGCATGGGCCTCCAGCGCCGCCAGAGGGAAGGGATCAGGAAAGGCGGACGGGACCAGAGCGATGGCCGCGCTTTGCAGGGTGTCGCGCACCACGGCCCAGGGCTGCTGTTTGCGCAGGGACACGCGGTCGCCGAAGCGGGCCAGCCGGTCGATCTGGGCCTGCGCCCAGTCGGCGTGGGTGTGCCAGTCGATGACCAGCAGGTCCGCGCGCCAGTCGGTATGGCGCTCCAGCACCGGCTCCAGCGCCTGGCAGATCAGGTCGAAACCCTTTTCCGGCACGGCGCGGCCCGTATAGGCGATGACCGGCCCGCGCCCCTCGACCGGGGCGGCCCACAGGTCGGCGTCTATCGGGTTGTGGATGGTGAAGCCGCGCTCGGCCAGCGCCGGAAAACAGTCGGCGAAGGCCCTACGCAGATAGTCACTGACGAAGATATGGGCGTCGAAGGCGCGGAACCGGTGTTCATACCGCATCCGCGCCAGTGGATTGCCGCCGCCGCTGGCTTGATTGTGACGGTACAGGACGCTGGGGATGTGCGGAAAGGCGCGGGCGATGGCGGAGGCGCTGGGGCCGTGCTGATGCAGTTCCAGAAACTGCGGCGGATCACGGCGCAGGGCGCGGATGATGCGCCCGGTCCGGCCCAGACCCGGTGCGACCGCATAGGTCGCCAGATCGCCGCGATCCACAGCGCCCGCATCGCAATAGACGGTCACCTGATCCCGGTTCGCACTGAAGCGGGACAGGGTGCGCGCCACCGTCTCGATCGAGTTCGGCTGGGTGCTGCAGAAGATCGAGCCGGGGCCCATGACGACGGCGGTTTTCATGCCTGCAGCCTGCTCATGAGCCCTTGGGGATGGAAAGCGTTTAAGCTGCGCCTTCGATCCAGTTCGGCATCCAGCCTTCGTGCCATTCGCGCAGGTGGGCGACGGGAATGCTGAACAGCTCGCCCTTGTCGCCTTTGGAGGCGAAGGCGTCGCCGCCGGCGTGGCCGACGACCGAGGCGTGCAGACCGGCGTCGCGAGCCTTGGCGATCAGGGCGTCCGCGTCGGGCACGGCGACCAGATAACGGGCCTGGTCCTCTCCGAACAGGAAGATGTGGGCGTGGGCGGCGCTGGAGGCGTCCAGCGTCACGCCGACGTCCGAGGCCAGCACCAGATCGGCGGCGGCGCCGATCAGGCCGCCGTCGGACAGGTCGTGAACCACGGTCAGTTCGCCGCCTTCGATCAGGTCGCGCACGAAATCGCCGGTCTTCTTCTCCAGCTTCAGGTCCACGGGGGGCGGGGCGCCGTCTTCGCGGCCCAGAACCTCGCGCAGATAGATTGAGGCGCCCAGTTCGCCGTGCGTCTGGCCGATCAGGACCAGCGTATCGCCCTCGGCCATGCCGCCGAAGCCGGTGACCACGTCATAGTTGGACAGCAGGCCCACCGCGCCGACGGTCGGGGTCGGCGGAATGGCGACGCCGTTCGTCTCGTTATACAGGCTGACGTTCCCGCTCACGACCGGGAAGACCAGTTCGCGGCAGGCCTCGGCCATACCGTCGATGGCGCGCACGATCTGGCCCATGATCTCGGGGCGTTGCGGATTGCCGAAGTTCAGGTTGTCGGTGATCGCGATGGGGCGCGACCCCACGGCGGTCAGGTTGCGCCAGGCCTCGGCCACAGCCTGTTTGCCGCCCTCATAGGGATCGTTCTGGACATAGCGCGGGGTGCAGTCGGACGTGACGGCCAGACCCTTGTCCGTGCCATGCACGCGCACCACGCCCGCGTCGGCGCCGGTGGACGAATCCTGCAGGGTGTCGGCCATGACGTGACGGTCGTACTGTTCCCAGATCCAGCGCTTGGACGCCATGTCGGGGCAGGCGACAACCTTCATCACTGCATCGGCCCAGTTCTGGGGCGCGGGGATGTCTGAGTGGTTCAGCTTCGGCTGAAGCTCCGGCTGGACCCACGGGCGGTCATACAGGGGGGCGTCGTCGAACAGGGGCGCCAGCGGTACGTCGCAGACGGTTTCGCCATGATGCTTCAGCACCAGACGGCCGGTGTCGGTGGTCACGCCGATGGTGGCGGCGTCCAGGCCCCATTTCTTGAAGATACGTTCGCCGTCGGCCTCGCGGCCGGGCTTCAAAACCGCCAGCATCCGCTCCTGGCTTTCCGACAGCATCATCTCATAGGCGGTCATGCCCTCTTCGCGCTGGGGCACCGCGTCCATGTTCAACTCGATGCCGACGCCGCCCTTGCCGGCCATTTCCACGGACGAAGAGGTCAGGCCTGCTGCGCCCATGTCCTGAATGGCGGCGACGGCGCCGGACGCCATAAGCTCCAGCGTGGCTTCGATCAGCAGTTTTTCAGCGAAGGGGTCGCCGACCTGGACGGTGGGGCGTTTCGATTCCGACTCGTCGTCGAACTCGGCCGAGGACATGGTCGCGCCGTGGATGCCGTCGCGGCCGGTCTTGGAGCCGAAATAGACCACCGACAGACCCGCCGAGGGCGCGGCCGAATAGAAGATGCTGTCGGCCTTGGCCAGGCCGACGCACATGGCGTTGACCAGGATGTTGCCATTGTAACCGGCGTGGAAGTTGGTCTCGCCCGCCACGGTCGGCACGCCGACGCAGTTGCCGTATCCGCCGATGCCCGAGACGACGCCCTTGACCAGACGCTTGGTCTTTTCATGCGACGGGTCGCCGAAGCGCAGGGCGTTCAACAGGGCCACCGGGCGCGCGCCCATGGTGAAGACGTCGCGCATGATGCCGCCCACGCCCGTCGCCGCACCCTGATAGGGTTCGATGTAGGAGGGGTGGTTGTGGCTTTCCATCTTGAAGATGCAGGCGTCGCCATCGTCGATGTCGATCACCCCGGCGTTCTCACCCGGACCGCAGATGACGCGATCGCCGGTCGTCGGGAACTTGCCCAGATGGATCTTGGACGATTTGTAGGAGCAGTGCTCGGACCACATGACCGAGAAGACGCCCAGTTCGACGTGGTTCGGCTCACGCCCCAACCGGTCGAGGACGACCTGATACTCGTTCGGGGCCAGGCCGTATTCAGCGGCCAATTCGGACATCGTCTTTTCAGGAGCGCTCATGGGCGGGGCTTCTAGCCGCAGATGGGGCAAATGTCAGCCCGCGCCGCAGAAGATCGGACAAGATCGACTGCGGCGACGTGATCGGGGCTCAGACTATGGCGCGTTCCACGCCGGGCCGCAGACGGAAGGTCAGGACGACGCCCGCCAGCAGCACCAGTATGGCGCCGGCCAGGGCCGTAAAGGCCAGGGCTGGATTATCAGGCTGTTCCGCCACAAACGCGCCCAGCAGCCCCCATGAGACGGGCAGGGGATAGGCCAGGGTCCGCAGACGCGCTGTGACTGCGATGGCGATCAAGGTGGTGACGACGACCGCAGATATGGCCCAGCCTGTGGGCGAAAGCACCGTTGGCAGGGCGTTGAAGGCCGTCGCCGTGGTGATCAGGTTCAGCGGCGCCGCCACCGTCAGCCATCCGGCCAGCCCCGCCAGAGGCCAGACGGTCAGCAGTCGATCACGATCAAACCGGCCCAGCATGCGGATCGCGCCGCCGAAGGCCAGCAGCGGGATCAGAAGCGCAATCAGGCTGGCGAAGATGATGATGACGCTGGCCGCCTTCAGATTCATCGCCGCGACGATGATCCAGAAGCCGATCCCGAACAGGGTCACGGCCGATGGCCAGCCCAGACGGTTGATCAGAACGCTTTCGCCCGTTTGCGGCAGCACCTGCCGCACCGCATAGGCCAGCAGGCCCAGATACAGCAGTCCCCAGATCGAGAAGGCGTAACCCGCGACGCGCAGGGTAGAGTCGCCGTCCGCTGCGAACTCGGCCTGGGTCAGGCCCAGTCCGGCCAGATTCTGAACGATTGGCGCGACGATGGCGAAGACGGCCGCCGCCAGCACGACCAGTCGTCGGGTGCGTTGGGGCGGCGTGGGGCGAACGATCGAGGACATGACGGCTCCAACAGTGAAGGTCGAACCATGATTACGCATCGAGCGGACGGATGGTTCATTCGTCCGTCCAACGCCTGTGTCGCACTGTTCTTTCAGGCGGTGTAGTAGGAGGTCGCGTTCGGTCCTGGGGCGCTGTCACGCTGAGCTTGATCGAGTGTCCGTCAGACCCGCCATCGTCAGCATTATTCTGGCCGTCGGTCTGGCCTCGCCGTCCGTGGCGCAGGAGCAGACGGCCCCATCCGTCAGCGTCAACGCCCAACAGCTCCAGACCGCCTGGTCGCGGCTCCAACAGGCCTTTACGCCTGAGCAGCAGGCCCATGAGGCCCGCAGCACCGCCCGGCTTCTGGCCTCATCCGGGGTGCGGATCGCGTCGCTTGAGGTGGACGTCAAGAACATCGCCACCGGCCGCATCGTGCCGCGCGACGACCCGTCCATCCTGCAACGCCCCCAGGCGCACGAAATGACCCTTGTCGTCGACGGCCGCTTCTACACCTTCCGCCCCCTGTCCCGCGCCAGCCTTGAGGCGTTCACGGGACGCTGAGGGCGGATCTTGGCTATTCCATAACGAATTTCATTGTGAAGCTGATGATGCGGCCTTCCAATAATGCGCCGCTTTGAACTGCCTCATCCGACAATTTGACACGCGATTGGTAGATCGAACGAAGAGCAGTTCTTCCTAAATTGTAGCCTCTAGGGGTTTCGCTTTCGACTTGGCAGTTATCTAAACTTCCATTTCTATGACTTACGCACGTCAATACAGCATATCCATTAATAGGGCTGCGATCATTGACTGGTGAAGGAAATTCAGCTTTTGGGGCTCTTTGCCAAATGATCGAAGCGGGCAATCCGTTTTGTCCGTTTCCTTCTAAGATGTCATCGCGCGGGTCGATAAGCGGGCGACCGCAAGCGGTCAGTGTCTGTTCGATAGCGGTGCTCGAAGGATCAATTTCCATCACGTAGCGCATACGTCGATTAGTCGACGGATCTATTGCTGCAATCTGTAGTTTTCCGCCGCTAGCAAGTTTTCTGGCGACAATCGCAGGAAGTCGACTAAAGGCCACAGCCCTGTTGGCGCCTACGGACCACACTGTGGTGTCGAGGTCGTCATCCTCACCGACCGCAACAGCCACCTCTCGCTCTGTCATTCTGGGCGGCGCTTCGGGCAATCCGCTTATTAAAAGGTCATAAGCGCCGTCCACGCAACGGGCTGCAATCGAGAGACCAGAATCGAATTCGATATGAGCAACCGTCGCTTTTCTTTCGGCGGACACGTCGAGAGTCCAGTCATCAGCATACATAGAAGCATCCTGGGCCTGGGCGCCTGCTGCAGTCAGTAAAATGGTCGAAATTGCGACGGAAGCGATATGTGACATATCTCCAGTCGGCCTCAACTTTGGGTTGGCGTCAAGCCGCCGCGTAGATGCTCTGGAACAGGATGGCGCCGTCAGCTGAGCCCAGTTCGGCTTCGAAGGCGCGATCTGGGTGGGGCATCATGCCCAGCACATTGCCGCGTGCATTCTGCAGGCCGGCGATGTCGTTCACCGAGCCGTTGGGATTGTCGACATAGCGGAACACGACCTGGCCCTCGCCCTCAATGCGGGCCAGGGTCTCGGCGTCGGCGAAGAAGTTTCCGTCCGCGTTGCCCTGGGTCATGACGACCTTGGCCTGGTCAGAATAGCCCGTGGTGAAGCGGGTCTGGGCGTTGGCCACCGTCAGGGCGATGGGCTTGCAGATGTATTTCAGGCCCTTGTTGCGCAGCAGGGCGCCGGGAAGCATTCCGGCTTCGCACAGGATCTGGAAGCCGTTGCAGATGCCGACCACGGTGACGCCGTCGTCTGCGGCCTTCTTGACCGCCTGCATCACCGGCGACTGGGCCGCCATGGAACCGCAGCGCAGATAATCGCCGTAGGAAAAGCCGCCCGGAATGACGATCAGGTCCAGCCCCGAGGGCAGTTCCGTCTCGGCATGCCACACCATCGAGACAGGCTCGCTGGTGGAGCGTTCAATAGCGACCTTGCAGTCGCGATCGCAGTTGGAACCGGGGAAGACGATGACGGCGGCGCTCATGGCGCGGGCCTTTAGCAGGCTTCTTTCGACTTGTCAGGCCGTCGCGTGCTTGCGGCCCGTCATCCAGGCGATCACGAAGATGACGAAGCCGCCCAGCGACAGGGCCACGCCGACCCAGGCGGTCGACGTCCAGCCGTATCCCGCCGCAATGGCCATGCCGCCCAGAAGGGGGCCGATGGCGTTGGCGGTGTTGAAGGCCGAGTGGTTCAAGGCCGCCGCCAAGGTCTGGGCGTCGCCCGCCACATCCATCAGGCGCGTCTGCAGGATGGAGCCCAGACCGCCGCCGCCGCCGATCAGGAAGACCACGACCATCAGCGCCCACAGATTGGTCGCGGCGAACGGATAGAAGGCCAGGGCTATGGCGCTCCAGATCAAGAGGCCGCCCGCTGCGGGAAAGCCGATGCGGTCGGCGGCCCATGCGCCCAGGATATTGCCCAGGAACATGCCTACGCCGAACACGGCGAAGACCCAGGGCAGAACTTCAGGCCCGATGCCCGTGACGGCCTGAAGGGTGGAGGCCAGATAGGCGTACACCGCGAACATGCCGCCAAATCCGATGGCGCCGACACCCAGCGTCAGCCAGACCTGCCCACGCTTCAGGGCGCCCAGCTCGCGCAAGGGGCTGGCGTCGGGATGGGCCGGATCGCGTGGCGCGAACAGGGCGACCAGGGCCATGGTGATGACCGCCAGCACGCCCACGATGGCGAAGGTCCAGCGCCAGCCGTAGGTGTGGCTGATGATGTTGGCGAATGGCACGCCGATGACCGTGGCGACCGTCAGGCCCATCAGGATCGTCGATACGGCGCGTGTTCTGTAGGCCAGCGGCACGACAGAGGCCGCGACCAGAGCCGCCACCCCGAAATACGCCCCGTGCGGCAGCCCGCTGAGAAAGCGGAACAACAGCATCCAGTTGTAGGTGGGGGCAAGCGCGCTGGCCACATTGCCAAGCGCGAACAGGGCCATGAAGCCGATCAGCAGCACCCAGCGGGGCAGGCGCGCGCCCAGCACCGCCAGGATCGGCGCGCCCACCACTACGCCCGCGGCATAGGCGCTGATGACGTGACCGGCGGTAGGGGCGTCGACGCCCAGACCTGCGGCGAAGTCGGGCAGGATGCTCATGGCCGCGAACTCGGTCACGCCGATGGCGAACCCGCCCATGGCCAGGGCGATCAGCACAAGGGCCACCTGTCCTGCGGCAAGGGGCGGGCAGACAGTCTCGCGAGGCGCGACGTCGCAGGTGGTCATGAAGATCGTCCGGGGGAGGGGATGTTGCGCTGCAACATAGGTCGCCGCCCCCGGCGATCAAGCCGCTTCAGCCCTTGTTTTCGTAGGTCGCGGTTATGCTGGCTTTGGCCAGGGTGTGGAAATGCAGGTTGAAGCCGTAGATGGCGCCCGAGTTGTCGGCGTTCACATCCAGGCTTTCGACGTCCACGGCGAAGACGGTGAAGATGTAGCGGTGCGGGCCGTGGCCGGCGGGCGGGGCGGCGCCGCCGAAACCGGGCTGGCCATAGTCTGTGCGGCCCTGAATGGCGCCCTTGGGCAGGTCGCCGCCGGGCGAACCCGCCCCCGCCGCCAGTTCCGTCACATCGGCGGGGATGTTGGCCACGGTCCAGTGCCAGAAGCCCGACCCGGTCGGGGCGTCGGGATCATAGCAGGTGATGGCGTAGCTCTTGGTTCCCTCTGGCGCGCCGGACCAGGACAGTTGCGGCGAGAGGTTGCCCATGGCCTGGACCTGGGCGTCGGGCAGGACGCCGCCGTCCTGAATATCGGTTGAGGACAGGGTGAAGCTCATGGGCGTGTCTCCGAAAACTGGGCCGCATCTTAAAGGGAATCACCGATGGTTCGTTGCGCGACGAAAATCCGTGACTGGCTTTGGAGCAGTTAGGAGGATGCCGCCATGTTGCAATCCCTTCTGGCAGAAGCTTTCACGCGCGTTCGAAATCTCAGATCGTCTTCCGGGGCTGCGGCGCCGGATTGCGGGCCTCCTGGGTTCCGGGTTCATCCTACGGACGCCCCGGAATGACGATTTTGGGGGCGAATGTCGGTCGCCCCTGATCCCGAATTGAAGCCGGATGCTGTGTCGCTTACGCGAGATTATCTGTGTCGCGGGAGGTCGGGCCGATCAGATAGAAAAAGAGCCGCCCCGATGATCAGGGCGGCTCTCATGTCTTAGGCGACCTCGATGCGGTAGCCTTCGATGACCGTGTTGGCCAGAAGCTGTTCGCACATCTTCTTGGCCTCGCCTTGAGGGTCTTCGGCGCCGTCCAGATCGAACTCGATCAGCTTGCCCACGCGGGCGTTGGCGACGCCGGGCCAGCCCAGGCCCTGCAGGGCGCCTTCGACGGCCTTGCCCTGAACGTCCAGAACGCCGGGTTTGAGGAAGACGTGAACCTTGACCTTAGCCACTAGTGCAGCCCTCCCTGGATTACCGTCGGCATGCCCTTCATGATGCCCAGGCGACGCGCGACTTCGGTGTAGCTTTCAATGACATCGCCCAGATCGCGACGGAAGCGGTCCTTGTCCAGCTTCTCGCCCGATGCGGTGTCCCACAGACGGCAGCTGTCGGGGCTGATTTCATCAGCCAGGATCACGCGGCTGAAGTCGTTTTCCCAGACGCGGCCGAACTCGATCTTGAAGTCGACCAGGGTGATGCCGACGGCGCTGAACAGGCCGGACAGATAGTCGTTCACGCGCACAGTCATCGCCAGGATGTCGTCCAGCTCCTGGGTCGAGGCCCAGTTGAAGGCGGTGATGTGCTCTTCGGTGACCATCGGGTCGTTGAGCTCGTCCTTCTTGTAGTAGAATTCGATGATCGAGCGGGGCAGGGGCGTGCCTTCCTCGATGCCCAGACGCTGGCTCATCGAACCGGCGACGATGTTGCGGCACACGACTTCCAGCGGAATGATCTCGACTTCGCGGATCAACTGCTCGCGCAGGTTCAGGCGCTTGATGAAGTGGTTCGTCACGCCGATGCCGTTCAGGCGCGACATGATGAACTCGCTGATCTGGTTGTTGACCACGCCCTTGCCTTCCAGCACGGCCTTCTTCTGCGCGTTGAAGGCGGTGGCGTCGTCCTTGAAATACTGGATCAGGGTGCCGGGCTCAGGTCCTTCATAAAGGATCTTGGCCTTGCCTTCGTAGATTTTCTTGCGCTTGCTGTTCATCTTCCGGTCCCGCTTACGGGCGCCCTCAGAAACAAAAATCGCGCGGCCATGATGCAGGGCAAGTCCCGATCCTGGCGGCGCGTTTCGGAATCGTTCAGGCAGTCAATCTCGTTCGGCGTCTCCTTAGCCGAACGCGGCCCTCTATACAAATGAGGATGGATCGCAACGGCGTCGGCAAAAGCATGGGGACATCGCCGCCCTGCGACGCAAGGCTGGTTGCGTTCGGGCGCGGTGGGGCTATAGACGGCTCATGCCCCGAGGTTATCGGGGTTCACGGAGCTACGCTGAGCGAGATGACGACCTTCGACGATCGGGAAAAGGCCTATGAGGCCAAGTTCGCACTCGATCAGGAGCAGGAGTTCAAGGCCATCGCCCGCCGCAACAAGATGCTGGGCCTGTGGGCGGCCGAGAAGATGGGCCTGTCGTCCGAGAGCGCGGATCAATATGCGCAAGCGGTTGTTCGCGCTGACTTCGAGCAGCCGGGCGACGAGGACGTGTTCCGCAAGGTCGCGGGCGACCTGAAGGGCTCGGGCCTGACCGTCGCCGACAGCGAAATCTATTCCAAGATGGACGAACTGGCCTCCATCGCGCGTGAGCAGATCCGTGCGGGCGAGTAAGTCTTCGGTCTTTAAGGCCAATCAGAGAATCGAAAGGGCCGCATCCGGGGGAAAATGCGGCCCTTTCTTTTTGCCGGGGACGTTGGGGGAAAGTCTCACCCGGCGTAGTGTGCGTCTCTCGCGCCCTTGAAGAACACGGCCCGCGCTGTTTGGTTTCAAGCCGAGGCGTCGATGGCGAAATTATTTTTCGGACCGCAGTTCGACCGCGCTTAGTCCTCGAACACCACCGTCTTTGCGCCATGCAACAGGACGCGATCCTCCAGATGGCGGCGCACGGCGCGGGCCAGAACCCGACGCTCGATGTCGCGGCCTTTTCGGACCAGGTCTTCGGGGCGGTCGCGGTGGCTGATCCGCTCCACGTCCTGTTCGATGATCGGCCCCTCATCCAGGTCTGGCGTGACATAGTGGGCGGTGGCGCCGATGACCTTCACCCCGCGCGCATGGGCCTGATGATAGGGTTTGGCGCCCTTGAAGCCCGGCAGGAAGGAGTGGTGGATGTTGATGCACCGCCCCGCCAGCGCGCGGCTGAGGTCGTCCGACAGAATCTGCATGTAGCGCGCCAGCACAACCAGCTCCGTGCCGGTCTCCTCGATCAGCTTGAGCAGGGTCTGTTCCTGCTCGGCCTTGGCGTCCGCGTCGCCCGCCTTCAGCGGCAGGTGGTGGAACGGCAGATCGCCCAGATCGACATGGCCGATCAGTTCGCGCGGATGGTTCGACACGATGGCCGTCACCTGCATGGGCAGTTCGTCGATGCGCCAACGGTACAGCAGGTCCGCCAGACAGTGATCGAACTTGGACGTCAAGATCATCACCTTGCGTAGTTCGGCCCCCCGCAGGATCCAGTCCATCTCGAACCGCGCGGCCAGCGGCGCAAAGGCGTCACGGATCGCGGTTTCGGCGTCGCCGCCTGCAGGTTCAAACACCACGCGCATGAAGAAGGTCGCGCTGGAAGCGTCGCCGAACTGCTGGGCGTCCGAGATGTTGGCGTCTCGCGCCAGCAGAAATGAGGAAACCGCCGCGACAATGCCGTGGCGGTCAGGGCAGGAAAGGGTCAGGATCATCAGTCGGCAGGCTTATCTGGGAGAAACTTCTCCAGTATGGCCCAGGTTTGCGCTTTTGCCGACAAGGATATTGCATGGGCAGGGCTGGATGACGGCAGATCGACCACTTCGACGCCGTCCATAGCACCCAGAATCCGCCGTCCCAGCCTGGCCGCCAACCCGCCATTGAAGGCCACAGCCCGCAATTTCGGCAGGCTTTCGACCAGTCCGCGCAGATCGGCGGCCTCGGGCGAGCGGATGGCCGCGTCCAGACTGCCCGACCGTTCCGCCGAGGCGATCACGTCCCACAGCCCGACCCCTCGCGTCTTCAACCGTTCAAGGCGTTCTTCATAGGGCAGGGCAGGCAGGTCTTCGCCCAGCACCCCGCCGATCAACGGCCAGAAGCCATTGCGCGGATGGCCGTAATACTGCGCCGCCTTGAGAGAGACATCCCCCGGCAGGCTGCCCAAGATCAGCAGGCGGGTCCGTTCATTGACCACGGGGGCGAAACCCTGTCTGCGGTCGTTGCTCCAGCGGTTCGTCACTTGGCTGGCGGATCGTCGCGCAGCCAGCCTGTGATCGAGCGGCGCTTGCCCCCGGCATAGGCGGCGACCGGGGCGACCGAATGCAGGCGCGGGGTCTTGAACACCGTCCAGACGTTGAAGCCGGGCTTGAAGCCGCGCTCGATGTCGCCGTTCGCATTGTGGAACATCAACTGACCGCCCCAGTCGGGTCGCCAGTCGCGCGACAGGCCCAGCGTATAGGCCGCGCGCCGTTCGCCCACGCCGGTATCATCATGCTGGGTCAGGAAGTCGCCGGGCCGAAACCATGTCGCCTGGGCGTCGATCTTGGTGAGGCTGGGCTCGCCCGTCACCGCCTTGGCGAAGGTGGTGAAAGGAATGTCGTTAAAGAACTGGAGCAGGATGTGGGTGGCGTGTCCCTCGTCCTTGCCGGTCATCAGGGCGGTGATGATCGGATAGGCCAGATAGACGAAGGAAAAGCCGTCGCGCGCCTCGGCCACGGCGTTCTGGATACGTGCGCCCAAAGCATCGCGCCCCATCGCCTGCATCTCCTGCGGTGAGAACAGCTTGCCGCCTTCCGGCGTCTTCAACGACAGTTGCCAGGCCGTGTCATGTTCGAGCGCCAGCGCCAGCCAATCGGCGCTGGCCTCGTCCAGCAGATCGGGCACCTGCACCATGCCGTCGCGCGCATAGGCCTCCGCATAGTCGCGGGGGTCGAGCCGGGGGTTCAGCCGGATCGTGCGCTCGGCCATGGGTTCAGTCTCCGAACACCCGCTTGAACACCACGTCCACGTTCTTGGTGTGGTAGCCCAGGTCGAACAGGGCTTCGAGTTGGTCGTGGGGCAGGGTGACGCGGTCGTCGGCCTTCAGGAAGTCGATGAAGGCGCCTTCGCCGCGCCAGACCTTCATGGCGTTCTCCTGAACTGCGGCATAGGCGTCTTCGCGCGAGATTCCGGCCTGGGTCAGGGCCAGCATGACCCGCTGCGAGTGAACCAGACCGCCCAGGCGGTCGATGTTCTTCTGCATGTTCTCAGGATAGACGTTCAGCCGCTCGACCACGTTCGCCAGACGGTGCAGGGCGAAATCTAGATGGATGGTGGCGTCCGGGCCGATGCCGCGCTCGACCGACGAATGGCTGATGTCACGCTCGTGCCACAGGGCGACGTTTTCCATCGCGGGCGTCACGGCCGAACGGACTAGACGGGCCAGGCCGGTCAGGTTTTCGGTCAAGATCGGGTTGCGCTTGTGCGGCATGGCCGACGAGCCCTTCTGGCCCTTGTCGAAGAATTCCTCGGCTTCGAGGACTTCGGTGCGTTGCAGGTGGCGGATCTCGACGGCGAGGCGTTCGACCGACGAAGCGACGACGCCAAGCGCGGCGAAGAAGGCGGCGTGGCGGTCACGCGGGATCACCTGGGTCGAGACGGGCTCGACGGCCAGGCCCATCTGGTCGGCGACATATTGTTCAACCGCAGGATCGACGTTGGCGAAGGTGCCCACGGCGCCGGAGATGGCGCAGGTGGCGATCTCTTCCTTGGCGGTGATCAAGCGACGCTTGGCGCGCTGGAACTCGGCGTGATAGCCGGCCAGCTTCAGGCCGAAGGTCACCGGCTCGGCGTGGATGCCGTGCGAACGGCCCACGGTCGGGGTGTATTTGTGCTCCTTGGCGCGGGTCTCCAGCGCGGCCAGAACCCGGTCAACGCCCTCGATCAGCAGGTCCGACGAGCGGGCCAGTTGCACGGCGAAACAGGTGTCCAGCACGTCCGAGGATGTCATGCCCTGGTGCAGGAAGCGGGCTTCCTCGCCGACGATTTCCGACACATGGGTCAGGAAGGCGATGACGTCGTGCTTGGTGGTGCGTTCGATCTCGTCGATGCGGTCGGCGTCGAACGTCGCGTCCTTGCCCTTGGCCCAGATGGCCTCGGCCGATTCCTTCGGAATCACGCCCAGTTCCGCCATCTTGGTGGCGGCGTGAGCCTCGATCTCGAACCAGATCTTATACTTGGTTTCTTGGGACCAGATGGCGGCGGCGACGGGGCGGGAATAGCGCGTGATCATGGGCGGTTCGTGTCGGTCCCAAGGGCGCGCGAGTCAAGGTTTGCTGCGGGGGCAAGGTTGACTTTGGCGGCCGATGTCCCAGATTAGCCGCGCTTTCAGTGAGGACGACCTCCCCTTTCGGGTTTTGAATGCCGGGACGACCCGGCAATCAAGTTGGAAAGTCATTGTCATGGCCTGGGTCTATCTGCTCGCCGCTGGGGTTCTGGAAATCGTTTGGGCCTATCTGATGAAGGCCTCTGCAGGCTTCACCAAGCCGTGGCCGACTGTCGGCATGGTGGTCTTCATGATCGGTTCGTTCGGCCTGTTGTCGTTGGCGATGAAGACCCTGCCGCTGGGTACGGCCTATGCGATCTGGACCGGCATCGGCGCGGTCGGCGCCTTTGCCGTCGGCGCCTTTGTTCTGGGCGAGCCGCTGACGCCGCTCAGGATCGCGGGCGTGACCCTGGTGGTGTCGGGGCTTGTTGTGCTGAAGCTCGCCTCCAGCCATTAATCGCGCCCGCAACAGAAGGCGCGCGTCATGGAACTGCTGATCGGACCCCGGACCTATTCCACCTGGTCGCTGCGCGGCTGGCTGGTGATGAAGACCACGGGCGCGGACTTTGCAGTGCGAGACGCGCGCTATGACACGCCCGAGCATAAGGCGGCGCTGCTCGCGGTGTCGCCGTCCGGGTTCGTGCCCGCGCTGACGGTCGAGGGCGAACTGATCTGGGACACGCTGGCCATCGCCGAATGGGCGGCTGAGCATTATCCGCAGGCCGGGCTGTGGCCCGCCGATCCGGTCAGGCGCGCCTTGGCACGGTCGGTGACGGCGGAGATGCATTCCGGTTTCGGCGCCCTGCGGACCTTTTGCGGCATGGGGCCGGATCATCCGATCACTGGCGATGTTCGGTCCGAAGCGCCGTCCGACCCGGCGTTGGATCGCGATCTGGCGCGGATCACGGCGCTGTTGCGTCAGATGCGGGTGCGGTTTGGTGCGGATGGTCCCTGGCTGTTCGGTGCGCGCTGCATCGCCGACATCTTCTATACGCCGGTCGCCGCCCGCATCCGCCACTACCAGATCGACCTGAGCGCCCACGGCGACGACGGCGTGGCCCAGGCCTATCTTGAGGCCCTTCTCGCCCATCCCGACTTCCGTCAGTGGGAGATGGAGGCGGGGCAGGCTTAACGCGCCTCAACCAAGGACGCTGACGGTCGTTTAAGCGCTGGCTGCTATTGCTGGATGCGCACACGAAGCCGTCGCCTCGTGGGAGATCGCGATGACCGCTTCGCCTTTGCAGACCAATGTGACGTCGCTTCATGCGTCGCGCCCGCAGCCGGGGCGGCGGTTGGGCGTGATGACCGGCTATATGCTGCTGGTCCTCGTCAGCGGCGCCTTCTGGGCCTTGTTGCTGACGGCGATCTTCTAGAGCCTGATCGTTTTAGACGGAACCGCTTTGCGGTTCCGACAGAAGCGTGAATCAGGCTCTCGTTTATATCTGGAGCCTGATTCACCATTTCAGCGGAATCGCGAAGCGATTCCTCCTCAATGGATCAGGCTCTAGCGGTCGTCGCTGACGGACGCCGTCTGGGCGACCATGATCCCGTCCGCCATGGGCGGAGGCGGCACATAGTCCAGCGAGATCGGCACCAGGGTCGCGCCAGACGCCACGGCGTCCAACGTGTTCAGCGGGCCGCCGAACATCCGCTGATAGATCCAATAGGCGGCAACGACCTTCTCAACATATTCGCGGGCCTGCGGCACGTCTATCGTCTCGATCAGCAGCAGCGGGTCGGCGTCCGGCCCCAGTTTGCGCACCGCCGCCAGCATCGGTCCCGGCCCGGCGTTGTAGCTGGCCACGGCCCGCAGGATGTCGCCCTGAAACTCGGACCTTTGCAGCATCCGGTTCACATAGGTCTGGCCCAGCCGCATGTTGACGGCGGGCGTCAGCAGCTTGTTCGGCGTCGAGACGAAGCTGCGGTCGCCCGAAAGCTCGGCCGCCGTGGTCGGCATCACCTGCATGATGCCATAGGCGCCGACGCTGGAGCGGGCATTGGGGTTAAAGTCGCTTTCCTTGCGCGCCACCGCATAGACCAGGGCGCGTTCGATGGTGAAGCCGCCTTCGGGCTGCAGGTCCGGGATCGGATAGCGGGTCGCGTCGATGCGCGAGGCGTCCGTTTCACGGCTTGGCGAGACAATGCGGGCCAGCGCCGCCCACATGCGCGAGGCGTCGCCCGCAGCGGTGCGCAGGCCGGAGCGCAACTCGTTGTCGCCATCGGCGCGGCGGCCGACTTCATAATAGGCCAGGGCGCGGCGGGCGCGGGGGTCGCTCTGGACGAAGGCCTCCAGCGAGGCGGCGTCCACGGCGGCGTCGGGCGTATAGAAGGCGCGGCGCACGCGCGGCTCGGCCGCATAGGGGCGCGGGCCCTGGTTCTCGATGACGGGTTCTTCGCCCAACTGGCGCAAGGCGATCTGGCCATAGAAGGTGGAGGGCCACTGGGCGGCGAGGCGCAGATAGTCGGCGACGATATTCTGACGGGCGGACTTGGCGGCGGCGCGGGCGGCCCACAGGGCCCCGCCAGAACGGACCCAGGGGTCTTCGGTCGGATCCTGCGCCACGCGATCAAAGGCGTTGAAGGCCTCGTTGAATTCGCCCATGCGCCATTCGGCCAGGCCGACCGTCCACCAGTCGCCGATCTCGCGGCCCATGGCCGAAGCGCCGGTCAGGTCGTCGTTATTGTACGCGATCCGCGCCGTCTTCATCGGGTCGGAGGCGGCCCCGCCCCCCGATACGGCGTTGACGACGCTGTTCCACGTGCGGCCCAGGAAGCCTGCGGGCCTGATCGGCTCGATGGCGCCGTCAGGGCGGCGACGCATGGCCAGCTCATAGACGCGGCTGGCGCTGGGCAGGTCCGAATAGTCCTGCAGCCACTCGGTCAGTTCGTCATAGGTGGCGTTGTAGTTAGGGTGGAACAGGCGTTCGAACTCCACCTGGCCCAGCAGCACATGGTCCTGCGCCTGACGGGCGGCGACGCGCGCGGCCTCCAGATCGCCACGCCTCAGGGCATCAAAGGCGGTCGTGTAGGACAGGCGGTCCGCAGAGCTGAGCGCCGTCGGGCGTGACGATCCCGGAATGGAACCGGCGCCGGAGTCTGTCGTTACGGCATACGGCGTCTCAGCCTGCGCCGCGACTGTGAAGGCGGACAGGGCGGCGGCCAGCGTCGGCGCGATCATCGCGCGGCGGAAGTTGAGCAATGCGGCGGCCCCCTCGTTGGCGGCGGCCCCGTCCGTCTCGACTCAGGCGGGGTCCGTATGGCGATCGGTCGTCAGCATGGAAACATGCAGCAATCAGTCGTGGCCCTCAACCGAGTCCGTTTCAAGGCGAACCGCCAGCGAAAGCAGATCGGCCCAGACCAGCCGTTTGACCTGCGGCTGGCGCAACAGGAAGGCGGGGTGCAGGGTCGGCATGACGGGGGCGGAAATCGCGCCCTCGTGCAGACGCCATTCTCTCCACTGGCCGCGCAGCTTCATTATTCCTTCGTCCGCCTGCAGAACGGATTTGGCCGTGGCCCCGCCCAGCAGCAGGACGGCCCTGGGCTTCAGCAGGGCGAAAGTGCGTTCCAGGAAGGGGGCGCAGACGGCCTGTTCCTGCGGCGTGGGCGGACGATTGCCGGGCGGGCGCCAGAAGACGGTGTTGGTCATGAAGACCTTGCCGGTCAGGCCCGCCGCCTCGATCATCCGGTCCAGCAGGCGCCCGGCCTGGCCGACGAAAGGCTGGCCGATCTGGTCTTCTTCCGCGCCGGGGGCTTCGCCGATCACCAGGACAGGGGCGTTGGCGTCGCCGCGCCCGAACACGGACTGGGTGGCGCCCATCTGGCGCAGCGGACAGCCCTGGAAGCCAGCCACAGCGGCCGCCAGATCCTGCAGCGTGTTGGCCGAGGCCGCCAACTGCCTGGCCTGGGCCAGCGCCTCTTCACCGCCTCCCGCATTGGAGGGCAGGGGGGTGATCGAGGCCGTCGCGCGCTGCACCGCCTGGACCGTCGGCGGCGGGGCGATGTGGGTGTGGTCGACGGGCGCGTCCAGATAGCAGGCGTCGACGCCTGCATCCCGCCAGAAGGCGAGCAGACTCTCGGTCGCAGCAATGTCACGGGGGTGCGCGTTCATGGTTCTGGGACACCGATAAGCCTTGACCGCCCCCGCGTCACCTTCGGATAAGCGGCATAACCACACCAAGAACCGGGATTTCAGGGGAAAATCATGGCCGAAGACGCCATTGAGGGCGGCGCCGAGAACGCCCGTCAGGAAGCGATCATCGACAATCTGCCGCCGATCGAGGCGCTGCAGGCGGTCGAACGCGAGGTCATGGAATATGATGTCGTCATCGTCGGCGGCGGCCCTGCGGGCTTGTCGGCGGCCATCCGTCTGAAACAGCGGGCGGAAAAAGACGGCAAGGAAATCAACGTCGCGGTGCTGGAAAAGGCGGCCGAAGTCGGCGGGCATATCCTGTCTGGCGCGGTGATCGACCCCAAGGCGCTGAACGAACTGTTCCCCGACTGGAAGGAACGCGGCGCGCCGCTGGAGACGCCGGTCACTAAGGACAAGTTCCTGCTGCTGGGTCCGCAGGGCGAGGTGTCCCTGCCCATGCCGCTGATGCCGCCCTTCATGCACAATCACGGCTGCTACATCGCCTCGCTCGGCAATGTCACACGCTGGTTGGGCGAACAGGCCGAGGCGTTGGGCGTCGAAGTCTATCCCGGCATGGCCGCCAGCCATGTGGTCTGGGACGAGGAAACGGGCCGGGTGAAGGGCGTCGTCGCCGGGGTCTTCGGCATCGACCGCGAGGGCAAGCCGACCGACGACTTCCAGCCCGGCATCGAACTGCACGGCAAATATGTCTTCATCGCCGAGGGCGTGCGCGGTTCGCTGGCCAAGACCATCATCGCCCGCCACAAGCTGCAGGACGGCAAGTCGCCGCAGAAATACGGCATCGGCC
>RCMZ01000428.1_pt1 | contig 23155 bp, 14 predicted proteins | sample 2041141 | NCBI WGS metagenome assembly RCMZ01 (sample SAMN09708263, study PRJNA481090) | Wastewater metagenome, whole genome shotgun sequencing project. | biome: sewage; isolation source: Davis station wastewater (DW) | place: Antarctica: Davis Station | collected 2010-03-01
GCAGATATCGGGGAATTGCTAGGGCCAGCTTCGGCCCTATGAAGCACCGAATTTAGATACCAGATACTTTTAGGTTAGAGCGCTCCGAATCAATCGTATCCGCTCAAAAGCTGGCAGACTCTCCCCCAACTGAGAATCTGCCAGACCAAACCCAGCATCCAACCATCAAACAGCAAGCCCCCTCAACCGAGTAAAAAGCTCCGTCAACTCACATCTATCAGCCTCACCGTCGTTGTATAGCGAGCAGTTGATAATTTGTTCTGCCGTCATACTTGGCCAAAACCTATCTATAACATCGTCCGGTTTCATGCCAACCGCGTTGCCAATGATTTTCTTAGCATCGCAAATATCAGTGAATATGACACGTTGACCGGTTTGGGCAAAAATCATATCTGGACAGAGGTAATTTTCCACTTCGCGTTTCTTTGTCGAGTAGAAATTTCGCCCTTGCCCTTCAACTTCTTGCTGCCTCTTCTTTATAGATTTCACCTGCCCAGGATCCCCACCTATATCGGAATCGAGGAAAACGCACCACGGCAAGCCCAAATCATCTGCCAAGTTTAATGTAACCCAGTGCTTCACACTGCCACACCCGCCAATCAAAATTGGAACGATACCCAAATCCTCCAAATCGGAGTCTAAGTGGCCTCCATGTTTTAGTGCCTTAGCTGCATGACGTAAAAATATTACGTCAGACTTGCCTTCAACTAGTATTACCGCTTTCGCTCGTTCCATGCCTGTTTCAGGAAGTATGCCGAGACTTTCGGAAGCTTCTTTGAGAACATCTGCGTGCGGCATTTTAACTACAGGAGTGCCTTCATCATCCTTCGTTACATACCTAATCCCCTCAATCGGCATCAAGCCCGCCAATGCAGGCACATGAGTTGTTACAATAATCTGTCGGTTGGGTTGAAGGGAAAGAGCTAGAAGCGCCTTCATCAACATGATTTGATAGTTGGGGTGCTGCGAAGTCTCTGGCTCCTCAATAGCATAGATCACGTTACGCTGTGAACCAACTACCACCTTCTCTGCCTCAGCTCGGAAAAAATTAAGCAAAATCAAGCGACGCACTCCGCTGACGCGCTTGTTGATAGGAATGCCATTTTCACCATCCAATGTAAAGCTGAACGTCCATTTAGGCTTTTCTTTGAAGCGTGGAGTAAGCTCATTAGCTAATTCCGGTGCCATCTCTCGTAGCTTATCAAGTGTCCGAGAAGCGACATCTAGTACACTTGCTTCGATCTGTAACTCAAGCTTATTTATTTCCGCCTGTAGCACACTCTGCGCGTCCTTCACCGCTTGCTGTAAGGGATTTTTCGCTTCAGCATCGCCATCATTACTTTCTCGATCAGCCTTGAAAAGCGCAAATGTTGGCAGTTGGTCTTGAATCTTCCCCCAAATAGATTTGCTATCAGTCGAAAGTTCTTTATCTACATCTAAAAGTGTTTCTTTACATGCCAGATGCGGAACCCCAACTCGAATAGCCTGCCGCCAAAACGATGCCACACGTTTATCCGCGACAACATCAGCTACACCACGTTGCTCACCTAATTTCTTAAGATCAGCAATTTTCATACTCAATAATGTGCTCAATAATTCATCGGATGGATGATTGCAACGAATCGATGTGCGCTCAAGCTTCCCAGTCGTTGCTTTAAAAGTCTTAACTATTTCGAAATCGCCATCAATATTAATTAAGTACTCTTGAGCGAGGGAAGTTTGTACTTTTTCATCTAATATCAGCGCTTCAGGCAGGTCGTCGAATATACAAGTAATTTCAAACTGTTCTGCGCCTGCTTTTAGACTAAAACAATTCATGTCGTTTTTGTCTGCTTTAGCACCGTCAAACTCAAAAAATATAGAAAGCGCTTCCAGAATAGTAGATTTTCCAAAATCATTGCGACCTACGATGCCAGTCATTGCCTCATCGATTGAGATAGCAGTAGCATCGCGATATCCACGAAAGTGACTTAGTTTTATAGACTTTAAACGCATGGCACATCCTTTAAATAGTGCACTTAACTGAAAAACTTAGGGGGTAGGAATCAGATAATAACGGAGGATTACGAAATACTAGTCCCCATCCGTATTAGCTCGCACATTTAATTTCCACTCAATTGCGCCTTGTGTAGAGGGGTGCTGATGATGGTTTTGTGGCGGAAATTTATCTCCTTTATTACATGTGACTTCTTTTTTGCAACCAAGACATTTATAAATTCCTGACATAGGGACAATTTCTGCTGGGCCGTGCTTCTTGGTCCACCATTCACCACCACCACTTTCCGTAATGCTTGAACTACTTAAATACCAAGACATATCTAAATCCCCTTTTTAAAAAATCATAAGACCACACAATATCTTAAGCGAATTCAACCACTTCAAGGAAATTATGATATTTTAATGGTATATAGGAACATTAAAGCAACACGTCTACAGTCTTCAAAAAAAAATCACAAATAACTGTTGTATTAAATTGCGACTTGGGTTAGTCGAAATTATTGCACTCTTTAGGACGCAGAAATAAATAATTCATTTTTGAAACAATATGCTTTTTGCGTTAGCTTCTATCTATTGATAATCGCCACGCTTGGCGCGGGCACAGATCCCATGGCAGCGAAATTCGTCTTTGAAGCATCTCTCACACACACGTAAGCGCAAGCAGTATCGCGCCTGCTGCACCGCCCATTTAGGCACCCCAAGCATATACATAAAATCGCCAAGCATCCTAGTCCGGTTGAGCGCTCGCCAGTTAGTCCGCCTAGAGTTACGAATGATCCAGTACTGATTGCGGAATTCATCCTCTATCTGTTCAAGTACCCGCAGAGTATTAGCGTCAAAATTTGCCATGTCACGTCCCTCCTCCCCATCAATCAAGGTGGAGTAACTGTCAAAACGGACAATCGTCCACCACTTGTGGCAATCCCGGGGCCGTCGCCAGGTACACGACGCCGAGATTGTTGTTGCACCAGGTCTGTAGGCCGTCCATGCAATGACCTGATAGCGCCTCAAATGCGACTTGCGCGGCGCGCAGCATGTTTGTACAAAACGGCACCCGCCATACATCGACTTCCGGCACCACGATGCCCCTGGAGCGGAAGTAGCGTTTCTGGTCAAGCGCCCTGCACTGCATTTCTTTGCCGCAGTATTTCGCTATGTAGCTGGCGATCTTGTGCGCCCCAGCCACGCCGAAGCCGAAACGGTGCGGGTCGCGGACGTGGACTTGGCCCATCTGTTCGCCGTTCGGGCCGCGCCCCAGGATGCCTTGCCAGATGGAGCGCAGCAGCGCATATATCTGGAGTTGAATAGGCAGACGAAGTTCAGGATCGAAGAGTTGCTAAAAGTCGAGCTCGAATTGCCCCATACGTTAAACCAGTATTCCTACGACCAGGCGGTGCCACTGCTGACGATTCATAAGAGCAAGGGAATAAAGTTCGGATCAGTGATCATCCTGGGGATTGAAAATGAAGAGTTCTTTGGCAAACAGGTAGACAAGCGTTGTATATTCTTCGCTGGCGTATCCCGGACGAAGCGCCAGTTGGTTCTGACACACGCGAACCAGCGGCCGCAACCGCCGAACTATAATAAGCGGTGGGATGTCATCCGCAAAATGGAAATCGACGCTTTCAAGAAGCGCGTGGGGTCAAAACTCAACAGCGTCCAATCAGCTGTTGAGACTAGGCGACTCGTCGGAGGCCGGCAAGTATGTGATGGACACCTATATGTAGGAAGCTGACTTCGCAGAAATTCTGATGCAAGGTCTCCTGCCTTGCATCACGTCGCCGCGCAAAGATATAGATGTATTAGCAAACTGGACGAAAAGTCGCCATCTAAACAAGTGAGCGGGACAATTCAACAAAAAATGAAGGCGAGTAGCCCCCTCTCCTAATTTGCGGTCGAATATCTGGCCCCCGCAGCTGCCTTATACTAATTCTTATTGGCAATACCCAGGCTGTCCATTACTCTGGCTGCATTGTCCTTGCAGTCCAGCGCTTCGGGTTTGGCATCAATCAGTTGAATCAGCGACAAGAGATGGGCCTTGTTCTGGGCCAGCCGCACTTCCAGCGACTCGATATCGGTGATCTTCTTTTTGAGCGCGACCATCAGCTCATCATGGCGCCATGCTGAGATATCCTCCGGCAAGACCTGCCTGATTTCGTCCAGGGAAAAGCCCGCCTGCTGCGCGTCGCTAATGATGGACAGTATCGCGACGGCTTGCAGCGGATAGTCGCGGTAGCCGTTGGATTGCCGGCTGACTACTTTCAACAGGCCTTTCGCTTCGTAAAAGCGGATCGTGGATGCCGCCAGGCCGCTGCGCTTGGCCAGTTCGCCGATTTTCATGGTTTTTCCCTTGCCTGCTTGTCCTTGCCTACCCGTGTCATCACGAAGCCATGGATAACTATAAGCTTAAAGCCAACTTAAGTGTCAAGCGGAAGATGTGCCGTGACGGGAGATTGTTGGTCGCCTAGCCCCGCGCCTCCTGACAATTAGTGTGGCGCATGAGATACATGCGACCTATTTGCCAAGTTTTTCCGTTGCAGGGCTTGACCTTCAAGTTAGCTTAAAGCTTATCGTGAGGCTATCGCAACCTTGGAGATCAGCATGAAACCCTTTACCGCACTGACCCTGCCCAACGGGGCAGTCATTCCGAACCGCCTCGCCAAAGCCGCCATGGAAGAAAACATGGCCGACAAGGACCACGCTCCCTCCGAAGACCTGATCCGCCTATACCAGTCCTGGGCCGACGGTGGCGTTGGTCTGATGATCACGGGAAACGTGATGATCGACGGCCGCGCCATGACGGGACCAGGCGGCGTGGTCCTTGATTCTGAGCAATTTGGCGCCCGCTTTGCGCAATGGTCGCGCACTGCCCGTTCCCATGGAGCGCACATCTGGATGCAGATCAACCATCCGGGACGCCAGATGCCTGCCGCCATGGGACAGGAAACCATCGCGCCGTCCGTCGTGCCGATGGACCTGGGGAACTTCTCCAGGCAGTTTTCGCCGCCGCGCGCGATGACGGAGGCCGACATCGCCGACGTCAAGGCGCGCTTTGTCAACACTGCGCGGCTCGCTGAGCGGTTCGGCTTTACCGGCGTGCAGATTCATGCCGCGCACGGCTATCTTCTCAGCCAGTTCCTCTCCCCTATTACCAACAAACGCAACGACCGCTGGGGCGGCCCGCTCGAAAACCGGGCGCGGCTGCTGATCGACATCGTCAGGGAGGTGCGCCAGGCGGTAGGCAAGGGCTTTGCCGTCGCGGTGAAGCTCAATTCGGCCGATTTCCAGAAAGGCGGCTTCAGTTCGGAGGACGCCAGGAAGGTCGTTTCCATGCTCAACCCCCTGGGCGTGGACCTGATTGAATTGTCTGGCGGCAGCTATGAAGCCCCTGCCATGCACGGCCAGACCCGTGACGGCCGCACGCTGGCCCGCGAAGCGTATTTCCTCGAGTTCGCCAAGGACATCGCCACGGTGGCACACATGCCCATCATGGTCACGGGCGGCATCCGCCGCTACGCGGTGGTCGAGCAAGTGCTGGACAGCGGCATCGCCATGGCCGGCATGGGCACGGCACTGGCCATCAATCCGCAACTCCCCAACGCGTGGCGTTCTGATCAGTCAGCAACCCCATTGCTGCGCCCCATCACCTGGAAAAACAAGGTGCTGTCGTCGATCGGCTATATGGCGATGGTCAAGTACCAGCTGCGGCGCCTGAGCCAGGGACAGCGTACGCGGCCCGATGTGTCGCCTGCCGTGGCGCTGGTGATTCAGCAATTGGAAACCAAGGTCAGGAATTGGCAGTATCGCCGCCGGATGCACAGGCATGCGCTTGCCGCGTAATGGCGGCGGTGGGTCTTCGGTGGGTCTTCACTGAACTTTTCCAGATCAATCATTGCAGGAGCGAGAAATGAAGATGAACATTGCCGCGTCAGCCACTGGATGTCTCTTGAGTACGGCAGCAACCGTGTCCTGGGCTGACACCGCCGTGGAAAACACCGAGGTCGTCGTGAATATCGCGGGCCATGACGTTCCCGTGCAGGCTGGCGGCCTGTATGACCGCTTTCGCTCGAATCCGCCTTTGTCGGTCATTGCGTCGGAAGCGCCGGACGTCGATCTGAGTTGGTTCAAGGGAATCAGGAAAGAAAAGGTGGACATCGGCTTTCCCTCGTATTCGCCGAACTTTTATTACAAAAACCGCAAGATCACGGCCGTCTTCACGGCGGACCTGGCCAGGCTGAAGGAGCTGATGCCGCAAGACATACTGACGCAAGTGCAGCCACTGCAAGTGTGGCCGGGCCGGGGTGCCGTGGCATTGACGGCCTACGCCTATGACTACTGCGACAACGACAGCTACAATGAAATTTCATTGGCGATCGTGACGAACAAGCCCGGCACGTCCAGTTTCGGTCCTTTCACCTTGCTGGGCCAATCGCTGTCCAGGGACTTCTGGGGCTATGTGCTCAAGCTGCCCGTGAACACGGAACTGGCCAGGGTGCGCGGCGTCGTCGGGTACCAGCTGCCCAAGTGGCTGACGGCCATCGATCTGAAGGAGACGGCATCCAGCATTTCGTTCGAAGTCAGGGATAGCGCAACGGGAAAGCTTGATTTTGTCCTTGAAGGAAAAAAACTGGGCGACTTGTCGCACACGGCCGATTTGGTGAGCAACAGCTTCACCAACAAGGATGGCGCCGGCAAGCTGACGTATGGCCGTGCCGTTTCCCGCCTGCTGAGCCACGCATCGAGCACGCGCGCGGAATCGGTCGACCTGCAACTGGGCGACGGCAGCTTCTCCCGGTACATCAAGTCATTGAAGCTGGGGACAATGATGAAATATGAATACGTGCCCGCCTTCCAGAATGCGCTGTATGCCCCGCAGCCGCTGCAAGCCCTCGGTGCCGGCAGGTGAGGTGCGGAGCAGCCAGCAGCGGGCAAGCAATGAAAACGCAGCGTGCCAGGTGCTTTTTTATCCCCTGCCCTCCCGTTATAAGTTGATGTAGATCAATCAATTTTCCTATTGTGTGCAGCAGAATATGATCATTCGCAAGTCTCTGTTGCACAGACCGTGACAGAGCGCCTGCGTCCTGCATTACGCATTTGCCACTTCACAAGGAATACCATGACACCCACCACCATGAAAGCCGCCGTCGTCGAGCAACTGGGCCAGCCCCTGGTGCTGCGCGAGGTGCCCGTGCCGGTACCCGGCCCCGGCCAGATCCTCGTCAGGACGGAAGCCTGCGGCGTCTGCCACACGGACTTGCATGCGGCGCGCGGGGACTGGCCCGTCAAGCCCGCGCCGCCCTTCATCCCCGGCCACGAAGGCATCGGCCTGGTGGTGGCCATGGGCGCGGGCGTGACGGAAGTGCAGCTGGGCGAGCGGGTCGGCGTGCCATGGCTGTATTCGGCCTGCGGCCATTGCGAACATTGCCTGGCGGCCTGGGAAACCGTGTGCGCCGAGGCGCAGTTCGGCGGCTACACGAAGAATGGCGGCTTCGCCGAATACATCCTGGCCGACCCGCGCTACGTCGCGCATATTCCGGCGGGCCTGTCCGCCGTGCAGGCGGCGCCCATCATCTGCGCCGGCGTGACCAGCTACAAGGGCATCAAGGAAACGGGAGCGCGGCCGGGCGAATGGCTGGCCGTGTCGGGCATCGGCGGCCTGGGCCACCTGGCCATCGAGTATGCGCTGGCCATGGGCTTGCGCGTGGCGGCCGTCGACATCGATGAAGGCAAGCTGGAACACGCGCGCGCCCTCGGCGCCGAAGTGGCCATCAATGCGCGCCAGGGCGACCCGGTGGCGGCCCTGCGCGAGGCGACCGGCGGCGGCGCCCACGGCGTGCTGATCACGGCGCCGTCGCTCGATGCCTTCCAGCAAGGCGTGGCCATGACGCGCAAGCGGGGCACCTGCGTGCTGGTGGGCCTGCCGCCGGGCGACTTCCCCACGCCCCTGTTCGACGTCGTCGCCAATTGCGTGACAATACGCGGCTCTTTCGTGGGCACGCGCCAGGACATGGCCGAGGCGCTGGCGTTTGCCGCCAATGGCAAGGTCAGGGCCGACGTGGAATTACAGCCCCTGTCAGCCATCAACGACGTCTTCCACCGCCTCGAGCACGGCAAGGTGGCCGCGCGCGTCGTGCTCGACTTCAGCCAAGGCTGACCGGCCCGCCGGCGCCGCAGGGGCATCCCTGCCGCCGGCAAGCGGCCGCGGCGCGCCGCACGCGCGCGGCCAGCCTCCCATCTTTCCCTTCTCCCGCCGCCCGCTGCGCCGCGCATCCCGGCCCCCTGTCTGTCCCCTCCCCCTGCCAGCCCGGCAAGCAATATGCCCCCGGGCGCCACTCTTTTGCGCCTGCGCACGCCCGCGCGCCGTTGACACCCGCGAGTACCTGTCCTATAGTCGCCGGGTTAACAAGAAATGAGAATGAGAATCATGATCATCAAAATGAAGAAATGGCTCGTCTGTTACCCCTTGCTGGCCGCCGCCCTGTTGCTGGCGGGCGGCGCGCAGGCGCAGGGAGGAGATCCGGGCGCGGGTGCCAAGCAGTTGTGGCAGCTGATTGATTACGTGGCCGTCGATTACGGTGGCGCCGTCGAGCATGGCAAGGTGGTCAGCGAGGCGGAATATGCGGAGATGCTGGACTTTACAGAAAATGCGGGCACGCAGATCGGCGCCCTGCCCGCCCATGCGTCGAAGGAGTCCATCGCCAAGGCCATCGCCGAGCTGCGCGCCGCCGTCGTGGCCAAGGCCGATGCCGAGGAAGTCAAGCGCCTGGCGCACCACGCGAACGGCTTGCTGATCGCCGCCTATCCGATTCCCGTGGCGCCGAAAGTGCTGCCGAACCTGGCGCGCGGCGCGGCCCTGTATGCGGCCCAATGCGCTTCGTGCCATGGCGTGGCCGGTGGCGGCGATGGTCCGCTGGCGGCCAGCCTGGAACCGAAGCCGATCGCCTTCACGGATGGCGAACGGGCGCAGTCGCGCAGCCTGATGGCCCTGTACCAGGTCATTTCGCAAGGCGTGGCGGGCACCTCGATGGCCAGTTTCGGCCAGCTGTCCGAGAATGAGCGCTGGGACCTGGCCTTCTTCGTGGGCGGCATGTCGCACGACGCGGCGGCGCGCGCGCGTGGTGAAAAGCTGTGGCAGGACGATCCACGCAGCAAAAATCTGTATGCGGACCTGGCTGCCGTGACGACCCTGACGCAGGAAGCGGCGGCCGCCAAGCTGGGCGCGGACGCGGCCGGCGCGCTGACGGCCTATCTGCGCAGCCATCCGGACAAGGCCGAGGCGCACAAGCCCGCCGGCCTGGCCCTGTCGCGCCTGCGCCTGGCCGAAAGCCTGGCCGCCATGCACGCGGGCGACCGCGCGGCGGCCACGCGCCTGGGCCTGTCGGCCTACCTGGACGGCTTCGAGCCGATCGAACCGATGGTCGGCGCGCGCAATAAATCCCTGCTGCTGGCCGTGGAAAACGCCATGCTGGCCTACCGCTCCGCCGTTGCCAAGGGCACGGTGGCCGATGCCGACGCGGCCGGCGACAAGCTGCAGCAACTGTTTACCCACGTGGAAGCGGAACTGGGCGACGCCCAGGCGGACCCGATGACGACCTTTGTCGGCGCCCTGACCATCCTGCTGCGCGAAGGCGTGGAAGCGCTGCTGATCGTCATCGGCATCATCGCCTTCCTGCGCAAGGCCAAGCGCAACGACGTGCTGCCTTACGTGCATGCGGGCTGGATCAGCGCGCTGGGCGCGGGCGGCCTGACGTGGGTGGCGGCAACCTATCTGGTCACGATCAGCGGCGCCAGCCGGGAAGTGAGCGAAGGTCTCGGCTCCGTCTTCGCGGCGCTGGTATTGCTCAGCGTGGGCCTGTGGATGCACCAGAAGAGCAGCGCCGGACGCTGGCAGGAGTACCTGCACGAGAAACTCACGGCGGCCATGTCGCGGCGCTCGGCCTGGGGCCTGTTCGCCCTGGCCTTCATCGCCGTCTACCGCGAAGTGTTTGAAACGGTGCTGTTCTACTCGGCGCTGGCGGCCGATGGCAACGGCGGCGCCCTGCTGGGCGGCTTCCTGGTGGCGATCGCGCTGCTGGTCGTCATCGCCTGGGCCTTGCTGCGCAGCAGTGCTCGCATGCCGATAGGCAAGTTCTTCTCGTGGACGTCGGCCTTCGTGGCCGTGCTGTCCGTGATACTGATGGGCAAAGGCGTGGCTGCCCTGCAGGAAGCGGGCTGGATCGGCGTGACGCCCGTCGATTTCATCCGCGTGGATCTGCTGGGCATCCTGCCGACCCTGGAAACCCTGCTGGCGCAGGCGGCCATCGTGACCATCATCGTCGCCGGCTACGGCTGGAACCGCATCGCGGCAGGCAAGCGCAAGCCTGCCTGAGCCGGGTTGTAACGCGCTGGCGCGGGAGCGATCCCGCGCCAGCGCAGCCTGTTACTGGCTACCCGCCGTGCGGCGCCGCAGCAGCAGATACACGGCCGGCACGACGAACATCGACAGCAGCGGCGCCGTCAGCATGCCGCCCACCATCGGCGCGGCGATGCGCTGCATGACTTCCGATCCCGTTCCCTCCCCCAGCATCACCGGCACCAGGCCGGCAATGATGACGGCCACCGTCATGGCTTTCGGCCGCACGCGCAGCACGGCGCCCTCGCGGATGGCGTCCAGCAAGGCCGCCTCGCCGGTGAGGCCTTGCGCCAGCCTGGCGTCCCACGCCTGCTTCAGGTACAGCAGCATGATCACGCCGAACTCCGCCGACACGCCCGCCAGGGCGATGAAGCCCACGCCGCTGGCCACCGACAGGTGGTAGCCCAGCAGCCACAGCAGCCAGATGCCGCCCGCCAGCGCGAACGGCAGGGTGGCCATGATCAGCGCCGCTTCGTCGACGCGGCGGAAGGTCAGGTACAGCAGCACGAAAATGATCAGCAAGGTGGCGGGCACGACAATCTTGAGTTTCGCCGTCGCCCGTTCCAGGTACTCGAACTGCCCCGACCATGAGACGGCATAGCCAGGCGCCAGCGTCACCTGCGCGGCGACCGCGCGCCGCATGTCGCGCACGGCCGAGCTGAGGTCGCGCCCGCGGATATCCACGTACACCCAGCCCGTCAGGCGCGCATTCTCGCTCTTCAGCATCGGCGGGCCGTCGTCGATGCCGATGGCGGCCACGTCGCCCAGGCGTATCTGCGCGCCGCGCTCCGTCAGCACGGGCAATTCGCGCAGCTTCTCGACCGAATCGCGCAGTTCGCGCGGATAGCGCACATTGATGGGAAAGCGCTGCAAGCCCTCCACCGTCTCGCCGACATTGTCGCCGCCGATGGCGCTGGCGACGATGCCTTGCACGTCGGCGATGTTCAAGCCGTAGCGGGCGGCCGCGTCGCGGTCGATCCTGATATCGACATAGCGCCCGCCGTTCAGGCGTTCGGCCAGCGCGGACGACACGCCGGGCACCGTCTTGACGACGCGCTCGATCTGCGCCGTGATGCGGTCGATTTCCTGCAGGCTGGCGCCCGCCACCTTGATGCCGACGGGGCTCTTGATGCCGGTGGCCAGCATGTCGATGCGGTTGCGGATGGGCGGCACCCAGATATTCGTCAGGCCCGGCACCTGCACGGCGCGGTCCAGCTCCGCCACCAGCTTGTCCGGCGTCATGCCTGGGCGCCACTGGGCGCGCGGCTTGAACTGGATCGTCGTCTCGAACATTTCCAGCGGCGCCGGGTCCGTCGCCGTCTCGGCGCGCCCCGCCTTGCCGAACACCGTCAGCACTTCCGGCACGGTCTTGATCAGGCGGTCCGTCTGCTGCAGCAGCTCGGCCACCTTGCCCGCGCCCAGCCCCGGCAGGGCCGATGGCATGTATAGCAGGTCGCCTTCATCGAGCGGCGGCATGAATTCGCCGCCCAGGCGCGCCAGCGGCCACGCCGTCAGCAACACGGTCAGGCCCGCCAGCAGCACGGTGGTTTTCGGCCGCCGCAAGACCCGCTCCAGCAAGGGCCGGTAGATGGCGATCAGCCAGCGGTTGAGTGGATTGCCGTGCTCGGCGGGGATGCGGCCGCGGATCAAATAGCCCATCAGTACCGGGATCAGGGTGACGGCCAGGCCGGCCGCGGCCGCCATGGCATAGGTCTTGGTGAAGGCCAGCGGGGCGAACAGCCGCCCTTCCTGCGCTTCCAGGCTGAACACGGGAATGAAGGAGAGCACGATGATCAGCAGGGAAAAGAACAGGGCGGGCCCCACTTCGGCGGCCGCATCGCCGATGACCTGCCAGTGCGTTTCCCCGCGCAACGGTTGCCCGGGGTGCGCCTCGTGCCACGCCTCGATATGCTTGTGGGCATTTTCGATCATGACGACGGCCGCGTCGACCATGGCGCCGATGGCGATGGCGATGCCGCCCAGCGACATGATGTTGGCGTTGACGCCCTGGTAATGCATGACGATGTAGGCGATCAGGATGCCCAGCGGCAGCGAGATGATGGCCACCAGCGCCGAGCGCAGGTGGAACAGGAAGACGGCGCAGACCAGGGCCACGACGATGAATTCCTCGATCAGCTTGTGCTGCAGGTTGTCCACGGCGCGCTGGATCAGGCTGGAGCGGTCATACACGGGCACGATCTCCACGCCGGGCGGCAAGCCCCCTTTCAGCGCGGCCAGCCTGGCTTTCACGGCGGCGATGGTCTCCAGCGCATTCTTGCCCGAGCGCATGATGATCACGCCGCCCGCCACTTCGCCCTCGCCGTTCAGTTCGGCAATGCCGCGGCGCATTTCCGGCCCCAGCTGCACCGTGGCCACGTCGCCCAGGCGCACGGACACGCCGGCCTGCGTCGTCGTCAGCGGAATCTGCCGGAAGTCGGCCAGCGACTGCAGATAGCCCGCGGCGCGCACCATGTATTCCGCCTCGCCCATTTCCAGCACGGCGCCGCCCGTTTCCTGATTGGCGCGCTGCACGGCGGCGATCACCTTGTCATGCGTAATGCCGTAGGCACGCAGCTTGTCCGGGTCCAGCACGATCTGGTACTGGCGCACCATGCCGCCGATGCTGGCCACTTCGGCCACGTTGGGCAGCGCCTTGAGCTCGAACTTGAGGAACCAGTCCTGCAGGGCGCGCAGCTGCCCCAGGTCCAGCTTGCCGCTGCGGTCGACCAGCGCGTACTCGTAGATCCAGCCCACGCCCGTGGCGTCCGGCCCCAGCGCCGTCTTTGCCTGTGCGGGCAGGCGCGACTGCACCTGGCTCAGGTATTCCAGCACGCGCGACCTGGCCCAGTATGGGTCCGTGCCATCCTCGAACAGGATGTAGACGAAGGAATCGCCGAAAAAGGAATAGCCGCGCACGCTTTTCGCGCCCGGCACGGACAGCATGGTGGTGGTCAGCGGGTACGTGACCTGGTTTTCGACGATCTGCGGCGCCTGCCCCGGATAGCTGGTGCGCACGATGACTTGCGTATCGGACAGGTCGGGAATGGCGTCGAGCGGCGTGTGCGCCAGCGACCAGACGCCCCAGGCCGCCAGGAACACGGTGGCCAGCAGGACAAGAAAACGGTTGCCGATGGACCAGCGGATGAGCCGGGCGATCATGGCTTGCCTCCCTGCATGGCGGGCATCTGCATGCCGTCCATGGACGCGGCGGCAGGCCGGATGGCCGTGATGATGAAGCCGCCCTGCGCGCTCTTGCTGAACTCAAAGTCCACCTTGTCGCCCACGCGCACTGGCGCCGGCAAGCCGCCCGCCGGCAATGTGAAGCCCATGGTCATCGGCCCCCATTCCAGCGAGGCGACAGGGCCGTGCGAAATGGTGATGTCGCGCTGCCCGAGCTTTTCCACCGTGCCCGCGGCGTGATGGCGCGCCACGGCAGGCGCCGCATCGGCGGCCTGCATGCCGCCCATGCGCGTGATGGTGCCCTTCAGGCTGGCTTCGGAATCGACGAGGAACTGCCCCGACACCACCACCCGCTGCCCGGCTTTCAGGCCGGCGCGGATCGCCGTCATGCCATTGCCCTCGCCGCCCGTTTGCACCTCCACCGGCGTGTAGCGGCCGCCCTCGCCGGCCAGCATGACGACCTGGCGCGTGCCCGTGCGGATCACGGCTTCGGACGGCAGCAGCAGCACCTCGGCGCCCGCATCGGGCGTGAAGTTCAGGGAGGCAAACATGCCCGGCAACAGCAAGCCACCGGGGTTGGCCAGTTCGATGCGCGCCGTCACGGTGCGCGTGGCAGTGTTAATTTCCGGCAAGATCGCGCTGACCTTGCCCTGGAAAACCTTGCCTGGCAGCGCCTGCGCGCGCGCCTGCACCGGCGTACCCGGGCGCACGCTGGCCGCCGCGCTCTCGGGCAGCTCCGCGTTGACCCACACGCTGGACAGGCCATTGATGCGGAACAGGGGCGCGCCGGCGGCCACCGTCATGCCTTCACGCGCGCCCAGTTCGGCGATGACGCCGCTGATGGGCGCCCGCACCGTCAGCCGCGCCTGCACCGCGCCGCTGTGGTCGACCAGGCGGATTTGCGCCTCGTCCATGCCGGCCAGGCGCATGCGCTGGCGGGCCGCATCGGCCAGCGCCGCCGTGCCGTCGCCCCGCATGCGGCGCGCGGCGAGAAACTCCTCCTGCGCGGCGATCCACTCGGGTACATACAGCTCAGCCAGCGCCTGCCCCTTGCGCACGGGCTCGAACGGCGCGCGCACGTCCAGGCGCTCGACGAATCCGCCGCTGCGCGCCTGCAGCACGGCCACGTCGCGCTCGTTGTAGGCCACGCTGCCGACGGCCGCCAGCGGCGCGGACAGCATGCCCGAGGTCACGGGCGCCGTGCGTACGCCCAGGTTTTGCTGCACCCGGGGATCGATGCGGATGCCGCCGCCGTCCCCTTGGGCCGCAGCGCTGTCCGCATACACGGGCACCAGCTGCATGTCCATGAAGGGCGACTTGCCAGGCTTGTCAAACTTCTGGCCCGGCACCATGGGGTCGTGCCAGTACAGCGGTGTCTTGAGGTTCGCCGCTGCCGGCGCGGCGTGGCTGGCGTCGGCGGCGCCGAACCGGTAGCCGGCATAGCCTGCCGCCAGCATGGCGGCGATGGCGAGGGCGAGAGTGGTGTGCTTGTTCATTGCGGCTGCTCCAGGTCGTGCTGGGTATCGGGAAAGAGGAAACGCAGTTGCGCCCAGCGCTGGGCGGTGTCCATCTGCACTTGCAGCCAGGCGAGGTCCGCGTCCAGCGTGCCGCGCCGGGCGGCCAGCACGTCGGCCAGGGTCCCCTTGCCGCCCCGGTAGGCGGCCAGGGCCGCTGCGCTGCGCTGTTGCAGCACGGGCAGCAGCTGCTGCGCATAGCGTTCGCCGCGTTCGCGGCCATTCCTCCAGGCGATGTACACGGCACGCGTGGCGGCGACATCGTCGCGCAGGGCTTCCTCGCGCTCGTCCCTGGCCTGCTCGGCCAGGGCCAGTTTCGCCGCCAGTTCGCGGTCCTGGCGCTGCGGCCGGTCCCACTGCAATGGCAGCGACAGGCCCACGGACAGCATGTTGGCGTAGGCGCTGCCGCGCTGCTGGAAGGCCACTTCGACGCTCCAGTCCGCATGGCGGTTCGCTTGCGCCAGTTGCACCTCGGCTTGCGCCGCCTCTTCCTGCCGCGCCAGCACGGCGATCTGCGGGCGGCGCGCGATTTGCGCGTCGAGCGTGGCCGGGTCCAGCGCGATATGCTCCAGGTCCGGCAAGGCCGACTCGGCCACGTCGGCATCGCCGCCCGTGCGGCGCGCCAGCGCATTGACGGCCACGTCGAGGTCGCTGCCGGCCTGGCTGGCGCGGTCTTCCAGGGTCAACAGGGCGGCGCGCGCGGCCAGGAGGTCGGCCTGGCTGCCGCGTCCGCCGCGATAGGCGGCGTCAACGGCGTCGATTTCCTGGCGCGCCAATGCCAGCTGCCGCGCCAGCACGGCCGTCGCCTGGCGACGGTAATACACGTTCAGCCAGGCAATGGCCGTGTCGCGCTGGATGGCGGCCAGGGCCACCTGCCGTTGCGCCTGCGCCTTGCCGGCTTCGCGCTCCTGGCGCGCGGCGCGCCAGCGCAGTTTGTCGGCGCTGGTCAATTCCTGCGCGATGCCGATGCGCCGCATGGTCATGGGATCGCTGTTCAGCGTGAATCGGTCGTGGCCGGCCAGCGGCAGGTTATCGATGCCTGCCTTGAGGACAGGGTCGGGGCGCTGCCCTGCGGCAACAGCCATGTGCTGCGCGGCCAGGACGGCCTGCTCTTGCGCAGGCAACTGGCGCGAGCGGGTGACGGCTTGCCGCAGGGCGTCGTCAAAGGTCAGTGGCTGCGCGGCGGCAGGCAACAGGGGACTGGCAAGGGCGAATGCAAGCGCCGTCTTGCGCCAAAGGCGAAGACGCGCTGCGCGTGCGTGCGGCTGCACGCAATGCGAGAGTGACATGGGAACTCCAGAATGCGATGGACAATAGCGCCGCGCCGGTGACGGCGAGGCGATGGCGTACTAGGCAATCTGCAGTGTCAAATGCGCCAACAGCAATGGCGGATGGCGATGGGCGGCGCGGTGGAACGCGCCAGGGCCGCGTCCGGGGGCGGCGGGATTTCCTGCAGGATGGGCGCGTCAAGCAGCACCCACAGCAGCGGCACGACGAGGGCGACGAACGGCGGCAGGTCGGCGCCGTGCACCTTGTCCAGTGTTTGTCTGGCGGCATCACCATGCGCATACACCTGGCACAAGGTCGATTGATCCGCATCCATGCCGGTGCAGCCGGGCATGTCCGGCATGGCCGTCATGACGGCGAGCATGGACATCGGTACGGCGCCCCCCGCCTTCGGTGCGCCCGGACACAGGTAGGCCGCGGCCGCATGCTGCATGAACAGCATGCTCAGCAGCGCGACGATGACCGTCAGCAAGCGCATGGAGCGGGAGATTTTCATTGGCTTTCTATATGCAGGAAAGGCAGTCATGTCCAGGCGCCTGGCAGGGTCGCATGTCATCACTGTGCCGCCAGCGACTATACCCATTCCCACGGTGGGAAGGTCAAGTATTTTCGCACGCCACCCGATTCCCCGGACAGGCCGCCAAGTCGCGCGCGGCGCACTTGTGCTGGAGGACGCTTTGCGCAACACTAGTCATGGAATTGCCCACGCATGCCGTCGCTCTGGTCTGATACAAAGTTGAAAGGATCGTTCATGCAAAGTCGTGCGAACAAAAAACAGCAGCACCGTTCCCCGGCGGTGGCGAGCATGGCAACCCAGCAATTGCGCGCCGGCGCCGCAAATGCCCAGCTGGAAGACAAGCGGCCCGCAGCGGTGGCGCAACAGGCATTGCCCTTGACGGCGAATAACAGTGCGCAAGCCATGCAGCAGAAGGCGCTACAGGACATGGCCAATAGCCGGCCGCAGGCCAGGCACGCTGCGCAGCTGCAAACGATGCTCGACAATCATGGCGCGCTACCGCAGCCGATGCAAGGAAGCCGCCCTGGCCTGCCCCCCGAGGCGCGGCAAGTGATGCAGCAAAAACAAGGTGGCGCACGCCCGGTCGCTCAGCTCCGTCCGAACTCCGTTGTCAATGTCGATGCCAGTCCGGAAACGGCGGCGGACGTCATGGGCAAAAGCGCATTGGCCGCCCTTCCCGACAGCCCGATACAGTTAAAAAAGTACATCAGGGTCGGGGACGTCGTGCGCAAGGTAAAGACCTCGTACACATTAAAGAGCACGGAAGTCGTCGCGTCCAAGAGGGAGTACCTGGAATATCTGGCGAAAACCCACGGGCCGCTCAAGGGGAGGAAAAGTTTTGCCCCAACGGTGCAGGGCGTCGCGCCAACGGTCAGGAAAGGAAAAAAATCAGCCGATAATCGTGCCCTGCAGGATATGGACCTGAATTATCGCGGCATGAGCGTGAATAATATTTCTAATTTGCAAAAAAATAATGCGGCCGTCTTTACCGTCAACAACCCTGCGGGAACGGCGTCAGCCGACGACCATATTGTCAACGATGATCTTAATTCACCCTATTTGTCTTTTGAAAAAGGCGGCCTCGAGATAAGTGCAGGAAAGTATGCGCCCAAGCCTGTCGATGAGCATAATGCGCCGCTGGGCGTCAAGACGCTGGAAGGCGGCTTTTTGAAACAGGATAAATCCTATACCAAGGACAGCCAGGAACTGCACGCGGACAGGCAGCATATCGGACTGGTGGCCGGGGTTGTGCCGATGAAGAGTGACGAAGATTACTCCACGCCGGATAAAGCCGACGCTCTGAAAAGCGAAAAAGCCCGCATTCTGGCGGTGGCAGACAGGGAAGTGCTGGTCAAGCCAGGCGCAAAGGGAATCGGACGCAGCGATGTGCCGTTTTTAGCCAGGGTAAAAAGAGTTCCCAAGGAATATTATATCCGCCACATCCAGAACCAGACCACGAACAAGGCCCTGGGATTCTATGACGGCCTGCATTATAAAATACAGATGGATAAAAGAAGCAACGAGAACTATCGCTTCGCTTTCAAAATCCCTCCCGTGCTGACCCGAGCTGCCGATGAATCAGATGACGAGATGTCTGATATCGAAGAAATCGGCATGCCGCCCAAAAAACCGGGGGCCGCGCAAGACCGCTTGCCGCTGGAAGAAAAAAGCGGCGCTAGCCCGGCCGGTCGGACGCAAAGTCCGGCGGAGCGTATGAGGGCCGAGCTTCGGGCACATATCGCCGGATCACGCCCCCAACAACAGCTCCTGGGCGCTCAGGATGCCAGCGTGGACGATCTGCGTGCCATGCAAAATGAGGCGCTGGCCAGTAACAATGCATCGAAAACCGGCGACAAGAAGGGGAATGGCGCTGCCGATGAGTCAAACTGGACAATAGTCGACTACGGCGGTGGCGGAAATTGCCTGTTTCTTGCCTTGGGTGCCAGCCGTGATGTGGCAGCAGCACATATCTTGAGGACACAAATAGCCGAATATCAACGCGTTAACAATACTATTGGGCAAGGCATTGTCGACAATCAGCTTGGCACCATGCTGGCGCAAAGCCCGCATGCGGAACTGCACGGACTGGCGGCCACTACCCGCGGGCGGCAGGATATCCCTGTCGCTGCCTATCACAGCCTGATGGCCTTTGAAGGCACCTGGGGCGGAAGGTCGGAGATCGCGACATTCTGTGTCTTGCGGCATGCCACCGTGTACGTATTGGAACATACCGGATCGATAACCCAGTACGCGGCAGGACATTCCGCAGAGATCGCCACATTGCCTGCCGATGTCTTTAATGGAGTAAATATTGTTCTTTATAAAACAAACAACCACTGGCGCAGAGTGACGGGGCGCAGGCAGGCGGAAGTCCATTGACAGATCACTTGGTATTTTTCAGGATCTCGTTGATTTCCAGCGCTGCCTTTTCCGTTATTTCCGTCGCCTTTACTATTGCCGCTTCGACATTTTTCCCGCTCATCTCCTTGATGTTCGATAGCGATAACTCCGACTGGATGATTTTACTGAACATGGCCTGGACGTCTTTGGCCGTCACGGGCGTATGCTTTTTGACGCCCTTGAGTAATTCATACACGCCCAGCAGATAAGGAGGGTTGGGGTTTTTTCCAGTCGGTATTTTTGCCGGCTTCGTCACGCTGGCATCGGGACTGTAAATTTCCTGCATACTAGCGTCCCGGATGGCCTCGGATTCCTTGGCCTGCTTGCCTGCCAGGTTCTGGCCATCCAGTTTTTTAACGGCAACATTTAGTCCTTGCTGATTAAAAAACATATTTGGCTCGGGAAAATAGGTATACAAATTATTTTGCACCTTCCAGTGCCTGAATTCCGTTTCCGCCCGATTGACCACCGCAATGGTCTTATCCAGCCGTGCATCGCCGGGTTTTTCCTCGCGCCAGTTGTACGGACCGGAAAGCAGCGCGGCATGATCGCCGCTCAGTTGTTTATCGATCTCTTTCGCCACCTTGCTTTCCGGATCAATGCCTGTCGAGGCGCGCGCATCGCGATCGGTCATGGCATAAATGGTGCCGACGACGCTCTCGCCCATGCTGCTCGCCGTCTTCATCAGCATGTTGCGCGCCTCAAAATACGGAAACTGATACATCTCATCCGCATTCGCGCCCATGGACCAGGTAAAGGGAATGACCGCCATGCCAAAACACTTGCCTATGCTCAGCAATTCCTTCGCCTCATTTACCGCATCCGCCATCACCGGGGCTTTGGCACCCTTGGGCATTTTCGCGTCGATCGGACCGACATTCACGCCGATCACATACTTGGGATTGAGCAGCACTTCGGCCGGTCCCTTGTTTTCCATGATTAATTCGGCCAGCTGGGGGACGTTATTTCCGAAAGTCATTACTATGCGCGGCGCCGCGATGTTCCCCTTTTCCGTTGCCACAGGCTCGTCAAGTGCCCGATCCGTATAGAGTGTCGCTCCCGCCTCCGTTCTTTTGTACTGGGTTGTTCCGCTGGCCCTGGCTTGCCTGGTGACAGGATCACGTGGCGCGCCATGGGCGGGGCTGGCCCGCATGAACTGCATGGCACGGGCCCCCATGACGTCGGCCTCCTGCTCCAGCCCCGCGTCGTCATTGACGCCGGCACTGCCTTTCAGCTGCATGGTCGGTCGCACCCTGCCCTGTTTTTGTTGCACGACATGCCAGGCTTCATGCGGCAAATGCCGTTCCTGGCCGGGCGCCAAATGAATATCGCTGCCTTGCGCATACGCATGGGCCTGCAACTGGGCGGGCCTGGCCGAGTTGCGATGCACCTTGACGTCGTCCAGCGACAGGCCGGACAGGTTTTCCAAGCCGGCCTTCAGATTGTCGGGCAAGCCTGTCGTGTTCTTCTGGAGCGGTTGTCGCCGCGTCGTAAAGTCATCGGCCATCGCCTGCAGCTGCGCCGCCTGCCGGGCCTGTGGCCCGCTGTTCGCCAGTGCCTGGGCAGCTTGCAACTGTTTTACCTGCGGACGCTGATCGGGCAGCGGCCTTGCGGATGCGCCACCCCGCTTGGGTGCCGCAGCTTGGCTGGACGCTGGATACTTCTTGGTTTTGTCGGCATGCATGTGCAGAATTTTCCTCCGGAAGCTCGCTCACATGGACGAGTATGACGTGAAATAGGCGCCGATATCGGCCAGGTCGAACCAGGATTCCGCCCCGCTCGCGCCCTTGTCCTCGATGCGTTCGGCCCCTTCAAACGTCGTGCCAAGGTCGTTGCGCACGGGGCCGGCCGCATGCGCATGCTTGTATTTCCTGCCATAGCTGGACCAGGGATTTCTCAGCTTGAGCGACAGCGCCTGGCCAGCCGCATGCCCCTTCGGCGCGTAATCGAGTATCGCATACGCATGCGGGCCCACCAGGCCTTTCACCATCGACTCGCCGGCACTGCCCCCTTTGCCCGTGACTTCCTCGGGACTGTCAAAAATATCCTTGCGCGTCCCTATCGTCATTTTTTTACCCGCATCGAGCAAGCCTTTGACGGACTCGAACAGGTCGAGTTCGCCCTTGCTGTATTGACCGGCACCCAGCGGGCCGGTGAGCAGTTTCTCTTCCTGCACGGCGGCGATGATCGTGTCCACATAGGCCGCCTTCACGCCCTCCTTGCTCAGCATGGCCCGCACGTCCGCCGTCGTGACAAAGGTTTTCTGCAGCAAGTCCTCCAGTTTGCCGGGAATCTGGTTCAGATAGCCAAATTGCGTCATGTCTTCCAACCACTGGGGATGGTCGGCGATCTGCAGCCTTGCCGTGAGCTCAGGCAACTTGAGATGCTTGTTGAGCTCCCCTGGTATCTGTTCACGCCCCGTCTGGATGCGGTGATCGGCAGCGGCGGCACCGGTGATATGCGCCTGCGCGATATGCCCGTGGCCGCCCTCCGTCATGCCATAGGATTGTTCCGCTGACGGCAGCGTTTCCGGCCCCCCGCCATGGAAACCTGCGGCAACGTAGGCTTTTTCGTAGATCTTCACCCACATGGCGCCCGAGGCGAAGGCGTCGGTCTGGTCTTTTTCGGCTTTCCGGTCATGCACCACCACGGATTTGTGCACCCTGACCAGCACCGGCTGGCCGCCGTCGCCATACAATTTGACGCTCACGGTGCCATCCTTGTTATCGCGCATGTGATTGACGAAGTGGGCGGGATCGGCATGCACCACGCTGATCATGGCGGCCAGCAGATAGCAGTCGCCCAAGCCCACCTGGACGATATCGCCTATCACTGGCGGGTGCGGAAAGAGCGGATGTGCCAGCGCACTATGCCTGTGCTGGTACTTCAGGCCCGGCGCCGCGCGCAGGCGATTGACTTCGATCAGATCGGCCTTGACGACAAACCCCGTATGAATGGCCTCGAAATTCTTGCCTGCGAGCTCTTCCTCTTCCGCTTCCACCTTGTAGTAGCCGGACTTGCTCGCGGCGAGCGCCACGTTGGCCACTGCCGCCTGCCAGCCATGCAGTATCCTGCAAACGCGGCCCTGATGACCGGTGCCGACAACCTTCAGGTCCTGATCGTGGATCGCCGTATCGACCCGGAACATGCCGCCGCCAGGGGCCGACTTGTCGTTGGCATCGGCCTGCTTTTCCTTGCTCAGGCGCGGCTCCGGCGAGACAGGCAGCGGGCCGGTGCGCAAGGCCCCGGCGGAAGCGTTGAGTTCCCCTTCCTCCTGCGTCAGCAGAGTATCGAGTCGGTCGACAAGCGCTTTGCGGACCGCATCCCCGGCTTCCGCCTTGCCCGTGTTCCGCCTGTGCGTATAGCCCTCGGTCCACGTCATGCTCAGGGCCGTCATGCTGGCGAGCAGCGCCGCGCGGCCCTCATGATTGTCTTCGGACAACGCGGCATACTGCCCGATGGCATTTTCCAGTTTGCCCCAGCTATCGAACCACGACAGGTAGCCCGTGTATCGGGCGGCTCCGGTGACGAAATGGGCCAATGCCACGGGCGCCCGCTGTACCGTCATGAAGGCCTGGATGGGCGCATGGCGCGGCGCGGCGCCAGGCGCGGCGGCCGCGCGCGCCAGCGCACGGCGCCCCATTGCATCGGCTTCCGCCTCCAGGCCGGCATCATCGTTGACAGGCACGCCGGCATGCGCCTGCAGGGTTGGCCCCGCGCTGGCCTGGCCCCGCGCGCCTTGCGCCAGCATGCGCGGACTGAGCCTGACTGCCTCGGCCAAGTGGCGCCGGCCGCCCATGCCCGGCCCCTGGTTGGCCGTGGCCGCCAGCGCGCGCTGGGCGACAGCGGCCCTGGGCCGCTGTCGCC
>RCMZ01000458.1_pt1 | contig 23139 bp, 24 predicted proteins | sample 2041141 | NCBI WGS metagenome assembly RCMZ01 (sample SAMN09708263, study PRJNA481090) | Wastewater metagenome, whole genome shotgun sequencing project. | biome: sewage; isolation source: Davis station wastewater (DW) | place: Antarctica: Davis Station | collected 2010-03-01
ATCATGACGGGGCTCCACAGGGAAAAACAGGGAGCCCAGCATCCGGAAACGGATAGTTCAGTTGAAGGTGGGGTTTATGGAGCGCTTACGAAGCACCGTCACCTAAGTCGAGGGTTATCTTCCCTGGAATACCGGTGTGGTTTGCACAAATGATTTTTCCGCGGCTGCACCAGCGTTTTAGCTGATCGTGATCGGCGGTACCTGCAATGGGTGCCGCCGCTGATTAGGTCCGTAAATGGGGACGGATAACCTAAGCGTCGACCAGAAGTTCGGCCGGAAGCGGAACTCGGGAGATCAGAGCCAAGTGTAGTGGTCAAGTCGTGGAGATTTGGCCATTCAGTTCCATGAAGGGAGAGTCTGTTCTAGCTTGGGCAATGAAAAATAGAAGGATGTAGGATCGTGTATGACGGTCATGCTGATGCTTTAGTGTTATTTGACGTTGACCGAGGTGCGGTCTTGTTTAAGGAAAAAGTGCTTGGCAGCTAAGCCCACGGCAAATTGGATGGCCGCAGCGAAAAAAACCTTGAAGCCAACCTCTTCCGGCTCAAGCCATAGAAGCCATAGCGTCAAAGGTATGGCTGTTATGAAGAAGCCAAGCGCGAAGGCTAGGGCACCTTTGTTTTTCATCTCTCTACCTCTGCCGGTTGCTGAACTTTTGATAGGCCAATAATACCCGGCATCGAGATTATGCAGCCTGCGCGAGATGCTCGCGGAGGCTGAAAACACAAAAATAAGCGACTGATGTGATCATTTTTGATCGATTTTCCGCTTTCAAAATCAGCAGGGCTGAAGTAAGCCGGAAATGCAGACTACTTCAGACCATCCCTAGAGGCTGCTAATTTATTATTTAAGGCAAATAACTGCTCTCACGATAGTTGAGACGTGTTTTCGTTTTAGATGCCGAGCTTCATTGCCAAGGTTTAATGATAGTGAGTTAGCCAGCACATAGTCACTGCGGTTGTATGATTCTATTCTTCGGAATAGAGTCTCGTTTTTAAATGCATTCGAATATTTTCAAATTTAATCTGAAAAAATATCCGTACTGCTATCGCTCATCCCATACATGTTTCCCGCAATATCTATACAGTCGTCCATCATTGGTAGACCGTTAGCAGGATTGAAACTATGTATTGAACCGAAATCAAATTCATGCTCTGGCCAGCTATCTTTTTGTGGAATGATTTCGCCAATCTCGTCGCTAAGCCAGAAATCATTTAAATGTTCGAATTCCTGAAATGTTGCGATCGGACCAAAGTCGAGGGTGTCATGGATAGTAACTGCCTCGCCAAGGCGCGGGTATATTCTAGTTTGATAACCGGGATTATTTTTTTTAGAAAAAAGATTTCCGGTGAGCATGGTAATTAGATTCTTTAACATGACGTTTACCTCGGTTAGGTATCCAACTTCTGGGCTTGCCAGGTCGTTCTGGTATTTGTAGTTTCCAGCATTTCTGAAAACTGCAAGTCACAGCAGGTTAAGAACTCCGAGCAATTGAGAGTGACGTGCTCGAGGCCTACAGGCTAAGAATTTATCCAGCGGTCAAAACTTTGGTTTCTGTTGGGTGCTAGTAGATATTTTTAATATGCTGGGGTTCATCTTTAGCATTGCCCGAAACATTTTAAATGTTCTTCAAAGCACTCGGTCTGGATTTAGCGGCAAGCGATAGCGATCCACTTTCCACCATGTCGGTAGCAACTTGCGGGTCGCGGGCTGGTTGAAGCGGTCATCAATCAGGTAGACCACGCCTTGGTCTTTGACGGTACGGATGACGCGGCCAGCGGCTTGCACGACCTTTTGCAGGCCGGGGTAGAGGTAGGTGTAGTCGTAGCCGTTGTTGCTGCCGAACATCACTTCCATGCGTTGTTTGATTTCTTCATTAACCGGGTTGATCTGCGGCAGGCCTAGCGTGGCGATGAATGCGCCGATCAGTCGATCTCCTGGCAGGTCGATGCCCTCGCCAAATGCACCGCCCAACACCGCAAAGCCGATGCCGCGGCCGTTGCTGCAAAAGCGCTCGAGAAACGCCTGACGTTCGCCTTCATCCATCTGCCGCGACTGCACCCAGACTGGGACCTGCGGATGGGCTGCGCGAAATTCATCCAGCACCGACTGCAGGTAGGCGTAACTGCTGAAGAAGGCTAGGTAGTTACCGGGGCGCTCGGCGAATTGGCGCGCCATTAATGCGCTGATCGGCGCCAGTGAGAAATCACGATGGGCGTAGCGAGTGGAGAGGTTACTGACCGCATGCACGTGCAGTTGTTCTGCACTGAAGGGCGATTCCACATCGATCCACGGCGTTTCTTCCGGCAGGCCCAGCAGGTCGGCGTAATAATTAGCAGGGCTCAGCGTGGCGGAAAACAGCGTGCAGCTGTGCGCCTCTTCGAAGCGCGGGGCGAGAAACGGGGCCGGCACGATGTTGCGGATACACAAGGTCGATACCGACTGAGCATTGCTCTCGTCGCGGCTGATATCAAACAACGAGTGCGCACCAAACGCCTCGGCCAGCCGGCAGAACAACATGGCGTCTAAGTAAAAATGCAGTAACTCAGCGGCATTGCCGGCGGGCTGTTCGCTCAGATGGTCGGTGAGGGTGCTGACGGCTTTTTGCAGGGCCATCACAAACAAGTCAGGCGCGGTGGGATAAACCTGATACGCCACTTCCTGATCACGCTCCAGCTGTCGCCAGTGCCGGCTGATGCGCTCCAGCGGCGCCTTCATCACGCTGGGGGCAATACGTCGTAGCGCTTCAAAACGTTGCTGATTGAGCTCGGCGGTGTACATGCCGCGCGCGCGCTCGATCAGGTTATGGGCTTCGTCCACCAGCAGGGTAACGCGCCATTCATTCAGCAGCGTCAGGCCATACAGCAGGCCGCCCATGTCGAAGTAGTAGTTGTAATCACACACCACCACGTCCGCCCAGCGGCAGAGTTCTTGGCTCAGGTAGTACGGGCAGATCTGATGCGCCAGCGCGGTTGCACGCACGCTATCAAAACTCAGCCATTGCCCTTCAAGTGCTGCTTTGCGCGCTGCCGGTAAACGGTCATAAAAGCCTTTGGCCAACGGGCATGAGTCGCCATGGCAGGCCTTGTCTGGGTGTTCGCAGGCTTTGTCACGAGCCACATGTTCCAGCACCCGCAGCGGCATGGCGTCTTCTTGGCTGCGTAGGGTGGCCAGAGCATCTAGGGCTAGACGGCGGCCCGGCGTTTTTGCGGTGAGAAAAAACAACCGATCAAGCTGCTGTTCGGGGAATGCTTTGAGCTGCGGAAACAGCGTGCCGAGGGTTTTACCAATACCGGTGGTGGCCTGTGCCATCAGGCAGTGGCCGTCGCGCGCGGCGCGGTAGACGGTGTTGGCCAACTGGCGCTGGCCACTGCGAAACTCGGCATGGGGGAAGCGCAGGCGGGTTAGCGCCTCATCACGCTGAAGACGATGCTCACGCTCGTACTCGGCCCAGCGGATATAGCGGCTGCATTGCAGCTCGAAAAACTCGCGTAACTCATCCGCGCTGACCGTCATGTGAAAAGCAGTTTCATGCTGGGTGATGACGTTGAAGTAAACCACCGCCAGATTGATCTCTGGCATGTCGCGTTCGCAGCAAAGTAGCCAGCCATAAACCTTGGCCTGCGCCCAGTGCAGCAGGCGGTGGTTTTCTGGGATACGGCTGATGTCTCCTCGGTGAGTTTTGATCTCCTCCAGCAGGTTTGCGTCCGGGTCGTAACCGTCTGCGCGGCCACGTACCTGCAAACCCTGGTATTCACCGCTCAGTGGCAGCTCGGCGTAGTAACCCGGGCCACGTCTGGCCACCACAATGGCGTGACCCGTCATGCCTTCCTGGGCGGTGGGCGAGGGCGTGAAGCGCAAATCCAAATCGCCCACCTTGGCAGTGAACTCACACAGCGCGCGCACGGCGACCTGATAATTCAAGCTTCGGTCCATTGCACGTAACAGACGTCTACCGGCATGCCGTGTTCGGCGCAGAAGGCCAACCAGCGGCGTTGGTTATCCTGTAAGCGGTCGCCTGGGCCTTTGACCTCAATCATCCGGTAACGCTGCTCGGCAGGCCAAAACTGGATCAGGTCTGGCATGCCGGCGCGGTTGGCTTTGACGTCCAGCAGCAGGCGTTTAAACCACGCCAGCAAATGTGCGGCAGGCAAGCAGTCGAGCGCTTGCTCAAGTAATTCTTGATTGAGAGCAGCCCAAAATACGAAGGGCGACTGGATGCCGAACTTGTCCGCGTAGCGTTGCCGGATCACCTGCTTGTAAGCATCCGAGTCGAGGTGCGCCAAGCTGCTGGCGAACAGCTCGGCGCGCCGTGGATGAAAATCCGCGCTGAACAAATCGACTGGGCCGGTGTGAAACGGATGAAAGAACGCGCCCGGTACGGGAGCGAAGATCGCCTCCCAGCACAGCAGCCCGAACAGGCTGCAGATCAGGCTGTTCTCGACATAGTGCACCGGCGCCTCAGGTTCGCTGAGAAAAGCTTTGACGGCGAACTCGACGCTGCCTGCCTCGGGTTTTGGCAAGCAGAGGTCGAGCCGGGTTGGTGTAACGGCTTTGGCTTTGCCTGGCTGCGGTTGCCCAAGTTGGCGCGCCAAGCGAGTAAGCGCGCGTTCGACGGCTTGCGCTTCGGCATCGTTCTCTGGCGCCTGCAGCGCTTGCAGGGTCAGCGCATAGGCTTGTTCCTGGCGCCCCAGGCGCTCCAGTACGCGGATCTGCCGCAGGCGGGCACCGACAAAACGGCAGTCCGCATAAAAGCTCAGCGCGCCTTCTAAATCAGCCTCGCGTTCCAATTGCTGGCCCATGCGAAACAGCAGCTTATGCCGCCGTGCGGCCAGAAAGGGCGTATCGCACACCAGCGCGCTGATCTGTTGCAGAACGCTGCTGATCGGCGCGCCGGCGTCGAACTGCTCGCGGCTGTGTTGCAGTTGCAGGTAGCAGTCCACATCCGTGCGGTGACGAAAAGCCCGTGAGTCGGTGCTCAGCGCCACTGGCTCGTAACGGAAGATACCGAGTTCTGCCAGCACGAACTCTGACCAGTCCTGATGCAGGTTGCCGAAAAACATCAGGCGCAGGCGTTCACACAGGGCATCGATGGTCAGGCTCAAGACTTGATCATCAGAAGCTGGGCACCACGCTGCGAAAGGGCGCGGCTCGGTATAAACCTCGCTCAGTTGCTCCAGCAGTTTGCTTTTTTTTAGGGCTTTTTGCTTCGGGTTACTGCCTAGGTGTTCGAGCACTTCATCTTTACGCAGCAAGTTGAACAACTCGTCCAGCGACAGCGCGGCGTCATGCTTAATCCAGCCGGCGTCGAGCAACGGCTTAGCGGCGAGACGGGTACAGCCGATCTCGTCGTAGGCCAGTTTGCTCACGCGAAAGTGCGCACCCTTGCGCATGATCATGCGCACCAGTAGGGCCTGTGCGGCAGTGTCCATAGCCCGGAACTGCTGCAAAAACTCATGCTCCGACTCGTTCAGTAAGTCGGCAGAGCGCTCTTGCAGCCAAGCCAAAGCCTGCTGGAAATTCGACAGGTAGTAAAAGCTGGGGTCGAGTGGCGACTGCATGGATGTGCCGTAGGGTATTTGTATTATCAGGAGTCAACGCCTCATCAGGCGGGCAGTCATAAACGGACGGGTAGTGCGTTAAAGGACCTTTCTCGCAGAGTATGCCGCCTTTCAGTGCGGAGAATTGACCGGGCAGAGTTTAACTTGTACTGTTTATCCATACAGCACTATTCTGCAGGCATCCCTCTAATGGCCACCGCAACCATTCTCGGCCCTCTGGGCAGCTCCATTCTTGAGCTGCCCTTTTTTTCCGCTCGCATTCCGGCAGGCTTCCCCAGCCCTGCACAGGATCATCTGGAGCAAAAGCTCTCGCTTGATCAGCTGCTCGATGTCGATGCCCCGCACACGTTCCTCGTGCGCGCTGATGGCGAGAGCATGATGGGTGTCGGTATTTTTGATGGCGATGTGATGGTGGTCAATCGGGCTATACCGGCGCGCCATCGCGATATTGTCATTGCCGCGATCAATGGCGACACCTTCGTTAAACGTCTGATTCACGCCGGCCAGCAGATCGTGCTGCAGTCAGAAAGCCCCAAGTTTGCCCCGCGTTACATCATGGAAGGCGATGAGCTGTTGATCTGGGGTGTAGTGATGGGCAGCGTGCGTCGTCACCACTGCCATGCATGAATCCGCCATCGCGCTGATCGACTGCAACAGCTTCTACGCCAGCTGTGAGCGGGTGTTTCGTCCCGACCTGCTGCGCACGCCGATTGTGGTGCTGTCGAACAACGATGGCTGCGTGATTGCTCGCTCTGCCGATGCTAAGCCCCACGTGAAAATGGGCGCGCCGTACTTTCAAATCAAACACGACCTCAAACGCTGGGGCATTGTCCCGTTCAGCAGCAATTACGCCTTGTATGGCGACATGAGCGAGCGCGTGATGAGCGTGATTGAAAGCCTGGTGCCGGCGCTAGAGGTGTACAGCATCGATGAAGCGTTCGCCGATTTGAGCGGCGTCCCCGGCTCGCTGGAGCAGCTCGGTCGCGAAATACGTGCGCAGGTTTTACTGCGTACTGGCATCCCCACCGGGGTCGGCATTGCTACCACTAAGACCCTGGCCAAACTCGCCAATCATGCCGCCAAACGCTGGCATCGGCAGACCGGTGGTGTGGTGGATCTGCGTGATCCAGACAAGCGCGACAAGCTGCTCAAGGTCACGCAGGTTGGGGATGTGTGGGGTATCGGTCGCCAACTCACCGCTCACCTGCAGGGTATGAACATCACCACTGCGTGGCAGTTGGCACAGGCAGACACTGCGTTGATCCGCCAACAGTTCAGCGTGGTGGTCGAGAGAACCGCCCGTGAATTACGCGGCACCGCATGCCTGAGTCTGGACGATGCGGTAGTCGCCAAGCAGGAGATCTGCTGCAGCCGAATGTTTGGCCAGCGCTTAAAAGACATCGCCCCGATCCGTGAGGCGGTGGCCACCTATGCCGCCAGAGCCTGCGAAAAGCTGCGCAAGCAAGGTTCGCTATGCAAGCAGGTGAGGGTGAGCATCCGCACCGGTATGTTCAACCCGGAAGAGGCCAAGTACGCGAAGGGCATCATTTGCGAACTGCCTTACCCCACCGATGACACCCGCTTGATTACTAAGGCGGCTACGGCGGGCTTGCAGCATGTGTTCCGTGATGGATACGCCTACAGCAAGGCCGAAATCATGCTGCTCGATCTACGCCAGCGCGGCGAGTTTACCGATGACATGTTCGCCACCACTCAGCCTGCAGCAGCAGAACAGGTGATGGCCGTGCTTGATCAGATCAACAGCAAATGGGGCAGGGGAACGCTGCGCCCAGCGGGTGTGCCGGCAGCACCGGAGTGGGCAATGCGGCGAGAGATGATGAGCCCTAGTTACACCACCAAGTTTAGTGAGTTGTGGGCGGTGAGAGCTAGGTAGCAGTCGACAATGGTGTGCGTCGCTTTGATGTGCAGATGTCGACCCACGGCGGTGTGTAGTAACAGGCAGAGATCGGCCAAAAGCAGTCATTAAGAGTTAGTCGTACTACAAGCCATTCAGTATCTAATGATGTTCGTTTCTGTTGCAGACCATTGAGCAATTGAACGATGAATATGCTCATTAACTGTAAGCGTCCGGGCAACTCACCTAACCGAATAAGCATGGGTACTCCTAGGTGCGGGGACAGTGATGACCAACCTTAACGTGGCGAAAACTGAGCGCGCAGTGCCAGTCCCGTTTCCGCCTAAGAAACCCGGGCGCGGACTTCAACCGTACGCGGCTAATAAGGTTTGTCACCAAGAATGGTCGCACGGTGCATTACCCGACGGCTCGGGCGGTAATCGTCGACGGCATAGTGCTGGGTGATGCGGTTATCCCAGAAGGCCACGTCGTTTGCTTGCCATCGCCAGCGGATGGTGAATTCCGGGCGGGTGCTGTGGGCGAATAAAAAGCGCAGCAGGGCATCACTTTCTGCGGGCTGTAGTTCGTTGATACGCATGGTGAAGCCCTCATTGACGAACAGTCCCTTGCGCCCGGTAGCCGGGTGGGTGCGCACTACCGGGTGGCTCAGCGGCGGGTGGTCGCGCTGTACCTGGTGGTAACGCTCGAGCGCTTCGACAGTGTTGCCGAAGCGCTCGAGGGGGAAGGAGCGGGTGAAGTCGTGGGTAGCCGTCAGGCCGTCGAGCAGTGTCTGCAGCGGTGTGGACAGCGCCTCGAATGCAGCACTGTTGCTGGCCCACAGCGTATCGCCGCCCAACGCCGGCAGTTGCTTGGCGGCCAGCACCGAGCCAAGGGCCGGGGTTGCCAGGAATGTCACGTCGGTGTGCCAGATGGCGTTGTCGCGCACGTCGGTGACGGATGTATCGAGCACCAGCACTTCTGGTTGTTCAGCTACGTTGGGGAAGAGCGGGTGGATATGCAGATCGCCAAAGTGCGCAGCAAACCGAGCCTGCTGCTGTGGTGTGATTGGCTGGGCGCGGAAGAACAGCACCTGATGCTGCAGCAGGGCGTTGTCGATCTGCTGGTGCTGGGCGTCGGACAGCGGCTGGCGCAGGTCGAGACCCTCGACGATGGCGCCAAGGGCCGGGCTCAAGGCGGTGATATTCAGACTCATGCGATAACTCCGGATCAGTGCGCTTGCCCGTGCCAAGGCACCAGCTTGCGTTGCAGGGCGCGCAGTCCCAATTCGATGGCGAAGGCGATTAGGGCGATAACCAAGATGCCGAAAATCACCACGTCGGTGACCAGAAACTGCGCCGCCGACTGCACCATAAAACCCAGCCCGCGTTGAGCTGCGATCAGCTCGGCGGCGACCAAGGTTGACCAGCCGACACCGAGGCCGATGCGCATGCCGGTGAGGATCTCCGGCAAGGCACCGGGCAAAATCACGTAGCGGATTAGTTGCGCCGAGGTAGCCCCGAGCGATTGCGCCGCACGTAGCTTGGTTGGGTCGACGTTCCGCACGCCGGTGGCGGTGGCGATGACGAGCGGGGCGAAAATCGCTAGGTAAATCAGCAGCACCTTGGAGAACTCACCAATACCGCACCAAATGACGATCAGTGGCAGATAGGCCAGCGGTGGAATCGGTCGGTAGAACTCGATCAGCGGGTCGAAGAGGCCGCGTGCGATCCGGTTGCGGCCGATGGCGATACCCAGCGGGATGGCGCTGAGCACTGCGCACAACAGGGCTAGGCCGATGCGCCCGAGGCTGGCCGCGAGGTGCTGCCACAGGCTGACGCCCATGTAACCTTCGCCGAGCAGGCGCCAGCCGCGTGCCAGCACGGCTTGTGGGCTGGGTAGAAACAGCGGCTCGATAAGGCCGACGGCGGTAACCGCCCACCAGATCCAGAGCAGGCTGCCCACACTCAGCAGGCCGAGGGCGAACTGGCTGAGCCGGCGTGTGGCGCGTGCGACCTGTTGCTCGACCGGGCTCTTGGCGTAGACGAACTCGTAGCTGCTCATGCGCTTCTCCTTTGGCGTTCGGCGAAGACCTGGGCTAGTACGTGCTCGCGGGTCTCGATGAAACGTGGGTCAGACTTGATCGCGCGGGCGCTTTCCCCGGTTGCATAGCGCTGACCAAAGTCCAGGTTCAGGCGCTCGGCGATGCGCCCGGGATTGGGCGCGAGGAGGATTAGGTCGGTGGCGAGGAACACCGCTTCCTCTATGTCGTGGGTGATCAGCAGCACCGGCTTGCGGGTACGCTGCCAGACCTGCAGCAGCAACTCCTGCATCTGTTCGCGGGTAAAAGCATCGAGTGCGCCGAAGGGTTCATCCATCAACAACACGCGTGGATCTGCGGCCAGCGCACGGGCCAGTCCGACGCGCTGTTTCTGGCCACCAGAGAGCTCCCAGATGCGTCGTTCAGCGAAGCCGGCTAAGTCGACTAGCGACAGCAGTTCAAGAGCACGGGCCTCGCGTTTTTGGCGCGACACACCGGCCAGTTCGAGGCCGAAGGCGACGTTATGCAGCACGTTCTGCCAGGGCAACAGGGCGTCGTCTTGGAACACCACGCCGCGCTCGGCACTGGGGCCGTGCACGGGGCGCTGGTCGAGGGTGATGGTGCCGTTGCTGGGTGTAACGAAGCCGGCGATCAGGTTGAGTAGGGTGGTTTTACCGCTGCCGGAAGGGCCGAGCACTACCAGCAATTGCTGTGGCCCGAGGGTCAGAGATATGTCACGTAGTACCGGTTCGGCCGTGCCGGGGTACTGTGCGCTGATGCGCTTGAGTTGGAGTAAGGCCATGATGGTTTTCCTGATAATTCGAGTGACCGGCATCCATGCTGGCCGCCCTCAACCGCGTCTCGAAGGCCGAGGGCCTGATGCTCAGTTAGTGATGTACTGATTGCTGACATAGGGGGCATAACTCGGCAATACGCTGTCGACCTTGCCCTGTGTCTTGAGGAACTGCGCGGTGTCAGTGATCGCCTGGGTGGTCGGTGCACCAAGCGCGGTGACTTGATCGGCGGCGAGCGGGAAGACGTTGCCTTGCAGCAGCAGGGGAATGTCTGCGGCTTTAGCGCCGGACAGTTTCACCAGCTTGGCCACGTTGTCCTGATTGGCCAGCCAGGCCTTGGGGTCTTGGTGGTAGTCGGCATAGGCGTCGAGGGTGACCTTAGCAAAGGCACTGACGATTTCCGGGTGCTTGGCAGCGAAGTCCTTGCGCACGATCCAGGCATCGAAAGTCGGTGCGCCGAGTTTGCTCAGTTCGCCGGAGGTGATCAGTACCTTACCGTTTTCCTTGGCCACGCCCAATGCTGGGTCCCACACGTAGGTGGCATCGATGTCGCCACGCTTCCAAGCGGCAATAATCGCCGGTGGCGCTAGGTTAAGAATCTGCACCTTGGCTGGGTCGATGTTCCAGTGCTTTAACGCTGCGAGCAGGCTGTAGTGGCCGGTGGAGACAAAAGGCACAGCAATCTTTTTGCCGATCAGATCTTGCGGGTTGTTTATGCCAGAACCGTCGCGGGCGATAAGGGCTTCGGCGGCGCCGATCTGGGTGGCAATCAAGAAGGTCTGGATCGGCAATTCACGGGTGGCGGCGGCAGCCAGCGGGCTGGAGCCAACATAGCCGATCTGTACGTCACCGGAAGCTACGGCGGTAATCACATCGGCACCGCTGTCGAATTTGCGCCAGTCGATCTCGGACTTGCTAGCTTGTTCATAAGCACCGTCGACTTGGGCGACTTTGGCCGGATCGACGGTGGTTTGGTAGGCCACGGTGAAGTCAGCGGCCTGGGCACTCAAGGTCAGGCCGGTGAGCGTCAGAGCGGCTAACAGACGGCGGGTAAACGGAATGTGATTCATGTGGTGACTCCTCGTTAACGGTCGTGCCGATCACGAAGAGACCGGGCCACGGGACAAAATATTGGGGATCTGGGGTTTGTCCGGTGGTCCGGTAGAAGCAAGCTAAACGATCTAAGAATTAATAAATAAATACTTTTATGGAATTAGCTTATGAGCGTTTTTACTTTGCAATGGCCGGCCTTTATATTCGATATGGTTATTAAAAAATAATTAATAATTCTTTTGAGTGATTAATAAATTCCCCTAGAGTTGCTCCCAAGCCGACAGCGGACCACCGCACTGAGCCCATAAATGATGGGGCTCATCCGCAATACACCCGAGGAATGAGCCCCACTGCAGTGCCACAGAGCACACACAACTGCATTTGGAGCTTGAAGCATGAAACGTCTTTCCCTACCGCTGGCAATCACAGCCACTATCCTCACGCAACAAGCCGGCGCTGCGGGCTTTGTCGAAGACAGCAAGGCCACCCTTGGCCTGCGTAACTTCTATATCAATCAAGACACCCGCAACCAAGACGCCAACACCCAGGAAGAATGGGGGCAGGGCTTTCAGTTCAACTACCTCTCTGGTTTCACCGAAGGCACCGTGGGTTTTGGCGTCGATGCATTGGGCTTGGCGGGGGTCAAACTCGATTCGGGCAAAGGCACTCACTACAACCCGGATTCCAGCAAGTTCGGCGGCACGATATTCCCGACCAATGAAGACGGGCGTGCAGTCGACGAGTTCGGCAGCTTGGGCCTGACCGGCAAAGCCCGCGTCTCGAAGAGCGAAGCGCGCATCGGCACCTTGCAGCCGAAGCTGCCGGTAGTGACCTACAACGATGGTCGTCTGGTTCCGCAAACCTTTGAAGGCGGGCAGATCACTAGCAACGAAGTCGACAACCTGACCCTGATCGGCGGCCAGCTGGAACACGCCAAGGGCCGCAGCTCAAGCAACAACACCGGGCTGTCGATTGGCGGCGCCAATAACGCGCAGACCGGCCAGTTCGTCAATAAGTTCTACTTCGCTGGTGGCGACTACAAGATCAGCAAGGATCTATTGGCGCAGTACTACTACAGCAACCTGGATGATTTTTACCGGCAGAATTTTCTCGGCCTGACCCACAACCTAGCGTTGGGCTCTGGCTCGTTGAAGTCAGACCTGCGCTATTTCAAGAGCGACTCCGACGGCAAAAACAGCAGCACCAGCGGCCAGACGGAGGGCTACACCAGTACCGGCTATTACGGGCTGAACAACAAGGGCAAAGCCATCACCAAGGGTGAAGTCGACAACGACACCTGGAGTGCATTGTTTACCTACAGTCTGGCGGGCCATGCCCTCAGTGCCGGTTATCAGCAGTTGTCCGGCGACAGTAACTTCCCGTTCCTTAATCAGGGCGACGGCGCCACGGCATATTTGATCACCGATCGGCAGATCGGCAAGTTCGCCAACGCTGGCGAACGCACCTGGCTGGCCGAGTACGGCTACGACTTCGCCAGCCTCGGCGTGCCGGGCCTGAAGAGCACCGTGACCTACCTGTCGGGTGATCACGTGGACGCTGCCGCAGGTGATCAGCAGGAGTGGGAGCGCGATTTGCGCCTCGACTACGCCCTACAGAACGGCGCCCTCAAAGGCCTCGGTTTCTCCGTGCGCAATGCAGTGCTGCGCGGTAACACCAGCACCGCCGATGGCGACGAAACCCGTCTGATCGTCAGCTACACACTGTCGTTGCTATAGACCGCCCAGCGGGAGTCGCGCTGCGGCTCCCGCTTGTTCCCCAGTGTTGAATACAGGAGTACAGAGCATGACTATCCGCCTCGGCGACATCGCCCCCGACTTTGAACAGGACTCCAGCACCGGCCGTATCCGCTTTCACGAGTGGCTGGGTGATAGCTGGGGAGTGTTGTTCTCTCACCCGGCCGACTTCACGCCAGTGTGCACCACCGAGTTGGGCTTTACCGCCAAGCTCAAGGACGCCTTCGCCCAGCGCGGGGTGAAAGCCATAGCCCTGTCGGTTGATCCGGTGGACTCACACCTGCGCTGGATTGATGACATCAACGAAACCCAGAACACCCAGGTCAATTTCCCGATCCTGGCCGATGCCGACCGCAAGGTGTCCGGTCTGTATGACCTCATCCACCCGAATGCCAACGACACCCTGACGGTGCGCTCGCTGTTCATCATCGACCCGAACAAGAAGGTGCGACTGACCATCACCTACCCAGCCAGCACCGGGCGCAACTTCAACGAAATCTTGCGGGTGATCGACTCACTGCAACTGACGGATAGCCACAAGGTCGCCACCCCGGCCAACTGGCAGGACGGTGAGGACGTAGTGATTGTGCCGTCGTTGCAAGACGAGGATGAAATCAAGCGGCGCTTCCCCAAGGGCTATCGCACGGTCAAACCTTACCTGCGCCTAACCCCGCAGCCGAATCGTTAGGAGTACGGCATGTTGGTGGTTTCTCTGGGCGGTAGCCCAAGCCAGAAGTCCCGCTCGGCGGTGCTGCTCGACTATGCACGGCAACGCCTGCAGCAACAGGGTGTTGAGGTTATTAGCTACCAGATCCGCGACTTTGCCGCCGAAGACTTGCTGTACGCACGCTTTGACAGCCCGCAGGTTCAGTTGCTGATTAGCCAGTTGGCCCAGGCTGACGGCGTGCTGGTCGCCACCCCGGTGTACAAAGCGTCGTTTTCCGGGGCGCTGAAAACCTTGCTTGATCTGCTACCCGAGCGAGCCTTGCAGCACAAAGTGGTGCTACCTCTAGCCACGGCTGGCAGCAGTGCGCACATGCTGGCGGTGGACTACGCATTGAAACCGGTATTGGCCGCGCTCAAGGCTCAGGAAATGCTGCAAGGCGTGTTCGCCGAGGACCGGCAGATTAGCTACAGCGCAGGCGATGCCCCGGCGGAGCTGGTGCCTTTGCTACAAGAGCGTCTGGATGAAGCACTTGAAAACTTTTATGCGGCACTGGCCCGACGGCCACGTCCTATCGAACCGCAGTTGTTGAACGACCGGCTGGTAAACGCCCGCTGGTGTATTTGAAACCCTGACAAGAGGTTTGCTGTGCGGGTCTGTACCCGGTCAACAACCTCAACGCCTTACTCACCCGCCATCGGGCGAGCAGGTCACCAAACCCTCATTGAATGTAAAGGAGAGCGCCATGCGCACTATCACTTTGCGTCGGAGCCTGGTCGCCCTGTTTGTCGCGGCCACGTCTTTCGGCGCTGTTACTCAAGCTCAAGCCGAAACCTTGCGAATTGGTTACCAAAAATACGGCACATTAGTGCTGCTCAAGGCCAAAGGCACTCTGGAAAAACGCCTTGCCGAGCAGGGCATCGAAGTCAAATGGACCGAGTTTCCTGGCGGGCCGCAACTGCTCGAAGGGCTGAACGTCGGCTCGGTAGACTTTGGCGTTACCGGTGAGACCCCGCCGGTATTCGCCCAGGCGGCGGGTGCCGATCTGCTCTACGTGGCTCACGAGCCACCAGCACCGACCGGTGAAGCGATCCTCGTGCCGAAAGATTCGCCGATCAACTCGGTCGCCGAGCTCAAGGGTAAGAAGGTCGTTCTCAACAAAGGCTCCAACGTGCATTACCTGCTGGTGCGTGCGCTGGAAGATGCGGGGCTCAAGTACAGCGATATTCAGCCTATCTATCTTCCGCCCGCCGATGCTCGCGCCGCCTTCGAACGGGGCAGCGTCGATGCTTGGGTCATCTGGGATCCCTTTCAGTCCGCTGCTGAGCAACAGCTGCAAGCCCGCAGCCTGCGTGACGGCAGCGGCTTGGTCGACAACCACCAGTTCTACTTGGCGACTCGCCCTTACGTAGAGAAGAACCCGCAGGTGATTAGCGTGCTGATAGAAGAGATCCGTGGTGTTGGCGAGTGGGTGCAGAGCAACCTCGATGAAGCCACCGACCAAGTCGCACCGCTGCTGGGTTTGTCGCGGGAGATCACCTACAGCGCAGTCAAACGCCAAGGTTACGGGGCGCAATTGATCACTCCTGACGTGGTCGCAGCGCAGCAGAAGATCGCCGACACCTTTACCGACCTCAAGTTGATCCCCAAGCGACTCAGCATCAAGGACGTGATCTGGACGCCGCCGGCCAAGGTCTCGCAGCAGTAAGCCGTTGCCGTCGTGGCCGGCACAGTCGGCTGCGGCGGGTTACCCAGTTGTACCTGAGGAGAACATTCCATGAGTTTGAATATTTTTTGGTTTCTACCGACCCACGGCGACGGTCATTACCTGGGTACCAGCGAAGGCGCGCGGGCCGTTGATCACGCTTACCTGCAGCAGATTGCTCAGGCGGCAGATCGTCTTGGTTTTGGCGGCGTACTGATTCCTACCGGGCGCTCCTGCGAGGATTCCTGGTTGGTGGCGGCCTCGCTGATCCCGGTGACCCAGCGCCTGAAGTTTCTGGTAGCACTGCGGCCGGGGATCATTTCGCCGACGGTGGCGGCACGTCAGGCCGCGACGCTGGATCGCTTGTCCAATGGTCGCGCGCTGTTCAACCTAGTGACGGGTGGTGACCCGGACGAGTTGGCCGGCGATGGCCTCAACCTGTCTCATGCCGAACGCTACGAAGCCTCGGTGGAGTTCACCCGTATCTGGCGCCGGGTGTTGGAAGGCGAGACTGTCGACTATGACGGTAAACATATTCAGGTCAAGGGCGCGAAGCTGCTCTATCCACCGATCCAACAGCCACGTCCTCCGCTGTATTTCGGCGGTTCCTCCGAGGCCGCGCAAGACCTTGCCGCCGAGCAGGTCGAGCTGTACCTGACCTGGGGTGAGCCGCCGGCGGCAGTGGCCGAGAAGATTGCCGAGGTGCGTGCCAAGGCCGCAGCGCAGGGCCGCGAAGTGCGCTTCGGCATCCGCCTGCATGTGATCGTGCGTGAAACCAACGCCGAAGCTTGGGCGGCTGCCGACAAACTGATCAGTCATGTCGATGACGACACCATTGCCCGTGCGCAAGCCGCCTTGGCGCGCTTCGATTCGGTTGGGCAGCAGCGCATGGCCGCTCTGCATGGCGGCAGCAAAGACAATCTGGACGTCAGTCCCAACCTCTGGGCTGGAGTCGGCTTGGTGCGCGGCGGGGCGGGGACGGCACTGGTCGGCGATGGCCCAACCGTGGCCGCGCGGGTCAAGGAGTACGCGGCGCTGGGTATCGATACCTTCATTTTTTCCGGCTATCCGCACCTAGAAGAGTCGTACCGGGTCGCCGAACTGCTGTTCCCGCACCTGGACGTCAATCGCCCAGCCGTGCCGGAAAACCGCGGTTATGTCAGCCCGTTCGGCGAGATGGTGGCCAACGACATCTTGCCTAAGGCCGCTGCAGCCAGTTGATGACATTGGTCGGAAGGTTGATCCCGCGATATCCATCCTACCGATGTGCCCCGTGGGGCATGCGAGGTTGAACATGAGTACAACAATTATCAAACACGCGGCCGAGCGTTTGGCACCTTGGGCCTTGCCTATTGCCTTGCTGTTGGTGTGGCAGGGCGCAGTGCTCAACGGTTGGCTGTCTACCCGCATTCTGCCGGCGCCCAGCGCGGTGCTGGCGGCGGGCTGGAGCCTGCTGGAAAGCGGCGAACTGTGGAAACACCTCGCCATCAGTGGCTGGCGCGCCGGGATTGGTTTTGCCATCGGCGGCGGCATTGGCCTCGCCCTAGGCTTTATCACTGGCTTGTCAACGTGGGGCGAGCGCTTGCTCGACAGTTCGGTACAGATGATCCGCAATGTGCCGCATTTGGCGCTGATTCCACTGGTGATCCTGTGGTTCGGCATCGACGAGAGCGCGAAGATTTTTCTGGTCGCCCTCGGCACGTTGTTCCCGATCTACCTGAACACCTACCACGGCATCCGTAACGTCGACCCAGCGCTGGTGGAAATGGCCCGCAGTTACGGTTTGTCCGGCTTTGCCCTGTTCTGGCAGGTGATTCTGCCTGGTGCACTACCGTCGATTTTGGTCGGCGTGCGCTTTGCTCTGGGCTTTATGTGGTTGACCCTGATCGTGGCGGAAACCATCTCTGCCAGTGCCGGCATCGGCTATCTGGCGATGAACGCCCGCGAGTTCCTGCAAACCGACGTAGTGGTAGTGGCGATTCTTTTGTACGCGGTGCTGGGCAAACTGGCCGACAGCGCGGCCCGTGGTCTGGAGCGTGTTTGGTTGCGCTGGCACCCGGCCTATCAGGCTAAGGCGGGTGGGCAATGACCGCTCTGCACAACATTCGTCAGGGCATTCCCCTGGCCATCGAAGGCATTCACAAGGCGTTTGGTGGGCGGCAGGTATTGAGCCATATCGACCTGCATGTTCCGGCTGGGCAGTTCGTAGCTGTGGTCGGTCGCAGCGGTTGCGGCAAGAGTACCTTGCTGCGTCTGTTAGCCGGATTGGATCAGCCTAGTGGCGGTGAATTAAGCGCTGGTAATGGCTCATTGGCAGCCGCACGCGGTGATATTCGGCTGATGTTTCAGGACTCGCGTTTGCTGCCCTGGAAGCGCGTGATCGATAACGTCGGCCTTGGCCTCACTGGTGATTGGCGGGCTAAGGCGTTGCAAGCACTGGACGCGGTCGGCCTGGCAGATCGCGCCAACGATTGGCCGGCCGCATTGTCCGGCGGCCAGAAGCAGCGCGTGGCTCTGGCCCGCGCGCTGATTCACCAGCCGCGCCTGTTGCTACTCGATGAGCCGCTGGGCGCATTAGATGCGCTGACCCGTATTGAAATGCAGCAACTGATCGAACGCCTGTGGCAGCAGCATGGCTTCACTGTGCTGCTGGTCACCCACGACGTCAGCGAGGCAGTGGCTATCGCTGATCGGGTAATTCTGATCGAAGACGGCCAGATTGATCTCGACCTGCAGGTCGATCTGCCGCGCCCGCGTAACCGCGGCTCGGCGCGTCTGGCCGCGCTGGAAGCGGACGTGCTCAACCGTGTATTGGCGCTGCCCGCATTGCCGCCCCAGGCAGAACCCGTTTCACCCTTGCCCACGCAATTGCGTTGGGCGCTATAAACCCAAGACGTCATCTCTCGTATTTAGGAGTAACACCATGACCATTAAAGCGATCAACGTACGCAACCAGTTCAAAGGCAACATCAAGGAGATCGTGCTCGGCGACGTGCTCTCGGAAATTGATGTGCAGACCGCTTCCGGCGTCGTTACCTCGGTGATCACCACCCGTTCGGTGCGCGAACTGGACTTAAAAGTGGGCAGTGAAGTGATTGCCTTTGTGAAGTCCACCGAGGTGTCCATCGCCAAGCTCTAAGCCCGACGGTACAGCACAAGGCCCAGCAATGCTGGGCCTTGTGCTGTCGACGCGTTACTCATGCACCGTGGCGGTTGCGGCTGGCTTGGACGATGCGCTCGGCCGGCACGCGTAGTTGGGCCAGCAGGTACTCGGAGAACTCAGGCGCATAAGGCTGGCGGGCGATGGCAGCGGCCATGCAGTCCAGCCAAGCCTGGCTGTGTTCCGATTTAATTGGCCATTGTGCATGGAAGGCTGGAATTGAAATCGACCCGTAACGTTCGCTGAACAACGGCGGGCCACCGAGCCAACCGCTGAGAAAACAGGCCAGTTTGTCGCGTGCCGGTTCCAGACTGGCCGGATGCATGGCGCGGATCGTCGCGGCTTCGGGGCGTTGCTCCATCAGCGTGTAGAAGTCATCAACCAGTTGCCGTATGCCGTCGATAGCACCGGCAGCTTGGTAGGAGGCGTCGCCGACGCCGTAACTAGTTGAATCAGACATGCGCTGGGCTCCGGGTAAAAGCACAGTGTAACTGTGCTAAGCCGCGAACCGGGCCGAGGCAAGCTGCCGCATCTCGAATAACTCAGCGGGTGGCGTTGCTCAGGCTTGGCTTCGGTTTGAAGTACAGGGTTTCGCCGCGGATCAAGCCCGCCAGGCTGGCGTGGTCGTTGACCACTTCGGCTTCGATCAACTCGTCCTGACCCTCGACCTTGAGCGTCACTCGGGTGATTGCACCGAGCGGGCGAATGTCGCGTACTTGCGCGGCCCGGTGTTGCTCCTGGGTCAGGCGCGACAACGACACCTCATGCGGGCGGAACAGAATGTGTTGGTCGTCGCCAAGATGCAGACGATTGGAGTCGCCCAAGAAGTGGTAAACGAAATCGCTGGCCGGCGTGGCGTAGACCTCAGCCGGTGAGCCGATTTGTTCAATCACGCCCTTGTTCATCACCACGATGCGATCGGCCACTTCCATGGCTTCTTCTTGGTCGTGGGTGACGAACACCGAAGTCAGGTTGATCTCTTCGTGCAGGCGCGCCAGCCAGCGACGCAACTCCTTGCGCACCTTGGCATCGAGGGCGCCGAAGGGTTCATCCAACAGTAGGATTTTTGGTTGTACAGCGAGTGCGCGGGCCAAGGCGATACGTTGGCGTTGGCCGCCGGAGAGTTGCTCTGGGTAGCGGTCGGCGAGCCAGTCGAGTTGCACCATGTTCAGCAGCTCATGGACCCGATGGGCGATTTCTTCTTCACTAGGGCGCTGCTTTTTCGGCTTCATGCGCAGGCCGAAGGCTACGTTGTCGAACACCGTCATGTGGCGGAACAGGGCGTAGTGCTGGAACACAAAGCCGACGTTGCGATCGCGCACGTCGTGGCCGGAAACGTCTTCGCCGTGAAACACGATATTGCCGGTATCGGGCGTTTCTAGGCCGGCGATGATCCGCAGCAGGCTGGTCTTGCCGCAGCCGGACGGGCCGAGCAGGGCTACCAGTTCGCCGCTGTGAATATCCAGATTGATGTTGTTTAAGGCCCGGAAGGCGCCGAAATTTTTGCTGATATTGCGGACTTCAATACTCATGACTTATTCCTCGCCGTCGGCGGTTTTCAGACGGGACAAACGGGCTTCGCTCCACTGCTTGAGTAGCAGGATGATCAGCGCCAGAGCCAGCAACAGGCTGGCGACGCTGAAGGCAGCGACGTGGTTGTATTCGTTGTAGAGAATCTCGACGTGCAGCGGCAGTGTGTTGGTGAAGCCGCGGATATGCCCGGACACCACCGACACCGCGCCGAACTCACCCATGGCCCGCGCAGTACAGAGCACCACACCATAGATCAGGCCCCATTTGATGTTGGGCAGGGTCACGTGCCAGAACATCTGCCAACCATTGGCACCGAGCAGGCGGGCGGCTTCTTCTTCCTGAGTGCCTTGTTGCTGCATCAGCGGGATCAGTTCGCGAGCGACAAAGGGCACGGTGACAAACAGGGTCGCCAGCACGATGCCGGGCACGGCGAAGATGATCTGCACGTCGTGCTCATCGAGCCATTTACCGAAATAACCTTGAGCGCCGAACAGCAGCACATAGATCAAACCGGCGATCACTGGCGACACCGAAAACGGTAAGTCGATCAGGGTTACCAGCAAGCTCTTGCCGCGAAACTCGAACTTGCTCACGCACCAGGCTGCGGATACGCCAAAGACCAAATTGAGCGGCACCGAGATGCCGACGGCAATCAGGGTCAGCTTCAGCGCCGAGAGCGCATCCGGTTCAAGGATGGCGGTGAAAAAGGTGCCGAAACCAAGCTTCAGCGCTTCGCTCAACACGATGGTCAGCGGCAGGAGCAGAAACAAGCTAAAGGCGAGCCAAGCGCTGATGATTAGCAGTCGACGTGCCCAAGGATTACCACGTCGGGCGGCGTTGCTGGCGGCAGTCAGGGTCAGGGTTGCAGTGGACATGGCAGCCTCCTTATGGGGTTTCGATACGGCGTTGCAGCAGATTGACCAGCAGCAACAGGACGAAGGAGACCACCAGCATCAACACGCCGATCGCCGATCGCCGTGGCGCCGCTGTAGTCGTATTGGTCGAGCTTGACCATGATCAGCAGCGGCAGAATCTCGGTTTTCATTGGCATATTGCCGGCGATGAAAATCACCGAGCCGTACTCGCCGACGCCACGGGCAAAGGCCAAGGCAAAGCCAGTGAGCCAGGCGGGCAGCAACGCCGGCACGAGGATATAGCGCACCACCTGCAACGGTTTGGCGCCTAAGCAGGCGGCGGCTTCTTCAATCTCGCGGGGAATATCGGCCAGTACCGGCTGCACCGTGCGCACGACAAAGGGCAGGGTGACGAACGTCAGAGCGAGGGTGATGCCCAACGGGCTGTAAGCGATTTTGAAGCCTAGGTCGGTGGCAAATTGGCCGATCAAACCGCTGGGCGCATACAGCGCAGTCAGGGCGATGCCGGCGACGGCTGTGGGTAGGGCGAAAGGCAGGTCGATCATCGTGTCGATGATCTTGCGTCCGGGGAAGCTGTAGCGCACCAAAACCCAAGCCAGCAGGGTGCCGATCAGGCCATTAAGTAGCGCGGCGTAAAGGGCGGTGGAGAAACTCAGCTTGAGTGCTGCCATTACCCGTGGGGCACTGATCACATGGATAAATTGGCTCCAGCTCAGGTCGCTGGTCTTGAGAAACAGTGCACTCAGAGGGATCAGCACCAACAGACTGAGGTACACCAAGGTGTAGCCCAGCGTCAGCCCGAAGCCGGGTATGACGGGGGAAATACGGCGAGACATGGTTAAATACGAGTGAGTTGTGACGCGTAATTCGTCGGATGGGTTGAGCGCGCAATACCCATCAGACGTTCCTGACGTTCGCCCTATCAGGCTTGTTCCATATCGAGAATGTGCAGCTGAAGCGTCACGAGCGCAGCGCAGACAAGGCGAATACCGGCGAGGGCCGCAGAGTTTACGGGCTGTAAATGAGCAGGCCCGAGCCGGTATTCAATGCAGTATGAGCAAGCGCAGTAGCTTCAATTGGCCTGGTAGATTTGGTCGAACACGCCACCATCGTTAAAGAACTTCGGTTGGGCGGTTTTCCAACCGTTGAAGTCTTTGTCGATGGTCACCAGCTTCAGGCTGGGGAACTGACTGGCGTACTCGGCAGCGATCTTTTGGTTGCGTGGGCGATAGAAGTTTTTCGCGGCAATGCGCTGACCTTCGTCGCTGTACAGGTACTGCAGGTACGCTTCAGCCACTTTGCGGGTGCCTTTCTTGTCGACGTTTTTGTCGACCACGGCCACCGGTGGCTCGGCGAGGATCGACAGACTTGGTGCAACAATTTCAAACTTGTCGCCACCTTGTTCTTTCAGCGCCAGGAAGGCTTCGTTTTCCCACGCCAGCAACACGTCACCAATGTTGTTGTTGACGAAGGTGATGGTTGAACCGCGGGCGCCGGTGTCCAGAACGGGCACATGCTGGTACAGCGACTTCACGTATTCCTGGGCCTTGGCTTCGCTGCCGTATTGCTGCTGCGCCCAAGCCCAAGCGGCGAGAAAGTTCCAGCGCGCACCACCGGAGGTTTTCGGGTTCGGGGTGATCACTTCAACGCCTTGTTTGGTCAGATCGCCCCAATCCTTTATGCCTTTCGGGTTGCCCTTGCGCACCAAGAACACGATGGTCGAGGTGTAAGGGGTGCTGGCATCTGGCAGACGGGTCTGCCAGTTTTCCGGGATCAGCTTGCCCAGTTTGTTCAGTTCGTCGATGTCACCGGCCAAGGCCAAGGTCACCACGTCAGCCTTCAGGCCGTCGATCACGGCGCGGGCTTGTTTGCCCGAACCTCCGTGGGACTGCTGGAAGGTCACGGCTTGGTTGCCAGCGGTGGTCCAGTATTGGTTGAAGGCCTTGTTGTACTCGGTGTACAGCTCACGTGTTGGGTCGTAGGACACGTTGAGTAGGGTGGTGTCAGCCAGCACTGGGGCGGAAAACAGCGCGGCAGTAAGCAGCGACAGGCTCAGTTTACGAATGGACATGCGAATCTCCTCAGCGTGCGGCATGGGCGGCACGGCGTATCTGTTGGGTAATGGGTGTTGCAGTAGCAGTGGCGCG
>RCMZ01000433.1_pt1 | contig 23089 bp, 19 predicted proteins | sample 2041141 | NCBI WGS metagenome assembly RCMZ01 (sample SAMN09708263, study PRJNA481090) | Wastewater metagenome, whole genome shotgun sequencing project. | biome: sewage; isolation source: Davis station wastewater (DW) | place: Antarctica: Davis Station | collected 2010-03-01
GCCGGGCGGCCAGTTCGTCGAGCGACGCGGGCAGCGGATCGGCCGTCGCGGCGATGGCCGGCCACTCGCGGCCGGCGACCAGCGCGGCGGCGGCCTCGGGCTTCGCCGCCTCAGGCGCGCTCAGGCCGTCCGCGTGATGCAGCAGCACGTCGCTGCGGTTGATCGCGACCACCCACTTCTGGAGGGCCGCGTTGACTTCGGCGAGGCTCAGGTCGGCGACGATGTCGCGCTGCCGGAAATACAGGCGCCAGTCGCCGGCCGCCTCGGCCTGCGAGAGCTGCGCGGCGACGGCTTCGTGCGAACTGGCGAGACGTTCGAAGGCGTTGAGTTCGTTGCGCCGGGCGCGTTCGAGCTGTTCCTTGGCGATCCCGGTGCGCGCCACCGTCTCGATGTGCGCGTCCAGGGCGCGCGACAGCGCTTCGGCGTCGGCGCCCTGCCCGGCCGTCGCCGAGGCCAGCAGCAGGCTGTAGTCGGCCTGCGCGTGCACGCCGCAGGAGACGCCGACGGCAAGCTTGCGCTCGAGCACCAACTCCTTGCGCAGGCTACCCCAGCTTTCCGCGCACAGCGCCGCGCTCGCCAGATCGACGGCCAGCGTCTGGCGGTCGGCGAGGCCGGGCAGCTTCCAGGCCGCCGCCGCGATCGTGCGGCCGGCCGGCAGGAACAGTTCGCTGCGGTTGGTCGCGGCGCGCGCCTCTTCGCGCGTCCAGTTGCCGGGGAGCGCCGCCGCCGGCCGGGGCGCCGCGCCGAACAGGCGGCCGGCGAGCGCCAGCACGCGCTGCGCGTCGAACTTGCCGGAAACGATCAGGACCGCGTTGTCGGGCCGGTAGTGGCGCGCGTGAAAGGCCTGCAGCGCGGCGAACGGCGCGTCCTCGATGTCGCTGCGCGCGCCGATGGTCGGCCGGCCGTAGCCGTGCCAGAAGAAGCTCTGCCGCTGCAGGGCGCGACGGACGAGGCTGTTCGGGTCGTTGTCGTTGCGCTCGAGTTCGTTGCGCACGACGGTCATCTCGCTGACGAGATGCGCACGGGTGAAGGTCGGGCGAAGCAGGCGGTCGGCTTCGATGCGGATCGCTTCGTCGATCTTCTCGGGATCGGCGGCCACGGTTTCGAAGTAGTTGGTGCGGTCGGCGTTGGTCGTTCCGTTCCAGGTCGCGCCCAGCGCCGTCAGATCGCTCTTCAGGTCGGCGCGCTGCCCGGCGCTCTTGAACAGCATGTGTTCGAGCAGGTGGGCCATGCCCGTTTCGCCGGCGCCTTCGTGCTTGCTGCCGACCTTGACCAGCAGTTCGATGCGCGTGCTGGCGGCCGCCGGAAAGGGGGCGAGGACGATCTTGAAGCCGTTCGCCAGAACGTGCGACGAGAAGCCGCCGGCCCGCACCTCGCCCGGCGCTGCGCGGTCGGCGGCGGCGGTATCGGCGGCGGTTTGGGCGGCGGCCGGCGCGCCGGAAAACGCCGCCAGGGCGCAGGCGAGCGCGACGAGGCGAACGCAACGTTCGGAAGGAAAGTAGGGAAGGATTCTGCGGGGGGCGTGGGCGATGGTCATGGGCAATTGAAACGGCTGCCGCCCGCCCGGTCAAGGGGCGGCGGCAGGCGTCGGTCGGGAAACGGGAAGGACGGGCTCAGAGCGTGCGCAGGAAGGCTTCGACGGCGCGGATTTCCTCCTGGTTCATGTCGAGCGGCTTGAGCAGTTCGGAAGTGACCGGGAAGAGCGGATCGGCGGCCTGCGCGGCGTTCTGCGGCTTGGGGCGGAACATGCCGGCGTTGTACATGTTGACGACGCCGCGCAGCGAGGGGAACAGGCCGTTGTGCATCCAGGGCGCGCTCCGCGCGACGTTGCGCAGGGTCGGCGTCTTGAACTTGCCGATGTCGCGCGCGTCGCCGGTGACGTTGTAGCGCCCGAGGTCCTCGTACTTGCGGCCGAAATAGGTCAGCCCGAGATTGTGGAAGCCGTTGTCGCTGAGCGCCGGGCCGTGGTGGCAGGTCATGCAGCCGGCCTTGGTGCGGAACAGGTGCAGGCCGAGCACTTCCTGGTCGCTGTAGGCGTCGCCCTTGCCGCGCAGGAAGTCGTCGAAGCGCGTCGCCGCCGGCACCAGCGTGCGCTGGTAGGCGGCCAGCGCGCTCTGCAGGCGTTCGAGCGTGATCGCCGGATCACCGTAGGCGCGCGCGAAGTCCTCGGGATAGCCGGCGATGGCCTGCAGCTTGGCCGGCAAGCGGTCGAGCGCCATCGCCATTTCCGCCGGGTCGGCGATCGGGCCGAGCGCCTGGTGTTCGAGGGTCGGCGAGCGGCCGTCCCAGAACAGGCTGGTCGAGTGGCTGGCGGTGACCAGCGCCGGGGCGTTGCGCTTGCCCTTGCGCCCCGCGTGCCCGGGCGTCACCGGCAGCGTGTCGGCGAAGGCCTGCTCAGGACGGTGGCAGGAGGCGCAGGCCAGTTCGCCCGAGGCCGACAGCGCGGGATCGTAGAACAGGCGGATGCCGAGGCGCAGTTGCGCATGCGGCACGCTCCCGGGCAGGTCGGGCGGCGTCACCGCGGCCATTTCCCGCCAATCGCCGCCGCCCTCGATGCGCGGCGCCGGCCACGCCTTGAGCGGCGCCTGGTACTGCTGGCGCAGGCACTTGGCGTCCCACTTTCCGCCCTCCAGGCAGGGTTCGCCGGCAAAGGCGGCGAAGGCCCCCAGGCAGCCGGCGACGAGTGCGAACGTGCGGATCGGGAAACGTTTTTTCATGTCAGAACTTGACTCCGAATTCCAGCCAGAACTGGCGGCCTTTCTCATAGACGAGGTAGGTGCCGGAGTTCTCGATGGGGTTGGTGGCGTTGAGCACGTTGTCGATGCTCAACGAGACGTAGGGCTTCTGCGCCGTCGGCGACGGGATGTCCCAGTTGATGCGCATGTCCCAGGTGAAAGCGGATTTGAACGAGAGGCGCTCGTAGTTGTGATAGAGGACGCCGCCGACTTCCTTCAAGCCGTTGCGCACGACCTTTCGATAGCCTTCGCGGTAGCTCAGGAAATTGCCGATCGTCACGTTGGCCGAGGGAATCAGCGTGGTGAGCAGCAGACGGGCGGTCAGCGGGCGGTTGTAGTTGTCGGCCGGCTTGTTGATGGCCTGGATCAGGTTGCCGTCGTAGACGACGTAGCCGAGGCCGCCGTTGTCGTTGAAATCCGATTCGTCCGAGAAGTAGTTGGCGTGCGAAGTGCGCGATTCGATCTTGTCGATGCCGGCCATGATCGAGGTCCGCGTCTCGCCGATCCGGATCGGGCGCAGGGTCTCGGCGGTCAGCGAGAGCGTCTGCGCTTCGCCCGTCCCGCTGTTCTCGACCCAGGAATCGCCCGCCTTGCGCAGCACGCGGACCACCTGGTCGCGGCTCTTGCGGTCGACGTACTTGATGCCCCACAGCGCGCCGGCCCATTTCTGCCGGAAGGCCAGCATGACTTCGTCGTCGTAGGGGGTCTTCAGCTCTTCGAAACGATAGGTGATGGCCGAACTGGCCGGCGTGAAAGGCGCCCAATCGACGAGGCCGGTGCGCGTCGCGATCATGGACTGCAGCGACAGGCGGTTGGCCTGCATGTAATAGCTCATGAAGTTGCGGCCGTAGTAGCGGTTGGCGCCCGCCTCCAGGCGCGTGTTGCCGTCGCCGAAGAGGTCGTAGGAAAAGGCGCTGCGCGGCGCCAGATTGGCTTGCGGCGCCAGCTTGCTGTCGTCGTAGCGCAGGCCGAGGCGGGCGCTGAAATTGCCCTTGCGGATTTCGTCCTGGAGGAAGACGCCGGTGCTGCGGTCCAGGATCGAGAACTTGCCGGCCAGATAGATGACGCGGCTCCGCAGGTACTGCCCGGCCCAGCCGTTGCTGGTCGGCGACGTCGAGCAGAAGGGATCGGTTTTCCCGTCGGCGCGCACGCAGCTTCCGCCCCAGGTCGCCGGGACGTAGTAGGACTCGTACTGCGTCTTGCGCTCGTAGGAGGACTCCTTCTCGGCCAGTTCGAAACCGGCCTGGAAGCGATGCTCCATTCCGATCAGGGAGACCGGGTCCCAGTCGAGCTTCATCTGGTAGTTGAGCGCCGTCTGGCGCTGCTCGATGCTGCCGTAGCCGCCCTCGAGACTGAGCGCGTTGGCCCAGGTCGAGGTCGGGACGCCCCAGTTCTTGTCGCCGGCCGAATAGCGCCAGGTCTTGTAGATGCTGGAGTCGCCGTCGCGCGAGCTTTCCATCTCGGTGTAGGTCGCCCGCTGGCTGAGCGTGAAGCCGTCGAAATGCGTGGCGATGCCGGCGTTGAGGCCGAGGCCGCCGGCCTTGTAGGTGAACTGGCTGTCCTTGATGCTCTCGATGAAGCGCTGGTCGTCGGTCGGTGCGTACGAAATGGAGAAATCCACGTCGTTGCCGGCCGTCGGTTTCCAGAAAGCCTTGACGAAGAAATTGTCGGTCTGCCGGCTCTGCTCGGCGTGCCCGCCGTTGCCGTTGCGGAAGGCCGAGTTGCCGTTCAGCGGAATGGTCGAAGTCTTGCGCACGAAGCTGCCGATCAGGCCGAGATTCTCGGTCGGGCGGCCCTGCAGCGAAGCCTTGTAGGTCCATTTGTCGAACGCGCGCGCGTAGTTCGGGCTGGTCGCGTCTTCGTAGTCGGCCCGCTGCTCCGGCGCGATCTTGTACTCCATCCACGACGAGCGGGTGGTGCCGACCGAGACGCTGCCGGCGAAATCCTTGGTCGGCGCGCAGGTGTCGGCCGAGACGACGCCGCCGCTGAAGCCGCCGAATTCGGCCGGGACGTTCGAGTCGCGCACGGTGATCTTGCACAGCAGGCTGGTGTCGATGGCGAAGCCCTGGGCGGCGGAAGTGACCTCGGTAATGCTCGCCGACTTGTCGCCGCTGGCCGGGTCGATGTCGTTGTTGAAGGACATGCCGTCGAGCTGGAAGAGGTTCTGGTAGAACTTCGCGCCGTTGATGCTGATGTCGGCCGGCGCGATTTCGCCCTGGGTTCCGGTGTGCGCCTTGGCCTTGTCGAACTGGATGTTGGGCAGCACGCGCAGGACGCTGGTGATGTCGCCGTTGCCGCTCGTCATGGCGTCGATGGTGTGGCGGTCGAGCACGGCGACGCCGGCCGATTCGCGCTGATCGACGACCAGCGTCTCGGCGAGCTCGGGGTCGCCCGCTTCCTCCCGGCGGACGGCCGGCGCGGGAACGGGCGCCGGTGCGGATGCGGGAACGGCGACCAGGACGTAGCCGGCGGCCGTCCTGCTCACCCGGTAGCCGCTGTGGCGCAACAGGAAGTGGAAGCCGCTGTCGACGTCGTAGCGCCCCTTGAGCTTTTCGGCCCGCAGGCCGCGCAGCTTCTCCGCATCGACCGCGATGGCGACGCCGGCCTGCAGCGCGAAGCGGTTGAGCGCCTCGCCCAGCGGTCCGGCCGGGATGTCGTAATAGGCCGCCTCCTGCGCGCGGGCCGGCGCGGCGAACACGGCTAGCGCGGCGGAAGTGCCGGCAAGGCCCAGGGCGAAGCGGGCGGCAAGGACGTGGGGGCGTATCCGGCGACCGACGCGGAGGTCGGAATGCGCCGGTTTATTTGTATTTTTCATGGTCGGCAGGTTCCTGTTGGACGAATTCGTACCCCGGGGGACGGGGGAAAGACGAGGAACGGAACTGGCTAACGCACGTGTTCAACAGGAACTGCCTGGCGGCCGATCTTGCCCTTCACCCTCCTTGACGGACGAGCGGCGGAAAGCGGAACCGCCGGCCCGTTTTTTTTCAGCGGGCGTTGCCGGTTTCCCGCGTCCGGCGGTCGACCGTGACGAGGTAGGGCGTCACCGTGCGTACGCGCAGTTCGGGGAAGTTGTTGACCAGCAGTTGCAGGGCGCGGTCGGGGTCGCCCAGCGGCAGGACGGCGGAGACCTTGATGCCGGCGAGTTTCTCGCGGTCGTAGAGGATGCGGCCGGGACGCTGCCGGCCGAGTTCGTCGAGGACGTCGGGCAGCGGCAGTTCCTGCGCGACGAGCTGCCGGCGCTGCCAGGCGGCGGCCACGCTCGGCGGATCGATCCGCTCGCGGACCGTCACGCCGGCGCGCGTCAGGCGCACCCGCTCCCCGGCGGCGACGATCAGCGGCGCATCGCCGCCCTCCGCCTCGCTATCGGCGGCGCGGCCGGCAGCCCTATCGGCCGGCATCACCGCCACGCGCGATTCGAGCATGCTCACTTCGGTCCAGCCCGCTTCGCGGCGCACCGTGAAGCGCGTGCCCAGCGCCCGGATGCTGCCGTGCTCGGTTTCGACGACGAAGGGCCGCCCCGCCGCCGCAGCGTGCGCCTCATGCGCCACCTCGACCAGGATTTCGCCCTGGACCAGCTTGACGGTGCGCGTCTTCCGGCTGAAATCGACGTCCACCGCGCTCAGGCTGCCGAGCACGATGGTGCTGCCGTCGGCCAGCGTGGAACTCGGCCATTCGCCGACGCCGGAACGCAGGTCGGTCAGCCAGTAGGCCGGGCCGCGCTCGTTGAGCGCCAGCCAGGCCGGCAGGGCGCACAGGCAGGCCAGCGCCAGCGTGCCGGCCAGCTTGGCGCTGCGCCCGCTGCCTCCACTACGTCCACGACTCGCCCTCCCGGCGAGGGCGGCGTTCAGGGCGGCCTGCGCCGCTTGCGGGCCGGCGCCGCGCACCTGGCGCACCCGGCCGACTAACGCTTCCATGCGGGCGGCGGCCTCGGCGTGCCGCGCGTCGGCGTTCTTCCAGTCGGCAAAGCCGGCCTGCGCGCAGGCGCGCTCGGCCGCGTCGTCGGCGCTCAGGCGCACGATCCATTCGGCCGCCTGGCGGGCGATGCGCTCGCCGGCCGCGGTGGACGCGTCAGCCACGGCGCGCCCTACGCCGCGCCGGCCTGCGCGCACTGCAGCAGGCACTGGACGAGATACTTGCGCACCATGCGCGTCGATACGCCGAGCTGCGCCGCGATTTCGCCGTGCGTCTGGCCGTCGAGGTAATGGCGCAGAAAAGCCTCGCGCGCGCGCGGCGAAACGTCCGCCAGCACCGCGGCGATCTGCTCCAGTGCCTGCACGGCGAGCAGCGCCTGCTCGGGCGAGGGATAGGCCGGCGCGCTGCCGGTCCGGATCGCCAGTTCGGCCAGATAGGTCTTCTCGATGACTTCGCGCCGGAGGCGGTCCACCATCAGGCGTTGCGCCGTCGTCGTCAGATAGGCGCGCGGCTCGCGCATGCCGCACAGGACGTCGCGCGAAGCGATGATGCGCAGGAAGGTGTCGTGCGCCAGGTCGGCGGCGTGGTGGCGGCACCCGAGCTTCTTGCGCAGCCAGCCGCACAGCCACGCGTGATGACTCTCGTACAGTTCGCTGACGGCATCGGCGGAAGTGGCCGCGACATTCATGGGCGCTTTCGAAGAAAAACGGAGAATGGTTTAGATAAGAACGGTTCTCATTATCCAAAACAGCGGCGACGCCGTCAATGCCCCCGGTTTTTGTACGGAATTTCGCCAAATTTGACCTGACGTGGTGCACAGCCCCGGCGAATCCGTTAACCTGCGCGCTTCCGGAACAAATCAGGCACAAAAGGGAGAACACGATGTCGGTGATCGAAGTCCGCCACCCGCTCGTCAGACACAAGATCGGCCTCATGCGCGAAGCCGACATGAGCACCAAGAAATTCCGCGAACTGACCGCCGAACTCGCCCGCCTGCTGACCTACGAGGCCTGCCGCGACTTCGAGGTCGAGCGGTGCACGATCGCCGGCTGGGCCGGCCCGGTCGAGGTCGAGCGCCTCAAGGGCAAGAAGGTCACCGTGGTGCCCATCCTGCGCGCCGGCCTCGGCATGCTCGACGGCGTGCTCGACCTGATCCCGAGCGCCAAGGTCAGCGTCGTCGGCATCGCCCGCAACCACGAGACGCTGATGCCGGAGCCCTACTTCGAGCGCTTCGTCGGCCAGCTCGACGAACGGCTGGCGCTGATCATCGATCCGATGCTGGCGACCGGCGGCTCGCTCGTCGCCACCATCGACATGCTCAAGCGCAACGGCTGCAAGCAGATCCGCGCCCTCGTCCTGGTCGCCGCGCCGGAAGGCATCGCCGCGCTGCAGGCGGCGCACCCGGACGTCGATGTCTACACCGCCGCCGTCGATAGCCACCTCGACGAAGTCGGCTACATCATTCCCGGCCTCGGCGACGCCGGCGACAAGATCTTCGGCACCAAATAGACGTCCGTTCTCCGCCCTGCCGCTCCCCCGCCGACGGAGAGCGATCCCTTTCGCCCGACCAACGACCACGCCCAACCACGATGACCACCACCCACGAACCCGCCTGGCGCACCGCGCTTTCCGGCGCGCAGATCCTCTTCGTCGCCTTCGGCGCGACCGTTCTCGTACCGCTGCTCACCGGCCTCAACCCCAGCCTCGCGCTGCTCGGCGCCGGCATCGGCACGCTGATCTTCCAGGTGTGCACCAAGCGCGAAGTGCCGATCTACCTCGGCTCCAGCTTCGCCTTCATCGCCCCGGTGATCTACTCGGTGCAGACCTGGGGCATGCCGGCCACCTTCGGCGCGCTCGCCGCGGCGAGCTTCTTCTATTACGTCGCCGCCGGCCTCGTCAGATGGCGCGGCGTCGGCTTCATCCACCGCCTGCTGCCGCCGGTGGTGATCGGCCCGGTGGTCATGGTGATCGGCCTCGGCCTCGCGCAGGTGGCGGTGAGCATGGCGACCGGCAAGGCCGGCGACCAGCAGGTCGTGCCCTACGGCACGGCGCTCGCCATCGCCGCCATTTCGCTCGCCGCGACGATGCTCACGGCGATCCGCGCGCGCGGCCTGCTCAAGCTGGTGCCGATCCTGGTCGGCGTCGCGGTCGGCTACGCCGTTTCGCTGTTCGCCGGCATCGTCGACTTCACGAAGGTCGAGCAGGCGGCGTGGATCGCGCTGCCCGAGTTCGGCAAGCCGGAGTTCAACCTGGCCGCCATCCTGTTCATGATCCCGGTCGCCATCGCGCCCATCGTCGAGCACGTCGGCGGCATCCTGGCCATCGGCTCGGTGACCGGCAAGGACTTCACCGAGAAGCCGGGCCTGCACCGCACGCTGTTCGGCGACGGCCTCGCGGTGAACGTCGTCGGCCTGTTCGGCGGCCCGCCGGTGACCACCTACGGCGAGGTGACCGGCGCCGTGATGCTGACCAGGAACTTCAATCCGGTGGTGATGACCTGGGCCGCCTGCTTCGCCATCCTGATGGCCTTCGTCGGCAAGTTCGGCGCGCTGCTGCAGACGATCCCGATGCCGGTCATGGGCGGCATCATGATGCTGCTCTTCGGCTCGATCGCCGGCATCGGCCTGAAGACGATCATGGATGCCCGCGTCGATCTCTCCAGCCCGCGCAACCTGTGCATCGTCTCGGTGACGCTGGTCACCGGCATCGGCGGCCTCGGCCTGACCATCGGCAGCTTCTCGCTGCAGGGCATCAGCCTGTGCGGCGTGCTCGCCGTCCTGCTCAACCTGATCCTCCCGCGCCAGCGCGAGGAAGCACGCGCCTAGCCGGACGCCGGGCCGCCTAGCGGCGGCGCGGCACCATGAAGGCGTTCTCCAGCCGGGCGAAACCGACCTTCGGGTAGTAGCCCATCGCTTCCGGCGCGGCGAGCAGGATCAGGGCCGTCTCCTCGCCGATCGCCGCCTGCGTCCGCTCGATCAGGGCGCGCCCGATGCCGCGCTTCTGGTAGGCCTTGTCGACCGCCAGATCGGAGAGATAGCAGCAGTAGGAGAAGTCGGTCAGCGCGCGGCAGACGCCGACGAGGCGCTCGCCGTCCCAGGCCGAGAGCAGCAGGTCGGCGCCGGCCAGCATGCGGCCGATACGCTCGACGTCGGCGGTCGGCCGGCGGATTCCCGAGGCGTCGAAGAGCGCCGCCACGGCGGCCGGGTCGAGGGGATGGTCACGGCGATAGTCGATGGCCGGCATGCGGGTCTCCTTGCAGGAAGTGTGCGGGCGCCGCGCTCAGCGCCCGCGGAAAGCGCGCACGCCGAGCAGCACGCCGGCGACGAGCAGAACGATGCCGAGCGCGCTGGCCGGCGCCGGCGCTTCGCCGCGCCACGCATAGGCATAGGCCAGCGCGGCGAGCGTTTCGAAGACGATCAGCTGGCCGGAGAGCGCGGTCGGCAGCAGCTGGCTGGCGCGGTTCCAGAGCAGCGTGCCGAGCCAGGAGGCGGTCAGGCCGAGCAGCAGCATCAGCCCGAGGTACTTGCCCGGCGTCGGTCCGAACGGCCAGGCGAAGCCGGCCGGCGCCTGCGCGAGCGCCCCGACGCCGGCGAAGAGCAGCAGCGCGAGCGGCAGCGTGGCGAGACCCTGCGCGGTCGCCCAGGTGCCCGAGGCAAGCGCGGGCCGCGCCTGCAGCCAGGCGGCGTTGCGGATCGGATACCAGGCCCAGCAGGCGACGGCGCCCAGCGCCAGCGCGCCGCCGAACAGGTAGTCGTCGCCCCCGCGCGCGCCATCCAGGCGCGCCAGTTCGTGCCGGTTCACCAGCAGGATGCCGGCGCCGATCACGACGAGCGAAGGCAGCAGGCGGCGCCAGGCGATGCGCTGTCGGCCGAGGTTGGCGCAGACGGCGATGACGATCGGCAGCGTGCCGATCAGCATCGTCGGCAGCGGCGCGTCGGCGCGCTGGATGGCCGCGGCGAGCAGGCCGTAGTAGAGCAGGTTGCCGATCAGCGCCAGTTCGAAGGCGCGCGCCCAGTCGCGCCGGTCGAGCCGGCGCAGGCGCTGCCAGTCGCGCGCGGCGAGCGGCAGCGCGATGAGCCCGAAGGCGAGATAGCGGCCGGCCGACAGCAGCATCGGCGGGTAGTCGATGAGCAGCAGCGGGACGACGAAGACAAGCCCCCAGGCGAGGCCCGCGCCGAGGGCGCAGGCAACGCCCCGGCGCTGGGCGGAAGCGGTCATGACGGAAACATGGAAAGGTGATTGCGGACGCGAGGGCGGACGAGAATTCCGGCGGAACGCGGGCGAAAGCCCGGCAGCTTAGCCGCTGCGGCGCCGCTCAGCCAAGCTCGGCGCGATTGCGGCCATTCTCCTTGGCGCGATAGAGCTGTTCGTCGGCCGCCCGGAACAGCGCGAGGATCGCGCCGCTCGCGGGATCGCTGCGGGCGCCGCCGACCGAAACGGTGACGACGCCCCAGTCCGCGTTCAGCTCGTGCGGGATCGCCAGTTCGCGCACTGCGTCGACGCAGCGCGCGGCGAGCGCCCGGTAGCCGGCGTCGCTCGCCTCCGGGATGACCACGGCGAACTCCTCGCCGCCGTAGCGCGCGGCGAAGGCGCCAGCGCTCTGCCCCGCGCCGTTGCTCGCGTCCACGGCCGCGCCGAGCGCGGCGGCAATGGCGCACAGGCAGTCGTCGCCGGACAGATGGCCGTAGCGGTCGTTGTACTTCTTGAAATTGTCGACGTCGAGCATGAGCAGCGCGAAGGGCTGCCCGAGGCGCACGGCCTCGACCCACGCGAGGTCGGTATCGAGGTCCATGTAGCGCCGGTTGCGCAAGCCGGTCAGGCCGTCCCGGCTGGCCATCTCCTCGAGCTTGCGGTTGGCCACGGCGAGCCGCTGGCGCAGGGCCGCGATGCGCGCGAGGGCCGTCATCTTGGCCTGCAGCACGCTTTCCGGAATGCCCTTGGCGAGGAAGTCGTCGCCGCCGGCTTCGATCGCGGTGACGAGGTTCTCCGGGGTGTCGGAGGCGGTCAGGAAGATGATCGGCGTCCACGCCCACTTGCGCGTGGCCTCGAAGGCGCGGATGCGGTTGGTGGCCTCGAAGCCGTTCATCACCGGCATCTCGATGTCCATCAGGACGAGATCGGGCGGCGCTTCGCAATACATGTCGAAAGCGATCTGCCCGTTGCCGGCGATCCTCACCTCGTAGCCGAAAGTTCCGAGGCGGGCCGCCATCACGGCGGCGACCGCCCGCGTGTCTTCGACGAGCAGGATTTTCATGCGGAGACGCCTCCCTGGCGTGTTCTTATGACTACGGTCATAAGATAGCGCAGATTGCGCGGGCCGTCCCGCTCCGCGCGGCGACGCCGGCGCTCAGACGAGGGTCATGCCGTTGCCTTCGACGGCGACGATGGCCTTGGCCTGGTTGAAGTCGTCGGCGTAGCCGCTGGCGTAGAGGCAGCAGGCAAGCTGGTTGGCGAGCGGCTGCGGCAGCGGGTATTCGCCGGCCAGCACGCGGCGCATCCAGTCGACGGTGGCCTTCGCGTCGCAGGTCTCGGGCAGGTGCGGCAGCGTCTTCAGGCTGTCGTGTTCGGCCTCGAAGAGGACGTCGGCGACGCCGTCGTGCAGGTGTTCGATGCGCGGCCGCCGCTTGGGGTTGGCGAAGGGCTCGCCCTCGGTGCCGCGCAGCAGCAGCGCGCGCGTGCCCACCGCGGAGAGCACGTCGCGCATGGTGTCGATGTAGTCCGGGTGCGTCGCCGCGGCGAGCATCAGGCCTTCGCCCTTGAAGGGATCGATCATCTTCACCAGGCTGTGCGCGCTGTTGCGCAGGCCGAGCCGGGCGCGCAGCGCGAGCTGGTCGTTGAGGCCCGGCGAGAGGACGGAGAGCGGCACGTAGGCCAGCCCATGCTCGTCCATCGCCTGCTGCGCCTGCGCGTGGCTGGTGCACGGCAGCAGGCTGCCGAGGCTGAATTCGCGGAAAATCTGCGCGCTGGTGACGCGGCCGTAGCCTTCGATCAGGCCATGCACCAGGACCGGGACGCCGAAACGCTGCAGCAGGAGGGCGAGCAGCGGCGTCAGGTTGGCGCTCTTGCGCGCGCCGTTGTAGCTCGGGATGACGACCGGGCGGATGCGCCCCTGCGGCCGGCGCAGCGAGTGCAGGCGTTCCCTGGCGGCGCTGAGGAAGCCGACCATTTCCTCGTTGCTCTCGCCCTTCATGCGCAGGGCGATGGCGATGGCGCCGAGCTCGAGGTCGGGCACGCCGCCGTCGAGCATGGCGCCGTAGAGGAGCTGCGCCTCTTCGCGGGACATGTCGCGAGCGCCCGCGCTGCCGCGTCCGATCTCCCTGATGATGTGCGTGTAGTTCATGTCTCCTCCGGTGTTCTTGTTCTGGATGGTCAGGGATCAGGCGGCCAGCGGCGTGGCGCCGGCGATCATCTGCTTGAGTTCGGGCACGCAGGCGCCGCAGAAAGTTCCGCATTTTAGCCTGTCCTGCAGGCCTTCCAGCGCGAGACCCGGCGTCGCGGCGAGTTCGGCGCGGATCTGCCGTTCGCTGACGTCGGCGCACTTGCAGACGACGCGGCTTTTCTCGGGCAGCCGGAGCGGCGGCCTGCCGATCGGCGCGACGGCCCAGCGGATCAGCGCGGCGTCCAGCGTATCGTCGGCCATCGCGTCCTTGAGCCAGGACTGGGCGAGCGTTTCGCCGGCCAAGCGGACGCCGATCAGGCGCCCGTCCGGCGCGACCGCACGCTTGCTGACGTGGCGCCGGTGGTCGGCATAGACGATCGCCGCCGCGTCGTCGGCGAGTCCGAACAGCGCGTCGATTTCGGCGAGGCGCGCCGGCGGCAGCGGCGCGGCCAGCGCCGCGCGGAAGACGACGAGCGGCGCACCGCGCCCGTAGAGGCCGACCGTCGCGTAGGCGAACTCGGGCAGCAGGGCGCGGGCGCGCTCGAGCAGGGGCAAGGCGGCGCAGGGGCTGTCCGGCGCCGCCTCGCCGCGGCGGATGACGACCAGTTGCCACGGGAGTTCGGCCTTCTCGACGGCGACCGCGGCGTGCTTCAGTTCGGGCTGCTGCGAGAAGGGATCGACGGCGGCGAGGGTCAGCGCATTGACGCCGGGGCTGTTCATGAAGCGGCTGCCCCAGTGCATCGGCAGCCAGGCGCGCCCGCGCGGCAGGCCGGCGTCGGCGGCGACGCGCACGACGATGGCGCCGCGCGCGCTGACCACGCGCGCCAGGTCGCCGTCGAGCAGGCCGCGCGCGCCCAGATCGCCGGGGTGCATCGAGAGCAGCGGTTCGGGGTCGAGGTTGAACAGGCGTGCCACCGTGCCGGTGCGGCTCATGCCGTGCCACTGGTCGCGCAGGCGGCCGGACAGCAGGCTGATCGGGCGCGCGGCGTCGAGCGTCTCGGCGGGACCGCGATGCTCGACCTCGACGAAGCGGGCGCGGCCGCTGGCGGTCGGAAAGACGCCGTCCTCGTACAGGCGCGCCTTGCCGCTGACGGCGCCCGCCGGCAGCGGCCACTGCTGCGGGCCGGCCGCATCGAGCAGCGCGTAGCTCATGCCGGAGATGTCGAGATCGCGCCCGCGCGTGCTCTCCCGGTGCTCGTCGAAAACGGCTTCGGGACCGGCGTAGGGGAAGAGCGCCGCGGCCTGCGGATGGCCCAGGCGGGCGCCCAGCCGGCGCGCGAAGTCGGTGGCGATTTCCCAGTCGTGGCGCGCGTCGCCGGGCTTCGCGACGGCGGCGCGCACGCGCGTGATGCGGCGCTCCGAGTTGGTCACCGTTCCCTCCTTCTCGCCCCAGGTGGTCGCCGGCAGCATGAGGTCGGCGTAGTCGGCGGTGTCGGTGTTGGCGTAGGCCTCCTGCAGCACGACGAATTCGGCGGCGGCGAGCGCGGCGCGCACTTCGCCCTGGTCGGGCAGCGATTGCGCCGGATTGGTGCAGGCGATCCAGACGGCCTTGATCTCGCCGCGCTTGATGGCCGCGAAGAGTTCGACGGCGGCCTTGCCCGGCGTCGCCGGCACGTCGGGGACGCCCCACAGGCGGGCGACCTCGGCGCGATGCGCGGGATCGGCGAGGTCGCGGTGCGCCGAGAGGAGGTTGGCCAGCCCGCCGACCTCGCGGCCGCCCATCGCGTTCGGCTGCCCGGTCAGCGAGAAGGGACCGGCGCCCGGCTTGCCGATCCGGCCGGTGGCCAGATGCAGATGGATCAACGCGGCGTTGTTGTGCGTGCCGTGCACCGACTGGTTGAGGCCTTGGCAGTAGAGCGAGAGCGGCGCGCGCGCCAGCCCGAACCAGCGCGCCGCCTGCACGATGTCGTCGCGCGCCAGTTCGCACAGTGCCGCCACCCGTTCCGGTGGGTAGTCGGCGACGATGGCTTCGAGCGCCGCGAAGCCTTCGGTATGCGCGGCGATCCAGGCGCGATCAACCAGCCCCTCGGCCAGCATGACGTGCAGCAGACCATTGTAGAGCGCGATGTCGCTGCCCGGCGCAAGGGCGAGGTGAAGGTCGGCGAGCGCCGCGCTTTCGCTGCGGCGCGGGTCGACGACGATGATCTTCAGGTCGGGATTGGCGGCCTTAGCGTCCTCGACGCGGCGGTAGACGATGGGGTGCGCGACGGCCGGATTGGCGCCCGCGATCAGCAGACAGTCGGCGAGGCCGATGTCCTCGTAGCTGCACGGCGGCGCGTCGGCGCCCAGCGTCTGCTTGTAGCCGGCGACGGCAGAGGACATGCACAGGCGCGAGTTGGTATCGATGTTGTTGGTGCCGATCAGTCCCTTGGCCAGCTTGTTGAAGACGTAGTAGTCCTCGGTCAGCAGCTGGCCGGAAACGTAGAAGGCGACGCTGTCCGGCCCGTGCGCGCGGATGATCGCGGCGAAGCGCTCGGCGGCGTGCTCTAAGGCTTCCGCCCAGCCGACGCGTTGACGGGCTACGCCGCGCGCGGGACGCAGCTCGGGGTGCAGCAGGCGGTAGTCGGGGCCGAGGCTGTGGCTCAGCGAGGCGCCCTTGGTGCACAGACGGCCGAAGTTGGCGGGATGCTCGGGGTCGCCGCGCACGCCGGCGATGCGGCCGTCTTCGGTATCGATCAGCACGCCGCAGCCGACGCCGCAGTAGCAACAGGTGGATTTGACTTGCGTCTTCATGGCTTTACGCTCCTGTGCCGCTTTGAGCAACAGGCGTGCCATGAAGGAAAATCAGGGAGTTAGGCGGAAGGCGCCCGGCGCCGCGGGAAACGGCGCCTCAGGATGGTGCGACGCCGGCGGACGGCGCCTCACGGCGGGGCGGGACTACTTGATGCGCTGCAGTTTGGGGCGGCCGGCCGGCGGCGGCGGCGGCTCTTGCGGCGGCTCCGAATCGTCGGAGGCTTCGGCGAGATGCGGGCGCGCGTCTGCGACTTCCTCGGTCTCGCCGGCGAGCGTTTCGCCGTCCGGCTCGAAGGCCATGCCGGCGCCGTTTTCACGGGCGTAGATCGCGGCCACGTTGCCGATCGGCACCAGCAGGTCGCGCGCGATGCCGCCGAAGCGGGCTTGGAAGGTGATCTGGTCGTTGGCGATCTGCAGCTTGTTGGTCGCGTCGTAGCCGACGTTGAGGACGATCTGCCCGTCGCGCACGAATTCGCGCGGCACGCGCGTGCGCTCGTCGACGATCACCGCGATATAGGGCGTGAAGCCGTTGTCGCAGCACCATTCGTGAATGGCGCGGATCAGATAGGGTTTGGTCGGCGGGAGATCCATGCGGGCACCGGAATACGTGGAGGTGAAACGATGCGCCCGGCCGGAGCCGGGCGTGCGGGATGCCTACTTGCGCATCGCCTTTTCGGAAGGCGTCAGCGCGTCGATGAAGCCCTGGCGGCTGAAGATGCGTTCGGCGTACTTCATCAGCGGCGCCGCGGTCTTCGGCAATTCGATGCCGTAGTGGTCGAGGCGCCAGAGCAGCGGCGCGATGGCCACGTCGAGCATGGAGAACTCCTCGCCGAGCATGTGCTTCTGCTTGACGAAGACCGGCGCCATCGCGGTCAGCTGTTCGCGGATCTGCTGACGCGCCTTGTCGGCGGTCTTCTGGTTCTTTTCCAGCGGTTCGATGTAGGCGAAGATCTCGCGCTCCATGGTCACCAGCAGCTGGCGCGCGCGGGCACGCATGATGGGGTCGGCCGGCATCAGTTGCGGATGCGGGAAACGCTCATCGATGTACTCATTGATGATGTTCGGCTCGTACAGGATGAGATCGCGCTCGACGAGCACGGGCACGCGGTTGTACGGGTTGATGACGGCGATGTCTTCGGGCTTGTTGAAGAGATCGACATCGATCACCTGGAAATCCATTCCCTTTTCGTACAGCACGATGCGACAGCGGTGGCTGAACGGACAGGTGGTTCCCGAGTAGAGGTTCATCATGATCATTACCCTCAAAAACGAATCGGCATCGCGGCGGCAGGACGCGCTGCGCGCGCCTTTGCCGGCGATGCCGTAGCCTAGAATCAGGCGGTGGCTAAGCTGTTACTTGATGTCTTTCCAGTAGTTCTTCTTCAGCGCGTAGGCGAACCCGAAGAGGACAACCAGGAAGGCGAGAACGCCGAAACCAAGCTGTTTGCGGAAACCGGCACCCGGCTCGCCCATCCAGACGATGAAACCGACCAGATCGGCGACCTGCTTGTCGTACTCGGCCGGTGAGACCTTGCCCGGAACAGCGAGTTCCAGCTTGTGGCTCTCGTGGTTGAGCGTCTGCTGGCCCTGCAACTGCCAGAGGACGTGCGGCATCCCGACGTTCTCGAACACCGTGTTGTTCCAGCCGGTCGGACGATTCTCGTCGCGATAGAAGGAACGCAGGTAGGTGTACAGCCAGTCGGCGCCGGTACCCGCTTCGGAAGCCCGCGCGCGGGCGACCAGCGAGAGGTCGGGCGGCGTCGCGCCGAACCACTTCTTCTGCTCTTCCGCGCGGCCGGCGATGCGCATCGGCTCGCCGATCTTGTCGGCGGTGAACATCAGGTTGTCCTTCACCTGCTGTTCGGTCAGGCCGAGTTCGGTCAGACGGTTGTAGCGCACGAAACTCGCGCCGTGGCAGTTCAGGCAGTAGTTGACGAAGGTCTTGGCACCGCTCTGCAGCGCCGCCTTGTCGCCCTGCACGTCGGGCGCCTTGTCGAGGTGCACCGCGGCACCCGAGGCAAAGGCGAAGACCGGCGCGAAGAGCAATGCAGTAAGTAGTTTTTTCATTTTATGCACTCCTTTACATCGTCACGCGGTCCGGTTCCGGCTTGTACTTGTCGATCTTCGACCACCACGGCATGGTGAGGAAGAAGAGGAAATAGTACGCGCTCAGAATCTGCGCCACCGGGGCGCCCGGGATCACGCCGAAGAAGGCGTAGGACGGATCCTTCGTACCGAGGAAGCCGAGGATGAAGAACGCGATCACGAAGATCGTGAGCAGCGTCTTGTAGATCGGACCGCGGTAGCGGATCGACTTCACCGGGCTGCGGTCGAGCCAGGGCAGGAAGGCCAGGATCACCACGCCGGCGCCCATCGCGACGACGCCCCAGAACTTGGCGTCGATCCCGAGGATCGGCCAGACCATGGCGCGCAGCAGCGAGTAGAACGGCGTGAAGTACCAGACCGGCGCGATGTGCGGCGGCGTCTTCAGCGGGTCGGCGGGCAGGAAGTTGTTGTACTCGAGGAAGTAGCCGCCGCCTTCGGGTGCGAAGAAGACGATGATCGAGAACACCATCAGGAAGACGACGACGCCGACGATGTCCTTCACCGAGTAGTACGGGTGGAAGGGAATGCCGTCGAGCGGGATGCCGTTGGCGTCCTTGGTCTTCTTGATTTCAACGCCGTCCGGGTTGTTCGAGCCGACTTCGTGCAGCGCCAGGATGTGGGCGGCGACGAGACCGAGCAGGACGAGCGGCACGGCGATCACGTGGAAGGAGAAGAAGCGGTTCAGGGTGGCGTCGCCGACCACAAAGTCGCCGCGAATCCAGACGGACAGCGGTTCGCCGATCAGCGGAATGGCGGAGAACAGATTGACGATGACCTGCGCGCCCCAGAACGACATCTGCCCCCAGGGCAAGAGATAGCCCATGAAGGCCTCGGCCATCAGGCACAGGAAGATCAGCGTGCCGAACACCCAGATCAGCTCGCGCGGCTGGCGATAGGAGCCGTAGAGCATGCCGCGGAACATGTGCAGGTAGACGACGACGAAGAACGCCGAGGCGCCGGTCGAGTGCATGTAGCGGATCAGCCAGCCCCACGGCACGTCGCGCATGATGTATTCGACGCTGGCGAAGGCGACCGGGATGCCGTTCGCGTTGAGCGAGGCGTCCGGCTTGTAGTGCATGACCAGGAAGATGCCGGTGACGATCTGGATGACCAGGACCAGCATGGCCAGCGAGCCGAAGAAGTACCAGAAATTGAAGTTCTTCGGTGCATAGTACTCGGACAGGTGGCCGCGCCACATCGACGTCGCCGGGAAGCGCGCGTCGAACCATTCGAGCAGGTTGCCCTGCAGCGAGCCGTCGGACTTGTACTTTTCGAAGTTGCTGTTGGATGCCATCGCTTACGCCCCCTTCTTGTCTTCGCCGATCAGGATGCGGGTATCGGTCAGATACATGTGCGGCGGTACTTCGAGGTTGTCCGGCGCCGGCTTGCTCTTGTAGACGCGGCCGGCGAAGTCGAAGGTGGAACCGTGGCAGGGGCACAGGAAGCCGCCCAGCCAGGCGGCGTCCATGCCCTCTTCGGCGCCCTTCTTGAACTTCGAGGAAGGCGAACAGCCGAGGTGCGTGCAGATGCCGACCGCGACCAGGATTTCCGGCTTGATCGAGCGCGTCTCGTTCTGGCAGTACGCGGGCTGCATGTGCTTTTCGGATTTCGGATCAGCGACTGCATCGGCGAGCTTCGGCAGCGTGTCGAGCATGTCCTTGTTGCGGTTGATGATCCATACCGGCTTGCCGCGCCACTCGACGGTCATCATCTGGCCGGGTTCGAGCTTGCTGATATCAACCTCGACCGGTGCGCCGGCCGCCTTTGCTCGCTCGGACGGCAGCAGGCTGGAGAGGAAAGGCACCAGTGCGCCCACCGCTCCCGCCCCGCCGACAGCAGCGGTAGCGACAATTAGCCGCCGCCTGCCGCAGTCTACTTTGCACTCATTGCTCATAGCGCTGATCCCTAGGACGAAATAAATAAGATGAATGGAACTAAACCGGCGGATTATACGCGAATCCAGCGCCGGATTGAATGGGCATGCGGGACGAAAAACCGACCAAAGGCTTATTCGGCAAGCGAACGCCGTTCGCGCACGGCCTGCGCCAGCGTGCCCGCATCGACATACTCCAGCTCGCCGCCGACCGGCACGCCGCGCGCGATGCGCGTCACGCGAATGCCGCGGCTCTTCAGCATTTCCGACAGGTAATGGGCGGTCGCCTCGCCTTCGTTGGTGTAATTGGTGGCCAGAATCACTTCCTGTACGACGCCATCGCAGGCGCGCGCCAGCAGGCGCTCCAGCTGCAGTTCGCGCGGTCCGATGCCGTCGAGCGGGGAAACGCGGCCCATGATCACGTAGTACAAGCCGGAGTAGGCGTGCGTCTGCTCCATCATGTTCATGTCGACCGGCGTTTCGACGACGCAAAGCAGCGTCGCGTCGCGCTTCGGCGACGCGCAGCGCTCGCAGATTTCGGTTTCGGTGAGCGTGTTGCAGCGTTCGCAGTGGCGAATGGCAGCGAGCGCATGCTGCAACGCGTCGGCCAGGCGCTGGGCGCCCCTACGGTCGCGTTGCAGGAGGTGGTAAGCCATGCGCTGGGCCGATTTCGGCCCGATTCCCGGCAGGCAGCGCAGCGCCTCGATTAGCGACTCGAGGCTGGAGGGCGTCGACATCAGAACGGCAGCTTGAATCCGGGCGGCAGGTTCAGGCCGGCGGAAAAACCGGCCATCTTTTCCTGGCTGACTTCTTCGGCGCGGCGCACGGCGGCGTTGAAGGCCGCGGCGACCAGATCTTCGAGCATTTCCTTGTCGTCCATCACCGACGGATCGATGGTGATGCGGCGCACGTCGTGGCTGCAGGTCATGACGACCTTGACCATGCCGGCCCCCGACTGCCCCTCGACTTCGAGCTGGGCGAGCTGTTCCTGAGCCTTCTTCATGTTGTCCTGCATCTGCTGCGCCTGCTTCATCAGGCCGGCGATTCCGCCTTTCATCATCTTGCTTGCCTCGCTTCGATTAAATGGGTTTTATGGAAGATTCGATCAGGGTGGCGTCGAACGTTTCGATCACTTCGCGCACGAAACCGTCCTGCTCGATCGCGGCGACCGCGCGATCCTGACGTTCCTGACGGTCGCGCTGGGCCACCACCGCCGGCGTTGCGCTCTCGACTTCGGCCAGTTCGATGCGCAACTGCACGGGGCGGCCGAAATATTCGGACAGCGTCTGATGCAGTTTATCCTGCGCCGGTTTCATCTGCAGATGGCGGTGCGTCGGGGAGAGGCGCAGAACGATCAGCTCGCCTTCCACGGCACGCAGCTCGCAATGCTGGCCGAGCTCGCGCGCCATGCCGCCGAGCTTGAGCGCACCGAGGATCGTGTGCCAATCGCCGCCGATCGGACGCACCCCTCGCGATGCGGCAGCTTGTGCCGGCACGGCTTCGGCGACGGGCGGCGAGGCCTCAGGAGCGACGACGCGCTGACTGGGCGAAGGGGCGGCGGCGAGCGAAGCGCTCTGCCGTTGCTCCGGAGGTGCAGCGCGCACCTGGGGAGTGCCCCGCGACTCCGCAGTGGAGGGCTCGGAACGCCGCGGAGAAACATCTGCGGCTGCCTGCGGGCGAAACGCGTGCAGGCGCAGCAAGGCCATCGTGAATCCGGCTTGCTCGTCCGGCGCCAGCGGCAACTCCTTGCGTCCGTGCACCGCGATCTGGTAGGCCAGCTGCACGAACTCGGGGTCGAAGCGCCCGGCCAGTTCGAGCAGGCGAGCGCGCTCCGGCAGATCGTCGGCCACCGTCTGCGGCGCCAGTTGCGCAATCTGTATGCGCGTGAGCAGACTGGCCAACTCCTGCAGCGCGGCATCGAAAGACAGACTGCGCGTCGCCATGTCGTCCGCGACGGCGAGCATGGCGGCAGCGTCGCCACCGAGCAGCGCATCGAGAATCAGGAAAAGATAGTCGAGGTCGACCGTCCCGAGCATCTCGCGCACTTGCGCCTCCTCGACCTTGCCGGAACCGTGCGCGATCGCCTGATCCAGCAGCGACAGCGCATCGCGCATGCTGCCCGCGGCGGAGCGCGCAATCAGATTGAGCGCGCCCGGTTCGGCGTTGATCGCCTCGGCCTCGAGGATATGCGTCAGATGCCCGGCAATCGAGGGCGGCGTCATCTGCTTCAGGTTGAATTGCAGGCAGCGCGAAAGAACGGTAACCGGGATTTTCTGCGGATCGGTCGTCGCCAGGATGAACTTGACGTGCTCGGGCGGCTCTTCCAGCGTCTTCAACATAGCGTTGAACGCCGAGTTGGAAAGCATGTGCACTTCGTCGATCACATAGACCTTGAAGCGCCCACGGGTCGGGGCATAAACCGCGTTTTCCAGCAATTGGCGCATCTCGTCGACGCGCGTATTGGTCGCAGCATCGACTTCGAGCAGGTCGACGAATCGCCCCGAATCGATTTCCGTGCATGCCGAACACGTTCCGCAAGGAGTCGCCGTAATCCCGGTTTCGCAATTCAATGCCTTGGCGAGAATCCGCGCCAGCGTGGTCTTGCCGACTCCGCGCGTTCCGGTGAACAGATAGGCATGATGCAGACGCTGCTCGGTCAGCGCATGATTCAGCGCCCGAACGACGTGCTCTTGACCAACGAGGCTGGCAAACGATTTCGGGCGCCATTTACGCGCCAAGACTTGATAGCTCATGCGCGAAATTCTAGCAGATGGAGAGGCTCGCTTCCCCGGAGTTTTCCCGAGAACGCTCGCGCCAAGCTTGAGGAGAAAGAAGAGGGTGGCGCCAAACGGCAAGCGCAAAAAAGAAAGTGGCGAGCCTTACCCCCGGCACTTGCAGATAACGGCTGTGGCTGCTTCCTTCCGGACCTGACCAAGTTCACCATCCTGCAATGCGGGGAGACCCGCCGACGCGAATTGTAACACAACCTTCAGCCCACATCAGAAGCTCGCCCCTCAAGATTGCAACCGGGAACACTCCAACGAGCATGGCCGACAGGCCTTCCCTGGAAAACAAGCGGTGCTTGCCCACCGGAACCCTGTCGCGATCGCCAACCAACGGCGCTTTCACCGCAAACGTTCAAGCAGAAGAGGCTGGAGGGTTGTGAGAAACCGAAAGAAGGCACACAGCCTCGTGGTTCTTGCGCGAGGCCACGGGAGGGGGAAAGAAATGCGGAGATTCCTGCGGCGTCCGGAGGCGAGTCACTGGCTACTGCAGCCTAAAGAGCGATGCCCTGCAGGCGACTCCGGACGACTGACGGATGTCCGCGAAGGGAAGGCTCGGAAGCGCCGC
>RCMZ01000429.1_pt1 | contig 23016 bp, 18 predicted proteins | sample 2041141 | NCBI WGS metagenome assembly RCMZ01 (sample SAMN09708263, study PRJNA481090) | Wastewater metagenome, whole genome shotgun sequencing project. | biome: sewage; isolation source: Davis station wastewater (DW) | place: Antarctica: Davis Station | collected 2010-03-01
TTTGGAGCGGAATCGGTGTCCAGTTTGCGCTGGACCGGATGTCCAGTTTGCCGTGGAATGGGTGTCCAGTTTGGCGCGGAAAACGCACTCGGGTAAACCTTTGTACATGCACAGGCGAAACAAGCCGTGGAGCAGTACACGGCATGCTTTAGACAGTGGCAAGAAGTTAGGGAAGGTATAGCGGCGTAGCGTCAGACGAAAAAACTGTCGACGCAGAGGAAGGAGGATACGCACGGCAAAAAGAATGCGTGCACCCCAAACAAAGATTTGAATAGGCTTGTGAAGCCGTGTGGAGGCAGAGCCAACAAATGGCAGGACAACTCATATAGAGTCGGAGCCAGACCAAGTGCCAGAAGACTTTTGGGAGTGCAGCCTAAGCTGCTGACAAGCAATGCCGCATAGCGGCCTATGCTATGAACGATACCATCAAAAAATTCTATGTGTCAAGAGATATTGATCCATGGAAAATTTAGCCTTGGCAGACCTACCACTTCATTATCAAGGCCATCATGTACCTAAACGGTTTCTCCCGCCACGCTTGATCTCATGTAAGCTGATGACCGACTGGTGGGACTGAATGTTGAATGTCTGGTCTTGGCCGAAAGCGGAAGTTCGCCGTGGCCAGTGTATCTCAGCAAGAAGTGGTGGACTTCGCTACTTCATGCCCGGGAGTCGCAGCAATTTCCAAAAGGTCGCATCTATTTTGGAAAGTCCCCCCCCCGGCAGTAGGCCGCCTTTGTGAGGAATGAATGCGAGCTCCGTTTCCGAGTAGCCTGGAGGAAATGGGTTCATTTGAGCGGTTTAAACAGGCGCGTTCGCACTCGGCGGCAACCTTAGCATCACCTTCAAATCTTCAATTGCAAACTGAATGTCAGTTTCGAGGCTAAGAACACCGTCGAAGAACGAGCCCATGAGCACATAGTCCTGATCCAGAACATCGTTCAATACGACTTTGTCCGTTGCGGTGTCCAGGCCACCATCCCCAAGCCACTGAAGCGCGTGATGAACCAGTAGGTAGCACCAACGCCGGGTCATGCTCTTGGCCTTCCAAAGCCTGCGTGAGATTTGATCTGGAGCCCCAATGTTTTTCATGTGCGCCACGTAGACTGCATCCCCGACACCATGCGCGATGCCTACACGTGCCAAGCGCCCGACGATTCCCTCCTGCCGGCAGGCCTTGATCTCTTCTTTGGTGAGCTTGGAACGCAACTCATCCATTAATCGCCGAAGTTCAATACGGTTAGCCTGGGCATTCAAATCTTCCTGCTGAATCTCCCGCTGGATCTCGGTCATCTGGGTCCGCAGTTGGGACATAGTCGGTCCGCTCCCGGATTGGCTTTCCAGAATGGCGCAACGGAGCAATTTGGTAAAATCGGCAGGCAACAGTAGCCCTTCCACTGACGCCCTACGCTTGAGTTCGAGCTCACGAGCTTCTTGTACAGACATCGACATAAAACATCTCGTCACGACAGGTACGAAAACCTCAAAGCTGCGCCGAAACGTCTCCTCCCACTGTTCGCTCTTGACCATCTCGAGAAGTCCGGTATCCGGGATAACGAACCTTGCATAAGGATGTGCTGTCATGAATCTAGTAAGCTCCATCCTGCGCATGACGTTCTGGTCAACGACGTAAATTTCTCTTGCCATGACTAGCCCCCGAGCAGGTCGACTAACGTCTCGATAGGCGTCGCGTAAAGCTGGCCTGCTTTAGCGGAGTGTCCCCAAATCATTCCGGTGATGCGCGCATCCTTTGGGTTCCATGTTCCCCCAAGCCGGGTGATCTCTTCGTAGCGGGTGTTCCATAGTAACGATCCGCTCATTCCATCGGGCAAAGACAGCGATCCCCGGGTGCCAAGCATTGGTAACGCATGTTCGGGACTCCAGGCTAGGCAGATGTGAAGTTTTGGGTCCGGGTGTGGCGGCACCTCCTGATAGACAGCGTCGTTCAACGCGACCTCCCGAAGAAATACGGCGGTACCTTGGACGAGCTGGGCTCCGAACGTCTGCCTGGCATCAGCGCCAGGGAACCCGTAGGCATAAAATAGCTCGCCCTGAACCGGCGCATGTTCGACAGAGAACAATGATCGGTGCGCACATATGCCGCTGTGTGAAAGCATGTGAAACGATTTCCGGACAGTGGCAATGGCGGCATCGACAGGGTGAGATACTTTCGCAAACTCGCCTTCGATACTGATGCCGTTCTCGCACCCAAAGCATGAGTATCCAAGGTGGCCACGCTGCTGCCACGCAGCCACATGCTCGCACGTAACGATGCATGGAGATCCATCTCTGTCGAAGAGCCAGCCGGTTCCCAGGTGATCGCCTGGCGGTTCTCTTGTGTCGTTCTTAGGGATAAACTGAATTGCACAAATATACGGTTCAACGAAGTTCGCTAAAGCTTCGGCATCGATATCAGACAAAGGTAGCTGTGACATGGTCGACCTCTTTTCATAAGTGTTTGTTCATCTCGCATCCGCGGTCAAATTTCCTCGCTTTCAGTCACCAGGGCGACGGTCACAGTACCAGTAGCGCTCTCGGCCGGCATCGGTGCGCTTCTCCTTATACGTGAAGACTGCGGTATCTGATCCAGTTTTGAAGTCCGATTTGCGCTGCCAATGCATAGTGACAAAGGCCCCGATCTCACCATTCCTGTTGCTATACTCGACCTGGATTTTCCCTGCTGGGAAAATGTTGGTATCGGCGAAATGTGCCGGAAAAAGTCGCAACAATTCGGCGCTGAGCTTATTTTGTACTTCTGGCGTAGGCTGATAAAACTTTAACATTTGATTTCCTTAGTTCCGGCCAAGTGCCGTATCAAGAGCATATTGCGCCGCTCTCTGCGCATCCACCAGCGGGCCGACGACTAGGCTTCCATACACTGCCCGCTCGCTCAACGCGCGTGCGCGCTGGCGCACTTTCAACGCGTCCTTCATCGCTTCATTTCCCGTCGATTCGTCCGTTGTAGGCCATGCGGATTTTCCTAGTGCACTGTGGCCGGCCGGGTATATGAAGTCGGCTTCCGGCGTGAATTCGTAGCATGTCGGATCACCTTCAAAAACGACATAGCCCTCGATGCAGCGCTCACGCAAAGTCTGCACAGCGCGACGGGCGCTCGCTACAGCAAACTGGTCAAGCCTGCCCTGGTCGACCTCCACGCCGCCAAACAGCTTGTGCATGTTACGTCGGAAAAGAAACTTGAATGATGGCTCTTAGAAATCAAGGCCTTACCGGACTCACCGAGGTCGCTGGCAGTGCATAAATTCTTGAACAGCAGCTTTTCAGAGCATCTTTTTGATGCGCAATTTTATATATTTTTGAATGACCGCCTCATGTAGAAAGTCAAACTGTCTACTGGAAGGAGCCTGAGCATCATCAGACCAGCAGCAGCACGTTGTAGCGGAACTCGATACCTGCAACATAACGTGTGAATGCCCGCTTCCGCTCCAAAGCGGACTGTTCCCAAGGTGAGCGACAGCCTATGCGATTGCTTCATCATCTGCTGTCGTGTCGGCGGCCGGTTGCCCCACATTGAGGTCGGTATCAAGCTTCGCCTCTTTGAACAAATTCTCGATCAGGCTCGCCCAGCGCGTTCCGGCGCGTTCAACTCGAATTCTCTTGCATGCTTCAAGAAAGTGCTGAGGGCCAGAACCGAAGTGCCGCGCGTAAGTGCCACGGTTGGCGTACATGTCGAGGTTCTTGAGCATGAACACCTTGAGCTGTTGGCCACGGATGCTCAAGATTGTGCGCGTGAAGTCGTCCACGGTCGCCGCCTGCATGACTGCCTCCTCGGAAGAGTTCCACCCGTCACTATTGGCAAGGTACAGGCATACGTCCATCAGAGTTCTAGGCTGCTCGACGCGAACGCGCGCCTCTGCGAAAGCGGCCACGATGGAAGGGTGCAATGCGTGTCCTGTCCAGTTATTGAGCACGAATTCTCTGGGATCCGCGCCCGGCTCCGCTGCCTTCTCCCGCAGTTGATCGACCCACAAGCACACCATCTGTTCAGCAATCGCCGCCCCTCCCTGCAATTCGACTAGGTAATAATGCAGTGAGCTGACGCTATAGCAGTCTATATGCGGCACATCGGCGAGCAACACACCCGCTGCCTCCACGATCTGCGCGGGCATTAGTTCAGGATCCCATGTAGTGGTTTGGAAGAACTCGCGCACGCGTGCCTGTGCTCCGGCGCGTTGCCGCTCCCGATTATAGCGACCGATGACCGCATCGACTGCCGAACGGTCAACAAGGCCGGCGTTCAGGTAGTCGGACACAAGCTTTTCGTATTCGTCGGTGTATGTGATGCCGAGGCGATTAAGCAGGAGCATCCATCGCGCATGTAGATTGTCTTCAGCGCTTGCATCCTCGCCACGGCGCTCGCGCTCGTGTCGTTCGATTTGGTGGACCACATTAGACTCGGAGTCAAGAACGAAGGCCATGGTCGGGCCGTCCTCGATCCCCTTGTAATGGATGGCGGACAGCAGCACCGTGGAGGGGATGAAACGGTTTAGAACGTCATCTGGAAGCGTCAAATGTTCGGCAAGGATTTTATTTGCCGCGCGGATGACCTTGCGAATGATCCTGATGTTGCTGATGCCGCAGGCTTCGACCGCCGGCTTGATCTTTGCTGCGAACGGGCTCTGTGAGAGCTGGATGGCGATGTCGAAGGCCTCGGCCGCCGTCGTGTCCAGCCGCAACTCTTCATCAATGACCTTTTCTCTGAATTTCTCCCATACAGTCCTGTCGGCGAGCTGGTCGGTGTTCAGTATCAGCAGGATCCTGCAGCCGTAGTTCCGTGTGAAGTCGTCGATGAAGCCCAAGACTTCGTCGATTGTCAGTTTTTCATGTTTGCGCTCGATGTCATCCACCACGATGAACTTCTCTCGCACCATGGCTGGGACGGCAAGCAGGGCGAATTCGTCCAAGGCTGTGCCGAGTTTGAAAAAACCTTGTGCACCGCTCTTTATGGCGCTAATTGCGCCCTTAACTGCATCTGCCTGAGGCCCCCTTTTTTTGATCATGGGCACCGCTGATTGGGCAAGCTTCAGCTTCAACTCGGTGATCGTGGCGACGCCAAACAAGGAAACGTACAGTGCCCCCTGAATATGGCTATCCGTCGACGCTTTGCGGAGGCTGTCCCACATGTGGCTCTTGCCCGTGCCCCATTTTCCAGACAGTGCCATGACTCTGACCTCGCGGTCGGCGATAAGATCTTGTAGGTTCCCTTTTGCTCTCAACATGCTCATACGAATGCAGTTCAATCGTGTAAATATTTTCTAATGTCACGCTAGTGTGACGACTGTTGTTGCGGGTGGTCGCTTTTGGCCGAACCCGGCCGTTTGGGTCAGCATAGCAGGCTATCAAAGTGAAAATCTAGCGGCTGCATCGGCAGACTGGATTCGCCCCAAAGCAGATACTGATCCAATCGGCATAGTGGACACACCCTACACATTGCCGTCCTTAAAACGCTTCTCGAACACATTGGCACGGTGCCATGCAAGCGCCGGAAGAATATCGTCGTGCCTTTGAAAAAGGCGCTGGCCTGGGCTCACTCCAAAAGCCCCCTGATCAAGTAGTGTCAAACTTTTGCTGATGATGATTTGGAACCGATCATCGAATGTTATGTATCCCGCGTCAAAAAGACGATCAACACTAGCTGCCAATAGGAGACCATTACTAGGATTGAGCCGCTGGTCTACGGTGGCGCACTGGCTCCAAGGAATAATGTGAGATGCAATAAGCAAACCTGGCTTCCCAGATTTTGTGACTGCACATTTGCTATTCCAGCGTTCCAGTAGCCTTCTACGAAACAATCCTTGCCCAACGCGAGCTTTTATGAGCGCCTCCTTTTCCGTGTCGCTCAAGCTCTCATCATTCTCAATTATTGCTACGACCTGCGAGAGTGCCAGAGCCGTCAATTCGTCTTCAGTCAATGGGGCCTGAGCAGGAATAAGGCCCCGTCGCAATCGGATGTCTCCAGTGAATCCGTCGAAGGCTTCGACAAACCAAGGCATAGGATCGAGCATCCTGCCTTCAGCGTGCTCGGCATCTCCCCGCTTGCCGACATCCTTTCCAAGGATAATCACTCGCACGGGTCTCATGTCCCGGTAAGCAGCGTACGTGGCACCGTGAAATTTGCGGGCTTTATTCGCACGGTTGGTATGGCGTGTCTTTTCGGCTGCGGAAAGGCCTGGTCGATTTCGCTTTGCGAGTTCCTCATTGGCCAGCTTCTGCAGGTTTTCATGAACATAAATTCCCGTATCATCCAGCAACATTTCATGCAGCCATATACAAAGTACAACCACGCGCTCGTCAATAAATGACCAGAATGAGTTCTTGTAGGAGTTAGTATTTGGATTCACGAGCGGCTCCCCGTCTTTGCCAAACGCCCAATCCGAAACGTTTAGCCCGGCGTTAATCAAGAGCTCGCGTACCGGTGGAGATCCTACTGGCTCAAGATCTGATACCGTAATCCCGGTTGTCGTGTTCAAATTCTTTTTCATAGTGCTTTCAATAAGCATCAACATTCACCAACGTTAGGTGAAGCGTGGTGCACTAGAGGCGAATAACCTCTTTAAAGTGCTGAATGGCATGTCCGGTTCTGGCCGAACCCGGCCGTTTGGCTCAGCATAGCAGGCTATCAAAGTGAAAATCTAGCGGCCGCATCGGCAGACTGGATTCGCCCCAAAGCGGACCTTCTCAAGTGCGATACTGAAGCATTCGCGATCTATTGCCCAGTTGAACACATATTTATTGAGCTTGGGTGGCGCTGACACAGCGAATACGACGCTTCTGCAGTCTTAGCGAAGTATGTTGTATGCATCTCCGACACGGCGTTAGGACACAATCCTATCTCGAATAATCTTCGAACTTGTTGCACGCTATTCGACAGGATCCGCATGTCGCTAGCACTAGAAGCGCAACGTTTGGAGTGCTGCATGGTTTGAACCCTCACAAATTGGCTTTCGACTGTCGGGTTAGGAAGATGTCCTACTACCATGCGAGGTGTACGCCAGCGCGGCGGTCAGCATCGCGCTGGCGTGGGGGGACATTTTGAGTCCGGTTTGTGATGAGAATCGAGGCGCTCATCGCACTTGCCCAATGGTGCTTTACGCCATGAGACGCGATGGAACTCTATATCAAGTCACCGATACGCGAGAAAAGGCAATGCAATTCCTACGGCAGGAGTGAATTGAATAAATCCTCCAGTTTGAATTAAAAATGTTGCCATAATGAAATCAATGGAGGATACTTGCCCATCCGTCTTTTCCCGATAAAACTATGCGCAGAAAGTCTACCACTCTCACCACAGTCCTCGCCACGTGGGCCATAGCGCAAGCACTCACCGGTTGCGGGGTGATCCCAACAAACGCAGAAAATGCCGTTATCAATACCGCGCGCAGGCAAACCGATAGCAATGTGGCGCGCGCGACCTTCCCCAGCCCCGAGCGATGTTTTATCGCGCTAGAGAACTCACCCTGTTTAAATCCCATGTTTATCGGCGTGGCGGTATCGGGAGGCGGAGCTAGAGCCGCCAACTTCGGGCTGGGGGTATTGACGGCGCTGACCAACCTGGGACTGTACAGCGACGTGACAGCGATTTCCTCCGTCTCCGGTGGCTCGCTCGCTGCCGCAAGCTTCGCACTGGCGCCACCGTCCACCAACGAAGAATTTAAAAAACGCGCAGAAGTCTTTCGCACCGACTTTTTGCACCAGTGGATTCTGAAATCGCTCAAGCCGACCAATATGATTACCACCCTTGCCAGCGGCCGCAATGCAACACGTTCGTTAGCGGATGTTTTTGATCAAACGGCATTCGAAGGCGCCCGATTTAAGCAACTTGGCGCACGCAAGGCTGGTGCACCTGCACTGCTGATCAACGCATCCCTGCTTCATCTCGTGCCATCGTCACGTCCTTTGACAACGCGCGGGACCAATAGCTCACCGAACGGACTGCACGGTTTCACCTTCACGCAAGAAGCGTTCGACGAATTAGGTTCAGACCTGTCCCATATGCGGATCGCCGACGCGGTAGCCGCATCCGGCGCCTATCCGGGCGTCTTCGACAGCCTGACGCTGCAGAATTTCAATAGCGACATCTACGGTATCTCAAAAAGCCAATATCTGCACTTGTCCGATGGAGGCACCTCCGACAACTTGGGGGTTGATGCACTGTTACACGCGTACGGAGAGACACTCGCTTCGATTCAGGACGCATCCTGCCTGATGATCGTGGTTGATGCCCACGTCCACGACCCGCTTGATCGCAGCGCTTCCATTCCCGACATGCGCACCAGCCCAATGGATTACCTGATCAGCCCATCCTTTTCCAGGGCCTTTGACTTGTTACTTGACCGGCGCCGCGAAGATCAACTCCGTTCCATTGGAATTCAGCTCTCAAGCTATCATCCCAAGCGCTTCTCGCCTGAGGTGGAAATCCCCCTCGACAACCAATCCTTTTGGGGAAATGGATGGTCCTCCTCACGTGGCATTAGTATGGTTGAAGGCGAAGAATTTCGACTGGTTGGAGGTAAGCATGTCACTCACGCAAAATGCGCTGTATGGCATATCGCCCTCGACCGCCTGTTGGAATTGACGACAGACGGCAACCAGAGGCAGAGGGCGTCTTTTCAAGGACAGGAGGAGCCATCCAAATATTTGGATAGTGAAACGCGCGATAAAAAGCTGGTGCAACTGGATCGTTTCGTCAACACCATTCAGACCAACTACAAACTTAGTGTGAACGGAAAATGTACAGCCAAGAAAATACAAGATTCCCTGTTTGAAGCAGCCGTTCAGCTGACAACTAATGACAAGGAGTCGCTGAATTCGTTAGGGCAATGGCTGCGGCAACATCACCGCGAGCAGATTGCTGCCAAGGTCGAGCAAGGGCTCAAGTGGTATGTAGAGCGCGGTGATACGCTAGACCAAAGAACCCCAAAATATCGGGACGTTCCAGCGACGACGCCGAGGTCCATTTCCGATTCGATTCAGTGCGATGACTGAATCAGCGTTGCACGCAAGCCTCCTGAATCATCGGCGGTGATTCAACAATGCAGGGCCAAAAAGGCAGCAGAAACCCGGCTGCGGAAGGACTGCAGGCTAGGTCGAAGTCCAGCTACCGCGCGAGCGGTTTAGTCCTTCGGCCAACTGCGGTCATTCAATGATTCCGGGAAGCTGCCATCCGAACGGCTGCTGCCCCTGATCTCGTAGAACGACGTCCGACTACCTCCGCACACTAGCTTCGCGCACGACACAAGTGCCTCAATGCTCGCTTTCGCGGAACTCCCGTTCCACCTCTCGTTCGATGCTGCGTTCGAGCTGTTCGCGATGCTCCTTTAGCCACATGCGGACGTTGTCGTTGGTTTCGACTTCGAAATGGGCGTCCAGAGTTGCGAGCTTTCGACCGTAATGCTCGCTAGCTGGCCCGCTCCAACCCTCGGAGAAGTTGTTGGCATGCAAGCTGCGTCGAACTTGCCCTATTGCGCCGTAACGTTCCAGCATCAGCCGCGCGAAGGTTACGGGCTCATCCGGCCTAGCGATGATCGGCGGGCAGTACTCGGCAAGAAGCCAAGCGCGGTCTGCGACGTCGACATCTACCCATTCAAAGACAACCGGCGCAGGGATGGCGTCAAGGCCCGCATCGTCGGTCTCACGTATTGATCGGCCACCTCGAAGCCAGCCTAGTAGATGCCAGGCCCCTATCTCTTTTTGATGCATCTCCAGCCGACGCGCAATGGCTGGCCAGACGACGGCGGGCTTTACCTTTGCCGCTTTGGACAGGAACTCCAACGGTTCGGGGTGGAAGCCAGCGGTGACGCTGTTGTCGTTAGCGAAGTTGGCAATGCACCGCACTGCAAGCTTTGCTCCTGCGTCGGGATCGAAGTCGAGTAGGCGGTTCGCCATCTCATTCCAACGGAAAAGCAGCATGTTGTTTGAATGCTTGCTCGCCGCACCTTCGACGAACACTGCCGAATTCAATACCTGCTCAATGCGGGGTGACAAGATACTAAATTCGTCGGGATGGCCTCGCAGCCGCGAATAAAGGATTTCCATTGCCGCATCGGGCGCACTTGGGTCATCGTACTCCAGCAGCAGGTCGACGATGTCTTCGAGCACATCGAGTGGCAACTGGTTGACAACGCCGCCATAGATGAACAGCCGGAAAGCCTTCGGATCTATGTCCCCTAGCTTCCCCATGGCAAGCAAAGCCCTAGCGACGCGGTCGCTCATACCCGAACGCCAGACGAGGCCAATCACGGAACTGCGAATCTCAGCGTTCGCCAACAGGTTCTCGACGATTTCCTCCCATAAATCGACCTTCTTGACGTGCCATGCAGAGAGATAGCCGCCAACGAAGAAGTCAGACCGCCGCTCGCCGGCATTGATCCACGCCGATACGATTGGGGACCACAAGTGCAGATCATCGGCCTGGCCGAGAAGGTGGCCGAACTGGAAGCCGTTCTTGGCCTCGTCCGTGACAAGCCATGTCAGCTCGGGCGCCAGTAACTCCGGGGCGGTCACGGCTTCGGTGGCGAGCTGAATTAGCTCCGGTCCAGCTGCATCGGAATACGCGCCTTCAGCGTCGAAATTATCCTCGATCAGCTTCATGCCAGCGTGGCGCCGAAGTTTGTTCGAGAAGGAGGACTCTGTCAGTTCAGTACGGATAGCTTGGAGCTCGGACTCAACCGCTTCAGGCAGCGCCTCACCTTCGTAGTGGAGGGTGGCCACGACGGTCTCTATGCACTGCTCGCGCAGGCCTGGTATCGCGGCGGCGCGGCGCAGAAAGGCGAGGATTATCTTGGCTAGCGGGACGATCAGGATGAGGCTGCGGACGTAACTCAAGATTCCCTTGGCTGCCTCGCTGGCTTCAGCGGCAGGTAAGTACTCGATGGCCTCTTCCAGCAGGCTCACATGGGCTGCATATGCGTCGTATAGCTCTCCGTAAGTATTCGGCTTCCAGCGGCCTGGCAGACGTCGCAAGCCGATCACTTCGTCGATGGCATTGCGGCTCATGAAGGGGTCCAGGCTCTTGCTCAAGGCTTGAACAGCAATTTCCCTTTGGAACGCCACCTCACTGCCCAGCAACCTGCGAAGGTAGTCGATCTTGTCGATGGGTGATAGTTCAGACGCGGCAACCGGCCCGTAGCCCAAGCTGAACAACGAGATGAAGACGCCGGTCGAGTTGTTGGACCAGCTTTCGTTCTCGGCCTCTGCCAGCAGCAATAGGCATTGTGCGGCTTCGAAGAACGTCACGGCGGGGATGGCAAGCTGCTCAAGCCGATGTACGGCGGTGCGGCGCGCATCGCCCATGAACCCCTGGCGATGCTCAACGGTTTCAGCTCCCAAGGCAGCGGCAAAACGGCGCAGGGCTACCTTGGGTTTAGCCTGCGCTACCGCGAAAAAAAGGCTGGCGCCACTGGCGGTGTTGTAGCCCGCCAGCGACGCAAACATCCCCCCCTCACCCACCAGCCGATCCGCCCACGCAGTCGCTGCCTTGGATTCCTGGGCGAACATGAGCATAGCGTCGAAGTGCTGTTGCATTCGAGCCCCGAGACCCTCACGCAACTGCAAGACATCCACCATGTGGCCATATTGCTCAAACCAGCTCTTCCACATGGCCACGTGGAGCAGCCTCGGAGATATCAGCAGCGTCCTTGGCCCCTGAAGCACCCGCCGTTTTCGCAGCGCGCCGACGGAGCGTGACAACCTGAGCTGAGAAAAGGCCTGGTCTAGGTGCTTGAGCGCCGCCAGCACCGCAGCCTGCACGACCGGGCCATCCGTGGTTTCCCAAGCAACCTGCCGGAACAGCGCCAGTGTCCGGATCACTGCCAGCCTGTCTTGTCCCTCGTCGGAATCGATGCTGTGGGGCGCGCACACGATGCGGTCCCAGAGCCCGTCCAGGTGAGCCAGTTGCTCAGCAGGCTGCTGGCTAGGGTTATTGAGGATATATTGACCAAGCCGATGAGCCGCTCGAGGCGATCCCTCGCACAAGGTGGCCAGCCAGCTTGCGCTGTCCGGTGGGATGCCATAGCCCTTAAAAATATCGGCGACCACAGGTTGTTCGAGCCGCGGCATGTCAATGACTTGCGTGTTCGCGTGCGCACTGGCAGGCTCGGCAACGTTGTCGGCGGTCACCAGCAACATTTTGGTCGCCAGCTTTTTGAACAGCGCCATCAATTCTTCCGCAGTGTCCAGGTCGCACTCATCGGCGACCAGAATAATGGTGGTCTTCGGCGCCATCTGCCTCAAAGCCATCATCTGCCCGCTCGCCGAGGCTTGTTCCGGATCTCGGCAGTACAGGACGCACCCACTAAACTGCGAAGCACTCAGCGCGCGATACATGAGGTGTGTCTTGCCGGCGCCCGCGTCGCCAAGCACACGTACGTGCTGGAACCCATTGACGCTGTCAGCCGCGCGCGTGATTTGCTCAGCCGCATTGTCAAGCTCATCCGTCGACTGGTAATCGTCGACTGCGAGCTCGCAAGAGTCGGCCATGAACGACAGATCATGGAAAATGGCGTCGTCGTAGCCTTGCACGCGGTTCAGGCGCATCGCGATGCCGGGCGCCAGCATCTTGATCGCCGAGCACAGCTGGTTGGCTCGGATGATCCGCACCGAGACATTAGCGAACTCTGGATCGATGGCCGCCATGAACTGGCCGATCTGGGTCGCACCGTGATCGTCGGCGGTGCCGACGAGATCCGAACCGAAAAGCACAACGACGAAGGTCCCGCCCTTTTCGAAGCAGCTGAGCACTCGTGGCTGGAGCTCCTGCTTGGTGCGCTGGTGGGCGCCTGCGGCGAATTCCGGCTTGACAAGCAACGACCGAATCTCAGAGGGCGTCGAGGCAGAAAAACTCCCGGTCTTGATCTGGTAGCGGGTCAGACCTTCGGAGATTAGGCCTGCCGGTAGCGCGATCCCAGACAGGCCAGAGACTTCAGCGTCGATACCGCCGTCGGCGACGTTGATTGCCGCAGGGACGTCTACGCCGGTAATGGGAATGCCAGCCTTGACGGCCTCGATGACAAGAAGTTGCCTGAACAGTTCGACGGCTTCGCCAGCTTCGATCTGGGTCAAGTCATCAGTTCTGACGTCAAACGGTCCTACGGTGTCGGTCGGTAGAGCCATCGCTACTCCTCTGGTGATGCATCAAGTATGCCATATGGCTTGGTACGCGGCGGCATTGATGACGTTTGACGCGAAAACGGCCCCGAGGTCGGCGCGGCGAGATATGCGTTGCGCTTGGCTTCGTTTCTGATCTCGGCGCAGTCATTTCTGCCTGAGTATCTTGGCAATGCCGGTTGCAAAGCCAGCATTAAATACAAAGCGGTTACGCCCGTCGATCACCTCCCCAGTGTCGCCAAGTCGCCAACCCTTTAGTGCTAAAGTTGCCGGGTTGATTGCCGCGTTCAATGCCCTCAGCTCGCTATCAGTGAGCTCGATTAGCCGGCAGATGAAAGCAATATCAGCGCCATGGAGATTGGCCTGAGTAATGAGACCAAAATCCTCGGAAACATATCTGTCGTATGTACGAATTTACGCTTCCAGACGGGCTTCAGGGCCGCCTAGCGCGTCAGCCTGCGCACTTTGTGGCGCCCCATCTGGAAACCAGCGTTAGCCATGGCCGTAACCAGTCGGCGGCTTCCGTAGCTCTGATGGCTTGCTATGAACGAGAACTGCTCTTAGATATCGACTTGCGCAAGGAAGAACGGGACTTACGATAACTCTTGTCGCGGTCACATATACCGCTCAACCACCCCCATTAAGGGAGTTATTTGATGAGTACCGATAAAGTCACAAACCTGACCATTTTTACTACCGACTGGGCGAAAGAAGATCGCCGATCCGTGAAGGCCTACCTCAATGGCGAAGGCGACAGCAGGGTCCTGTGGTGGCACGTCAATCGTTTCATTCACCAGCATTTCAGGCCCAAAGCTTCGCTCGAGAAGATCATGTTTTGCTTCCACTCGCGCCACCAAACACTCACTCTGTTCAACTTGGCATATCAAGCCTACGTGCAGGAGGTGGCAAAGGCAATCCAGTCCGAGGGAGTCGTAGCAGGCATTCGACTCGCGATTTCCTCAGCCTGCAAAACACCTCTGTCCGAAGAAACCACGTGCTCGGATCCCTCCTGACATCAGCATGCCGATCCACACATGGGGTTGGCGTAGTCGGGACATAGTGGTTTCACCCTGAACATCATGAAGACAAAAAATGAACAAACTTATTGAGCATATTAAAAAAGTAGCAATCGAAGATACTCGCCTTTTTTTCGAACCACTCACTGCAATGAAACGCCTGATTCGTCGCATGGCAACGGCCATCACCTCCCGGATCAGGCGATCAAAACCAAAAGACAAGAAGGACCATGACCAATGAGAAGTAGCGCCTTCTATTTGTTGTTCTACTTCCATCCGATGGTGAAAATGCTGCTCACAATTGTGTGTCGGATTTTTGGCTTCCTCGCGATCATCACGCTGGTCGGGATGTTCTTCAACGACTCTTGGGTGGACATTATCGTGATTGCTGCGCTTTTCTTTTTGGTGTCGCTAAGCGCCTCGATTCTTCAGGCAAAGTACACCAGGCTTCTGCTGAAACTCCAACCGGATGAGACTGAATACATTTTTTACGACTGATTGAACATCCAAGGCCGACCGTCACCTGATAGTCGGCCTTGGTACCTCACATACCTCGGTGAAACACGAGGAGAATCTGCAGCATCTTCGGCCAACTGTTCGTTATCTCTTCGCTACTCTATCTGTTTCTCAGCTATTTCTGATACATCCGTTATTCAGATACCTTGACTTTATCTGCATTTCAGATAATATCAATATATCTGAATAACGGATACCATACATGTCCTTCTCGCCCACCAACCACCGTCTCCTCACGGCGTCGCAGCTCGGCCAGTTGCTCGCATCGGCACGCAAACGGCATAAAATCACCCAGGCAACTGTAGGAACGCGTGTCGGCTTGAGCCAGAACCGCATCTCATACTTGGAGAGCCATCCTGACGAAATCAGCGTCAAGCAGTTACTCAGCTGGTGCTCCGCACTCGAGCTCGAGCTGCAGTTGGGCGAGCGCGATACGTCCGCCGCAAGCAATTCGGCGGAGTGGTAGTCATGGGCCGCCGCTCACACAGCCAGACGCTCCATCTTTGGGCAAATGGCGACTATGTAGGACGCTGGACGGTCAAGGCTAACGGCGACTCCGAACTCCAGTACGATGCGTCCTGGCAAAGCTCAAGGCTGGGGCGCCCAATCTCGCTGTCGCTGCCGTTCAATCTACGCAATGAACCGCTCAAGGGTGCCAGTGTTGCAAACTACTTTGAGGGCTTACTGCCGGACAGTGACATCATTCGCAAACGCGTTGCGACCCGGTTCAAGACAGGCTCTCTCGAACCGTTCGACCTGCTCGCGGTTATCGGCCGGGACTGCGTCGGCGCCTTGCAGCTGCTGCCCGAAGGCGGCAGACCGGAAGGACTGGCCCAGGTCGATGGCATCGCCCTTAACGAGGAAGACATCGAGCGGCACCTGCTCGAAGTGGTTAGCTCAGAGCGACATGGCGCCACCGATGACGCCGACGATGATTTCCGCATTTCGCTGGCTGGCGCACAAGAAAAAGACGCCTTCTTGTGGTGGGATGGGAAATGGATGAAGCCGCGTGGCGCTACGCCCACAACGCACATCTTCAAGCTTCCGATCGGGATGGTAGGCGGGAAAAAAGCCGACTTCACCACGTCGGTCGATAACGAGTGGCTATGCCTGCGGCTGTTCAAGGAGTACGGGCTGCCCACGGCAAATGCCGAGATTGCGACGTTCGGCGCGCAACGGGTGCTCGTCGTCGAGCGTTTTGACCGCGTGCGGTCAGCCGATGGCAAGCAGCTGTTCCGGCTGGTTCAGGAGGATTTTTGCCAGGCGACGGGAACATCACCGCTGCTGAAATACGAAAATGACGGTGGCCCGGGGTTAAAACAGATGTTTACCCTGCTGCAGCAATCGCAGCAAAGCGCTGCCGACATGCACACGCTGATGGCCTCTCAACTTCTATTCTGGATGCTGCGAGCACCCGATGGCCACGCCAAGAACTTCAGTATCCAGCTACTGGCGGGCGCCGGCCGGTTCAAGCTGACGCCCATCTATGATGTGATGTCCGGCTATCCTGTGATCGGCCCTGGCCCCAACCAGTGGGCCGAACGCAAGCTCAAGATGGCGATGGCGCTACTCGGAAACAACCGGCACTATCTCGCGCATGGCATACAGCGGCGACACTTCAACAGCACTGCAAAAGCGGTCGGCTACGGCACGGACGCCGAACCGCTCCTGCTCGATTTCATTGCCCGCACACCTGCCATTGTCGACAAAGTGCGCAGCGAACTGCCTGTGGGATTTTCGGAGAAAGTGGCCGACAGAATTCTGGAAGGCCTAATTGCCTCAGCGGAAGCCCTTCAACGGATGCCACCAGCCTGACCGGGTACCTCGCAGACGGCGCGGCCGCGCATCGGGCAGCAACACGAAAAAAAAAACAGGATTTTAACCTTGGTAAGCATACGTTTAACATTTCAGAAAGTCAGCCTGCGCGGCAAGTCATCAGCAGCAGTGCCAGCAGGCTGAATATCATGTATTCATCTTATTTGCATGTTGGCTTTATAAAATGAGAGCGATTTCGGGTCCTCGCCCAAGTAGCGAGCCCGATCTGCGATGAGTTCGTCGAACGATTGCGGGCTCGTCAGGCTTGCCTTTTTCTCCGTGACAATCCTCATCGCTTCGCGCAGCAGGTCGGGCCAAATCAACGGTATATAAACCTTGACCAGCCAAGCCCTGAGAGTCTTGACCTCATGCTCGCCCTTTGCTCTGAAGGAAATGACTGACATGTTGAAAATAATACCCTCTTCGTTAGGGACGATAATACGATGCCGAAGTGGATGCCAATAGTACATCCAAGTAAATAGGTCCACGAGGTGCCAGCGACCCGGGAATGCCAGCGATACGTCGCGCGCCGCAAACTCAAATTCGACGCACGGAAGGCCCATTTCCTCTTTCACTCCTTTGGTAACAGATTCGCTCAACAGTCCCCACGAAAAAGGATACGAATGCGTTCGAACCATAGGGCATTCGTGTTCAAACAGATCCAAGGCGCTTTGGTCGACAATCGCTTTTTTATTACTATCCAATCTACTTCTCCTCTTGGTTTTACAACAAAAAATCTATTAACAAGGCCTCAGCCGTGGCGCGCAGCGCAAGTGGGATTTCGCGTTCCGGTGTCATCCACTCCACGCCGTTGCGACGGGAGTTCTTCGCCCACAGCATATGAATCTGCTTTTCAGGCACGTCGAGGCCAAGGACGGTCATAGTGTTTACGATCAATCGGCAGTCGCTCACCCGCTCGGCGGGGACATCCGGCAATCCGACCACCTCAAGAATTCGCAGCGCTTTCTGAATGGTCTCTACACCTTGATCGTCCGCCTGGCCGCATCCGCCAGCCTTGAACGAACCGATGTAAGCGCTAATGACGGATGGCCGGTTGTGTCCTAACGCTTGCGCCACCTTCACCTTCACGACACCCACTCCGTCGCCATTCAACTGCCCTGCGTCTCCACCCATCGTGGGCGGCATCAGTCCAAGCAGTAATGCTTGGTTCTCGGCGAACTGCGCTCGCAGGCCGTGCCCGGTTACGCCGGCATCGGCTTTGGTAAAGCCGAACGACGTCATCAAATTCTCGTAGCGGCGAATGTTCTGTTCCAGACTGGCTATTTGGCCCGACCGGGAATACTCCCAACCAAGCGCTTTGTTTTTCGACACGCGTGCTTTGACGTAGTCGAGCAAATCACGCTGCGCGTGTGACGCGATGGGAATATTTCGCCAACGACCGCCTTTGCCCATCCCCGGAAAAACCTGCAGGTAATGGCCGTAATCCTGAACGTGTGGATTGCATTTCAGGACCTCTTCGCGCCGCAGTCCAAAGCCCAACTCGAGACGTAACATCAGGCCGAGGCACGGATCGCGCTCGTCAACCTTGCGGAAAGTCTCGACCAGATCAATGCCATGTCCGGACCAGGACTTCGTGATTCGTGCGGCCGAACGCACTTTCAACAATTCAGGATCTACATCCGGCAGATATTTCTGGACGGCGCCAACCATGCCTGGCTTGCCGAGCATTGCGCAGAACACCCGTAATCGGGACAGGTCGTTCTGGATGGTCTTCGCTTTCTTTCGCTGGCAATACCACCAGTGCTTGACGAGCACTTCGATGTGCCGTTCGCCGAGGTTCTTCGGATCCTGAATCTTGTAGCCGAGTTCATGCAGCCGCCGGATCGATGCATATAAAACGTCTTTCGTCAGTGTCTGCGTGCGTTCGGACGCCACCTTGCCATTGACTCTGCGTGTGCCTGCCAGCCTCATGATGTCGTTCACTTTTTGCTGCCACATACGTTCTCCAAAAAAACCATCGATACCTCTTATCAGCAGACGCGGAAGCGCGGCAGATCAAACAGGCAGGCGGGGGTAAGGCTCCCGTCTTAAATAAACCGGTTTCACATCAGTGGGCCTTACTGCCAACCACCGATGCGCCGAGCCCTTGCGGTACTCGGTATCTCTTCCTGGAAAGAGAATTGAACATTGAGCAGTTTCTCGCTGCGCACTCCCGGAACAGGTCCGGGCTTTGAGGGTGCGCGCCTCCAGTTACGGGAAAACCAGTGAGAGCTGGCGTGACGTTCTCAGGCGCCGTGCTTGACGCACATGCGGCCTGAGGGGTGACTAGCCCGATCACGATGTTTGCAGTTGAAGTGTTGGAGGGTGGTGCTCTTCGGAGCGAAGAAGGGATGGAGATATGGCTGTAGCGTGGCCGTCTGCGCTAACCACTCAAGCAGGAACGTCGATCTGTGATCGGGTTTTCCCTGCCATTGCGCTGGAAAGCAGATAACGACATGTTTTGGGGATCACTCTGTACCTGCCTGTAGAGCCTTGCAGACAAGACCTGGCCAAGTAAAAACTGGATTTTTTGATTGTGATGAGTGCTCGCGATCGGATGAAAGCGAGCGATGCCAAACGCTTGGCGTTGCGAAAAGCTGTTCTCTCTCTGGACAGAACAACTTGAAATTGCGGGGAACAAAAATGCCGAAGGCCGACGCTGCCTAATTTATACAAGCGTAGCTAGCGTGTCAAGAAACATTGTTTGCAGTGCCGCCTGTCTGGATTTCCGCACCTGGTGATAGCTAATGACGGCGCATTTTCGAGCCTCGATATTCGACACGGACTGCCTCCTGGTCCCTGTCGCGGCTCATAGTCACGATCAAAACCTGACTTGCGCACGCCGGCTTGCGCTTTACATTAAATCTTTCACTGACACTTGGAGTTCTAAATGGAAAACATCTCAATCGCAATCGATGGCGGCCACTCAATGTTCAAAATACGCGCAGCCTCGCTGGCATCGCCAGACGCGCGTCATTCGTTTCAGATTCCCACTGTCGTGATCCCCGCGATCACGCTGACGAACGAGCAGACGCGACAAAAAGCTGAACTCGAAACTGTCGAGGTGGGTGGGCGCAGATACTTCTTCGGCGATACCGCGTTGCGGCAAGGCCGTTCCGAAGTGTACACAGGACAAAACGCGGATTGGATCGAGAGTCCCCAGCACGATGCATTGGTGCTGGGAGCATGGCGCAAGGCCATGCAGGCGTTCGGCAATCCCTCGGCAAGGGTGCATCTGGTCATGGGCTTACCGGCCAAGTTCGTCGGGTCGCAGCGTGACACGCTGCGCGACCGCATCGTGGCTTTGCTGACCCCACGCCTTCTGCCCGGCCAGACGCTCAGGGTGATGGTGCAGAGCCAGGCGGATGCACCGCTGCAGTGGCTCTCGATTCAGAATAACGGTTGTCTCCACCCGCAGCGGGATCTCGACAGCGAGGCCTGGGGCGTCATCGAAATCGGCCACTACACAACCGACTTCGCGCTGTGCGATCGCGGCTCAATGATGGAGTACGCAGCCATATCGTGCGCAGGCATGCATCTGGTCTACGATGGCATGTCCAGCGCGCTGGCGCAGGCCAAGCTGCCAACATCACTGGACGTGGTCGATGCGGCAGTACGCAGCGGAAGCATCAAACACTTCGGGCAGCGCGTCGACGTCTCTCCCTTGCTCAATCAGGCGAAAGCAGGCTTCGAAGCCGTCGTCATGGATGAAGCCAACCGCGTATTTGGCCAAAAAGCGGCCGTACTGGACGGTATCATCATTGGCGGTGGAGGCGCTGAAATGCTGCTTGATGGACTAAAACAACGATATCCCAACGCTGTCACCAGCGACGAACCGCGTATGATGGTCGCGGAAGGTTTCTGCCGCCTCGGCCTGCTGTCCCTGCTGCAGTCCTGATCCAGGGATCTGCCATGTCGACACCAATGGATAAGCCGCCGAAAATCGGTACCGAGATCACCGTTCGCATCAGCCTGACTTTTCAGGAGGCACCGGACGTCCACACGCTGTTGGCGATGACGCCAGTGCGCGAACGAGGCAAGCTAGTGCGGCTGGCCTTGGAGCGATACATCGCTGAGATAGGTCATCCAGCAGGTGACGTCGAACAGCAGATCCATGCCATCTCGACATGGCTGAGGTCCCGAGGTGGGCGGGAAGAAGCGACGGTGGTTGCTGCACGCAGTTCCGATGTGGTGGGCTTGGTCGATGCTGGGAGTACAACCCAAGTTCGCGAAACGGCAAAGCTTGTGCCAGCACTAGGTGAGCTGGCTCAAAAAAAGACACTAAGTGCGCCCTCACCCATTGCGAGATGGCTTCAGACCTAGGCGGATGATCTGACAACTCTGGTATGGAAAAAACAATCGAGTTTTGACACAAACACTCCTATAAATGGCCGGCATCTGCTTCGATGCCCAACTGGCCGAGTTTATCGGCAGTGGATCTGATTTTTATGGCCACATCCTACAACTTCAGCATGGATTGCCACTGCAATGTCGATCAGCGCGTCTAAGGTTTGTCGGTCCAGTTGGGCCGTGAATGTAGTTCTCATTAGATGAGCGTCAGTGCCAACACTCGTGGCCCTGGTGGCGTCCGATTTACTCCAGAGTCGGCATCCATTTTTTTGTGCCGAAGCGAAGCGGCTCGGCGCCGGCCGAAAGCTTTCGGTGCTGGAGGTCCCACCATTGTTGGTAAAACGCTGGATCTGGGGCGATAAAGGTCAGGTTACGGTTCTCGCGGCTGCCCTTCACGAAAAGCTCGGTAAACACTGCAACGGCATAGAGCATCACCTCCGGCGTAGGTGGCCGCTCAGTCTCCGGAACAAAATCGAAATACGCATCCCACAGCTCTGCGAAGCGTGCTGTGGTGATGGTGCGACCGGAGCGCCACTTGGGCAGATTACTTGCGAGCTCCGCGCAACCCTCCACCAAGTCAAGCCAGATCGCCATCTCATTGACCGACGGAACAGTATCGGGCCAGTTTCGCACACGGCTGGCGCGAAGCGCCCGCATGCATGCCGTAACATCGAGCAGGCGCCGGGTTGGATAGTGAAATAGGTCGCGGGTCACCGATAGAATACCGATGGGCGAAGTGATTCGCGGATTCAAGCGGGGCAGGAGCAACGCGAAGATAGGTGTGGCTTCAAATTCCACTAGGTACCTCGAACAGAACTCGAGATCGAGCGTTGCTAGCAGTTGGAACTGTACGTTCGTCACGTACACGGCTAGCGGCACGGTCAGGTCTGCCCAAGTCTTAGCCTCACGCACCAGGCGCCGCGTCTCATCGGCGCTTGTCCCGTCGTCCGGATGTGTCAAGTGCTCATCCCTGAGCCAGTCGGCTTCCAGGAAGGTCTGGACCCATTCCTCCAGATTGTCGTTAGCGCGGTAGGCGTCGAGAGCCAGCTCGAGGCGGTCGACCTGGCTCGCGAATTTAATTGAAGCCGGGTACTTGGCGCCACCATTTTGAAGGGAGGCCACGACGCTGCTCACGAGCCCGGGGCATCTGGAGAGCGTTTCGTCATATGCTTGCCGCGCCTCGACCGGCCAGGCCAGTGCCTCGAGCTTCTTGTGCATATTTTCTCGGCCTCCGGCGACCAGCCGCTCTAGCGTCTCTGGATCCGGCGTCGTTCGCTTCCTTAACCAGTTGCGCACCGTCTTCTCGCACACCGCGCCCTCTGTGTTTTCGCTGCCAGCTGCAACCATGCTGGCCAACGTGCGGCCATGCATCCGCTCGAGGACCTTCCACAGGATAAATATGTTCATTGGACGTGACTGGTATAGACGGTTGCGATCGAATGGGAGGACGGACAGCATACAGCAGGCGCCAGCGCGAACGCCAGCGGCTATTGCCACCGGTTGAGCATCATGCTGCTTTCTTACCGCCGGAGCGCTTACCGCCGCGCTGGCCTGCGCCAACTGGTTTTGCCGCAGGGCTGGCCTGCGTATCTCGCCGGTCCGCAACCCTCTGCAGGCGCGCCGTCCAATCCGCCTGGCGGCCGTCATTATCGGCTGCCGTGGCTCTTTGAATGCGTTTCACATCTTCCTTCGTGACAGGAACCTTCGGTGCCGAGTTCTGAGGCGATTGAGGCTTGAGTGGTTGAGCCCCAAGACGGTAGGGCTGGATCCCCTGAGGTTTGGGAGCTTGATGTTCGGGAGCCTGGGGGCCAGGTGCCTTGGGTTTGACAGCTTGGTGCTTGGGGGCTTGGTGCTGCCGCGTCTGGAGCGTGGGTCCTTGAAGTTTGGCTGCTACGGATTTGTACACTGGCTGTCTGTTCGGTTGCTGGCTCTGCTTAGTCATCATCTTCTCCATGCTGTGCCGGCGATCGCGGCGATGTACCTATTCTGCGCGCGCCGGCGCCCGCCGTTATTCCGTCAAACGGAAAGGGTATCGTCGATTTACACCGGGAGCAGATCGATTTTAAGCAGAAAGTCATTTTTCTCGACCGGACCAAAAATGGTAGTGGCTGTTGGCGCCGACCGAAAACTGACCCACCGGGGATGCGGACAAAATCTTGGACTATTTGGGAGTAGTCCATGTATTCATACGAAGAGC
>RCMZ01000430.1_pt1 | contig 22983 bp, 19 predicted proteins | sample 2041141 | NCBI WGS metagenome assembly RCMZ01 (sample SAMN09708263, study PRJNA481090) | Wastewater metagenome, whole genome shotgun sequencing project. | biome: sewage; isolation source: Davis station wastewater (DW) | place: Antarctica: Davis Station | collected 2010-03-01
AAGACCAGACCGTGGTCTTTTTCAACAGCTTCGCGCAATAGCTGATCCTGCGCCAGCAAACGGCTGGGGCGCACTTCCATGTGGGTGCTGTAGTACTGGTGGTTGCCTTGGCCAAGGCTCTTGGCTGTTTCCATGGCTGCGCTGGCATTGAGCATCAACTCTTCAGCGCAGTTGCCATCATCGGGATAGAGGCTGATGCCGATGCAGGCTGGCAGGTTGGCCATCGTGTTGTGCAAGGCATAGGGCTTGTTCAGCACGAAGCGAATTTCACGCAAGATGCAGTCGGGCTGGCAGGCTGTGAGTGGTGAGGCCAGTACGACCACAAACTCATCGGCCCCCAGGCGTGCCACGCAATCGTCCGGGTGTACTTTGCTGCGCAAACGGCGGGCCGTTTCTATCAGTAGTTTGTCGCCTGCATCGTGTCCCAGCGAGTCGTTGACGTCTTTGAACCGGGACAAATCCACATACAGTACGGCAACATGCTGCTGGCACTGTTCTGCGTGGCACAGTATCTGGCGCAGTTGCAGCATCAAGCCCTTGCGATTGGGCAGGCGGGTGAGCGGGTCGTGGTAGGCCAGAAAGTGGCGGTCGGCCTCTACCCGCTTGCGCTCTGTAATGTCGCGCAGCACTACCAGCCCGAAATGTCCTGAATCACAGCCATCTTCCGGGAGCAGGGTGACGGATAGCGCCACATCCAGCTCCTGCCCGCTGTGGTGGAGCAAGCGCGTGTCGTGGGCATGGCTGGTGCCCTGGTCAATCAATACCTGCGCGTTGGCGCGTAGCACATGGGGCAGCAAGTGCAAGACGGGGCGATCCAGTATCTGACTCAGGGGGTAGCCCGTGAGCGTGACCGCTGCAGGGTTGGCGTCAAAAATGAGTCCGTGGCGAAAGAAAATGAGGGCTTCACTGGTGGCCTGGGCATAGCGACGCATGCGCGTATCGCTTTCTTGCACCATCTGCCGGGCATCTACCAGCGACAGATCTTGCAACGCGGTGACCACGATGGCAAAGACACCATCCACATTGGCATGGGCCACCAACTGGCTTGGGATGAGTTGGTTACCCGTAAATGGCAGCTGCGTTTGGAGGCTGGCTCCATGCACGTGCGTGACGGCCAGGCGTTCCAGTTCGCATTTCCAATCGTTCCACTCGCAAGGAGACAGGTAGTTTTGCGGCTCTTTGCCCACCAATTCTTGCGAGGGCATGTTCAGCAATTTGGCGTACGTGGCCGTGGCCCACAGGCAGCGCCCGCCAGGCCATTGCAGATAGGCCATGGGCGCACCCGTGGCAATGGCTACGGCGTGCAGAATGTCTAGCGATATTTCACTGGGCGCACGGGGAAGCACATGAATCATTCAGACACCTGTGGGGTGGAGCAAGTGAGGTTGGCCAGGCCACGTAGGTGTGGAGCAGTGCTGAAGGGTGGTGCATGAAGAAGTTCGGACATGGTTGTGGGTATAACCGAGGCGATGTGCGCCTGTTTTGCGTTACGGCAAGAGCAGAAAATCGAGCGCATGCTTGGTGCGGCAGACCAACAACTCCTCGTGCTGTAAGAATAGGAGCGGTTAGCGCTTTTTTGTGGTGAAGATTACCGTTGTTTGTATTTAAGATTGTTGTTTGTAAATGCTTTGTAGCTATCAATTTATTTAAACCATGATCACTGTATTGCAGCGCGTGCGTGAAGCGCGTGTCGACATCGAAGGGAGCACCGTTGGTCAGATTGGTCATGGCCTGCTGGTGCTGGTGTGTGCCGAGCGAGGCGATACCGAAGCCGAGGCCGACAAGCTGCTGGCCAAGATGCTCAAGCTGCGCATCTTCAGCGACGATGCGGGCAAGATGAATCAAAGCGTGCAGGACATTGCGGGTGGCCTGCTGCTGGTGAGCCAGTTCACGCTGGCCGCTGACACCACGGGCGGCAACCGCCCCAGCTTTACACAGGCCGCCGCGCCGGACGAGGGGCGTCGCCTGTACGACTATCTGGTCGGGCAGGCGCGCAAGGCGCACCCCGAAGTGGCCACGGGCCAGTTTGCGGCCGACATGCAGGTGCACCTGGTCAACGACGGGCCGGTGACGATTCCGCTGCGGGTGGCTCCGCCCGCGCCAGCGGCCCGTACCGGCCTTTGATGGTTCAAAAACAATAGCTACAAGCGCTTGATTGATAAGCGCTTGCGGCTGTTTTTGCCTATATTTCTCTGTGGATGGCTTGTGGCGGTGTTGTCTACCGCCAAAAGAACAGCCCGGCCATCACCAGCCCCGTCAGCACGATGCCCCCGCGCAGCCACTGCGCTGGAATGCGCCGGGCCACGCGGGCGCCGCCGTAGCCGCCGGCGGTGGCCGCCACCATCATCAGCAGCGCTTGCTGCCACAGCACCACACCGCCTGCGGCATAAATAGCCACGGCAATGGCGGTGAGGACGGCCGAGACCCAGTTCTTGAGGCCGTTCATGGCGTTCAGGTTCGTTTGCCCTAGCAAGCCGAACAGTGCCAGCAGCAAGATGCCCAGCCCCCCGTTGAAATAGCCGCCATAACAGGCTACGGCCAGCACGCCCACGGTGGCCTTGGCGGTAGAGGGCTTGCCGCCCGCCAGCAGCGCGCGCAACTGCGGGCCAAAAGCAAACAGCGCGGTGGCCGCCAGCAGCAGCCAGGGCACGATCCGGCGGAAGGTGGCGTCGGGCGTTATCAGCAGCAGCGCTGCGCCAGCCGCGCCGCCGATCACCGACAGCACCACCATCAGGCGCATCGACAACCCGGGCGGTGGGCTTGTGTCTTCCCGAAAACCCCACGCCCCGGCCACGTAGCCCGGCAGCAGCGCCACCGTGCCCGTGGCATTGGCCACCACGGGCGGCACGCCCGTGAAGACGAGTGCGGGCAGCGTCAAAAAGCTGCCGCCCCCGGCAACGGCATTGAGGGCGCCCGCCACAAAGGCGGCAGCAAGGAGCAGGGCGGTTTCAAACATGGCTCTCCAACCAGCAAAAAAGGGGGGGCCTCGCAGGGCCTGCGAGGCGGTCATGGCTGGATCGTAATGGCCGCCGGTGTGGCTTTGCGCCGTAGCGGGCGCTGTTGGCACAGTGGGCTGGCCCGCAGTGGTAGAGAAAAAAGAGGGCGATCTGCGGGCAGGCCGCGCCCAGCCTGCCATGCCACGCAATAGGCCGGTCGCTGCGCCGATGCCGCCCCGGCGTCTGCGCAAAGGTGTTTTGCCCTGGAGGAGGGTAAAAAAATGCGCCGGTGAAGGCACCGGTGCTGGGAACTCGTGCTGGGAACTGGTGCGGGGATGGGGATCGTGGCAATCGACGATCTGCCGCTTACACGCGCTGCTTTTCGAGCTTGCGGCTGAGCGTGCGGCGGTGCATGCCCAGGCGGCGGGCCGCTTCAGAGATGTTGAAGCCGGTTTCCGCCAGCACCTCATGGATGCGCTCCCACTCCAGCGTTTTGATGGAGCTGGAGCGGTTGGTCAGCTCCACCTCGGTGTTGCCTTCCATGAGGTGGAAGGCTGCCTCGATGTCATCGGTGTTCGATGGTTTGGCCAGGTAGTGCCCGGCGCCCAGCTTGATGGCTTCGACCGCCGTGGCGATGCTGGCAAAGCCGGTCAGCACCACGATGCGCATCGTGTCGCTGTGGGCATGCAATTGCTGCACACAAGCCAGGCCCGTGGCGTCGCCTTTGAGTTTGAGGTCTACCACGGCGTAGAGCGGGGTGTGCTTGGTCAGCAGCTCTTCCATCTGGGTCCCCCCGTCGGCCTGCAGCACCTTGTAGCCCCGCCGCTCGAACGAGCGCGCGAGTGTGCGGGCAAAGGCCGCATCGTCTTCCACAATCAACAGCAAGCGTTCAGTGTCCATGGTCTTTTTGAAGAGGGGCCTGCAGTGCAATGGTGGCGAGCGCAATCGTGATGGTGACTTCTGCGCCCTCTTGGGGAAGGTTGCGCGCGGTAACGCTTCCGCCCAGCGTGCGGGCCACGTTCATGGACAAAAACAGCCCGAGCCCACCGCCGGGCCGACCCTTGGTTGAGCGGTAGGGCGTGCCGACCTGCGCCAGCACGGTGGGCGCAAAACCAGGGCCCCGGTCCGTCACGATGATGCGCAGCACGCCATGGTCGCTCTCTGCCCGCAAACCCACCCACAGGGGCGATGCGTCGCGTGCATTGTCCAGCACATTAAAGACCATCTGTTCGAGCGTGGCATCGGCCACCATCGGGCTGTCTTCAAGAATGTGGTTGTCATACACCAGCGTTTCGATGGACCGCGTGGCGCGCCAGTCCTTGATGACCGTGTCCAGAAACTGGCACACCGTGGTCTGGCTGGAGGCCTCGCCTCGCGTTTCGCCGGCAGACAGCAAAATGCCGCTCACGATGGTCTTGCAGCGCTGCACCTGGGCTTCCATCTCGGCGATGTCTTCCTGAAACAACGGGTCTGCCGACTGGGGCGCCATGCGTTTCCAGTCGCCCAGGATGACGGCCATGGTGGACAGTGGCGTGCCCAGCTCGTGGGCTGCCCCCGATGCCAGCAACCCCATGCGCACGATGTGCTCTTCTTCCACGGCCCGCTGGCGCACTGCCGCCAGGCGGGCATCGCGCCGCCGCAGGTTGTGGCTGATGCGCGTGATGAAGATCACGACCAGCGCCGCATTGAGCATGAAACACACCAGCAGGCCCAGCACATAGGGGCTGTGCCAGCCGCCGTGCAGGTTGGGCGCCAGTGGAAGGGGGCGGCTGTGCTGCGACAGCAGCATGACGCAGGCTGACGCAATCACCACGATGGACCAGGTGTAGCCGCTGCGCAGCAGCATGGCCCCCACGGCGATCTGCAGCAAATACAGAAACACGAACGGGTTGGTGATGCCACCGCTCAGATACAGCTGTGCGGTCAGCGCCGCCACGTCCACCAGCAAAACAAAGAACAGTTCGACATCGGGCACTGCCAGCCGGCTGCGCCAGCGCAGCAGACTGGCAATGTTGAAGGCAACCATACACGCCACAAGGGTGAGCATCTCCTGCAGCGGCAGGGCCATGCCCAGGCTGTAGTGGGTGGCCTCAATGGTCAGCAGCTGCCCGACCACTGCGATCCAGCGCAACTGGATCAGCTGGTGCAGGTTCTTGAGCCCTGCTGCCGCATTGGCAAACCGGGCGCGGCCTGACGGCGGGGGGGAGGGGTCTGCCCCAGAGTCGGTGGGTGAGCGGGTGCTAAGGCTGGTCATGGACGAGTGGGGAACGGCTGGCCGCACGCAGCCGAGACTCGTAGCGTGCCACAACCACGGCCGCCCCCACCACCATCAGTGCCAACCCGAACCAGGTCAGCGCGTACACCAGGTGCGTGTTGGTAAAACGCACGACGGTCAGGCCCTGGCGGGGCCATGCCCCGGCATTGCCGTTAACGCTTTCGCTGCCATCGGCGGTCGTTCGTCCGTCTGGCACTCCCGCATCCACAAAAAATGGCGCCACCCGGTCCAGTTGCTGTGCCTGGGCGATGGCGGCCACATCACGCGAGTACCAGCGGTGTTCCGCTGGGTTGTTCTGTCGCAAAAAGCCGCCGTTCGGCTCGCTCATGCGCAGCAGGCCGTCGACGGTGATCGCATCGGGGCGGAACGCGGATTGCTGTGCAGGCGCGCCGGGGCCCGGCGTGCGGTGCTCCAGCCACTTTGCCCGCTGGTCTTGGGGCACAAAGCCACGGTTCACCAGCACCACGTCCCCCTCTTTCATTTGCAAAGGCGTCAGCACCCAGTAGCCGGGGCCCAGGACGGTGCTGGCTTGGGTGAGCACTGTTTTGTCGCTCAGCCACGTGCCGTGCAGGCGCACGGCTTGGTATTCATAGCGTGTAGCGTCCAGCACAGGCCATTGCGCTTGCGGCGGCAGCGGGCCAGGTGGCGCCGCGATGCGCTGCGTGACACGCGCGATGAGGTCGAGCTTCCAGCCCAGGCGCTGCACCTGCCAAACGCCGAGGGCGACAAACCCCACAAAAAAGGCGATGCCCACCACGGTGAGCATCGCCAGGATTGTGTTGGAATGCGGGCGCTTTGTGCCCGCCTCAGAGGTTGTCACGGTGTGGCGCGTGGGCTCGGGTCACGGTGCGGTGTCGTGGGCGGCGCCCATGCCGGAGCCGCTTTGCGTCGCCCCGGGCATGGAGGGGTGCTCGGGCATCATGTTGGCGTTCATGTGGAACATGACCCACAGCGTGCCGGTAATGGCAATGGCCACAAATACCAGGGTGAAGATGGTGGAGAGAAGCGTCCAGCCTCCTTCAACCTTGCCATTCATGTGCAGGAAGAACACCATGTGCACCACGATTTGCACCACGGCAAGCCCGCCCAGCACCAGCACGGCGGTGTTGCGGTCGGCGATCACTTTGGTCATGACCAGCCAAAAGGGAATGGCCGTGAGAATGATCGACAGCACAAACCCGATCATGTAGCCCGAGAAGGTGCTGTGTGGGCCGCCGTCGTCATGGTGGTCGTGGTGGTCTTCGCCGTGCCCTTGTGCGTGCGCGGCGTGTGCGTGTGTTGTATGTTGTGCGCTCATTTACAGCACCCCCATCAGGTACACAAAGGTGAATACGCCGATCCAGACCACGTCCAAGAAGTGCCAGAACATGGACAGGCACATCAAGCGGCGGTTGTTTTCTGGGATCAGGCCATGTTTGCCAATCTGGATCATCAGGACGATCAACCAGATCAGGCCGAAGGTGACGTGCAGCCCGTGGGTGCCCACCAGCGTGAAGAACGCCGACAGGAAGGCGCTGCGCTGCGGGCCGGCGCCTTCGTGGATCAGGTGCGAGAACTCGTAAAGCTCCAAGCCCAGGAAGCACAGGCCCAGAAGGCCTGTCACGGCCAGCCAGATCAGCGTGGTCTTGACGTTCTTCTTTTGCTTTTCCAGCATGGCAAAGCCAAACGTGATGGAAGACAGCAGCAAGAAGGCCGTGTTGATGGCCACCAAGGGCAGATCAAACAACTGGGCGCCGGTGGGGCCTGCCGCGTAGCTGCGGCCCAGCACGCCATAGGTGGCGAACAGCGCTGCAAAGATGAGGCAGTCGCTCATCAGGTACAGCCAAAAGCCCAGGGCGGTGCCGTTTTCGGGGTGGGGCTCGTGTGCGAGGTGGTATTCGCGGGGAGCCAGGGCGCCTGCGGCGGCGCCCGCTTGGGTGCGGATATCAGACATGGCGGGCCAATTGGAGTGTGCGGGCTTCTTCGGTCGCGATCACATCGGACGCCGGAATGTAGAAGTCACGCTTGTAGTTGAACGTGTGGACGATGGCAGCCAGCACCAGGACGACGAACGACACGCCCGCCAGCAGCCACATGTGCCAGATCAATGCAAAGCCGAACACCAGTGACAGGGCCGAGATGACGGCACCCGAGCCTGTGTTGGCAGGCATGTGGATGGGCTTGAACCCGCTCAGAGGCCGTTGGTAGCGGTGCTTCTTCATGTCCCACCACGCATCAATTTCATGCACCACAGGGGTGGCGGCGAAGTTGTAGTCGGGCGGGGGCGACGAGGTCGACCATTCCAGGGTGCGGGCGTCCCAAGGGTCGCCCGTCCAGTCGCGCAGTTGTTCGCGTTTGAGGTAGCTCACCACCAGCTGGATCAGGAAGCAGCCAATGCCGGCGGCGATCATTGCGGCACCAACGGCCGCGATGATGAACCAGATTTGCAAAGACTGGTCTTCAAAGTGGTTGGCGCGACGGGTCACGCCCATCAGGCCCAGGATGTACAGCGGCATGAACGCCACCCAGAAGCCCACCACCCACAGCCAGAAAGAGCGCACGCCCCAGGCGCGGTCGAGCTTGTAGCCAAAGGCCTTGGGGAACCAGTAGTTGATGCCGGCAAACATGGCAAACACCACGCCGCCAATGATCACGTTGTGGAAGTGGGCGATCAGGAACAGGCTGTTGTGCAGCACGAAGTCAGCGGGGGGCACGGCCAGCAGCACACCGGTCATGCCGCCGATAGCGAAGGTCACCATGAAGGCCACGGTCCACATCATGGGCAGCTCGAAACGGATGCGGCCCTTGTACATGGTGAACAGCCAGTTGAAAATCTTCGCCCCCGTCGGGATCGAGATGATCATGGTCGTGATGCCGAAGAAGGTGTTCACGCTAGCACCGGAGCCCATGGTGAAGAAGTGGTGCAGCCACACCAGGTACGACAGGATGGTGATACACACCGTGGCATACACCATGGAGGTGTAGCCGAAAAGCCGCTTCTTGGAGAATGTGGCCACCACCTCGGAGAACACGCCGAAAGCCGGCAGGATCAGGATGTAGACCTCTGGGTGTCCCCAGATCCAGATCAGGTTCACATACAACATGGGGTTGCCGCCCAGGTCGTTGGTGAAGAAGTTGGTGCCGATATAGCGGTCCAGGGACATCAGCACCAAGGCAGCGGTCAGCACGGGGAAGGACGCAACGATCAGCGCATTGGTGCACAGGGCTGTCCAGGTGAAGACGGGCATCTTCATGAGGCTCATGCCGGGGGCGCGCATCTTGATGATGGTCACAATCAGGTTGATGCCCGACAGCGTGGTGCCGACCCCCGCAATCTGCAACGCCCAGATGTAGTAGTCCAGACCTGTGCTCGGGCTCTGGGCCCCCAGGTTCGAGAGCGCCAGCCAGCCTGAGGTGGAAAACTCGCCCAGGAACAGCGACACCATCACCAGCACGGCGCCCGAAGTGGTCATCCAGAAGCTGAAATTGTTCAGGAACGGAAACGACACGTCGCGCGCGCCGATTTGCAGCGGCACCAGGTAATTCATCAGCCCGGTGACGAGCGGCATCGCCACGAAGAAGATCATGATCACGCCGTGCGCGGTGAAGATCTGGTCGTAATGGTGCGGGGGCAGGTAGCCCATGTTGTCACCAAAGGCCATGGCTTGCTGCAGGCGCATCATGACCGCGTCGGCAAAGCCGCGCAGCAACATCACGATGCCCAGGATCATGTACATGATCCCGATCTTTTTGTGGTCGATGCTGCAGATCCAGTCGCGCCACAGGGGGCCCCACAGGCGGAACCGCGTGATGAGCGCCATGACGGCCAGGCCGCCCAGCGCGACGGCGATGAAGGTCCACAGAACGATGGGCTCGTGCGCCATGGGCACAACGTCCCAGCTCAGGCGGCCCAGCGCCCAGTGGGCAGGAGATACGGTTTCGGAGGTCATAGCGAGACTCATTGGCGGGTGCTTGCGCCGGATGTTTGTGCCGGTGCGTTGCGGGTTTCAAGCGCTGCTACCACTTGGGCTGCGTTCTGTGCGTTGCACACGTCCTGGGGAAGGTTCAATCCCATGGCGCGCATGTAGGCGTCGCCGCCCTGGGAGTCAATGGCCATCATGTGGTGCATGCACATCTTTCCGTCTTCCACGCAGCGGTTGAGCACCTTGTCGTAGAGGCCATCTTCCACCGAGGCGAAACGTTGCACGGGGTCGCGCTCGCTGGGCTTGACCAGATTGAGGTAGGTAATCTTGTCCAGGGGCTTGCCTTCGGTTTTTGCCTTTTGCACCCACTGGGCAAACTCATCGTTGCTCAGGCCGTGGAACTTGAACGTCATGCCCGAGAAACCTGCGCCGCTGTAGTGCGACGACATGCCGTTGAACACGCCTGGCTTGTTGATCACCGCATTCAGCTCGGTCTGCATGCCGGGCATGGCATAGATCATGCCGGCCAGGTCAGGCACGTAGAAAGCGTTCATGGTGGACGTGGAGGTCAGCTTGAACAGGATGGGCCGGTCTACAGGGGCTGCCAGCTCGTTCACGGTGGCGATGCCTTGCTCGGGGTAGAAGAACAGCCATTTCCAGTCCATGGCCACCACCTGCACTTCCAGGGGCTTGACATTGGCATCTCGCGGCCGCTTGGCATCGATGCGGTCCAGGGGGCGGTAGGGGTCGAGCTTGTGCGTGCCGATCCACGTGAGCGCGCCCAGCGCAATGATGATGACCAGAGGCACGGTCCAGATCACCAGCTCCAGCGTGGTGGAGTGGTGCCATTCCGGGTCGTAGTCGGCCTCGGTGTTGGCAGTGTTGGACTGGCGGTATTTCCAGGCGAACCACAGGGTGAGCGCAATCACCGGCACGATGATGATGAGCATCAACAGTGTGGCGGTAATGACCATCTGGCCCTGCTGCGCGGCCACATCGCCGGCGGGGTTGAGGACAACAGCCTTGCTGCAGCCGGCAAGACCGGCGGTCAGGGCCATGGCTGCAAGCCAGACGGGCCTGCGAATTTCCTGGTTTTTGAACATGCTAGGGGCGCGGCAGAAGAGCGCTTAGGTGAAAACGCGAGTGACTGAAGGGGTGGAATGTAGTACGGCTAGCGATTTTGTCGATTGGACATTTTGTCCAACGTCAATGACGGGCGGATGTTGGGCCTTGAAATGGACGGGGGTTGATGTGCCTCAGAGGCGTTGTGGTGGCATCGAATCAGGGTTTTCCTACGCTGCCGCTAGCGAAAGCCCACTTGTGGGCCGTGCCGGGTAGGGGTAGAACTGGATTCGTATCAGTTGCTTGAGGAGCGTCAATATGTACAGCCAAGGTTCTGCAGCACTTCCTGCTCCCGGCTTTGAGAGTTCGGTGTCTTTGGCAATGGCCCACACCGATGAAGATGTCACGCCCGGCGAGATCGCCGTGGGGGTGATCATTGGGCGCTCGTCCGAATATTTCGACTTTTTTGTGTTCGGAATCGCCAGTGTGCTGGTGTTTCCGTCGTTGCTCTTTCCATTTTTATCGCGCCTGGACGGCACGTTGATGGCTTTTGCCATCTTTTCGCTGGCGTTTGTGGTGCGGCCCATCGGGACGGCCATTTCCATGGCGGTGCAGCGGCGATGGGGCCGGGGCACCAAACTCACGTTGGCGCTTTTTTTGCTGGGCGCCAGCACCGCAGGCATGGCCTTTTTGCCCAGCTATGAATCGGTAGGCGGCAAGGCCATTGCGGCTTTGATCATCCTGCGGCTCGGGCAGGGCCTGGCACTGGGCGGCACGTGGGACGGCTTGCCGTCACTGCTTGCCATGAGCGCACCAGCCAAGCGGCGTGGCTGGTTTGCCATGATCGGACAACTGGGCGCGCCGGTGGGCTTTGTGCTGGCGGCCAGCCTTTTTGCCTTCCTTTACAGCCAGCTCACCGTGGCAGAGTTCCTGGACTGGGGTTGGCGCTATCCGTTTTTTGTCGCCTTTGCCATCAACGTGGTGGCTCTGTTTGCCCGGTTGCGTCTGGTGGTGGGGCAGTCTTATGCCGAGCTTTTGCAGCAGCGTGAGTTGCAGCCGGTCAGCGCCGCACAGGTGATGCGCAATGAGGGGGGCAACGTATTGATTGGCGCTTTTGCCGCGCTGGCCAGTTTTGCGCTGTTTCATTTGGCCACGGTGTTCCCGTTGTCGTGGATGAGCATGTATTCGGATCAGTCCATCACCGCCGTGCTGGGAGTGCAGATCGTTGGCGCTTTCCTGGCGGCGGGCGCGATCATGGTGTCGGGTTGGCTTGCCGACCGCATCGGGCGGCGCAACCTGCTGGGCCTGATGGCTGTGCTGATCGGGCTGTTCAGCTTCACGGTGCCATGGCTTTTGGGCGCAGGCGCGGTCGGCAATAACGTGTTTACGCTGGTGGCTTTTGTCTTGCTGGGGCTGTCTTATGGGCAGTCGTCGGGCACGGTGACGGCCAATTTCTCGGCCCAGTACCGTTACACCGGCGCCGCGCTCTCCGCCGATCTGGCGTGGTTGCTGGGGGCCGGGTTTGCGCCGCTGGTTGCGCTGGGGCTGTCGGCCCGCTTTGGGCTGGGTGCGGTGTCGCTGTATCTGCTGTCGGGCGCCATCTGCACCCTGGCTGCACTGCGGATCAATCGCATGATCGAACGCAAGGATTGATTGCTATTGGGCGAGCGATCACAGGGCGCGAACCGGGGCGCACGCCCCGGGTTTCCCTTCCGGTCTAGCGCCTCGTACTGACCTGTGTCGGTGACGGTGTTGGTGTCGCAGGATCTGCCTAGAGGTTCTCCGCCCCTATTTGGCGTAAGGGTCGGCAAACCCCAGCTCTTGCATGATGGCAGTCTCGTAAGACTCCATTTCGTCCGCGTCTTCGGGGCTGGTCTCGTGGTCCCACCCTTGCGCGTGCAGGGCGCCGTGCACCACCAGGTGGGCGTAGTGCTCTTCCAGGGTCTTGTTTTGTTCTTGCGCCTCACGTGCGACCACCGGGGCGCACAGCACCAGGTCTGCCGTCACCACCGGCTCTTGGGAATAGTCGAAGGTGAGGACATTCGTGGCGTAATCTTTTTTGCGGTATTCGCGATTGAGCTGTTGCCCCTCGTCAGTGCCCACGATGCGCACGGTGATCTCTGCGTCGGTCGACAGCGCGTGGCGAATCCAGCGCGTGACCTTGTGGCGTGGCAACACCGCACGGTGTTCGGCCACGGTGTCGAAGGGGCCGAACTGCAAGGACAGGGATAGTTGATTCAAGGTCATTTTGGCCTCTAGCGCTTGATGATAAAGCGCTGGTAGCTATAAAAATGGTAGTGTCTTGGCGTTGTCGCCTTCAACCCCGCCTGGGCGCTGCGCGGCGTGGCGCGTCGTAGGCGTCCACAATGCGGGCCACCAGCGGGTGGCGCACCACGTCGGCGCTGGTGAAACGCGTGATGGCGATGCCCTTGACGCGCTTTAACACCTGCTCCGCTTCGATCAGCCCGCTCATCGCTCCTTTGGGCAAGTCGATCTGGCTCACATCACCCGTGACCACGGCGCGGGCGCCGAAGCCGATGCGGGTGAGGAACATTTTCATTTGCTCGGGGGTGGTGTTTTGCGCTTCGTCGAGGATGACGAACGCGTTGTTCAGCGTGCGCCCGCGCATGAAGGCCAGCGGAGCAATCTCGATGGCGTTGCGCTCGAAGGCCTTTTGCACCTTGTCATGGCCCATCAGCTCATAGAGGGCGTCGTACAGCGGGCGCAGATACGGGTCCACCTTCTGCGCCAGGTCGCCCGGCAAAAAGCCCAGACGCTCACCGGCCTCCACCGCTGGGCGGGTGAGCACGATGCGCTGCACGTTGCTTCGCTCCAGGGCGTCCACGGCGCTGGCCACGGCCAGGTAGGTCTTGCCAGTGCCGGCCGGGCCAATGCCAAAGGTGATGTCGTGCGAGGCGATGTTCTGCAGATACAGGCTCTGGGTGGGGGTGCGCCCGCGCAGGTCAGCGCGGCGGGTGTTGAGCACGATGGCGCCTTCGGGCGCTTCGATCAGCTCGGAGTCTCCGGCCAGCATGATTTGCAGCGTGTCTTCCGCGATGGGGCGCTCGGCCATCTCGTACAGCGCCTGCAACAACTCCATGGCCTGCGTGGCTTTGGCTTTGGGGCCATCCACCTTGAATTGTTCATGCCGGTGGGCAATGCTCACTTCCAGTGCCACCTCGATGGTGCGCAGGTGCGCATCGGCCGGGCCACATAGATGGGTGAGCCGGGTGTTGTTGTGCGGGGTGAAGGTGTGGCGCAGGATCACGCTGATAATTCCAGTCGGCAAAAAGCCAATGACGGCAACAATGAGCGCGCCGCCCGCAATGGCGCCTCGGAAGGCGCTGTATCGCAAGGCGGCGACAAAGGACACCAATGATAGGCAAATTGACCGGCACCCTGCTGGAGAAGAACCCCCCCGAGGTGCTGCTCGACTGCCACGGCGTGGGCTACGAGGTGAATGTGCCCATGAGCACCTTCTACAACCTGCCAGCCGTGGGCGAGCGTGTGAGCCTGCTCACGCAATTTATCGTGCGCGAAGATGCCCAGCTTCTGTATGGGTTTGCCTCTGCGCCCGAGCGCCAGGCCTTCCGCGAACTTATCAAGATATCCGGCGTCGGGCCGCGCACGGCGCTGTCCGTCCTGTCCGGCATGGGCGTGTCCGATCTGGCCCAGGCAATTTCGCTGCAGGAGGCCGGCCGCCTGGTCAAGGTGCCGGGCATCGGCAAAAAAACTGCGGAACGGCTTTTGCTCGAGCTCAAGGGCAAATTGGGTGCCGACATGGGCGCCATACCCGGCCAACCCGGCAGCGATGCCCAGGCGGATATCCAGCAAGCGCTTTTGGCGCTGGGTTACAACGAGAAAGAAGCCGCTGCGGCGCTCAAGGCGCTGCCCGGCGATATCGGGGTGAGCGACGGCATCAAGTTGGCGCTCAAGGCGTTGGCGAAGTGATGATCGGGTACGTGGCGTAGGTTACATGAGGCATCAAAAAATGGCTAAAAATCTGTTTGCGTTCAATAGGCTCACCAATCTGTGCGCCGTGCTGTTGTTGTCGGCCTGCGGGGGCGGAGGCGGTGGGGGCAATGCCGCTACGGACCCCGTCACGCCGGCGCCTGTCAGTACGGACCGCATTGAACCGCTCGACCTGGGGCTTCCGAAGGTCTCCAACGCGGCCTCTCAGGCGGTGACGCTGCGCGGGAGCGCCCTGCAGCCCGCCTCGGTTCGGCTCGGCCCTCTGGACATCTCGCAGAGCCTGTCGAAGGCGACGGCAAAAAGCGGCTCGGGCCCGGGTGCGCCTGAGCAAATCGGCGTGTCCCGGAGCGTGCGCGCTACCGCCACGCCGCAGGCCACGATGGCGCAGCTGCAATGGACCGCCACCGGCGGGGGCATGCAGCGGGCCGCCATCAGTTTCTCTGCACAGGGCGCGGTGGGGGTGCGTGTGGGGGTGCTGGTGCGCAGTTTGCCTCCAGGTACCACCTTGCGTTTTTATGCACAGGCCGAAGGCCAAGCCGTGCAAGTCGCTGGGGATGACGTATTGCGCACGATCCAGCGCAACCTGGATGCCGGCGACACCAGCGATGCGGCGCGCACCTACTGGTCGCCAGACTTTGGGGGCGCCGAGACGACGCTGGAGGTGGAGGTGCCCGTGGGCGCGAACCTGGCGCAACTCGATGTGGCAGTCCCTGCGATTTCTCACTTTGTAACGTCGCCCGCCGAGGCCGTTGCGCAAACGGTCACCAAAGTGGGAGAGGCGGGCTCCTGCAACATTGACGTGTCTTGCAAACCCGAGCTCAGCAGCGAGAGCCGTTCTGTCGCGCGCATGATTTTTGTGCGGGACGGCAATAGCTACCTGTGTACCGGCACCTTGCTCAACGATAGCCAGTCCACCACCACGCCATACTTCCTCAGTGCAAATCACTGCGTCTCGTCGCAAACGGTGGCGTCGTCTCTCACCACCGACTGGTTTTACCGCTCCACGGCGTGCAATAGCGGCAGCCTGAGCCCGGCAACCCAACGCTTGACGGGCGGCGCTTCGCTGCTGTATGCCGACGCAGCCACCGACACATCGTTCATGCGCCTGAACAGTGCCGCGCCCCAAGGCGTGGTGTACGCCGGGTCCTATTTTGGCGACGTTGCTCAGTCGGCAGGGGTCATCGGTATTCACCATCCGGCCGGTGACCTGCAAAAGGCGAGCACGGGCGCCGTGGCGCAGTTCAGCAACTGCAGCAACGAGCAGTGCATTGCGAGCACCCAGATCAACGGCCGTTTTCTTTCCGTGGGCTGGTCCCAAGGCACCACTGAGGGGGGCAGCAGCGGGTCGGGGCTGTTTTTGGGAATCGGATCGTCCCGCTATGTGGTGGGCCAACTCTATGGCGGCTCATCCAGCTGCCTGGCGCCTGCGGGGCGTGACTATTACGGCCGGTTTGACGTGGCGTTCCGTTCGGCCCTCAAACAGTGGCTCAAGCCCGGCGCTTGAGCGGGCCGTTTTTATCAATACATCAATCAATGACCATCCAGACCGACGACTTCGCCCCCGCGCCCGACAAGCGTGTCATCTCTGCCGCCCCGGCTTCGCCGCAGGAAGAGGCCATCGAGCGGGCCTTGCGTCCCAAGCTCCTGCAGGAATACGTGGGCCAGGCGAAGGCGCGTGAGCAACTGGAGATTTTTATCGGCGCGGCCAAGATGCGCGGCGAGGCGCTGGACCATGTCTTGCTCTTTGGCCCGCCCGGGCTGGGCAAGACCACGCTCAGCCACATCATTGCGGCAGAGCTGGGGGTGAACCTGCGCCAGACGAGTGGCCCGGTGCTTGAAAAACCCAAGGACCTGGCGGCGCTGCTGACGAACCTGGAGAGAAACGACGTTCTTTTCATCGACGAGATCCACCGCCTCTCGCCTGTGGTCGAGGAAATCCTCTACCCCGCGCTCGAGGACTACCAGATCGACATCATGATTGGCGAAGGGCCTGCGGCACGCAGCATCAAGCTCGACCTGCAACCCTTCACGCTGGTGGGGGCCACCACGCGCGCGGGCATGCTCACCAACCCGCTGCGCGACCGCTTCGGCATCGTGGCGCGGCTGGAGTTTTATACACCCGAAGAATTGGCGCGCATCGTCAAGCGCAGTGCGGGGCTGCTGGGAACGCCCATGGACGACGAGGGCGGCTTTGAGCTGGCGCGGCGCTCGCGCGGCACGCCGCGCATTGCCAACCGGCTGCTGCGCCGCGTGCGCGACTATGCCGAGGTCAAGGGCGATGGCCGCATCACCAAAACCATTGCCGACAAGGCGCTTGCCATGCTCGACGTGGACCCGCAAGGCTTCGACGTGATGGACCGCAAGTTGCTGGAGGCCCTCATCCACCGCTTTGACGGCGGCCCTGTGGGTCTGGACAACATCGCCGCCAGCATTGGCGAAGAGTCCGGCACCATCGAAGACGTGATCGAGCCCTACCTCATCCAGCAGGGCTACCTGCAGCGCACGCCGCGCGGGCGCATTGCCACGCTGGCCGCCTATCGCCACCTCGGGGTGGCGCCGCCGCAGGCTGCGGGTGGTTTGTTTACCGAATGACGGCATGGATTGGATGGCTCCAATGATCCGATCGTTTGAGCCCTTGCACCCCATGCGGTTCGAATTTTCCAGAGCGCGTCAACACGCGCCGACCGAGCGGCGAGTGCAGTGCGAGCGTGAACGTGAACGTGAACGTGAACGGCCCGGGTGCCATCGTATGGCGACAGGCGGGGCCTTTTTGTGAAGCGCCGCTGGCTCGCCATCGGTGTGGGGGCCGCCGTTTTGTTGGCGGCGGTTGCGGCCGGCGCATGGGCGCTGCGCGGGCCGCAGGTCGATGCCTTGGTGGTGCATGTCGCACCCCTGGTGCGCACGCTGCAGTTTTCGGCGCGCGTGGCCACGCTGTCGCGGGTGGATGTGGGCAGTACCGTGACCGGGCGGGTGGCGCAGGTTCGGGTAGCCGAAGGCGCACAGGTGCGCCAGGGCGATGTGCTGGTGCAACTGGAGTCGGACGAACTGCGCGCCGCCCTGGCGCAGGCGGTGGCTTCAGAGCGCCAGGCGCAGGCCCGCCTTGTGGGCCTGCGCAGCAGTGGCCGCACCGCCGCCCAGGCTGCGCGTGCCCAGGCCGATGCCACGCTGCAAGCTGCCAGCGCGAGCCTGGCGCGGGTGCAGCAACTGGTCGCCGAGGGTTTTTACAGCCCTGCGCAACTCGACGAGGCCCGCCGGGCCGTTGATGTGGCCCGGGCCCAGCAGCGCAGTGCGCAGGCGCAGACCCAGGCCAACGCAGACGCCGGCACCGACGTGGTCCAGGCGCAGGCGCAACTGGCGCTGGCCCAGGCGGCCACCGTGGCGGCACAGGCCCGCCTGGCGCAGACCGCGCTGGTGGCGCCGGCCGATGCCCGCGTGCTGGTGCGCACCGTTGAACCCGGCCAGATCGTGCAGCCCGGCAAGGCCTTGCTCAGCCTCGCGCTGGCGGGGCCCACGCAGTTGGTGGCGCAGGTGGACGAGCGTTTTCTCGACCAGTTGCAGCCGGGCCAGAACGCATCGGTGGTGGCCGACGCCTTTGCGGGCCAGCGCTTTGCGGCGCGCGTGCTGTCCATCGCGCCGGCGGTGGATGCCCAGCGCGGCGCCATCGAAGTGAAATTTGCCCTGCCGCAGCAGCCGCCCGCCTATCTGCGCGAAGACATGACTTTGTCGGTGGAAGTCGAGACCGCCCGGCGGGCGCATGCCCTGGTATTGCCCCAGGCTGCCTTGCGCGGCGCAGTGGTGGCCGACGTGGGCACCGTGCTGGTGCTGCAGGATGGCCGCGCCCAGGCGCGCAACGTGCGGCTGGGCCTGCGCACGCTCGATGCGGTGGAGGTGCTGGAAGGCCTGGCAGAAGGCGACACAGTCTTGCGTGGTGGTGGCGCTTTGCAGGCCGGCGAGCGCGTGCGTGCCCGCCCGGTGCCATGGGCGGCGGCGTCCTCTGCCACGGGGTCGGCGGCCGTGGTGCAAGGGCGGGGCGGCGACGCGGGCGCCGCGTTGTCCAACGCCATGGGCCGCTGAGCATGCGGCCATGCTGATCTGGCCCGGCTTCGAATTGCGTGTGGCGCTGCGCTTTTTGCGCGAGGGGCGCATGCAGACCGTGCTCATCATTGTCGGCGTGGCGGCGGGCGTGGCCGTCATTGCCTACATCTCGGCGCTGATCAGCGGCTTGCAATCGAACACCCTGACCAAGACGCTCGGCGCCCAGGCGCACATCACCCTGCGCGCGCCGGACGATCTGGTCACACCGGCGGCCCCGGCATGGCCGGCGGGCGCCACCGTGCTGACCGAGACGCAGCCCCGCGCGCAGCGCCTGCGCTCGGTGGCCAACTGGCAGGCGCTGGTGCCGTTGCTGGAGGGGCTGCCTGAAGTGGCCGGGGTCTCGCCCATGGTGTCTGGCGGTGGCCTGGCGCTGCGCGGCGAGGCATCGCAAGCCATTGCATTGATGGGCGTCGACCTCGACCGTTATGACCGCGTGGTGGGGTTGCGCTCCAAGGTGGTCCGTGGCAGCGCGCGGCTCGCGCCGGGCGAGGCGATCGTGGGGCGCGAGCTGGCGTCCGATCTGGGCGTGCGGGTGGGCGACCGCCTGACCGTGCAAACCAGCGGTGCGGGCGGCTCGGTGAGCGATTCGGTGCGCGTCACCGCGCTGGTGGACCTGGGGGTGAAAGACCTGAACCGGCGCACCGTGATCGTGCCGCTGCGCGCGGCGCAAAGCCTGCTGGCGCTGCCCGGTGGTGCCAGCCAGCTCGACCTGACCCTCAAGGACGTGTGGGTGGCCCAGACGCTCGCCGCCCAATTGCAGACCCGGTTCCCGTACAAGATCGAAAGCTGGCAAGAGAGCAATGCCCAGCTGGTGTCGGCGCTCAACGCGCAGTCCATCAGCACGGCCATCATCCGGGGGGTGGTGCTGGCGGTGGTGGTGCTGGGCATTGCCAGCGTGTTGGTGGTGTCGGTGGTGCAAAAGGGGCGAGAGATCGGCATCCTGCGCGCCATGGGCGCCACGCGGGGGCAGGTGATGCGCGTTTTTCTGGTGCAGGGCGCGGTGGTGGGGGCGCTGGGCTCGGTGTTGGGGCTGCTGCTGGCGGTGGCGTTGATCTGGCTGTTCACCCACTTCGTGCGCGGATCGGATGGACTGCCGCTGTTTTCGATCCGCCTCGCGCCCACCATGGCGCTGGAGGTGGCCTTGATTGCGTCGGTCTGCGGCGTGCTCGCAGCCGTGGCACCCGCGCGGCGGGCGGCGGCGCTAGACCCAGCCCAGGCCATCCGCATGTGAGGCGGTTGTGAACACCGAGTCCACAGCCTCCGAACTCATTGCGCTGGACGCCGTGCGCAAAAGCTACGGTGTGGGCCGCCCGAGCGAGGCCGAGGTGCTGCACGGCATCCAACTGCAAGTGCGCCGTGGCGAGTTCATTGCGCTGATGGGCCCATCGGGCTCGGGCAAGAGCACGCTGCTCAATATCCTGGGGCTGCTCGAACGCATGACGTCCGGGAGCTACCGGCTTGACGGCGAAGCCGTGCAGGGGCTCGACGACGCCGCGCTGACGCTGCGCCGGCGACGCACCCTGGGGTTTGTGTTCCAGTTCCATCACCTGCTGCCCGCGTTCTCTGCGCTAGAGAACGTCACGCTGCCCGCCCTCATGGCCGAAGGACGAGTGAGCGCCGCAAACAACGAACACGCGCGCAGCCTGCTTGACGCCGTGGGCCTGGCCCAGGCCATGGACAAACGCCCGGGGGAGCTGTCGGGCGGCATGCAGCAGCGCGTGGCGATTGCGCGCGCCTTGGTCATGAACCCCCCGTTGGTGTTGGCGGACGAGCCCACCGGCAACCTTGACACCGCCTCGTCGGCCGAAGTGTTTGCCCTGCTGCGCCGCATCCACGCCGAGCGGGGCACCAGCTTTGTGGTGGTCACGCACGACCCGCGCTTGGCCGCCCGCTGCGACCGGTTGGTGGAGTTGATCGATGGCCGCATTGCGCGCGATGAGGCGATCACCAGCGGAGTGGAGCCGGTGCCAGGGGACGCGACGCCCGTGCCGAATCGTGCGCTCGCATCACACGATTTACTATCAAATCAATAGCTGCTGGCGCTTTTTGAATAAGCGCTGGAGGCTGTTTTTAATAAAAAATCTCCTGAAGCCCTGTGCGGGCTAGATGCGCACCGTGGAGCCCGCTGACGCCGCTGACGCCGCTGACCCCGCAGGCTCCATTTCTGCGCGCACCGGGGCGCCCTCCGCGCCATCGCCATCGCCGCCGCCTGCGTGCTGCGCTGTGTGCGCGGGCGCCCGGCCCTGACCACCCAGCCACCCGCTGACAATCAGCAACTGCGCCGCATAGTAGGTGGCCAGCACCCACACGGCGGATAGCGGCAGCGGCACCACAAACTGGTGGGTGGCCAGCAACGCGTCGCTGAGCATAAAAAAGCCCGCACCCACTGCCACCCGCGCCGACGGCCCATCGCGCAGCACGCACGCGCGGCCCATGGCCTGGGCCGCCATGAGCGCGATCACCAACACATAGGCGGCCACCGGCGCGCGCAGTGTGGCGGGTAGCCCGCCCATCCACAAGAAGGCATACATCGCCACGCCCACCCCCAGCGTGGACGCCAAGGCGCCCCGGTGTGCAAACCACCGCTGGCCGCGTTTGAAAAGCGCGACGTAGAAAAGATGGGCCACCAGAAAGCTCACCAGCCCGGGAACGAAGAAGCCGCCCACCATCAGAAACACATCGCCCGCCAGCGACCCGGCCAGCGCCGCAGCCAGCACATACCATGATTTCGAGTCAAATCGGCCTCTAGCGCTTGTTGCATAAGCGCTGGCAGCTACCAAAAAAAGAGCAATCACCATCGTCAGCGGCTTGAAGAGCCAGTGCCATTGCGTGAACCCGAGCGCACTGGTTGCGGTGGCCAGCGCCGCGCTTTGCAGCATCAGCGCCTGCAGCATGCCCATGCGCCCCTGCATCACCGCACCCAACGCCCATTGCGCCACGACCAGCGCTGCGAACCACACGGCGTTGTCTTTCAGGGGCGCACTATCGGCCTGCCACAGGAAGGCGGCCACACCTGCCAGCAGCGCGCCAAATTGCACCAGCGCAAACCCCTGCACGGCACGCGACATGGGCGGGTGATACCGCTGCATCTGCGCCATGCTGAAGGCCGGGTTGGGGAAGCGCTCGGCCACATCGGCGGGCCGCCAGCCCGGCGGCTTGATCCAGACCCTGAGCTTGTCGCCCCAGTGGCGTGCGTGCCAGCTGTCTTGCGCGAGCCCGGCATAGACCTGCGCATTGGCCCACAGCGGGTCCCAGCTGTTGAGCAAGCCGCGTGTGCCATACACACATTGCTCCTGGTCATCTTCGTCCTTGAACGTGCCAAAAATACGGTCCCACACAATGAGGATGCCGCCATAGTTCTTGTCCAGATACGCGTCGTTCACCGCGTGGTGCACGCGGTGGTTGCTGGGACTGCAGAACCAGCGGTCGAACCAGCCCAGCTTGCCCACCTGCTCGGTATGCACCCAGAACTGGTAGAGCAGGTCGACGAGCGCCACCACCGCAAACACCAGCGGCGGCACGCCTGCCAACGCCATGGGCACATAAAAAACCCAGCCCAGCACCGCGCCCGAACTGGTCTGGCGCAATGCGGTGCTGAGGTTGTAGTCCTGGCTTTGGTGGTGCACCGCGTGCGCCGCCCACAATACGGCCGACTCATGCCCCATGCGGTGCAGCCAGTAGTAGCACAGGTCATAAAACACCAGCGCCAGCAGCCAGCCGGGCAGGCTGGTCCAGAAAGCATCGTTGCGCCACAGCGCCACGTGCGTGAAAACGGCGGTGTAGATGCCAATGCGCAGCAGCCGTGTGAACACGGCACTGGTCTGGCTCAGCATGCCCAGGCTGATGCTGCTGACCGCGTCCGCCAAGCGGTAGGTGTTGCGCTGACGCTTGAGGCCGATGGCCAGCTCGATGGCGATCAGCAGCAGGAAAACAGGGGTGGCAAGGACAATGATCTGACTGGGGCTCATGGAGGACACCAAAATGTCCGCCGATTCTTGCCCCGATCAGGTCAGCGCGCCCCTGGCGTCAACCCTGATGATGCGTTCCACCGTGCCCATGGTCAGGCCGCCGCGCACGCCGATCATGAAGTCGTGCAGGTTCACGGTGGGGTCGCAATGCCCTGGCATCAGCCAGAGCATGCGGCCCAGTGCGGGCAGTCGTGCCTTGGGGCCGTCGGGGTAGAGGATGCCGTGCTCGTCGCCGCCGTTGGCGTACCGCAGGCCGCGCTCGGGGGCTAGCAGCGCCACCACGGGCAGGCCGGAGTCGATGGCGTGGCTCTTGTGGCCTGCATCGCAGACGGCATGGCCGTCGCGCACCGAGATCACCTGCGTCTTGATGAACAAGGCGTGCTCGAATGCCGGCTGCGCGGGCTCGCGTTCGTTGCGGGCGTAGTCGGCGTCCATGAACAGGAACGAGCCCGCCTGCAACTCGCCAAACACGCCGCTGGCGGCCTCGTGCACCAGCGTTCCGGTGCCCGAGCCGGTGATCAGCGGCACGGGCAGCCCCGCCGCCTCGATCAGTTGGCGCGTGTGGTGGGCGGCGCGCACCACGGCGCCAATGGTCTCGCTGCGGCCCACGGTGCTGGCCATGTGCTGGGCGCGGCCGTGGTAGGCCTGCAAGCCGGCAAACCGCAGGCGCGGGGTGCGGGCCACGGCCAGCGCCAGGGGCAGCACTTCACGCTCCAGGATCGGCGTTGCTTCAGCCATTTCCAGCAGGCGCGCCAGGGCCGTTTCAACCGGTA
>RCMZ01000431.1_pt1 | contig 22903 bp, 20 predicted proteins | sample 2041141 | NCBI WGS metagenome assembly RCMZ01 (sample SAMN09708263, study PRJNA481090) | Wastewater metagenome, whole genome shotgun sequencing project. | biome: sewage; isolation source: Davis station wastewater (DW) | place: Antarctica: Davis Station | collected 2010-03-01
GGACGTATTCGGCGCCGGATTGCGAGCCTCCTGGGTTCCGGGTTCGTCCTACGGACGCCCCGGAATGACGGTTTGGGGTTGAATGTCGATTAGCTCTAGCGCGGTTTAACCGATCCGCGTCAATAGCGCCCTCGCTTCATCCCTGTTGCGAAAAGCGGCGTCTGCGGCGAACACCATTTCAGGACAGGAAACGCCCCTGATGCGACTGGCGCTGGATGGTGACAGGTTCCGCTGCGGGAGGCGGCTGTCGGGTCAGGCGCACACCCTTCAGCCAAAGCTTCAGCGCCTCCCAGTGAATGGCGGCCATGACCTTCAGCGTCATCAACGGCAAGGCCAGCGCGGCCGACAGGATCTGCCGGTCATCAAGCGGCCGGCGCTCTGCGGCCATGACGGCGGTGATCAGCACCCCTTCGGCGTCCAGACCGTCGATCATCAAGTCCAGACGGGCGTCGGGGACGCGCCCACGAAACCTGTAGTCCATCTCCATCCCCATGAAGGGCGACACATAAAGCGCCTTGGCCGCGCCCTGACGGATCAGACCGTCCTCCTGATCGTGCTCGGGCAACGGGATCACATAGGCGTGGCGCACCCCGAAGGTGCTGGTCACCTCGTAGACCATGGCCGCCAGCCGCCCGTCGGCCTGATGGCAATAATAGAGGCTGATCGGATTGAAGACGTAGCCCAGCACGCGCGGCATGGTCAGCAGGCGAACAGGTCCGTCGCCGATATCCACCCCTGCACGGTCCAGAAAGGCCTCGATCTGCGGCCTCAGCGCCCGCCCCGAACCGTCGCCGTGGTCACGGTCATGAAAGGACAGCAGGTTGAAACGATTGCGCGAGAACAGGCGCAGTCGCCGATCCAGCCCGTCGATTTCGGCCAGATCCAGCAGCAGCCAGAAGACGCGATAGTTCAGCCGATGCCGCTTGGGCCGCAGCCGCTGGTGCATGACGCCGCCGCGATAAAGGGCGGACGCTGGGCTCATGCTGCCCGCTCCAGCGCGCGTGCGGCGGCGGGCGGCAGATGGATGCGGCCGCTCTCGTTCTCGACTGTCCAGGGACGCCGAACCCCGCCCAACTGCTCGGCCACGGCCAGGCCCGACTGAAGCCCGTCCTCATGGAAGCCCGCGCCGAAATGCGCGCCGCAGAACCAGACGCCGCCCTGACCCTGCAGGCTCCAAAGCTGCTTTTGCGCCTGAAGCGCTTCGGGATTGAAGACCGGATGTTCGTACAGCTCGCTGCGCAACAGGGTGTCGGGCCGGGGTGGGCGCGGCGGGTTCAGGGTGACGAACAGATCCTGGCCCGGCAGGCCCTGAAGCCTGTTCATCCAGTAGGTGACGCAAAGACCGTCGTCGGCGCCGATATAGTTCCAGCTGGCCCAGGCGCGGCGTCGGCGCGGCATCAGACCGGCGTCGGTGTGAAGCACCGTCAGGTTGCGGCTGTAGCGGAAGGCGCCGAGCACGGACCTTTCCGCCTCGGTCGGCTGGGTCAGCATAGCCAGGGCCTGATCCGCATGGGCGCCAATGACCACATGGTCGAACCGCTCTGCGCCGCCCTGGCTGTCATGAACGACCACGCCCTGTTCCGTCCGCTGCACAGCGGTCACGCCGCGGTCCAGCCGCACGTCGTCGATGGCCTGAGCAAGGCGTTCGACATAGGTGCGGCTGCCCCCCTCGACCGTTCGCCACAAAGGTCTGTTCATCAGCTTGAGCAGTCCGTGGTTGCCGCAGAACCGGATGAAGGCCTCGGCCGGATAGTCCATCAAGGTATGGGCCGGAGACGACCAGATCGCCGCCGCCATCGGCAGCAGGTGGTCGTCGCGAAACGCCTCACTAAACCCCTCGCGCTTCAGATAGTCGCCCAAGGTCAGGTCGGGATCGGTCAGCGCCCCCAGATCGGCGGGGGCCTCGCGATAGAAGCGCAAAATCTCGCTCAACATCGACCAGAAGCGCGGGCGCAACAGGTTGCGGCGTTGGGCGAACAGGCCGGGTGCAGCGTACTCGAACCGCCCGTCCTCCAGCGACACGGCGAAGGACATGTCCGTGGCGCGGGTCTGGACGCCCAGATGCGCGAACAGGGCGATCAGATTAGGATAGGTGGCGTCATTGAAACAGATGAAGCCGGTGTCCACCGCCACGTCCCCGGTCGCAGCGCCCGCCGTCACCGTGTTGGAATGGCCGCCCAGCCGTTCCGCTTTTTCGTACAGCGTCACCCTGTGTCGTTGCGACAAGAGCCAGGCTGAGGACAGGGCGGCGACGCCCGATCCGACGACGGCGATCTTCAATGCGCCATGAGTTGCGCGGGCGGGCGATTGCGACATGACGGCTCCGACACGGCCCCGCGAGAGGCTGCGGGCCTGAACGCACTACGAAGCGACGTCAAAGCTGGATTGCGATTGATCCAGACATTTTCCCGAACCGTATTAGGGTCGATGCATGTCGAGGCCCCCTCTTTCACACGTCCGGCAAGGACATTGCGCACGATGAATGCGCCAGGCCCCGCGCAGGACGCGTTCGCGCATGACCGGCTGATAGAGGCCGTAGCCTTGCGTCGCGACCGTGAGGCCTTTGCTGAGTTGTTCAGCTATTTCGCCCCCCGCTTGAAGTCCTGGTTGATCAAGTCTGGGGCGACGCCCGCTGCGGCCGAGGATTTCGCCCAGGACACCATGTTGACGGTGTGGCGCAAGGCCGACCTGTTCGACGCCCGCAAGGCGCGGGCCGCGACCTGGATTTTCACCATCGCCCGCAATCGCCGCCTGGACCTGCTGCGGCGCGACGCCCGCCCCCTTCCGACGCCCGAGATCAATCTGGTGGAGGCTGAGGCGCCGCGCCCGGACGACCTGTTTTCGGCCGTTCAGGACGCCGAGCGCATTCGCGACGCCCTAGCGCTGCTCAAGCCGGACCAGGTGGAGGTGCTGCGCCTGGCCTTCTTCCTGGACAGTCCACATTCCGAAATCGCCCGGCGGCTGAACCTGCCGCTCGGCACAGTCAAATCCCGCATACGCAACGCCATGACCAAACTTCGCCTTATCCTGGAACCGACCGAGACGGCGCCGCGATGATCCCTGCACGCAACCCCTCCGAAGACCTGCTGCTCGCCTATGCGGCGGGAAATCTCAGCCCGCCCGAGGCAGTGGTCGTCGCCGCCCATCTGGCGCTGCGGCCCGCCAACGACGCCTGGGTGCGCCAGTTGCAGGCCGTGGGCGGCGCACTTTTGCAAGAGGCGGCGCCCGCCCCCCTGACCGACGACGCCCTGACGCGCGCCCTGACCCGGATCGAGACCGATGCAGGTGCGGCGACACTGCCCGCGCCGCTCAATGACATGCCGGAACTGCCAGAACCGCTGCGCCGCTATGCGTTGGGTCCGTGGCGGTGGATTGGGCCTGGCATCCGGGTCCGCGATGTCCATGCGCCGCGCGACGGCGACTGTCGTGTCATTCTGCTGCGGATTGATCCGGGCCGCGAAACGCCGCGCCACACCCACGGCGGGGTCGAACTGACCTGCGTGCTGTCCGGCGCCTATGCGACCGAGACCGAGCGGTTCGACGTGGGCGATCTGGAAGAGGCGGACGGCGATGTCCTGCACCAGCCGCGCGTCGTATCGGACGAGCCCTGCCTGTGCGCCGTCGCTCTGGACGGTCAGATTCAGTTGGACGGCTGGCTGGGGCGGCTGATGCAGCCCTTTGTGCGTCTGTGATCTCCCTGCTGGGGCTATGGGGCGCAGCGGCGCTTTTCCTGGCCCTGGTCATGAGCACGGCCTGGGTGGTCCAGCGCAGGACCGGCCAGGGCGGATGGGCGGACGCCTTCTGGTCGCTGGGCCTGGGTGCGGCAGGCGTCGGCGTGGCCCTGCTGCCGCTGGATGGACAGCCACCTTCGGCGCGCCAGATGCTGGCCGCCGTTCTGATCGGGCTTTGGGGCCTGCGGCTGGGTCTGCACATCGCCCGGCGCGCGGCGAGTGAAGCCGAGGACGCGCGCTATGCCCGACTGAGGGCTGAATGGGGCTCGAACTTCCAGGCCCGAATGTTCGGCTTTCTGATGCTTCAGGCCGGGGCGGCGGCCTTTCTGGCGCTCAGCGTGCTGCTGGCCGCGCGCAACCCCACGGCCGGGCTGAACCTGCAGGATGGGCTGGCCGCCATGATTTTCGTCTCCGCCCTGATCGGCGAAGGCGTCGCCGACCGTCAACTGGCCGTGTTCAAAGCCGATCCGGCCAATCGCGGCCGCATCTGCGACACGGGCCTTTGGGCCTGGTCCAGACACCCTAACTACTTCTTCGAATGGCTGGGCTGGTGTGCCTGGCCGGTGTTCGCGATCAACGTCAGCGGCGCATGGCCGTGGGGTTGGCTGGCGCTGACCGGCCCGGCCTACATCTATTGGCTGCTGACGTGTGTCTCAGGCGTGCCGTTGCTGGAGGCGCATATGCAGCGCTCGCGGCCGCAAGCCTTTGCCGCCTATGCGGCCCGCACCAGCCGCTTCTTCCCGCGCCCGCCCAAAACCTAGAAGGCGCGGACCAGCCGTGTGGCGAGGGCGCAGGCGATCCCCGACGATGCGGCGCTGACGCAGACGCCCCATGTCATATCGATCAGCGTCAGCTTCACGCTCCAAGTCTTGAGCGTGGCCAGATTGGTCAGGTCGTAGGTTCCATAGGCGAACAGACCGAACAGGCCGCCCCACAGCAGAGCCTTCTTCCAGCCGCCGTCAGACAGACCCGGCAAAACCGCGAAGATCGTCAAGCCCGCAGCGTACAGCGCATAGAAGATGATGGCGGGCGCCAGTCTGAAGTTGTCCGCCAACATGGAGCCGATCAGCGGGCGATAGATCCGGTCCCCCATGCTGCCCAGCCATGCCGTGTCGATTACGGCGAAAACGATCAGGGTCAGACCATAGGCGATTGCAATGTTCATCAGGCCCTCCAGGCAATGTCGATGGCAATACGCCTAAGGCGCCATGATGGATCGATCACAGCCCTTACATGCCGCCAATGACGCTCCAGCAACGCTTGACCGGCGGCTGCGGCGTGATGGCGCGCGCAGGAACCCTGGGGTCCAGGGCGGCTTGTTTCTCCACATCGAAAAAGGAGAACACGATGACCGACACCCCTCAAAAACCCGACCCCAAGACAGACCAAACCGAGGACACGGACACGACAAAGCCGCGCCGTTCGCCTCGCACCAACGCCGCAGGCAAGGCGCCCGCTGTACCTGCCACCGGAGGTCAAGGCGCAGCAGGTGCAGGCGGCCCCAAGGGCTTCGGCACCGGCAGTTGAGACGTCTTCAGACCTCGCTCGTCGACATAGGAAGAAGGCTGTTTGGCCCCTTCTCATGTCGGCGGAGCATATCGAGTAAAGAGCCTTCACCGAACAGAGAATAATAAAACTGCTGATACATTCATTATCATCAATTAGATTCAAATCTCTTTCTTCTAGAGAAGACAAAGCCATCCCCTCAAGTTGAAATTTTTATAATAAAATCTCGAACAGAAATAGAATTTTCGCCTGTATAATATTATTATTGCGGAACAATCACTCTCCAGAATTCTTTCCTTTCTAACCCCGAAAGGAAATACAATGCTTAAAACAGGATTTCTGATCGTCGCGGCAGCAGGATTACTTGCTGCCTGCGGCAATAATCGTGACGCTGACACGCCAGTCGAAGGCCCCGCCATTTCGACAGCAGAAGCGCCGATGAACGCCCCGATACACAATGAAGACAGCGCGCCAGCCCAGATACAGACGCCCGGCGCCAACTCCTTCACCGAAGCCCAGGCGCGTTCGGCCATTGAACGCGAGGGCTATACGGACATCGGCTCACTCAGCCAGGATGCTCAAGGTCTTTGGCAGGCGACCGCCAAGCGCAACGGCGAAAACGCCACAGTGTCCGTCGACTACAAGGGCGTGATCACCGTCCGATAAGCGCGCACTTTTCCCCTGAATCCAGGAGACTTTCCATGACCAACATCACTCGACTTTTTGACAGCCACACCGAAGCGCTGGCGGCTGTGACCGACCTCGAAAATGCAGGCGTCGCGCACGACCGGATCAGCATTGTCGCCAACAACACAGATAACTGGCACGCCGGCCACACCCATCCCGACAAGGGCGCAGAGCACAGCTTGGGCGATCGGAACGGCGACGGTGAGAACAGCATCGCCACAGGCGCAGGAACTGGCGCGGCGACCGGCGGCGCTCTGGGTGCAGGCGCGGGCGTTCTGGCCGGACTGGGCATGCTGGCCATTCCCGGCCTTGGCCCCGTGGTTGCCGTTGGCTGGCTGGCTTCGACTGCAGTGGGCGCCGCTATCGGCGCGGCGGCAGGCGTCGCCGCAGGCGGCCTGCTGGGCGCATTGAAGGAGGCCGGACACAGCGAAGAAGACGCCAATGTCTATGCCGAGGGCGTTCGTCGCGGCGGCACCCTGATCAGCGTCAAAACCGACAACCATGACGACAAGGACCGGATCAACGCCATCCTCGACGCCCAGCGCGGTTGGGACGCTGGATTACGCGGCCAGGCCTATCGTGACGCGGGCTGGTCACGCTTCGACCCAGAGGCGGCGCCCTACTCCAGCGCGGAAATCACGCGTGAACGGGCAAAGTACCGATAAGGACAGATTGACCGTCGGCTTCGGCCGACGGTCGCCTGGCGTCTCGACTTAAGTCAGCACCGGGCCTCGGCGCGCATCGCCACACGAACGGCTGGCGGCGTCAGGAGACAGACGACAAAGGAAGCTGAACGATGAAGGTGCTGCCCGCGCCCAGGCCGTCGCTTTCCACCGCAATCGTCCCGTCGTGAAGTTCGACAATCTGCTTCACCAGCGCCAGACCGATGCCAAGGCCGTCCTTTGACCTGACATCAGGCCCCTGAAGCTGGGTGTAGAGTTCGAACACCTTGTCTTGCATGTCGGGCGGAATGCCGACGCCGTTGTCCGAGACGCTGATGGTGACGGCGTTCTCCGCTTGCGTCAGAGACAGCGCAATCCGCCCGCCATGCGGGGTGTATTTGGCGGCATTGCCAATCAGGTTGCCGACCACCTGAATGATGCGGGCGGCGTCAACCGTCAGCCAGACCGGCTCAGCAGGCATGTCGATATCGAATAGGTGCCCGCCCAGGTCGAGCTTATGCTGGACGCCATCCACCGCGGCCTGCAACACGGCCCGAACATCCGCGCGATCCTTGCGCAGTTCGATCTTGCCTTGATCGATCCGCGCGATGTCGAGCAGATCGTCCACCAGACGGCCGAGTTGGGAGACCTGGATCTGCATGCGCTGGCGGATTTGATCGCCGCCATCGGGCACGCCCCGTCGTTCCATCAGCTCCAACCCGGCCTGCAACGCCATGACCGGATTGCGCAGTTCATGACCGAGAACAGCGAGAAACTGGTTCTTGTTGAAATCCGTCCTGCGAAGCGCCTGCGAATACTCCTCCAGCGCGTCGCGTTGAGCCAGCACCTCGCGGCGATGCCGGTACAGATCGAAAAAGACCGCCGCCTTGTTGCGCAGTATGTCGGGCTCGATCGGTTTTTGAATGAAATCGACACCGCCCGCTTCATAGCCCAGGAACCGACGGTGATTGTCTGCGGCGCCGGCCGTGACGAAGATGATCGGCACATGACGGACGCGCTCTGCGCCGCGCATGAACTCGGCCAGCTGGAAGCCGTCCATGCCTGGCATCTGCACATCCAGCAAAGCCAGGGCGAAGTCGTTCACCAGCAGCAGTTCGAGCGCTTCCTCACCCGAGCGCGCGGTCAGAAAGCGCAGGCCCTCACGCTTCAGCAAGGCCTCGAGCGCAATCAGGTTCTCCTCGCGGTCGTCCACAAGCAGCACATTGATGGGGGCGTCGATGTCGCTCATGGTTTGCCTAGCTCCAACAGATGCGCGCCGATTTCATCCAGGGTCATCTTGCGCGCCGTTGCGCACAAACTCAGCGCGGCAGCCGGCATCACAGATGCATAGGCGGCCTCAGGGTCTTCCACAACCGTCTGTCCGCCTCGCGACGCGACCCTGACCAGACCGCGCGCGCCGTCATCATTGGCGCCGCTGAGAATGACGCCGGTGAGACCCGCGCCATAGGCGTCGGCCGCGCTGTCGAACAGCACGTCGATCGACGGGCGGGAATAGTTGACAGGCTCCTCTCCCGACAGCGCCAAGGCGCCGTCCGTCTCCACCAGCAGATGGTAGTCCGAAGGAGCGAAATAGACGACGCCGGGCATCAGTTGCTCTTTATCCTCGCCCTCCTTGACGCCAAGCCTGCAGCGATCACCCAGCAGGGGCACAAGAAGATTGTTCCGATCCGGGGGGACATGGACAACGACGATGATCGGCAGGCGGTAATCCGCCGGCAGAACAGGCAAAATCTTCAAAAGCGCCTGCACAGCCCCGGCCGAGGCCCCGATGACGACGGCTTGTCGCCCGTTCATCGCGCGCGCCGCCGGTAGATTTTGTCTTCGCGTGAGAATTCGCTGAACGCATCGGCATGGGCCGAAAAGCGAAGGCTCTCCTTGGCCCCCAGTCCCAGAAAACCGTTACGCACCAACGATTCACTGAACAGGCCCACCACCCGATCCTGCAGTTCCCGATCAAAATAGATCATCACATTGCGGCAGGAGATCAGGTGCATTTCCGAAAACACCGCATCGGTCACCAGGCTATGATCGGAAAAGACCGCGCGTGATCGCAGATTGCTGTCGAAGACGGCCCGGCCATAGTTGGCCGTATAATAGTCTGACAGCGACGATCGTCCGCCCGACTTCTGGTGGTTTTCGGTGAACTTACGCACCTGATCCATCGGATAAACCCCCGCCTCGGCGGCGCGCAACGCGTCAGGATTGATGTCGGTGGCGTAGAACAGGGTGCGGTCGTAGAGCCCCTCCTCCTTGAACAGGATCGCCAGCGAATACAGCTCCTCACCTGCGCTGCATCCCGCAATCCAGACCTTCAGGGACGGATAGGTGTGCAGATGCGGCAAAACCTGTTCGCGCAGCGCGCGGTAATAGGAGGGGTCGCGGAACATTTCGCTGACCTGCACCGTCAGATAGCCCAGCAACCGCGGCAACATCAGCGGATCATGCAGCACCCGCTCCTGCAGGGCAGACAGGCTCGAAAATCCCATCTGTTCTGTGGCCTGCAGCAGCCGACGCTTGATCGAGGCGCGGGCGTAATGCCGAAAGTCGTAATGATAGCGATGAAACAGGGCCTCCAGCAGAAGCTGGATTTCGAGATCCTCGGTGGTGTCCGTCACTGATCGCCCCTAGCGCGGCATCCAGACACGAACCAGCGACAGCAGTTTGTCGACGTCGATCGGCTTGGCCATGTAATCATTAGCGCCCGCCGCCAGGCATCGTTCCTGATCATCCGGCATAGCCTTGGCGGTCAGCATCAGGACCGGAAGTTTGGCCCACTGCGGGTCGGCCCGGATCTCCCGCGTCGCCGTCAGTCCGTCCATGACCGGCATCATGACGTCCATGAGAACCAGATCGATACGCTTGTCAGGCGCGCCCTCCGAAGCGTGCAGGGCGTCCAGCGCCTCCTGACCGTTCCGCGCGATCTCCACCTTGGCGCCGCGAGGCTCCAGCACATTGGTCAGAGAATAGACGTTGCGAACGTCGTCCTCGACAATGAGGATGCGCCGCCCCTCCAGAACCGCATCGCGATTGCGGGCCTTGCGGATCATATTCTGCTGCTCAGCCGGTAAGTCGGAAACCACCTGGTGCAAGAACAGGGACACCTCATCCACCAGACGTTCCGGTGACTTCGCGCCCTTCAGGATGATGGAGCTGGAATAGCGACGCAGCTTCTGTTCGTGATCCGCGCTGAGGTCGCGACCTGTATAGACAATCACCGGCGGGAAGCCGTGGTCGCCGTTCTCGCTCAACGTCTCCAGGATCGAAAAGCCCGACGCGTCAGGCAGCGACAGATCCAGCACCACACAGTCGAAGGTCTGGGACGCCAGTTGCTCCAGGCATTCCGCCGCCGTGCCTACGCCCACCGTTTCGACCTCGCTCGACGACAGCAGCCGTTTGACGGCGTCTCTCTGGACGTCGTCGTCCTCGACGATCAGCACGCGGCGGGCGGCGCCGCTGCGCCTGGCTTCCAGCGTACGCAGCACCTCGGCCAGGGCTTCACGCTGGATCGGTTTGACCAAAGCCCCCACGGCGCCGAGCGACAGGGCGGTCTGGCCGTGATCTTCGCCGGAAACCACATGGATCGGAATATGGCGGGTGGCGTCATCGCGCTTGAGGCTGTCCAGCACGATCAAGCCGGACTGATCGGGAAGACCGATGTCCAGAACCACCGCGCTGGGCTGGAACTGCTTGGCCAGACGCAGCGCGTCCTCAGCCGTTCCCGCCACCAGGCATTGGAAGCCCATCTCGCGCGCCAGATCGCGAACTATGGCGGCGAAGACATCATCATCTTCAATGACCAGCAGAAGGCGGCGATTGCCTTGCAGATCATTACGGTCATCTTCAACCGAAGCGGGCCGTCGCGCTGACAGGGCCAGTGCTGGCTTGGGCTGCTCCGCCGGGACTTCACGCTCCGAGACGGACATCTCAGGGCGCGTTCGCGGCATGATCTGGCCTGGATCATAGGCGTCAGGGATCAGAATGGAGAAGGTGCTGCCCTCTCCCAGTCGGCTCCGCAGTCTAAGTTCACCGCCAAGCAGACGCGCCAGTTCGCGTGAGATCGACAGCCCCAGGCCAGTGCCGCCATATTTGCGGCTGATCGTTCCGTCCGCCTGCTGGAAAGCTTCGAAAACGCTCTCCTGCTGTTCAGCCGATATGCCGATGCCGGTGTCGGTCACTTCAATCGTCGTCACGCCGTCCTGAGACCACGCGTTCAGGCTCACGCTGCCTTGATCCGTGAATTTGAAGGCGTTCGACAGCAGGTTTTTCAGGATCTGGGTCAGGCGCTGACGATCGGTCTCAACCGCATCCGCCGCCCGCGAGATATCGATCTCGAACGCCAGTCCCCGCTCCTTGGCCACCGGCTCGAAGGTCTGGCGCAGATCTGTGACCAGGCGCGAAAGCGGCAGAACTTCGGGCTGAATCTGGATATGGCCCGCCTCGATCTTGGACAGGTCGAGAATATCATTGATCAGGGTCAGGAGATCATTGCCTGACGACTCGATCGTTCGCGCGAAACGGACCTGATCCGCCGTCAGATTGTCCTCGGGATTATCGCCCAGCAGTTTGGACAGGATCAGCAGGGAATTGAGCGGCGTGCGCAGCTCATGGGACATATTGGCCAGGAAGTCGGTCTTGTACTGACTGGCCTGCTCGAGCTCGCGCGCGCGCAAGGTCAGGGTGGCGCTGGCCCGCTCCAGATCGTCGCGCTGCGTCTCCAGCGTCTGAGCCTGCTCTTCAAGCTGACTGTTGGTCTGCTCCAGTTCGACCTGCTGCTGCTCCAGCCGCGTCTGGGATTCCTTCAGGGCGCGCCCCTGTTCCTCCAGCTCCTCGTTAGAGACCCTCAGCTCTTCGCTCTGAACCTGAAGCTCCTCGGCCTGGCGTTGCGTCTCTTCCAGAACTTCCTGCAGTTCGGACCTGTAGCGCGCCGAGCGCAGCGCGATGCCGATGGCGCCGGAGGCGTGATCCAGCAGCTCCGCCACCCGGTCATCCGCGTGATGCAGGAAGCCCAGTTCGATGACGGCGTTGACCACGCCCTCGGCCAGGGCGGGCACGATCAACAGGTGGCGCGGCTTGTCTTGCCCCAAGGCGGAGCCGATCGTCAGATAGCCCTCCGGCACGTCATTGAGGCTGAGGCTGCGCCCCTCGAACGCCACGCGGCCCAGCAGACCGTCCTTCAAGCCGAACCGCTCAATCGTGGAGGTTTCGGCAATGACGCCAAGGCTGGCGACACGTCGGAAGACGCCAGCCTCGCCCTTGAACAGAATCCCGGCGTGAAACCCTGTGTAAGCCGCCAGATAGGTCAAGACGCTGTCGGCCAACTGCTCGACGGTCTTGTCCCCCATCATCGCCTCAGACAGGCCGACCTGACCGGTTTGCAGCCATTCCTGACGGGCGCGCGCCCTGGCGGTCCGCCGGATCAGCAGGAAGACGACGACAGTCAGAAAGCCGCCGAACAATCCCGAAAGAACGCCGCTTATGATGGCGGTGCGATAGGCGGCCTGCATTTCCGCCAATCGCACTTGGCGCTGGCGCACCTCTTCCTGACGCATCAGATCTAGTTGAGAGCGGACAGCGTCCATCTCGATCTTGCCGCGATCTGTGGTCACGACCGCCAGCGCCGCCTGTTCGCCCTGGGTCCGGCGCAGATTTATGGTCTCGGCCAGTTCTGAAAGCTTGGCCTGCATATGCTGGCGCAGTTGCACCATATGGGCTTGCTGAACAGGGTTGCCTTGGGTCAGCGACCCCACCTGATCGATCTGGGCCGTAACCGCAGACACCGCCTCCTCATAGGGCGTCAGATAGCGCGCGTCCCCGGTCAGCAGATAGCCACGCTGTCCGGTTTCCGCATCCTGAGCCTTCGACAGCAGATCGTTCAGCGAGACGATGACCGCATGGGTGTCACGGATGCGGTCGTTGTTTGCACGCAAGGTCTGAACATTCATGACCGCCAGGGTCGCGCTGACCAGAAAGAACGCGAGTACGACAGCCAGCCCCAGCCCCGACCAGACCTCAAGTCTTGAACGAGGCCCGCGGCGAGAGATGGAAATGGACGACATTCCAAACTCTCTAACGGCCTATGGCTGGTCTGTCCCCTGCGGCTGATAGGTTTTCGATGTTAAGGTAGGGATGGGCCTGACGCCGCGTTCGGGCGGGGCGCGTGTGACACCCCTCTCTCAGACCAAGCCCTGCTGCGGCAGGATCAGATATTTCTCGCCGGTCGCACGGCGATTATAGGCGGCGACGATTTCAGGCTTCAGCGCCTCGGCCAGAGAGATTTCGGCGGTGTATCGGCTGGCGAATGTGGTCTTCAGCTCCGCCATGACCCGGCTGCGCATGGCGATCACCGCCTCCATGCCGAGCTTGGCCAGAGTAGGCGGTAACAGCCAGCCGCCGATGCTCCAGCTCATGCCGAACCCGCGCGTCAGTTCGGTCGGGCGCATATCCAGACCGCCGTAGATATAGACCTGTTTGTGCACCGCCGAGCCATAGCGGCTGAACGGTGCGCCAGAGCGGATGACCGCGACCTCCATCGCGTTCAGAATCTGACCGGCCAGCTTGCCGCCGCCGATGGCGTCGAACGCCAGGGTCGCGCCGGTCGCGGCGATGGCGTCCGTCAGTTCGGCTTCGAAGTTTTCCGAGGTGCTGTCGACCACATGGGCGGCGCCGATGTCGCGCAGAATGGCCGCCTGCTCGGCGCTGCGGACGATATTGACCAGACCGATGCCGTCGGCGAGGCAGATCTTGTTCAGCATCTGCCCCAGGTTCGAGGCGGCGGCGGTGTGGACCAATGCCGTGTGGCCTTCGCGGCGCATGGTCTCGACCATGGCCAGCGCCGTCATCGGATTAACGAAGGCCGAGGCGCCGTCAACGGCGGTCGCGTCGTCGGGCAGCACCAGGGCGTCATGCGCGCGAACGGTGACATATTGAGCGAATGTCGGCCCGCCGACGATGGCGACGCGCTTGCCCAACAGATGCTCGGCCTTGGCGCCCGCCGCAATGACGGTTCCAGCGCCTTCGTTGCCCGCCGGCATCGACTGATCCAACCGTCCCGTGATGATGGCCAGTCGGCGTTGCGGCACATCGGCGACCAGAACCGGGCTGTCCGCCGTGCCTTCTGCGCGCGCTGTGCTGAGGTCTGCGGGGCCAAGCAGCAGCGCAAGATCGGACGGGCTGATCGGGGCGGCCTCGACCCGGACGACGATCTGGCCGTCCGCAGGCTGAGGAACCGAAACCTGTTCCAGCGACAGTCGCAACTGCCCTTCAGAGGTGATCAGGGTTCTGAGTTCTATGCCGGAAGCGATGTCGGTCATGGTCCGTCTTTCCAGTCTGGTCGCGCCATGCGGCGGTAGGGATGCGCCCGCGTGCCCGCCGACGCATCAATGAGGATCGCGGCCCAATACAGGGCCGTCAGACCCAATGTGGATGACGCATTTCAAAGAGCGCATCAAGGCATAAGTCGAAAAATGAGTATGCGTCCGACAGGACGCCTCACCCCGCGCCGCATGACGGCATCAAAGGGCCTCCAGAATCTGGTCGTCAAACATGCCGAAGGCCAGGCTGGAGGCGTACAGGGCCACCGCCCTTTCTCTCGGCATGGTCGAGGCCCAGCTGCGCATATCGAAGGCCGCATTCTGAAGTGCGACCAAACCTTGGCTGGCGATAAAGGGATCGACAGGCCGCATCGAGCCCTCGGCTACACCATCGCTGATCATGCCCGCATAGGATTGCGCGATCCGGTGCGAGCGCTCCAGCATCAGGGCCAGCTCACGCGCAGGCACGCTGGTCAAGGCCGTGGTGCGCAGCAACCCCTCCCCATTGGCCAACTGAAGATCGAGTATGCTGGCCAGAACGCTGGAGAGCCGCCGCCAGTGATTGCCCGCCACCGTGTCCGACAGCCGCTGCGCCGTCGTCATGATGTTGAAGCTCCGATCATAGCAGGCGGTGATCAGGTCATCCTTGGCGTCCATATGATGATAGAAACTGCCCTTGGTGACCTTCAACTCGGCCGAGATGCGTTCCACCGACGCCCCACGATAGCCGACCTCGTTCATCAGCCGTGTGGCGACCCGCAGAAAGGCGTCGCGATTGACCGTTTCGTCGTCCTGATCCTGCATGAGCGGGATCAGCTCCGGGGCCCAGGACTGTCCCTCGGCGGCGATGCCGTGCTTCAGCAACTGCATCATGCGCGCCTCCAGCCGGTCGAACTCATGCGTGTCATAACGGTCCAGCCAGACCGGAAGCCAGAAGGTCTTCTCCAGCAACAGATGGGCGCGCGCGCCATACAGGTCCGCATGGGCGCGGGTCGCGGGCGCCCCCCAAAGGCTGCGCGTCCGCCTGAACACCGTACGCCATGCCGCCAGCAACTGCCCCCGCAGCGGGTCCTCCATGGCGCGCAGGTCGGACAGAACCGCGAACGGCGCCTCCTCCCCTGCCTGGATCCGCGCCAGCCGCGCCATGTGCAGCGACAGATAGCGCCGCACCCGCAATTGGGGCGTCGGTTCTTCCAGCGCCTGGTCCAAAATCTCCAGCAGCTTGTCCAGCGTCCGACTGAAACAGGCCGCCGCCAGATCTTCCTTCTTCTTGAAATAATAGGTGACGCTGGTGGTGGTCAGACCGACCCGGCGCCCCACATCCGTCAGCGTCAGCCCCTTGGCGCTCTGCTCGTTGATGGCCAGGGCGGCGGCGGCGAGTATAGCCTCGCGCTTGGCGTGATAGCGGGCTGGGCGTCGCGGTTCCGCAGGCTCGATATCCGTGCTGCTCATTGCCGATAAAATACCCAATCTCGCCGGAAAGTCAGCCTGACGCCGCCACCGCCAGGCTGCTCCACTTTTGGTCAGGACCGGATGGTCGCGCCGCCGTCCACGATCAACGCCTGGCCCGTCATGAAGGTCGAGGCCGAAGAGGCCAGGAAGGTCACCGCGCCCGCGATCTCATGCGGCTCGCCGATGCGGCGCAGCGGGGTCTCGGCGGTCATGGTCTTTTCGACCTTGGGGTCTTCCCACAGGGCCTTGGCGAAGTCGGTGCGGACCAGACCGGGCGCGATGCAGTTGATGCGGACGTTGTGGCGCCCGTACTCGACCGCCAGATTGCGCGCCAACTGGAAGTCCGCGGCCTTGGAGACGTTATAGCCGCCGATCATGTCCGATCCGCGCAAGCCGCCGACGGAGGATATGATGATGATCGAGCCTTCCTTGCGCTCGATCATCTCCTCGATGACCATCTGGATCAGCCAGTGGTTCGACAAGACGTTGTTGTCGAAGATCTTGCGGAACTGCTCGTCGGTGATGGTGCCGATCGGGCCGTAGTGAGGATTGCTGGCGGCGTTGCAGACCACGACATCGACGCGGCCAAACGCCTTGCGCGTCTCGCTGACCAGATTCTCCAACTGTGACTTGTGGGCGATGCTGGCGGCCACGGCGATGGCGGTTCCGTCGCCGTGACGCGCATTGATTTCAGCCGCCACCACGTCGCAGGCGTCCTGATTACGGCTGGAGATGACCACCTTGGCGCCATTGGCGGCCAGTTCTTCCGCCGCCGCCTTGCCGATGCCGCGCGACGAGCCGGTGATGATGACGACCTTACCGGCCAGATCGAATTGAGACATGCGTAAACCCTGAAATGCGGTGCGGCCCAAAGGCCGAAATGACGGCGGCTTTTAGCGGTGGGTCCGCTCTGGACGCGGTGCGGCCACGTCTTCGTATTTGCCCAGTTCGGCGCGGGCGATGGCGCGGTTGTGCACCTCGTCCGGGCCGTCGGCGAAGCGCAGGGTGCGGATGCCCGCCCATGCCGCCGCCAGTTCAAAGTCGCCCGAGACGCCGCCGCCGCCGTGCGCCTGAATGGCGTCATCGAGGATTTTCAGCGCCATGGTCGGCGCCTGCACCTTGATAAGAGCGATCTCCAGTTGGGCCGACTTGTTGCCCGCGCGGTCCATCATGTCGGCGGCCTTCAGGCACAGCAGGCGGCTGCATTCGATGTCGATGCGGGCGCGGGCGATGCGCTCTTCCCAGACGTTGTTGTCGCTGATCCGCTTGCCGAAGGCGACGCGGCTGACCAGTCGGCGGCACATGGCCTCCAGCGCCATTTCGGCGGCGCCGATGGTGCGCATGCAGTGGTGGATGCGGCCCGGGCCAAGCCGCCCCTGCGAAATCTCGAAGCCCCGCCCCTCGCCCAACACCAGATTCTCGACCGGCACCCGCACGTTCTCCAGCGCGATCTCGGCATGGCCGTGCGGCGCGTGGTCATAACCATAGACCGACAGCATCCGTTCGATGCGAACGCCGGGCGTCGAGAGATCGACCAGAATTTGCGCCTGCTGCTGGTGACGCGCCGCCTCGGGATTGGTGCGGCCCATGACGATGGCCAGTTTACAGCGCGGATCGCCTGCGCCTGACGACCACCATTTGCGGCCGTTGATGACATAGTGGTCGCCGTCACGCTCGATCCGGGTCTGGATGTTGGTGGCGTCCGACGAAGCGACCTCGGGCTCGGTCATCAGGAAGGCCGAACGGATTTCGCCGTTCATCAGCGGGCGCAGCCAGCGCTCCTTCTGCTCCAGCGTGCCATAGCGGTTCAACACCTCCATATTTCCGGTGTCGGGGGCGGAGCAGTTGAACACCTCAGACGCCCATTCGACCTTGCCCATCTCCTCGGCGCACAGGGCGTATTCCAGATTGGAAAGCTGCGTGCCCTCGAACACGAAACTGTCGTCGACATGGGGCGCGCCGCTGGTCGGCGGCATGAACAGGTTCCACAGCCCCTCGGCCTTGGCGTGGACCTTCATCTCCTCGATCACCGGAATGACCTTCCAGCGCTCGCCCTCGCGTTGCTGGGCCAGATAATCGGCGTGGCGTGGGCGGATGCGGGTGTCGATGAACGCCTTCACCCGATCACGGAAATGCGTCTCTCTGTCCGAAAGCTGAAAGTCCACGCGCGTCTCCTGAGGTTGAAGCGCCGCTGCGCTTCGGTTGCCATACCAAATGTTCGATTTTTGGAGTATCGACTGTCGGCGGTTGGCGCAAGCCCCCGACACGCAGCCCCTGCTGAGCGCAACAATGAGGCTGACAGGCTTATACAGCAGCGGATAGGTTCGCTGCCGCCCTCATCGCCACAGCCGCGATCCCCGCAGCGTCACGGATTGGCTTGACTCCAATCTAGGTCATACCTCAAGTTCGAATTTACAGGTCCGCCGGCCACATGCCTTATCGTGCGCCGGAGACGATCTGCGTTCAAAATACTCAAGAGCCCGGCGAACGGGCCAGAAGTAGAGGAAACGACCATGACGACCCAAAGCGCCCAATCCGCCCCGCCGTCATGGCCAGCAATGAGCCTTCAACAGGCGCACGGCCTGCTGACCCAGCCCGGCTCGCCATTCGAAATCGAAAACATCCAGATCGACGGACGCACGGTCAAATGGTGGAAGAACGCGCCCTCGACCCTACGCCAGACCTTTCAGGTCGCCGCATCCCACGGCGACAAGACCTTCCTCGTCTATGAGCAGGACCGGGTCAGTTTCGACGCTTTCAAACGCGCATCCCTGGCGCTGGCGGCGGAACTTCAGGCGCAGGGCGTCCAGCCGGGCGACCGCGTCGCCGTCATTATGCGCAACCTGCCGGAATGGCCCGTGGCCTTCTTCGCCGGAGCCCTGATCGGCGCCATCGTCGCCCCGCTGAACGCCTGGTGGTCGAGCGCCGAACTGCTGCACGGCCTGAACGACAGCGGCGCTACGACGGCGATTGTCGACCCTGAACGCCTGAACGCCATCCTGCCCCTGCTAGACCAGACTCCTGCCCTGAAGCGCGTCTATGCCTGCCGCGTGGACAGTCTGCCGGACGACACGCGTGTCACAGCGCTGGAGGCCGTCATCGGCGGGCCTGCTCACTGGCCGTCCCTGCCCGAGGGTCGGATGCCGGATGTCGAACTGACGCCCGAAACCCCCGCCACCCTGTTCTACACTTCCGGCACCAGCGGCCGCGCCAAGGGCGCGCTGGGCACACACCGCAACGCCGGTTGCGGTCTGATGGCCATCCAGTTCTCGATCGTGCGCACCATGTTGCGTCGTGGTGAGATGCCCAAGCCGCCCGCGCCGGATGCGCCGCAGGGCGCGGGGCTGGTGTCGATCCCCTTCTTCCACACCACCGGATGCAACGCCGTCCTGCTGGTGGCGATGGCCATCGGGCAGAAACTGGTCTGCCAGCGCCGCTTCGACGCAGGCGAGGCCCTGGCCCTGATCGAGCGTGAGCGCATCACATCGGCGGGCGGCGTGCCTGCCGTGGCCATCGCCCTGATGACCCACCCCGACCGCGACCGCTATGACCTGTCGTCGCTGGAGTTGATGAGCTACGGCGGGGCGGCGGCGCCCACCGAACTGGTCCGTCGCATCGACGGCGACACGCCCCATGCCGCCCCCGGCTCAGGCTGGGGCATGACCGAGACCAGCGCGGCCCACACGCACCACGCCGGTCAGGACTATTCCCTGCGCCCCGCCAGCTGCGGCCCCGCCCTGCCCGTCAGCGAGGTCAAGGTGGTCGATGAACAGGGCCGCACACTGCCCGTCGGCGAACAGGGCGAGCTGATGGCCTATGGCCCAAACATCGTCACAGGCTACTGGAACCGCCCTGAAGACACCGCCGAAACCTTCATCGACGGCTGGGTCCGCACCGGCGACATCGCCCGCATCGACGAAGAGGGCTTTGTCTTCATCGTGGACCGCAAGAAGGACATCATCATCCGCGGCGGCGAGAACATCTATTGCCAGGAAGTCGAGGACGCCATCTACAGCCACCCGGCCGTAGCCGAAGCCGCGCTGGTGGCCCGCCCCCACCCCATGCTGGGCGAAGAGGCCGTCGCCTTCGTCACCCTGATCCCCGGCGAAACGGCCTCGGCGGATGCCCTGAAGGCCTTCGTCGCCGAACGCCTCGCCGCATTCAAGGTGCCTGCCGATATCCGCATCCAATCGGCGATGCTGCCCCGGAATGCAGCGGGCAAGATCATCAAGACCGAACTCAAGGCCGCGCTGGCCGGCGAGGGCCCCGCCTGACCTCCAGCGCTCCAGAAAAGCTCAGGCTGCGGCGGTCGGATAGGGCGTGGCCGCGCTGCGATCTGGGTCAATCAGCAGGGTTCGGCCGATAGGCGGAAAAGCGCGTTGCGGGCAGGCGGGCCGTTCGCAGACCTTGCAGCCCGCGCCGATCGGCGTGGCGGCCGTCAGATCGACCAGATCCAGCCCGTGCGAATAGACCAGCCGGGATGCATGCCGGATGTCGCAGCCGAGCCCCACGGCGAAAGTCTTGCCGGGAGCGCCATAGGCCGGGCTTGCGCTGCCTACCGTCCGCGCGATCCAGAGATAGGTGCGCCCATCGGGCATCTGGGCCATCTGGGTCAGGACGCGGCCGGGCTGGGTGAAGGCCTCATAGACGTTCCAGAGCGGACATGATCCGCCAACCCGTGAGAAGTGGAAATCCGTCGCCGACTGGCGCTTGGAGATGTTTCCGGCCCGGTCCACCCGCACAAAAAAGAAGGGCACGCCCTGGGCGCCGGGGCGCTGCAGCGTCGAAAGCCGGTGGCAGACCGTCTCGAAGCCGACCCCGAAATGGCGGCCCAGCCGAACAATGTCGTAGCCGACAGCCTCTGCCTGACGCAGGAAATCGGCGTAGGGCAGCAATACCGCACCGGCGAAATACTGTGCGAGACCGATGCGCAGCAGATCACGGGCCTCGACCTCCTTGAGATCGGCGGCGTTCAACAGTCCGTCGATGACCTCGCCAAACTCAAGAAAGGCCAGTTGCATGGCCATCTGAAAAGCCTGCTGGCCCTGTTTGGTGAAGGGCGAGACATGAAGCGTGCGGTTCAACGGATCAAAGCGCCGTTGCGCCGTCTCGCCCTCATCGACGATGACGCGGACACCGTGCCGTTGCGCCAGCCAGGCCTCCAGCCCGAAGCGCACCTGACGCGGCGAAAGACCGGCTGCGGCATAAAGGCGCTCGGCGGCCTCATCGAGTTCGGCCACATGATTGCGGCGCGAATAGAAGAAATCCCGAACCTGTTCGAACGGCATCCGCGCGGGCGCGCCTTGATCAAAGTCCTCGCCCAGCCGAAGCGCCATGGCCTCGGCGCGGTCCGCACTCTGGCGCGCCTTGCGATTCAGCCCCACGAGCGCCCGGCCGACCGCAGGCATATTCAGGGCCAACTCGCGCAACTCGGCCGTGGAGATCTGTTCGGCGCCGCCCTCGACCAGGGCTTCACGCACATCGGCGATCAGCCGACCTTCCTCGTCTTCCGAAAAGAACTGCACATCGACGCCGAACGTGGCGTTCAGCTTCAACAGCAACGGCACGGTCAACGGCCGCTGGTTCTGCTCGATCTGGCTGAGATAGCTGTTGGAAATGCCGAGCGCCTGCGCGACGGCCGTCTGGGTCAGTTTGCGCTCTTCCCGCAACCGCCGCAGCCGAACGCCCATGAAGGTCTTGCTCATTCAGATTTACAACTTTTACAATTTATGAAGCTGAACAGCTAAGTTTTTACTATACCACGACAGCGATTGTCGCCCTTTATGCAAATATTGCAAAACCAATTATTGAGCAATACCCCCGCTGGGGCGCACCTGTTTTCAGGCGTCGAGAACAACACCGGGGACCAGGACATCGCCCTGCATCAATCGCCGGGCGCTGCGGCTCATAACCGCCTTCGACACCGTCCAGACGCCGTTGCGCTCAACCGCCTCGGCGCCGACCTGCAACGCCCCCGAGGGATGTCCGAACCGCACGGCGCTTCGCCTCCCCCCGCCCGCAGCCAGATTAACCAGGGTTCCCGGCACAGCGGCCGCGACGGCGATGGCCACCGAGGCGGTGCCCATCATGGCGTGATGCAGTTTGCCCATCGACAGGGCGCGAACCAGCAGGTCGATCTCCTCCGCCTTCACGGCCCTGCCGCTGGAGACGACGTGATCGCGGGCAGGCGCGATAAAGGCGATCTTGGGCGTGTGCTGACGACGTGACGCCTCATCGACCGATGCGATCAGCCCCATCCGAACCGCGCCTATGGCGCGCAGGGCCTCGAACCGCTTCAAGGCCGCCGCATCGCCATTGACGGCCTCCTGCAGCTCGACGCCGGTATAGCCGATGTCGGCGGCATTGACGAAGATGGTCGGGATGCCCGCGTTGATCAGGGTGGCCTTCAGCCTGCCACCGGCGACCAGATCTTCAGAAACCTCAAGCTCGTCCACCAGATTGCCCGTCGGGAACATGGCGCCGTCTTCGCCCTCGTCTGCCGGATCAAGGAACTCCAGTACGATCTCGGCGGCGGGGAATGCCACTCCGTCCAGTTCGAAGTCGCCGGTCTCCTGCACCGCCCCGTCGATGACGGGAACATGGGCGATGATGGTCTTGCCGATATTGGCCTGCCAGATGCGAACGGTGCGGACGCCGTCGGCCCCAGCATCAACATAGCCCGCGTGGATCGCAAAGGCGCCCGCCGCCGTCGAAAGGTTGCCGCAGTTGCCGGACCAGTCGACGAAATCCGCATCGATCGACACCTGGCCGTACAGATAGTCGACGTCATGGCCAGCTCGCTCGCTGGGCGACAAGATCACGCATTTCGAGGTGCTGGAGGTCGCGCCCCCCATGCCGTCGATCTGCTTTCCATAGGCGTCCGGGCTACCGATCACGCGCTGGAACAGCCGGTCCCGCGCCGGGCCGGGAACACGCGCGGCTTCGGGCAGGTCTTCCAGACGGAAGAAGACGCCTTTGGACGTGCCGCCGCGCATATAGGTGGCGGGGATACGGATTTGCGAAGCGTGCGACATCAGGCGGCCGCCTCCTGTTCGAGGAAGTCCTGGGCGAAGCGTTGCAGCACCCCGCCTGCCTCATAGATCGACACCTCTTCGGCGGTGTCGAGGCGGCATTTGACGGGGACGCTCTCGTGCCCCCCGTCTGCACGGTGGATGATCAGGGCTAACTCCGCACCCGGTTCAGGGGCGCCAATGACGTCGTAGGTTTCCGTCCCATCCAGTTTCAGGCCCAGACGGGTCGTGCCGTGGATGAACTCCAGAGGCATCACACCCATGCCGATCAGATTGGTGCGATGGATGCGCTCGAAGCCCTCGGCGACGATGGCCTCGACACCCGCCAGGCGCACACCCTTGGCCGCCCAGTCACGCGACGAGCCCTGACCATAATCGGCCCCGGCGATGATGATCAGCGGCTGGCGACGGGTGAGATAGGTCTCGATCGCCTCCCACATCCGCATGACCTTGCCGTCCGGCTCGACCCGCGCCAGCGATCCCTTCTTCACCGCCCCGTCCAC
>RCMZ01000432.1_pt1 | contig 22849 bp, 14 predicted proteins | sample 2041141 | NCBI WGS metagenome assembly RCMZ01 (sample SAMN09708263, study PRJNA481090) | Wastewater metagenome, whole genome shotgun sequencing project. | biome: sewage; isolation source: Davis station wastewater (DW) | place: Antarctica: Davis Station | collected 2010-03-01
GCCTGCTTTGACGGAGATTTTGGTGCCGTCGCTCAGGGTGAACGTCAGCGGGCCATGGCTCTCCATCGGCAGGCCGGCTTTGTTGGTCAGCGTGACGGTGTAGGTCACGTCGCCGCCTTCGGTGACGGTGGTTTTGTCCACGGTCAGGGTGGCAACCACTTCGGTTTCGGTGTCGTTGATCTGCACCTCGGCGCTGTCGCCGATCACCAGGTTTTCAAAGGTCTTGCCGTCTACCGAGGCGTCGGTGATGCCCAGTTCCACGGTTTCGCCGTCTTTGTAAACGTCGTCGCCCTGCACGGGCAGGGTGTAGGTAGTTTGGGTTTCGCCGGCCTTGATGACGACGCTTTCGCCGTTGCTCAGTTTGACGGTGAGGTCGTGGTCGAGTTTTTGGTCGACTTTGATGGTGAAGGTCGGGGCGGCGTTTTCCAGGACATCGCCGGCGCCTTCGATGGTGACGGTCACGGTGTCTGGGGTGTCGGTGATGGTGGTCACCGCCGGGGTCGGGTTGGGCGCCAGGTCTTCGAAGTTGCCGCCGGTGGTGCCGGTGATGGTGGTTTCGACGGTACTGCCGTTGACGTAGACGTCATTGGCCGGCGTCGGGAAGCTTACGGTGCCGGTGGTTTGGCCCGCGTCGATGGTGATGACCGCGCCGTTGGACAGGGTCACGGTCATCGCGGTGCCGGCCGGGTTGGTCAGGGTCGCGGTGTAGGTGATCGAACCGCCTTCGGCCATGGTATTGGTGGCGGTCAGGGTCAGGCCGGTGGTGTCTTTGGAGTCGGTGATGGTGGTCACCGCTGGCGTCGGGTTGGGCACCAGGTTTTCGAAGTTGCCGCCGGTGGCACCGGTGATGGTGGTGGTGACGGTGCTGCCGTTGTTGTAGACGTCGTTCGGCGCGGTCGGCACGTTGACGGTGCCGGTGGTCTGGCCCGCGTCGATGGTGATGGTGGTGCCGTTGGACAGCGTGACGGTGACCGGCGTCTGAGCCGGGTTGGTCAGGGTCGCGGTATAGGTGATCGCGCCGCCTTCAGTAATAGAAGGGTTCGACGTCAGGGTCACGGTGGTGGTGTCGATGGTGTCGGTGACTTGGGTCACGGCCGGTGTCGGGTCGACGGTCAGCACCAGGCCGCCACCGCCGGTGGTGCCGGTCACGGTGACGGTGATCTGGCCCGGGTCGATGTAAACGCTGTCGTTCGGCGCCAGCGGCACATTGACGCTGCCTGTGGTTTGGCCGGCCGGGATGACGATGACCGAGCCGTTGGACAGGGTGATGACCAGGTTGGTGGTCGGTGCCTGCGTCACGTTGGCGGTGTAGACGAGTACGCCGCCGGCTTCAGTGATGGTCGGCGTGGCGCTGAGGGTCAGGGTCGAGTCGCGCGGCACCAGGGTGTTGCTGGTGTCGGTGGGCTGGCCGCCGAGGATCTGGTTGGTCGCTGCTGCACCGTTACCCAGGCCTTCGGTGGGGAAGCCGATGGTGGGGTCAACCCGGCCTGCGGTGGCATCCAGCACCACGAAGCTGTGGCCGCCGCCTGCCGCACCGCTGTTGCCCGTGCCGGTGTTGCCGGCCGCGGTGGCTTCCAGGTCAGTGGTCGGGTCGACGCCCGCGACGATGGCTTGCTGCAGTTCTTCAACCGACGGCGCCGATTGCGCAGTGGCCTGGGCCAGGTCGGTGGTGGAGTCCGGTGCGGTGCCGCTCCACTGGGTGTCACGGCCCAGGTCGAGGGTGCGCCCATCGGCTAGCTCGAGCGTGGCGGCACCGGACAGGCCGGTGTCTACCTGGTCGCCTGCAAAGAGGCGATCACCTTCAATCAGTACACGCCGAATGCCCTCGGGGGACACAACGAAAACTTGGCCAACAATGCTTTTGACGATGGCAACAACACTGCTCATTGAAGATTCTCCAGGTACCGTTCAGTAGACGTCCATGTGCCTGATGAGCATTGGCCCGATCAGACTGGATGTAAGTTCAAAATGTTTTGACGCTTCTATTCGTCAATTATTTGGCTATATTTTTTAGAAATTAACTTTATGCCAAACTATTGACCTTCTGGGTGCCATCCTAAACAATCGCCCCAGTAATGTCACATTGATATTTACGCGGCGACCTGTCCTACAGTGTGTGATCCAGTTCCGATTTTGAACTTTCCGACATACGGTCATTACGGTTGCTATTTTCCGAGACAGCGCCCCATGGAGCTGTGATTTGAGACAAGAAAGTCCTAGGAATCTTTAACATGCGTTCGCACTTGTTCAAGGCAATACCGTTCGTCCTCGCAGCCGGCTTCGTACAGGCCCAAAGCCTGCCCCAAGCGATGCAGCAAGCGCTGGATGTCCACCCGGAAATCCAGGCTGGCGTAAACAGTCGCCTGGCGGCTGACTATCAGTTGAAAGCAGCCAAGGGCGGCTACCTGCCCAAGGTTGACCTGCTGGCCGGTTATGGCCGCGAAGGCACCGACAGCCCGGGTTCCCGTGCCGGTAGCCCGCGCAACGACTGGGAGACGCTCAACCGCAGTGAGTCGAGCCTGCGCCTGTCGCAAATGGTTTTTGACGGTTTTGCGACGTCCAGCGAAGTGGGGCGTCAACAAGCCAACGTGAACTCGCGCGCCTACTCGTTGCTCGGTTCGTCCGAACGTACGGGTTTGACCGTAGCCCAGGTTTACCTGGATGTCCTGACCCGCCGCGAATTCGTGCGCCTGGCTGAAGACAACCTGAGCAACCACGAACGCGTCTACGACCAGATCAAGCTGCGCACCCAGCGCGGTGTTGGCAGCCGCGCCGACCTCGACCAGGCCGAAGCGCGCCTGGCCCAGGCCCGCAACAACCTGATTACCGAACAGACCAACCTGGCCGATGCCCAGACCAACTACCTGAGCGCAGTCGGCCAGTTGCCCGATCAACTGGAGCGCCCGGCACCGTTCATGGCGTTGCTGCCGGCGAACCTGGATGAAGCCCGCCGCCAGATGCTGGAAAACAGCCCGATCCTGCGCTCGGCCGAGTCCGACATCGTCGCCGCCGAGAAGCAGTACGAAGCCGCCAAGTCGACCTTCTACCCGCGCTTCGACGCTGAGCTGGGCCGCACCGCCGACAACAACCTGGACGGCACCGAAGGGCACAACAACGAATGGCAGGCCATGCTGCGCATGCGCTTCAACCTGTTCGCCGGTGGTAGCAACAAGGCTGACCTGGAATCGAAGTCCTACCAGTCCAACCAGGCCCTGGATATCCGCAACAACGCCTTGCGCGTGTTGAACGAAGAGCTGGGCCTGGCCTGGAACGCGCTGGAAAACGCCAACGCCCAGGTGCCGATTGCCCAGCAGTATGTGGACTACAGTACAAGCGTTCGCACCGCTTACCAGAAGCAGTTCAGCCTCGGTGAGCGAACCCTGCTCGACTTGCTCGATAGTGAGAACGAACTGTTCACCGCTTCGCGCCGCTTGGCCGAAATCAAAAACACACAGTTATTTACTCAATATCGAATCAAGGCGACCATGGGCGAGTTGCTCAAGAGCCAGGGAGTGGTCGCGCCGATGGCCTCCGTCGTACAGAACGACGTGAAGCCCAAGGTGCAATTGCCTGGGATGAATTGAGTAGAACCTCATTGTCCAATCGGTAGAGAGTGTCCAGCGTGGAATCAGAAGTTAGTCGAGTCCATCTCAGTCATGATCCACGCACGCTGCACGACGATCCGTTACTGGATGGTCTGATGGCGTTGTGCACACTGCATCAGAAGCCTGCCAGCGCGGCGATGCTGACCACCGGTCTGCCATTGCCCGCGCAGCGCCTGAGCGTCGAATTGCTGCCCCGCGCAGCTGCCCGCGCCGGCCTGCAGGGGCGGGTGTTGCAACGCAAGCTGGAGCAGATCCCCGAAATCGCCATGCCGGCCCTCCTGTTGCTCAAGGAAGGTCGCAGCGCCGTGCTCGTCGGCTGGGACGGCGACAATGCGCGCCTGCTGCTCAGCGAGAGCGATGGCGGCGAAGTCAGCGTCAACCGCGAAAAACTGGCTGACGACTACAGCGGCCAAGTGTTCTTCGCCCAACCCCAACACAAATTCGACGTGAACCACGGCACGCTGATCCCGCGCGCGCGCTCTTGGTTCCGCGACACCTTGAAGCGCTCGCGCTGGCTGTATGCCGATGCGATCGCCGCCAGTTTCCTGATTAACGTCATCGCCATGGCCGCCCCGCTGTTCGTGATGAACGTCTACGACCGCGTGGTGCCCAACCAGGCCGCTGCGACCCTGTGGGTGCTGGCCATCGGCATCACCGGCGCCTATATCTTCGACCTGATCCTCAAGAGCCTGCGCAGCCTGTGCCTGGACCTGGCGGGCAAGAAGACCGACCTGATTATCTCGGCCACGCTGTTTGAACGCATCGTCGGCATGTCGATGAAGTTCCGCCCGGCGCGGGTCGGCAGCTTTGCCCAGAACATCCATGAGTTCCAGAGCCTGCGCGACTTCCTCGCCTCGCTGACCCTGGCCAGCCTGATCGATTTGCCGTTCACCCTGCTGATCTTCATGGTCATCGGCATTCTCGGCGGGCACTTGGTGTGGATTCCGGTGCTGGCCTTCCCGATTGCCCTGGGCATCGGCTACGCCTTGCAGAAACCGCTGATGGCGACCATGGAGCGCACCATGGCCCTGGCCTCGGAGCGCCAGTCGAGCCTGATCGAAACCCTCGCCGGGCTGGACGCGGTAAAGGTCAACAACGCCGAAAGCGAACGCCAGTACCAGTGGGAACAGACCATCGGCACCCTCAGCCGCCTCGAATTGCGCGTGAAGATGCTCTCGGGCCTGGCGATGAACATCACCCTGCTGATCCAGCAACTGGCTGGCGTCATCATGATCGTCTTCGGTGTGTACCAGATCATCGACGGCAACCTCAGCATGGGCGGCCTGATCGCCTGCTACATGCTTAGTGGCCGGGCGCTGAGCCCGCTGGCCTCGCTGTCCGGGCTGCTGACCCGCTACCAGCAGGCCAAGGTGACCATGGTCTCGGTCGACCAAATGATGGAACTGCCCCAGGAGCGCAATTTCGAAGAGCGCCCCCTGAGCCGCAAAACGGTGCAGGGCGCCATCGAATGCCGCCAGCTCAACTTCACCTACCCGAACCAGCAGAACGCTGCGCTCAAGAACATCAACCTGGTCATCAAGCCCGGCGAGAAAGTCGGCATCATCGGCCGCAGCGGCTCGGGCAAAAGCTCCCTGGCCAAGTTGCTGGTGGGCCTTTACCAGCCTGACGATGGGGCTTTGCTGGTGGACGGCGTGGACATCCGCCAGATCGACATCAGCGAGCTGCGCCACAACATCGGCTACGTGCCGCAAGACATCCAACTGCTGGCCGGCACCCTGCGCGATAACCTGGTGTCCGGCGCCCGCTATGTAGAAGACGAACTCGTCTTGCAAGCCGCCGAACTGGCCGGCGTGCACGAATTCGCCCGCCTTCACCCGCAGGGCTACGAGCTGCAAGTGGGCGAGCGCGGGCAGAACCTCTCGGGCGGGCAGCGGCAAAACGTCGCCCTGGCCCGGGCGTTGCTGCTCAACCCGCCGATCCTGCTGCTCGACGAACCCACCAGCGCCATGGACAACACCGGCGAAGAACGCTTGAAGCAACGCCTGCAAGCGGTGGTGGAAAACAAAACCGTGGTGCTGGTCACGCACCGTGCCTCCCTGCTGTCGCTGGTCGATCGCCTGTTGGTGATCGACCGTGGGCAAATTCTCGCCGACGGCCCTAAAGCCGTTGTGATGGAAGCGTTGAAGAAGGGGCAGATCAGTGTTGCTTAAGTCCGGTTGGAAAGATTCGATTCTGCGTTACTTCAAAGGCTCCGATTCCCTGCAAGGCCAGCCGCTGCCGGAGGTCAACAAGGCGTTGATCGAAGACGCCCCGCGCGTGGTGCGCCTGACCATCTACGGCATCATCGGTTTCTTCCTGTTCATGCTGCTGTGGGCCAATTTCGCGGTGATCGACGAAGTGACCCGCGGCGACGGCAAGGCGATTCCCTCGTCCAAGCTGCAAAAAATCCAGAACCTGGAGGGCGGCATCGTCGCCGAGCTGTTCGTCAAGGAAGGGCAGATCGTCGAAGCCGGCGCGCCGCTGATTCGCCTCGATGACACCCGGTTCGTCTCCAACGTCGGCGAGACCGAGGCCGATCGCCTGGCCATGCTGCTGCGGGTGGAGCGCCTGAGCGCGGAGGTCGAGGACCGCCCGCTGAGCTTCCCCGAAGACGTGATGAAAGCTGTGCCGGTGCAGGCCGACAACGAAAAATCCCTGTACGAAAGCCGCCGCCAGCAACTGCTCGACGAGGTCGGCGGGTTGCAGGAGCAGTTGATCCAGCGTCAGCAGGAGCTGCGTGAGTTCAGCTCCAAACAGGCGCAATACCGCCAGCAACTGAACCTGCAACGCCAGGAAATCAACATGTCCGAGCCGTTGGTGGCTCAGGGCGCGGTATCGCCGGTGGAAGTGCTGCGCCTCAAACGCGCCGAAGTCGAAACCCGTGGCCAGTTGGACGCCACCACCCTGGCGATCCCCCGCGCCGAATCGGCGATCAAGGAAGTGCAGCGCAAGATCGACGAAACGCGCGGCAAGTTTCGCAGCGAAGCCTTGGGCCAACTCAACGAGGCGCGCACCGACCTGAGCAAGGCCAGCGCCACCGGCAAGGCTTTGGAGGACCGCGTCAGCCGAACCCTGGTGACCTCGCCGGTACGCGGCATCGTCAAGCAGCTGCTGGTCAATACCATCGGCGGCGTGATTCAGCCGGGCAGCGACCTGGTGGAAATCGTGCCCCTGGACGACACCCTGCTGGTGGAAGCGAAAATCCGCCCGCAGGACATCGCCTTCCTGCACCCGGGCCAAGAGGCGGTGGTCAAGTTCACCGCCTACGACTACACCATCTACGGCGGCCTCAAGGCCAAGTTGGTGCAGATCGGCGCCGACACCATCACCGACGAAGACAAGAAAACCACCTACTACATGATTACCCTGCGCACCGAGCGCAGCCACCTGGGCACTGACGACAAGCCGCTGATTATCATCCCCGGCATGGTGGCCACGGTGGACATCATCACCGGCAAGAAAAGCGTCTTGAGCTACCTGCTCAAACCAATCATCCGCGCCCGCGCCGAGGCCTTGCACGAGCGCTGATGGGGCATTGGAGCGGCGCCCTAGCGGTGGGTGCTGGGTTTGGGGGCGGGGTGGGTAGGGAGGCGTCGGTTCGACTGCGCGGCGGTGGTGCCAGGTTCACGAGGGTTGGGACGGGCCCTTGGCCTTGAGCACCTTGACCACTTCCGTGACCAGGTTCACCACGATCACCCGTTCCTCGGTGGGCAGGCTCTGAATCAGTTCGTTGACGCTCTGTGAGTGGCTGTGGGCATCATTGGCACTGGCGCGTACCAGGTCGCTCAGCGAACACTCCAGCACTTCCGACATCTGTTGCAGGCGCGTCAAGGAGATGGAGATCACTCCGTTTTCCATGCGGCTGATGGTTTCCTTCTCCACTCCAATGGCCTCGGCCATGTAGGCCTGTGTCAGGCCCTTGGCCTTACGGCGAAACGCAATGGTTGCCCCGACTCTATGTGCCACCGTGCGTTCTTTCATGTGTGTTTAACCTCTTGCGTCATCATCCTTATCGTTAAGCGACAGTTTCCGGGCTTACTCCGTTCAAACGAATGATGTAATACGACTATGGTATTGATGCCTTGCGTCATGCTTTATTTGATTCAGATCAAAAAACAGCCGTAGGATTGGCGACATATTAGATAGTGGCCTTTAAATGGCTCCGGCTTTTCGACCATGGGATTTCATCTGCATGCTGACCCATTTGAAGATACGAACAGGGATGCTCTGGGTGTTGGCGCTGTTCGTCTGCGCGTTGCTGGTTTCCTCCCTGACCAGTTGGCGCAGCTCCATGAACAGCGATGCGCAGATCGAACGCCTGCATGAGGTCGGCGTTACCCAGAACAGCCGGGTGCACCTGGCCTACCTGCGTTTGCTGCGCTCACGGGTGGGAATGGCGGGTGCTTTCCTGGAGGCACGCGCCGGCGACAGCGAGAAGGCCGCCGCCAGCCTGCAGCGGGCCAAAACCTTGTTCGAGGAAGCGCTGGTGTTTTTCGAGGCGTTCAGCGCCCAGGAAAAAAAGCACCCGTCGGCCCTAGACATCGCCGCCCTGCAGCAGGCCTTTGCGGTGTATCGCAGCACCCTGAATGAACAGATGCAGGCCCTCAAGGACGGCTCCGAGGAGCGCTACATCGCGGTCAACCTCAAGGCCCGCGCCGCCAATGACAGCTTCGACACCGCCCTGACGGCATTCGAGCAGGCCCTGGATGCGCAAACCGTCGCGATCATGGACGAGGCGCACACGCGCTACAGCGTGGCCCAGGTCCAGGCCGTGGTGTTGCTGCTGATTGCCGGGTTGCTGGCGGCCGGTTGCTGGTGGTTTATCGCCACCCGGGTGCTGCGCCCGCTGCGCGAGGCCGGGCGCCATTTCGAGGAAATCGCCGCCGGGGATTTGCGCCACCCCATCGACGCCCAGTCGAACAATGAAATCGGCCAACTGTTCAACGGCTTACAGCAGATGCAGGCCAGCCAGCGCCAGACCATCGAACAGATCAGCCATTGCGCCCATCAGTTGGCCAGCTCTGCCGAACAACTGAGCCGGGTCACGGTGGAAAGCAATCGCGGCCTGCACCAACAGCACAACGAACTGGAGCAGGCCGCCACCGCCGTGACCCAGATGACGGCGGCGGTGGAGGAGGTGGCGCGTAATGCCGTTTCGACCTCCGAAGCCTCCAGCGCCACCAACCAATTGGCCGGGGAGAGCCGGCGCCAGGTGCAAACCAGCCTCGACGAAGTCGATGCCATGAGCCGCGAGATCAAGACCAGTTCCGACCTGGTGCAAGACCTGGCGGTCCAGACCCGGGATATCGGCCGGGTGCTGGAAGTGATCCGCAGCATTTCCGACCAAACCAACCTGCTGGCCCTCAATGCCGCCATCGAGGCCGCCCGTGCCGGCGATGCCGGACGTGGTTTCGCGGTGGTGGCCGACGAGGTGCGCACCCTGGCTTATCGCACCCAGGAATCGACCCAGGAAATCGAGCAGATGATTGCCGGTATCCAGACCGGCACCCACCAGGCCGTGGAGGCCATGGACGCCAGCACCCGCCGCGCCGGCACCACGTTGCTGGCCACGGAAGCCGCGGGCCAGAGCCTGGAAGAAATCTTCCTGGCGGTGAGCCAGATCACCGAACGCAACCTGGTGATCGCCAGTGCCACGGAGGAGCAGGCCAAGGTTGCCCATGAGGTGGACCGCAACCTGCTCAACATCCGCGAGCTATCGACCGTGGCGGCCGAAGGGGCCCACCAGACCAGTTCCGCCAGCGGCGAATTGTCGCGCCTGGCGTCGGAGTTGAGCGCCATGGTCAGGCATTTCAAGACCTGACCCGGCGGCTGCCACACAGGGCAGTGCAACCGGTATGCAATCCCAGGGGATGGGGCCCGGCGTAAAGATAAAAACAACAGTTGTCAGCAGGACGCACCCATGTCGAACCTCCAAGATCTCTCGCACATCTTCATCCAGACGTTGGAGCAGAGCATTGATAGCGTGGTGGTCATCGATCAGCGCAATCAGGTCATTCTGTTCAACGCCGCTGCCGAAAAGCTCTGGGGCTACCGTCGCGACGAGGTGCTGGGCCACAACGTCAGCCTGTTGGTGCCGCAACTGATCCGCGCCGATCACGACAGCTACATCGACAAAAACCGCGTGACGGGCATCAACCGGATTGTCGGCACCAGCCGCGTCGTGCTGATCGAGCGCAACGACGGCGGGCGGCGCTGGGGCGCGATGTCGATCTCCAAGGTCGAGACGCCCGGGCAACAGCTCTATACCGCGTTTATCAAAGACATCACCGACCAGCATGAGGAGCGCGAGAGGCTGTTCCTGCTGTCGTTGGTGGTCGATACCACGCAAAACGCCATCATCCTCACCGACAATCAATTTCGCATTGTTTACATCAACGAGGGCTTTACCCGCCTGTTTGGCCACCAGGCCGAGCAGGTGCGCGGCAAAAGCCCCTGCCAGGTGATTGCCCCGGACCTCGACCCGCTGGCGCAGACCGCCCTGCATGAGGCCCTGACCCGCGGCCAATCCCACCAATCCCAAGTGGTGGGCTACCACCTCGACGGTTCGCGGGTGTGGTGCGACGTCACCTCCCATCCGGTGTGCGATGCCCAGGGTGTGCTGCTTAACAGCGTCAGCGTCCTCAACGATGTGACCCACTCGCGGATGCCCGAGGTTTTGCGCCACAAAATGCTCGAAGCCATGGTCCAGGAGGCGTGCCTGGAATCATTGATGAGCCTGGCGTGCCGGGAGGTCGAGCGCATCGCTCCGGACGTGATCGCCACGGTGCTCAGTATCGATGCCCAGGGCGCGCTGCATACCCTGGCGGCACCGAGCCTGCCTGCGAGTTACGGCGCGGCCCTGGAAGGGCTGGCCATTGGTCCGGCCATTGGCTCGTGCGGGGCCGCCGCATTTCGCGGCGAAGCCGTGATGGTCAGCGATATTGCCAGCCACCCGAACTGGGAAGACTTCCGCGACCTGGCCCTCCCGCTGGGGTTACGGGCCTGTTGGTCGACGCCGATAAAATCCAGCTCGGGGCGCGTGCTCGGCACTTTTGCCTTCTATTACCGGCAACCCGGCGAGCCCAGCGAGCTGCATCGCTTGCTGGTCAACGCCAGCATTCAGTTGTGTGCCCTGGCCCTGGAGCGTGAAGAGTCGCGCGCCCACATCCGGCAACTGGCCTTCTACGACGAATTGACCGGCCTGCCCAATCGCAACCTGTTGTACGCCCGGGCCGACCAGGCCATCGCCGAGGCGGGGCGCAACCATACGCAGCTGACCGTCCTGTTCGTTGACCTGGACCGCTTCAAGCAGGTCAACGATTCACTGGGGCATGCGGCCGGGGATGAATTCCTGCGCATCACCGCCCGGCGTTTGAGCGAACAGCGCCGCCAGGTAGACATTGTCAGCCGGTTGTCGGGCGATGAGTTTGTGCTGGTGCTCCCGCGGTGCGGGCCACAGCAGGCAGTGGCGGTGATCGAAGAGCTGCGCAAGAGCCTGGCGACGCCTTGCCAGATCGCCGGCGTGGTGCTGACCCCCTCGGCTAGCATCGGCGCCAGCCTGTTTCCCGAGGACGGGCGCACCATGGCCACACTCTTGCATCGCGCGGATATGGCCATGTTCCAGGCCAAGACCCGCGCACGCGGCAGTGTGAGTTTTTTCAGCGAGGGGCTGGACCAACTCGCCCGGGGGCGGCTCAACCTGGAAACCGCGCTGCGCCAGGCCATCAAGCAGAAAACCTTTTTCCTCATGTATCAGCCCCAGATCGACCTGCGCACCGGGGCCTTGTACGGCGTCGAAGCCCTGGCCCGCTGGCATCACGCGCAACTGGGGCATATCTCGCCCACCTGTTTTATCCCCCTGGCCGAAGAATGCGGGTTGATCGGCGAGTTCGGGCAGTGGGCGCTGCGCGAGGCGTGCCAGCAGTTGGCGGCTTGGCGGCGCGAAGGGTTGGCGGTGCCCTGTGTCTCGGTGAACCTGTCGCCGACCAATTTCCACAACCGGCAGTTGCCCATGCTGATCGGCGAAATCCTCGCCCAGCATGGGCTCACGGTGGCCGACCTGACCCTGGAAATCACCGAAAGCGTGGTGATGGACAGCAACCCCGATACCCTCACCACCATCAATGAGGTCCACGCCATGGGCATTTGCCTGGCGATGGACGATTTCGGCACCGGCTATTCGAGCCTCAGCTACTTGCGGCGTATCCCGATTCAAGAGCTCAAGCTTGACCGCAGTTTCGTCCACGACCTGGAACACGACACCACCAGCCAGGCCCTCAGCGAGGCGGTGATCCGTATTGGCGAAAGCCTCAAGTTGCGTGTGGTGGCCGAAGGCGTCGAAACCCCGGCCCAACAACGGGTGCTCCAGCAGCAGGGCTACCAGGTGGCCCAGGGCTACCTGATCTCCCGGCCCCTGCTGGCCGAGGCATTCGGCCCTTGGCTGCAAAGCCGACGGCTGGCGCTGACCGAGGGCGACACGGTGCCTGGCTAGGCAAGCTGCTAGCATTGCGCCTGGCTCAATCTTCAACTTTTGTGAGTGCCTGGCATGCAGCTTCCCGATCTGAACCTACTTGTCGCCCTCGACGCCTTGCTCGACGAGGGCAGCGTGGTGGGCGCCGCGCGGCGCATGAACCTCAGCCCGGCGGCGATGAGCCGCACCCTGACGCGGATTCGCGAAGCGGTGGGCGACCCGATCCTGGTGCGCGCCGGGCGTGGCCTGGTGCCCACGCCCAAGGCCCTGGAACTGCGCAACCAAGTGCGCGACGTGGTGGAGCAGGCGGCGCGGGTGTTCCGCTCGGCCGACCAGGTAGACCTGCGCACCCTGCGTCGGCGCTTCAACATCCGCGCCAATGACTTTTTCGTCGGCGTGTACGGCGGGCGCCTGTTCGCCGCCATGGACCGCGAGGCGCCCCATTGCGAACTGCGCTTCGTGCCCGAGGGCGACGCTGACGACGAGGCGCTGCGCGAAGGGCGCATCGACCTGCGCATCAGCAACTCCCGCCCGCAAACCCCGGAAGTGAAGGTGCAGAACCTGTTCTCTACTACCTTCGTCGGCTTGGCCCGGGAAGATCACCCGCTGTTCGACGGGGAAATCACCGCCGAACGTTTTTCCGGGTTTGCCCATATCAGCATGTCGCGGCGCGGCATCGCCCGCGGGCCCATCGACACCGCGCTCAACGAGATGGGCCTGGAACGGCGGGTGGCGGTGATCGCGCCGAGCTTCCACGCGGCGATGTTCGCCTTGCCCGACTCGGACCTGATCCTGCCGGTGCCCAAGGAAACCATTTCCAGCGTCACCCGCCTGGGCCTGCGCCTGCGCGCCTTCGACCTGCCGATCCCGTTATCGACCCTGATGCTCACCCAGGCCTGGCACCCGCGCTACGACAAAGACCCGGCCCACAAATGGCTGCGCGAAACCCTCAAGTCCACCTGCGATGAAACCTGGTCGCAGGCGCAGCCAAGGTGAGAAAAGCCTTCACCCGCCATGGGAACGGGGCCTAAGGCCAGCCCCCACCCCTTGTGGGAGCGGGCCCCGCCCGCGATGAGGCCGGGGCAGGCGATGCACCTGCGGCGGCTGGAATGCCGCCATCGCGAGCAGGCTCGCTCCCACAGTGGAAAGTGAATACCTGCCACAAATCCCACCCACACCACAGTGGAAAGTGAATACCTGCCATAAATCCCACCCACACCACAGTTGAACTGTGGGAGCGGGCCCCGCCCGCGATGAGGCCGGGGCAGGCGATGCACCTGCGGCGGCTGGAATGCCGCCATCGCGGGCAGGCCCGCTCCCACAGGGTTCATTTGTTACACCGCGGTCATTGTTCTCACAGGGATAGTGTTTAAACCGTCCTGCGCAATTGCTGCGCGGCACGCACTTATAAGCTGCCAATAAGTCAGTTTTCGTCAGCTATCAGCGTTCTTAAACTGCTCCGGTATTTCTCAACCGGAGTTGTGCTGCTTATGAGTTCCCTTGCTGTCGCCGCGCCTGCTGCTGTTGCGGCACCCGCCAAGCCGGCAGCCGCGGCGCCGCCGGTGTTCGGGCCGCGGATCATCATCGGTTTGGTGGGTGTGTTGCTGGCGGTGCTGGTGTCGGGCCTTAACGAGATGGTCACCAAGGTTGCCCTGGCCGATATCCGTGGTGCGTTGTACATCGGTTACGACGAAGGCACCTGGCTGGTGGCCTGCTACACGGCCACGTCCGTGGCGGCCATGGCCTTCGCACCCTGGTGCTCGGTGACGTTCTCCCTGCGCCGTTTCACCCTCGCGGCCATGGGCCTGTTCACCGTGCTGGGCGTGCTGTGCCCCTTTGCCCCCAACTACGAAAGCCTGTTGCTGCTGCGCACCGTGCAAGGCCTGGCCGGTGGCGCGCTGCCGCCGATGCTGATGACCGTGGCCCTGCGTTTTTTGCCCGCCAACGTCAAGCTCTATGGCCTGGCCGGTTATGCCCTGACCGCCACGTTCGGCCCCAGCCTGGGCACGCCGCTGGCGGCGCTGTGGACCGAATACGTCGGGTGGCAGTGGGCGTTCTGGCAGATCGTCGCGCCGTGCCTGTTGGCCATGGCGGCGGTGGCCTACGGCTTGCCCCAAGACCCGCTGCGCCTGGAGCGCTTCAAGCAATTCAACTGGCGCGGCCTGCTGCTGGGGTTCCCGGCGATCTGCATGTTGGTGATCGGCCTGTTGCAGGGCAATCGCCTGGATTGGTTCGAGTCAGGCCTGATCTGCACCTTGCTCGGCGGCGGGGCCCTGCTGTTGGTGCTGTTTCTGGTCAACGAATGGTCGCAACCGATCCCGTTTTTCAAGTTGCAGATGCTGGGGGTGCGCAATTTGTCGTTCTCCCTGCTGACCCTGGCCGGGGTGCTGATGGTGCTGCTGGCGGTCATCCTGATTCCGTCGGCCTACCTGGCCCAGGTCCAGGGCTATCGGCCCTTGCAAACGGCGCCGGTGATGCTGGTGATGGCGCTGCCGCAATTGATCGCGCTGCCGCTGGTGGCGGCCCTGTGCAACCAGCGCCGGGTCGATTGCCGCTGGGTGCTGGGGATTGGCCTGGGGATGCTGGCGCTGTCCTGCGCCGGCGGCACTCAACTGACCTCGGCCTGGATCCGCGACGACTTCTACGTGCTGCAACTGCTGCAGATCTTCGGCCAGCCCATGGCCGTGCTGCCGCTGCTGATGCTCTCCACCGGCAGCATCACGCCCATGGAAGGGCCCTACGCCTCGGCCTGGTTCAACACGGTCAAGGGCCTGGCGGCCGTGGTCGCCACCGGGGTGCTGGACGCCCTGACCACCGCGCGCCTGCACTTTCACTCCACCCACCTGGTGGACCGCCTCGGCAACTCGCCGTGGGTCGAAGGCAACCCTGCCGACCTTGCCCGGCGCCTGCACCAGCAAGCCCTGGTGCTGACCTCGGCGGACTTGTACGCCTGCATGGCCGTGCTGGCCGGCGCGATGATCCTGCTGATCTTCTGGCTGCCGACGCGGATCTACCCACCGCGCGCGCCCATTTGAATGCTTAACGACACAGAAGGTTGTTTATGACGATTTCCACGAAACACACCATCGCCGCTTCGGCGGCGGTTTTGGCCCTGGGTGCGCTGCTCTACGTGCTGGCCCCCGGCCTGTTCGGCCACGGCACGCGCCAGACCACCAACGACGCCTTCGTTGCTGCCGATTTCACCCTGGTGGCGCCCCGCGTGGCCGGGTTCATCAAGGAAGTGCTGGTGGACGATAACCAGCAGGTCAAGGCCGGGCAGTTGCTGGCTTTGATCGATGACCGCGACCTGCGCGCCGCTGCCCTGGCTGCGGCGGCGGAAACCGAAGTCGCCAGCGCCCAGTTGCAAAACGCCCGCGCCACCCTGGAACGCCAGGCCTCGGTGATCGCCCAGGCCCAGGCGCAAGTGGTGGCCGACCGTGCGCAAATGGCCTTCGCCGAGCATGAGTTGGCGCGCTACAACCACCTCGCCGGGGTGGGCGCGGGCACGGTGCAAAACGCCCAGCAGGCGCGCACGCGCATCGACCAGGCCACCGCGCAACTGGCCCATGCCACGGCGGTGCTGGCCGCCGAACGCAAGCAGGTGGAAATCCTCAGCGCCCAGTGCGACGCCGCCGAAGGTGGCCTCAAGCGCGCCCATGCGGCGCTGGAGATGGCCAGTTACGAGCTGTCGTACACGCGCATTGTCGCGCCGGTGGACGGCATGGTCGGCGAACGGGCGGTGCGGGTCGGCGCCTACGTTACGCCGGGCAGCAAGATCCTCGCCGTGGTGCCGCTGGAACAGGCCTATGTGGTGGGCAACTTCCAGGAAACCCAGCTGATTAACGTGGCGCCGGGGCAGGTGGTGCAGGTGCGTGTCGACAGCCTCGACGGCGAGGCCCTCAGCGGCCGCGTGCAGAGCATTGCCCCGGCCACCGGCGTGACTTTCGCGGCGGTTAAACCGGACAACGCCACGGGCAACTTCACCAAAGTGGTGCAGCGCATCCCGGTGAAAATCCTCCTCGACCCCGGCCAACCGCTGGTTGAGCGGCTGCGGGTGGGCATGTCGGTGGAGGCGAGCATCGACACCCACAGCTCGGCCACACAGGTGCGCGAGGTGAGCCAGCGATGAAACGCCTCAATCTTCTGCCGGGCCTGCTGACGTTGGCGATGTTGTCGGCCTGCACGGTGGGCCCGGATTTCCAACGCCCCGAGGCGCCGTCCATCGAACGCTGGAACACCCCACCCACCCCGGCCGCCAGCCAAGCGGTGAGCAGCGCCCTGGCCGAACACTGGTGGGAAGTGTTCCAGGACCCGCAATTGGCCAGCCTGAGCCGGCGCGCCCTGAGCGACAACCTGGACCTGCAACTGGCCAGCAGCCGCTTGCAGCAAAGCCGCGCCGTGCGGCAGGTGACCACCGCCAGCCAGTACCCGTCCACCAGCGCCAACGGCGGCTACGCGCGTAAACGTAACAGTGGTGAAGGCTTGAGCGACCCCTCGGGGCATAACGGCAACAGCGCCTTCAACCTGTGGGAGGGCGGTTTCGCGGCGGCTTGGGAGCTGGACTTCTGGGGCCGCGTACGGCGCGAAACCGAAGCCGCCGACGCGACCCTGGAGGTGGCGCAAAACGACCGTCGCGGCGTGTTGCTCGCCGTGCTGGCCGACACCGCGCAGAGCTATATCCAACTGCGTGGCGTGCAGAGCACCCGGGCCGTCACTGAGCAGAACTTGGAAGTGGCCAACCGCAGCCTGATGCTCTCGCGCATGCGCCAGGCCGATGGCGTGGCGACCCAACTGGACGTGGCCGAAGCCGCCGCGCAAGTGGCCGCCATCGAATCGCGCCTGCCGGTGCTGCGCCAGCGCCAGGACCAACTGATAAACGCCCTGAGCCTGTTGCTGGGGGAGGGCCCGCAAGCCCTGCAAGCCGAACTGGCCGCCGCCGCGCCGGTGCCCCAAGCCCCGGCCCAACTGGCCATCGGCTTGCCCTCGCAGTTGGCGCGCCGCCGCCCGGATATCCTCCAGGCCGAAGCGCGGCTGCACGCCGCCACCGCCAGCATCGGCGTGGCCAAGGGCGACTTCTACCCGCGCATCACCCTGTCGGGCAGTTTCGGCTCGCAAGCCATGCAGTTGTCGGATTTCGGCACCTGGGGCTCGCGTCAGTTCGCCATCGGCCCACAGTTCAGCCTGCCGCTGTTCGACGGCGGGCGCCTGCGCGGCATGCTCAAGCTGCGCGAGGCCCAGCAACAGGAAGCGGCGCTGGGCTATCAGCACACCGTGCTGCGGGCCTGGCACGAGATCGACGATCAACTGACGCGCTACAACGCCAGCCAGTTGCAGCGCGAGCACCTGGCCGAAGCGGTCAGCCAGAACCGCATCGCCCTGTTGGCCGCGCAGCAGCAGTATGTCGAAGGGGTGGTGGACTTCATCAACGTGCTCACGGTGCAAAGCGCCTTGCTCGCCACCCAGGAACAACAGGTCGAGAGCCAGGTGAACGTGTCGCTGGCCATGGTCGGGTTGTACAAGGCCTTGGGCGGGGGGTGGGAGTCGGTGTACCCGTTGCAGGCCGAGGAAGCAGCTTTGTAGGGCGCTCGCGTAGGGTTGTTCCTGATTCCCTGCTGCTTCACAAAATGCCCGGATGGCGGGCTTAACATCACGGGCCGTTTCCTTCACGAGCCCTTGTAGCCATGCCTACGATCGACCCCCCCTGTGTCCCACCCCTGGCCGACAGCCCTTGCGCGCCGGCCAGGGCGCGGTTTTTCTACGTCGTCGCACCGAGCAAATTCGTCATCCTGTTTGTGGCGACCTTTGGTTTCTACTTTCCGTACTGGAGCTACAGAAACTGGCGGCGCTACCGCGATACCACTGGCATCAAGGTGATCCCGTGGCTGCGGGCGGTGTTAAACGATTTGTTCATCTATTCGCTGGTAATGAAGATCGATCGCCAGGTGCAACGGCTGGCCGAGCCTCCCCGTTGGCATCCTCGGCTGCTTGCCCTGGCGATCATTCTCACCGCTCTGGGCGGCTCGATTCAGGTATGGGTGCCCGATAACTTGCTGGGGCTGGCAGCAGGCCTGGGGGTGTTCGTGCTCCAAACTTACTGGTTGCTATGCGTGCAAAAAGCCATCAATGCGGTGGAGGGTGACCCGCAAGGGCAGGCCAATGCCCGGCTCAGCGGCCTCAATAGGCTATGGGTGGCGCTGGGGGGGTGTGTCTGGCTCCTCACCTTGGGTTCGGTGGCGTTAGAGCTGAGGTAAACCAAGCCCTCGCGGCGCCTATGGTAAATGGCCCTTTGCCTGCCCCCATACAAAAGTGTAATGATAATTGCTATCAATCATGTGTGTGGACCCTTCCATGGATGCAACCACTGACGGCAAGGCGCAGTTGCATCGCCTTTACCGTGACCACCATGGCTGGCTGCAAGGCTGGCTGCGCAAGCGCCTGGGCGACCGCGAGCACGCCGCCGATGTGGCCCAGGACACCTTCCTGCGCCTGCTGGTGTCGGGGCGTTTTCCGGGGCACCTGGAAAGCCGCAGCTACCTGACGCAGATCGCCCGCAACCTGGTGATCGACCAGTGGCGGCGCCTGCGCATCGAGCGCGCCTACCTGGAAAGCATCGCCCACCTGCCGGAACCGGAGTCGCCGTCCTTGGAAACCCGTGCCTTGATCCTCGAAACCCTGATGCAGATCGACGCCATGCTCGACCGTATGCCGGAAAAAGTGCGCCAGTCGTTCCTGCTTTCGCAGTTCGAAGGGCTGACCTACGCTGAAGTCGCCGAGCGCCTGGGGGTGACGGTCAGTTCGGTGCAGAAGTACATGATCCGCGCCATCCAGGCCTGCTATCAGGTGGTCTACGAGCAATGAGGGCGCAGCGCGAAGCGCCGATTGCCCCGGCGATCGTCGAGCAGGCCAGCGAATGGCTGATGTTGCACTGGGGCGGTGAGCTGGATGCCGAACAGCGCCAGGCCTTCGCCCGCTGGAAAACCGCCCACCCGGACCACCACCGCGCCTGGGCGCGCCTGCAACAGTTGCAGCAAACCCTGAGCGGGGTGCCCGCCGAAAGCGCCCGGGCGGTGCTGCGCGATGCCCCCGACCAGCAGCGCCGCGCCGCCCTCAAACTGCTCGGCGTGCTGCTGGTGGCGGGCGGCGGCTACGCGGTGCAGGGCAGCCAGCCGTGGCGTAACGCCATGGCTGGCGAGCGCACGGCGGTGGGCGAGGTGCGCCACCTGACCCTGGCCGACGGCACGCGCCTGGACCTCAACAGCGACACGGCGGTGGATTTACGTTACAGCGCCCGCGAGCGGCGTATCACCCTCATCAGTGGCGAAATCCTGCTCAACAGCGGCTACGACGCCACCCGCCCACTGATCGTCGAGACCCAGGCCGGCGACATCCAGGCCCTGGGCACCCGCTTTGCGGTGCGTGATGCGCAGGGCGGTACGCGGGTCGATCTCTATGAAGGCCAATTGCATGTACGCCCGCAACATGCTGCTGCGCAGTACCTCACCGCCGGCGACAGCCTGTGGTTCAACGCCGCCCAGACCGGTGCGGTGCGCGCCGCCGACCTCAATGCCAGCACCTGGAGCCAGGGCCGCCTCACCGCCGAACGCCAGCCGTTGGGGCAGTTTATTGCCGACCTGGCGCGCCATCGCCCGGGCTGGCTGCGCTGTGACGCCGCCGTGGCTGGGCTGCTGCTCACCGGCGTATTTCCCCTCGACGACAGCGACGCCATCCTCGCCGCGCTGGAGCAATCGCTACCGGTGCGGGTAGAAGCCGTGACGCGGTATTGGGTGACGGTCAAGGCGCGAGGGTGAGCAAGCGGGCTTGCCCGCGTTGGGGTGCGAAGCGGTCCAAACATCGGTGTGGCGGCCAAGAAAAAGCTTAGGGTTGCTGCGTCCCCCCAGCCCGGGCAAGCCCGCCTGCTACGGGCCCTGCACGCCTTCAAAAAAAACTTCCCAGCGCCTTGTCGGTTTTGCCGAGTTATCCGGGATACCTCTTGAAAGCAAATCAAGAAGCATTCTCATGGGGAGTTCTGGAATGCCACACCGCCCGACGTCGTCTCGTACATTGTCCCGCCACCTGCGCCGTGGGCTGTTTGTCAGCCTGCTGGCCGCCGTGCCGCTGGCGTCCACCCTGGCCGTGGCCGCGTCGGCCCAGGCCGGGGAGGCGCGCCAATACAACATCCCGGCGGGTAACCTCGACCAGGCCCTGAACCGCTTTGCCAGCACGGCGGGCATTTTGCTGTCGGTGGACGCGCAATTGACCGCCGGCAAGCGCAGCCCCGGCCTGCAAGGGCGCTACGACACGGCCCAGGGCCTGGAGCAATTGTTGGCCGGCAGTGGCCTGCTGGCGCTCGAATCCCAAGGCAGTTGGTCGCTGCAAGCCGTGCCCCAGAGCGGTTCGCTGCAACTGGGCGCCACCCGTATCAACGCCGCCGAGGCCGCGGAAAGTGCCTGGGGCCCGGTCGAAGGCATCGTCGCCAAGCGCAGCGCCACCGGCAGCAAGACCGACGCCGCGCTGACGGAAATCCCCCAGACCATCAACGTCGTTACCGCCGCCGAGATCAAGTCCCGGGGCGCGCAAAGCATCGTCGAAGCCCTGCGCTATACGCCCGGCATCACCGGCGGTGGCTTTGACGACCGGGTGAAGTTCTTCGACGAACCGACTTCGCGCGGTATTTCTCCTACACCTCTTTACCTCGACGGCTTGCACCTGCCCTACGGCGGCGGCAGCACCGGTGGTGCGTTGCAGATCGAACCCTATTCCCTGGAGCGCATCGAGGTGCTCAAGGGGCCGGCCTCGGTGCTCTACGGGCAGAACCAGCCTGGCGGCATCGTCAACATGGTCAGCAAACGCCCAACCGAAACCGCCGTGCGCCAAGTGGTGTTGGAGGCAGGCAGCTACGACCATAAAAGCGTCGCCGTTGACCTCGGCGGGCCGCTGGACGAGGAGGGCAAGTTCCTCTATCGCCTGACCGGCCTGGCCAACGACTCCAATGGCGAGATCGACTACTTCGAGCAGAAGCGCCAGTTCCTCGCCCCCAGCTTTACCTGGAACGCCAGCGACGACACGCGCCTGACCGTGTTCGCCCAGTACCAGAAGGACGACGGCGTGCCCGAGGCCCAGGGCCTGCCGGCCTCCGGCACCCTGTTCCACAACCCCAACGGCAAGATCGACCGCGACGTGTTCATCGGCGAGCCGGGCATCAACAAGTACAACCGCGAGCAGTACGTGCTGGGCTACGAGTTGTCCCATCGCCTCAACGACGTCTGGACCCTCAAGCAAAACGCCCGTTACGCCACGGTCGACGACCACTACCGCGCGCCGTTGCACGGCTACCGCTTCGTCACCAACCCCCTCACCGGGGCCAACGACCAGCGTTACCAATCGCGCTTCGGGGTCAACTGGAAGCAGGAAAACCAGGTGTTTGGCGTGGACAACATCGCCCAGGCCGAATTCGACACCGGCGCCCTGAACCACACCGTGATCCTGGGCGTGGACTACTACCACTCCAACTCCGACTTCCACGGTTTGTATGACCGCAACGGCGCGGCCATCGACCTGTTCACCCCCACCTACGGCCAACGCATGAACTGGAGCGGGCCGCAGAGTTGGGACCGCACCATCGACCAGACCGGCTTCTACGCCCAGGACCAGATCAAGCTCGACCGTTGGGTGTTCGTCATCGGCGGGCGCTACGACTTGGCCAAGGGCGACAACTACCAGACCCTGTCGGCGGTGGAAACTCACTCCACCACCCGCGACGAAAAATTCAGCGGCCGGGGCGGCATCGTCTACCTGTTCGATAACGGCATCGCGCCGTTTGTCAGCTACAGCGAATCCTTCCTGCCGCAACTGGGCACTGGCGTGGGCGAAAAACCCTTTGAGCCGACCACCGGCAAGCAATACGAAGCGGGCGTGAAATACCAACCGCCGGGGCAGAACAGCTTCGTGCAGATCTCGGCCTACCAGATCGACCAGGAAAACATGCTCACCCCAGACCTGGCCAACCCCGGCCATAGCAAACAGGTCGGCGCGCTGCGTTCCAAGGGCATCGAGCTGGAAGCCAAGGGCGAAATCAGCGAAGCCTTCAACGTGATCGCCTCGGTGTCGCGCAACGACGTCAAGTACACCAAGGACAACGACGGCCGCGAAGGCCGCCACCCGGCCAACCGCCCACCCGTGACCGCCGCGTTGTGGCTTAACTACACCCTGCTGGGCGACACCCCATTGGCCGGCCTGGGCGCGGGCATCGGCGCACGCTACGTGCGCGGTAACTACGGCGACGACTACGACGGCGCGTTCCAGATCCCGTCCTACACCGTCTACGACGCCAACATGAGCTACGACCTGAGCCAATCGCCGCTCAAACTCAAAGGCGTGAAACTGGGCCTGACCGTGCAAAACCTGGGCGACAAAACCTACGTCGCCAGTTGCGGGAGTTCGGTGGACTGCTACTACGGCGAAGGCCGCACCGTGGTGTCGAACTTGACGTATGACTGGTAAGGGCCACCCGCGCCGGGCGTGATGGCGGGCGCCTTGCCCGTGGCAACCCGTAACGCAAACTGACGCGCCTGGGGCACCTCGTGGTTGACCAGGCGCCGCCTCCAGCCAACGGGGCGGGTGGCGGGTGTTTGAATTCGGGGCAGTGCAGGCCAGGTGGGTTCGCCTGGCCTGCATTTAACGATCAAAGTGCTGGCCTGGACTGATCCGGGCTCCAGAGCCAGAAGGTGTAGCCGTAGTCGCCTTCCAGTTTGGGAAAAATCGCGCCATCACGGAA
>RCMZ01000434.1_pt1 | contig 22819 bp, 18 predicted proteins | sample 2041141 | NCBI WGS metagenome assembly RCMZ01 (sample SAMN09708263, study PRJNA481090) | Wastewater metagenome, whole genome shotgun sequencing project. | biome: sewage; isolation source: Davis station wastewater (DW) | place: Antarctica: Davis Station | collected 2010-03-01
CGGTCACTTTTCGTCCAATGACGCTGTAGGTGCCTGGAAAATTGCAACTTGCCGCGGCTGCACGACAAGTTGATCGGAGCATCCCTAGCAAAGCCCTGAAGTGTTGTTAAAGTTGAAATCTTCCCGGTCACCCCGCGCTCTGCGTAGGTCCTTTCAACCGCTTTAAAATCCAATAGATTCAATCGTGAGATTTCTTTACTACCCATTTCCAAATCAAGCCTAACTAATGCCTCGATGGAGGCGAATGCACCATCAGCGGTTACACCCGCTTGGACTCGCTTTGCTGCTATATACACTTTAGCAACTAATCTAAGCTCGTCATTTCTAATACGGCAAAATCTCAAATTGTATTGCGACAGATTTCCAGGGCGTTCAACCCAGTCGAGAATATTCCATTCATCACAAAAAAAATCGACTGAAGGCTTTAACCCCTCAACAAGTGATGCTGCCAAATTTATCAAAGGCTCTGGGAGGCCATGACCACGCAACTTTGAGTGAATATCCATCTTCGTCATTCCCCACTATTGATCCTAGCCATAACATCGTTAACCGCTTGGTATACGCGCTCCAGCTCTTTCAGTATCTTACTCCTTTCCTTTCCACCCTCAGCTCTACCCCATCTTTCTAATTCAGACTCTAGGTAATCTAAAGATTTTTTATGGTCTGCGTTGCGCCAGGCAATGAAATACCTACAACCATTGTAACAATTAAAAAATGGATGATGCCCACAAGATCCGGACTTGCCACATTCCCCTACTATAGCTGGCTGATTTACGACCGGTATCAATATAGGCATCCCCGAACTCTTATGCCCAAGCTGACCGGCGAAAAATAAACCATTTAACTCTGAGAATATCCCACCTAATTTTCTGTTTGCTCGCTCCAACAACGGGCAAAACTCAGAAGCCAAACAGTCAATGTAAGCATCAGCTGCATGCACGGAGTCATGCTCAAGTACATATTGTATCTCGTCCCTAGACGCGCCTTGGGCGGCCATCTGTGTAGCTCCGCTATGTCGGATTCTATAGGGTGTCAAGATTAGAGGCCTATTCGTACGCGGACTGATCAGCTTTAATCTGCTACACCAGCCAGTTATCGCCCGTCCAAAATTTGATGATTCTCCCTCCCTTGAACTCACTAACAACCTCCCAGTCCTTTCCTGTAACGCCTTAACCTTAGGAGATGAGGAGTACTCGAGAATGGCATTAGCAAGTTGAGTAGTTATGGGCCAAAGCTCTGACGCCTGTCCTGTTTGATATTTTGCCTTAGGCATTCTAAGGAAATATTGGCCCCCTTCTGCCATCGAATCGGGTACCCACAATGCATCACGGAACATTTCATGCAACTGGATAGGTCTCTTTAATGTTTCGAACGAGATCCAAGTAAACAGCCTTGAGGTGAAATCCGCCGTGGATTCCCCCTCTGCAGAAATGATCATTGCTTTTCGAACCACTTCAATTTCGGAGCTTGTTAGCGCCCCGCGCGTCTCGTGCCATTCCAGTATCCTTAAAGTTGGGTGAGGCTTTTTAAGCCTTATAGCCTCTAACTCCAATGCATGAATCTCGTCCGCACCTGCCAACCCCTGAAAAGCAGCGTAAATGTAGAACCTTCGAAACTCGGTCGCCTCCGCATGGGATGATGTCATAACGCTCAACAATTTCCCGAGAGACATATCTGAAAAGTCCTTCCATGAAGGTTGCCAGTGCCTTTCCAAGCAAGAGATCCCCGCGTGCACTGAGCTCAGGATTCTAGGGCAAACCGACTCAAGCTTGTGCACTAGGTACTTTTTGACCACCTCAATAATTACTACTGGGAGCTGGTATCTGCTTAGATCAATAGAATATCTAGCCCTTCTCCACACCGCTTCAACATAATCTGTCGTCACATCAATGAAAAATGGACTACTCGGATCAGCATTACATCTTACATATAGCCGCCCGACTTCATCTTCAAATTCACCAGAATCATTGACTTCAATACCCATTGCTTACCCCTCAAAATTTAACCTCATCAACTCCCTTCTTGCCTTATCCCGAATCGCGCGCCGAGCATAACCTTTTAATGAGTCAGGACTACTCCATCCTCCCATGTAAACTACGTGATCTATTTCCGTAGAATTGTTCTCTAGCAAACTTGCAGCTTCGTAAAGCCTATTGAACACAGCGTGGCGTACGAGATGCCAATGAAAAGCTTTGACACACTCATTGCTAATCATGCAAGCGACTTTATTTGCCGCTGAACAGGATAGTGGATTACCCAGCGAGGCGTTACCGTGAGAGATCAACAGGAATTCGTGGTCTAGATAAGCTGTAAACCCTCCTTTTATTTTTCTTTTAACTCTATATGTATCTACATACTCCTCAATGGCTCTAATCATCCCCTCATCACCAGGACTAAAATAAAGCCGCCTACCAAAAGTTTTAACAAGTGGATTATTGGGAGCTCGCGGATCAGAATAATCTGCCCCTCTATCCTCTATGCGGATAATTTCCAAAAAAGGATATAAACCAGTCAGATCAATATCCACTAGGCGTAATGCTAACAACTCGCCTAGCCTTAATCCAAACCTTCTAACTAAGCGCCACATGATGTAGTTTCTTAGATTCAAGCCGCGAGTCACGTTCGCACTTGAAAGCTGCCCTACTAAAAACCCCTCTATTTTTTTCAATTCATCGTCCGTCAGGTCATGCGCGATTAGCTCTTTTCTGCCGCTCACCATTACACTAGACCAAACTTTCTTATGGCTTTCAATTAAACGAATATAGCTAACATTGACGTCAATACCGGTAGCAAACAAAGGTGTATAGTTCTCAACAAACCAAATTGAGAAAGTGCTGCAGCTTTGTAAGATCTTACAAACATATTTGTTTATCTGGGTCCCATCAACCGGCGGCGATATAATCTTCTCAAGCCAATTGGCAAATTTTCTTACACATCTAAAATCTAGTCCTTTCCCCTCAAGCAGCATGCGCTCGATATCGAGCCCAGTTATGTTTCCCCATGTGAATAAAAAGGCAACGTGGTAGAGCACTGTACGAATACTCGCCTTATAGCGACGATTACCCATTGAATACGCTACTTCGTACAGACTAGCGCTAAGACAAGGTACAAACGTTTCTACTGCCACCAACTGGTACCTAGCTACGTGTTGATGTGAAAACTTAAGAACCTTGTACTCTAACCCTACAGTCCTAACTGATTTAGTTCTTCTAGTTAGTCCAGGCATGAGACATCTCCTTCAGCATCAGTTGCAGAAGTTGTCTTCGAATGAATTTTATCAGCCTGCGACCAAAGCGACTTTAATAAGCCATCCCCAATCGAGTAGTTTGATCTTAACTTAAGACAGCTAGTTGACTTATAATCAACTAGCACGGACAGCAATTGATAACCGGTGAGAATTTCAAACAAAAAACGTATAAATATATTTTTGCCGCCCATATATCCGCACCTTGACATTAGTTTATGTCTTAAAGGTACAGATGCTGGGCCGCGGATAACTCCGTCGTCTGCCAACTATCTAACAACCTACGGTGCTACATTGGCACATTTTTAACGTAAACCAGTTGACTGGACTAATCAAGACCTTACGTCGCAGGTCTGACGGGACGCGGGGCTGCGGAGCTCTCATCCCCCCGCTATCTAGGCACTTTGAGGTCAGATAAATCATGGATAAAGCCGAAGCTGATCGTCATGACAAAATGCTGGAACTGGCTGAATTGTTGGCAGAAGTTCTGCAAAAAGCAGTGCCGTCCCTGAGTGAACAGCAAGTGGAAGAAGCCGGGATCTACATGGCCAAAAACCGCGATGTGTTCGCCAAGGCGTTCAAGAGCCAGCCGGACGCCTTGTCCGAGTTGCTCAACCCGCCCGCCGAGTGACGGGCTACAGCCGATAGAGCAGGCGTTCGGCCAGCTCATCGGCCACCCGCGCCGGGGAGCGTTTTTCCGCCTGGGCGTGGGCGAAGACTTCTGTCAGCCGCACACCGATGTTGGACAGGTGAGCAGTGATGGTGGGCAGTTCTTCGCCGCGGTGCTTGAGCGCTACGTAGATCAGCCCGCCCGAGTTAATCACGTAGTCCGGCGCATACAGGATGCCGCGGCTTTCCAGCAGGTCGGCGGTTTGCAGGCTGGTCAGGGGGTTGTGCGCCGAGCCGGCCACCGCCGCGCAGCGTAATTGCGCCACGCTGTGGCTGTTGAGTACGCCGCCCAGGCCACAGGGCGCGAGGATGTCGCACGGGGTGCTGAGCAATGCATCGTTGGCGATGGGGTGGGCGCCCAGTTGTTCCATGGCCAGTTGCACCTTGCCCGAGTCGATGTCGCTGACCAGCAGTTCCGCCCCCGCCGCGTGCAGTTGCTCGGCCAGGGCAAAGCCCACGTTGCCCAGGCCCTGGATGGCCACGCGCAAGCCTTCGAGGTTGTCGCTGCCCAAGCGCGCCATGGCGGTGGTGCGGATGCCGGCGAACACCCCCATGGCCGTGTGGGGCGAAGGGTCGCCCGCCGCGGTGGTGCTGGTGACATGCCGGGTTTGTTGGGCGATGCAGTCCATGTCGGCCACCGAGGTGCCGCTGTCGATGGCGGTGATGTAGCGCCCGTCGAGTTGCTCGACGCAACGCCCGAACGCCTCGAACAACGCCGCGCGGCTTTCCACGTGGGGCGGGCGCAGGATCACCGCCGTGCCGCCGCCCAGCGGCAAACCGGCCAGGGCCGCCTTGTAGCTCATGCCCCGGGCCAGGCGCACGGCGTCGTCCAAGGCGCTTTCGTCATCGGGGTACGCCAGGTAGCGGCAACCACCCACGGCCGGCCCGAGGCGGCTGCTGTGGATGGCAATGACCGCTTTCAACCCGGTGCTGGGGTCGATGCTCAGGTGCATCGACTCAAGGCCGGTGGCTTGCATGAGCGCGAACATTGTCAGGCTCCCGCGGGCGTCAGGTAGAGGCCAAGTATAGGCCCGTGGGAAAAGATTGCCGGAGCATGCAGGAATAAGCGCCACCACCGTTCAGGTTTTACGACATAACCCATCGGGGTGTTCGCTTGGCACTGGACGAAAAGCGGTAGCGGGGCTAAAACGGGGCATTCCCTGATGCCAATATCTGGCACTCCGACCACCTCAGTGGGAACTGGCTTGGCTCGGCGCCTTTTCTGACGGCTATCAGGTATTGCCCGGAGATGCCCATGACCCCGCGCCAAGCCTTTTTCGACTGCCTGCACCGCTCGCCGCCGGCGCTGTTCGAGGCGGCCCTGTGGATCTGCGCCGAGCATGACGCCCGAGTGCAGCCGCACCAGGTGCTCCAGGAGCTGGCCCAATGGCAGCCACTTGTGCGCAGCGGCCTGCCCATGCTGCCGGCGGCGGAACTGGGCCAGCCGCTGCTGCGGCGCATGAATGACCTGGGGTTCGCCCAGGATGACCACATCCCGCTACGGCCTCAGGCCGCGCTGTTGGATAAGGTGCTGCAACGCCGGCGCGGGCAGCCGTTGGCGTTGGGGCTGTTGGCCCTGGAGTTGGCGCGGCGTTTGGAGATACCCCTGGCCGGGGTGAATTTCCCTGGGCACTTTCTGCTGCGGGTGCCAGGGGCCGATCACCTGCTCGACCCCTGCGGCGGGCGGCGCCTGTACCCCAACGATTGCCGCGAGTTGCTGCACCGCCAGTACGGCGCCGAGATGAAGTTGCGCGCCGAACACCTGCACAGCGCCGACCCGGCGCAAATGCTCCAGCGCCTGTCACGCAACCTGCGCCAGTTGCACCTGGCCAATGACGACCACCTCGCTGCGTTGGTGGACGCCGAGCGCGTGCTGGAACTGGGTAACGCCAACGTCGCCGATTACCTGGCCCGCGCCAGCCTTTACCAGCACCTCGATTGCCCCAACGCCGAACGCTTCGACCTGGAACACGCGCTGCTGCTCAGCGACGACCCGATCCAGCGCCTGCGCCTGACCGAACGCCTGGGGCATTTGCCGCCCCACAGCATCGTGCATTGAGTCAGGCCGCCGGCGTGTCCACCTGGTGCAGCGGGTGGGCGGCGATGAACGCCGGGTGCTGCGCCGCCAATGCGGCCACGCGGCGAACCCGCGGGTAAGCCTGCAGCCCCACGCCAAAACGCGCCGCCGCATAGAGCTGAGGGATAAGGTAGACATCCGCCAGCCCCGGCGTGGCGCCGAAGCAGTAGCCTTCCTCGCCAATCAACTGCTCCACCGCCGCCAGCCCCGTGCTGACCCAGTGGTCGATCCACTGCGCCACCGCCGCTTCGTCCTGCCCGGCCTGGCGCAGCCGATTGAGCACGCTGACGTTATGCAGCGGGTGGATGTCGCAGCCGATCAGCGCCGCCACGCCCCGTTCGCGGGCGCGCAGCACCAGGTCGCGGGCCAGCAGGGGCACCTGGGGATAACGTTCCTCCAGGTACTCGATGATGGCCGGCGACTGGATCAGCAACTGGCCCTCGTCGGTGCGCAGGGCCGGCACCCGGCCCTGGGGGTTGAGCGCCAGATAGGCCGCTTGGCGGTGCTCGCCGCCCTCGGCGGCAATCAGGTTGACCGGCACCGCGCGCGCATCCAACCCCTTGAGTGCCAGGGCAATGCGCACCCGGTAGGAGGAGGTCGAGCGGTAATAGGTGTAGAGCTCCATGGCGCGCCTCTCTTAGCGGGCGGCGACGACGGTGCCGCGGCATTCGCCGAAGCCGATGGAGGCGAACCCCTCACGCTGGCAGCGGCCGCGCAGGATGATTTCGTCGCCATCTTCGAGGAACTTACGCACTTCGCCGCTGGCCAGTTCGATAGGCTTTTTACCGCCCTCGGTGATTTCCAGCAGGCTGCCGAACTGGCCGCTTTCAGGCCCCGACAAGGTGCCCGAACCGAACAGATCGCCGGCCTGCAATTGGCAGCCGTTGACGCTGTGGTGGGCGACCATTTGCGCCACGGTCCAGTACATGTACCGGGTGTTGCTCAGGGTCAGGCGATGGGCCGGCAGGTTCTGCTCGCGCATGGTTTGGGTCAGCAGCAGCACCTCCAGGTCGATGTCGAAGGCGCCGTTTGCCTGGTCGCGGTTATCGAACAGGTACGGCAGCGGCTGCGGGTCGCCCTCGGGGCGCGGCGCTTGCGCCTGGCGAAACGGCGCCAGGGCCTCGGCGGTCACCACCCAGGGCGAAATGCTGGTGATAAAGCTCTTGGACAGGAACGGGCCCAAAGGCTGGTATTCCCAGGCCTGGATATCCCGCGCCGACCAATCGTTGAGCAGGCAATAACCGGCGATGTGCTCGGCGGCGTCGCCGATGGCAATCGAGTCGCCCATGGCGTTGCCCTGGCCGATCCAGATCCCCAGTTCCAACTCGTAGTCCAGCCGTGCACACGGGCCGAAGGTCGGCTCGTTTTGCCCGGCGGGCAGGGTCTGGCCCTTGGGCCGCCGCACCTCGGTGCCGGAAGGGCGGATGGTGGACGCGCGGCCGTGATAGCCAATCGGCACGTACTTGTAGTTGGGCAGCAAGGGGTTGTCGGGGCGGAACAGCTTGCCGACGTTTTGCGCGTGCTCGATGCCGACATAAAAATCGGTGTAGTCGTTGATGCGCGCCGGCAGGTGCATCTGGCAATCGGCGGCCAGGGGCAGCAATTTCGCCCCCAGGGCCTGGAGTTTGCCGTGCAGGGTGCTGCCTTCGCTGAGCAGCTCCAGCAAACGTTCGCGCAGGGCCACGCGAGCACCGGCACCCAACTCGAAGAAGGCGTTCAACTGGCCGCCGGCCATGGCTTGGACCGCTGCTCGCGCAGCGCCGTCGAACAGCCCGGCCTCCAGGGCCACCTGCAAGTCGAAGATGCGCGTGCCGATGGCCACGCCGCTGCGCGGCGCCCCGCCCCCCTGGCTGAACACTCCCAGCGGCAGGTTTTGCAGGGGAAAGTCGGCGTGATCGTTGGCGCAGGTAACCCAACTACGGGGGATGCTTGGCTGGTTCATGGGTTATCTCCGGTTCGGGTTGAAAGTCACGGGCAGGCTGGCCCAGCAGGCGTCGTACTGGCCCTGCAATTGCGGGCACTGCAAGGCGAACTCGCTCGGGCGCAGGGCCTGGCTGGTCTCGAACATGAAGGCCATGGTGTTGTCGATTTTGTGCGGCGCCAGCTCGACCTCGATGGCCTTGGTGCAGGTTTCGCCGTCCGGGCCGTGGGCGCTCATGCAACTGTGCAGCGACGCGCCGCCCGGCAGGAAGCCTTCGGCCTTGGCGTCGTAGGCGCCCTGGATCAGGCCCATGTATTCGTTCATCAGGTTGCGGTGGAACCACGGCGGGCGGAAGGTGTTTTCGGCCACCATCCAGCGCGGCGGGAAAATCACGAAGTCGAGGTTGGCCAGGCCATGCACGCTGGTGGGCGAGGTCAACACGGTAAAAATCGACGGGTCGGGATGGTCGAAGCTCACCGTGCCGAGGGTGTTGAAGCGGCGCAAGTCGTACTTGTAGGGCACGTTGTTGCCGTGCCAGGCGACCACGTTCAGCGGCGAGTGGTCGAGCTCGCACCCCCACAGCTCGCCAAGGAATTTCTGCACCAGCGTGGTGCTCTGGCGCAGGTCTTCGTAGTGCGCCACCGGGGCCAGAAAGTCCCGCGGGTTGGCCAGGCCATTGCTGCCGATGGGCCCCAGGTCCGGTAGGCGCAGCGGCGCGCCATGGTTTTCGGCGATATAGCCACGGGCCTGGGCGTCGAGCAGCTCGACGCGAAACTTCAGGCCACGGGGCAGCACGGCGATTTCCAGCGGCTCCAGCTCGAGCACGCCCAGCTCGGTGGCGATGCGCAGGCGCCCCTGTTCGGGCACCAGCAGCAGTTCGCCATCAGCGTTGAAGAACACCCGCTCCATGGAGCGATTGACCGCGTAGTGGTAAATGCTGATGCCGGCAGGCTTGGAGGCCGCCGAGTTGGCGGCCATGGCCACCATGCCATCGATGAAATCAGTGGGCTCGACCGGCATCGGCAGGGGGTTCCAGCGCAGCCGATTGGGCGTCACCGCCCCCAGCCCGCCGCCCGCCAGTTGCCGCGCCAGTTTGACGAACGCTGGGTGGCGCGCCGACGGCTGAATGCGGTACATCCAGGTGCGCCGCGCTTCGCTGCGCACCATGGTGAACGCGGTGCCGGAGAACAGTTCGGCGTACAGGCCGTAGGGAGCTTTTTGCGGGGAGTTCTGGCCAACCGGCAGGGCGCCGGGCAGCGCTTCAGTGGAAAATTCGTTGCCGAAACCGGATTGGTAAGCCAAATCCGCAGAATGGGCGTCGAGGGTCATGGGGCCTCCTGAGCAGGAACAGGCTGTGGCCAACGCCCCTTGCAGGAGATTCGGCACGCCAGAGTTATTTTTATCGTAATCGAATTACGCTTAACGTAATTTGATTGGTATTGACCGTCAAGCTATAAAGACGCCCATTCGTCCCGGGATCACTTTGCCATCATGGAAAAGCCGCGCAGCACCGATAAACAAAAAGTCCGCTCGGCTGAAGTCGGCACCGACATCCTCAAGGCCCTGGCCGAGTTGTCGCCCGCCACCTCGTTGTCGCGCCTGGCCGAGCATGTGCAGATGCCCGCGAGCAAGGTCCACCGTTACCTGCAAGCCTTGATCGCCAGCGGTTTTGCCGAACAGAACGGCGCCACCAACCACTATGGCCTGGGCCGCGAAGCGCTGCGGGTGGGCTTGGCCGCCCTGGGCAGCCTGGATGTGCTGAAAGTCGCCGCCCTGCCCCTGGCCGAACTGCGCGATGAGTTGAACGAAACCTGCTTTCTGGCGGTGTGGGGCAACCAGGGCGCCACCGTGGTGCACATCGAGCCGGCGGTGCGTGCGGTGACGGTGGTCACCCAATTGGGTTCGGTATTGCCCTTGCTCAGTTCGTCCACGGGGCTGGTGTTCAGCGCCTTCCTGCCCGAGCGTGAGACCCGCGAGCTACGCGACCAGGAGCTGAACGCCAGTGCCCAGCACCTGTTGGCCGACGAGGCGGCTTACGCCCAGGTCTGCGCACAGATCCGTGCCCGGGGCCTGCATCACATTCATGGCCTGCTGCTGCCGGGGGTGGACGCCCTCTCGGCACCGGTGTTCAACGCGTTGGGTAATGTCGCGGCGGTGTTGACCGTGGTCGGGCCGACTTCGCTGTTCCAGGCTGACGAAAACGGCCCGGCGGCGCAAAAACTGTTGAGCACAACCCAAACCGTCAGTTGGCGCATGGGCTATCAACCCGCGTAAATAAAAAAGGCCCGACATGAATGCCGGGCCTTCTTACTACAGCCACTTCAAAACTTAGTTGTCCAGAACATCCCGGGCAATGCTGACAGCCATGCTATTCAACTCATCCACCGTTACTGCATGGAAACGGTGGTTTTCATCAAGGCTGTATTGCTGCACATAGAGATTTACACCCGCACCTACGATAGGGGCACGCCCTTCGCGCAAGTGCTGGAGGAAAAACATCGGCAATGAATCAGAGCTGGAAACCACTTCCTTGCCCTGGTCATTAACGACAATGGTGGTCACGAATACTTTTTCTACATCAATCCCGCGACCACCCAAGCGCGCGTGCAACTTGGCCCTTATAAGTTCCAGATCCAACGTTTGTTTTGCCATATCCATGGAAAATCCTTTTTTCATGAAGTTGTATATTCGATAACTCAGCGTACTTGCATAAACCTGCCAAGTAGGCCCCGCCCCAGGTTGCCATCCATTGCCACTGGAGCCGCGTTAGCGTAACGCGAGCGCCGCGATCAGCCCAGAAACAGCGGGGCGACGGCCTGACCGGCCGCATTGATCTGCGCGAAGCTGACACCGCTGTAAAGATGGGCAGTGTCCAGACTGTAGGCGACCGAGTAGATGTTCATGTGGTCACCGCCAAACTGCGGCACTTCGTTATCCTGCATTGCCTTGAGAAAGGCCCATGGCAACGATTCGGAGTAAGACGCCACGGCGATGCCCTGGTCGTTGATAACCGAGCCGGTGATATAAACGCCATCGACATTGTCGACAGTGCCGGCCAATTGTTCTTTCAGTGCATCGCGTACGGCATCGAGTGTAAGTGCTTGAGTCATTACCAGTTCCTTTGGTTAGTTTAAGTACCCGGCATCCAGCGCAGGTACAGAACTAGTTATAGCCATTGAATCGCGGTCGCCACATACGCAAATGTTAATCAATGTGACTTCAAAAGCGATTGGGAAGCGCATTCTATTTATCCGACAAACATAGGCTTCATTGCGTTGCACCAACCAACAAAAAGCCTACAACACTCACTCAATAATCACCCTGAACTCACACCATTAGCCCCAATACTTTGGCCTTGGCCACCGCTTGTGTGCGGCGTTCCACCCCCAATTTGCTGTGGATGCGCCGGGCGTGGGTCTTGACCGTGTGCAGGGAAATGAACAGCTGCTCGGCGATCTGCTGGTTGGAGCTGCCCTGGGCGATCAACTTGAGCACTTCCAGTTCTCGCAGGCTGAGGGGGCTTTCGTTGCCCGCCGTGGCCACGATCGGCGAGCCTTCCAGGCCCAGGCCATGCAGCAGGTGCGGCTGGCGCAGGCGCAGTTCCTGCAAGGCCTGTTGCAGGTTGCACCGCTGCACCAGGCTCAGGCCGCTTTCAAGGGCCTCGCGGGCCAACGCCGTTTCGCCGCGCAAGAACGCCACCTCGCCACGGGCCAGCAGCAACTCGGCCTCCAGGCCATGGCGGCCCTGGCGGCGGGCGCTTTCCAGCAGCGCGGCCAGTTGCTCCAGCGGCTGGCGGGCTTGATTCAAGTGCACGTCGGCGAGGATCAGCAGGTACTCGATGCGCGGGATCAATTCGACGCTTGCCGGTGGCGCCTGCAAGGCTCCCGGCCCACGGTAATGGCGCAACAGCCGGGTAAGGGCTTCGTGAGCCAGTTCGGGGCGGCCCTGCTGTAGCCAGAACTGGCTGCTGATTTGCAGCAGCACGCCACGGTACACGGTGTCGGGGATCTGCCGTTGCTGCATCAAGCGTTCGGCGTCGCGTAGGCGCACAAAGCCGTGGGCATAGTCGCCCTGGTTGACGGCCAGCAGGGCCTGGCCCAAAAAGCCGTACAGCGCCCGTTTGTCCTGGCTCGGCAGGCAGGCTTGCAGGCCGGCCTGGAAAAACACCTGGGCCAATTCACCCTGGCCCTGGCTCAAGGCCAGGCGCCCGCGCCGCAGGGCGATGCGCCCCAGCAACGGGGTGGCGCAGGGCACATGCTGGCTGACCAAGTCGTGCACGCCGCACAGCAGGCTTTCGGCGCGATGGGCGGCGCCGCGCTGCTCCAGTAACTGTGCGTGGTCCAGCTCCAGCAGCGCCTCGAACAGCAACGAGCCCTGGGCCCGCGCCAGGCACAGGGCCTCGCGGTTGATGGCTTGGGCGACGTCCAGCTCACCTTTGAGCAACGCCTGTTGGGTCAAGCCGCACAGGCACAGCAAACGGGCGGTCCAGGCTGAGGCGGGCAGCGCAGCCAGGGCTTCCTGGAAATGTTCGCGGGCCGGTTCCAGGCGCCCCTGCAAGTGCAGCAGCCAACCCTGTTGCGCTTCCCAGCGCGCCAGCAAGAGTTTTTGCTGCGCGGCGCAAGGCTGCGGGGCGAACCGGGCCATTTGCTCGATACATGCCGCCGCTTGTTCAAAACGCCCGGCGAACAACAGTGCGGCGGTCAACAAGCCTACCAGTTGCGGGCTGCCGAGCATCAGTTCTTCGCCCTGCTGCTCGTGCAGGCGCAACAGCAGCACCACGTTGTGCTGCTGGAACACGTGTTCGAAATCGAAATGCTGCAACAGGCTTACCGCCACTTCGTACTCTTGGGCGAGCAAGGCCTGCTCGAACGCCGCTTGCCAGTCTTGCTCGGCGGTGAACCATTGGCAGGCGCGCCGGTGCCACGAACGCCCCACCGGCCATTGCTGGCGGCGGATCAGCTGCGCCAGGGGCTCGAACACCTGGAGCCATTCGCCGCTGTCGTCCCAGGGTTCGATAAAGCAACCCAGGGCCTGCAACGAACGCAGCCACTGCGCGCCCTCCCCCGCGCCGAACAGGTGCTCGCACAAAGGCGCGTTGAAGCGCGGCAGGTGGGCGAGCACGCGCCATGCCTCGGCTTGCTCCGGCGACAGGCAACTGAACAGTTCATGTTCCAGGTAATCGAGCAAGGTGTCCGACGGCCCGGGTTCGCGGTCGGCGACGGCCCAGTCCTTGGTTTCCAGCAAGGCGATGCGCACCCCGGCGCACCAACCGCCGCTGCCCTGGAAGATGCGCTCCGGGGTTTGCGTGCAATAGGGCTGGGGCAGATTGTGGATCAGTTGGCGGATTTCGTCGGCGTTGAACAGCAGCCCATGGCCATCGCATTCGAGCAGTTCATCGTCGAGCAGCAGGCGCGGCCAGTTGCATTGCGGGCGGCGGCGCCCATTGAGCCACCAGATCAGCGCGGGGCTGCTGACCACCAGCAAGCGGTCGAGCAAGCCGTCCAGTTCCGGGGCCGGCACCCGGCAGTAGTCATCCAAAAACAGCCAGGTGGGCGCCTGCAACCGCGCCAAGTGGGCCAGCAGGCTGGGTTCGTCGGCCGCCCCCAGGCCCAGCGCCTGGGCCAGGGCGGCGCACAGTTGTTCGGCGGTTTTCAGCGCGCCGGCCAAGGGCAGCCAGTACACCTGGCAGTCCGCCGGGGCCTGGAGCAAGCACTCGGCCATCAAGGCGCTCTTGCCGCTGCCCGCGGGCGCACACAGCAGGCGCACGCGCGCAGGCGAAGCCATCAAGGGCGCACTCAGGCGCTGGCGCGACAGGTGATGGGACGACAAGCGGGGCAGGAACCCAGGGCGGTCCAGACACAGGCTCATGGCGGTCATTGCGGCGGGCCTTTTTTATTTTTATCCAGCGTGCCTCCACCCTAGCCCTCTGCAAGACGCTTGTTGAGAGCTATTCAGCACGCTGATTGGCCACCATAAAAAACCGAGCCGCCACGGTGCCGCGGCCGCACTTACCAGGCCAATGTCGCCGCGCTCTCGAAATGCCCGCGATCCAGCGCCGTGACACCGTAGGTCACAGCGCCCGCGTCAGGGTTGGCGTCGGTCCAGTGAGCGCTGGCGCTTTCACAGCGCACCGTCGCCACCAGGCAATCGGCGCGCGTGGTGTCCAGCGCTTTGCCCGGCGCACTGCGGTACACGGCGTAGTAACGGGTCTGGCCGGGCGTGTTGGCCGGGTGGTCCTGCCACTGCAATTGAGTGCCCGCCGCCGTCTCCTCGCGCCGCACGGCCACCGGGGGTTGAGGTGCGCGACCTGTCTTCCAGGCCATGGCAGGGATCAATGCCGGGTGTTGCCACACTTGCGCGCGGATCGCCGCGACGGCCCGTGCAGCCTGGGGTGCACGTAGCGACAGGTGGCGAAACAGCACGCTGCCGCTTACCTGCGGGTTGTCGGTGTTCCAGGTCAATTGCCGACTGATTTGCGTGATGCCCTCGTCCTCTGCCCAACCCGGTTCCCGGGCACTGGCGACCCCGACTTTGTAGAGGGCCTCACCGATGTACAGGTGCACATTGCGCCCGCGTACCGTGTCGGCCCACCACTTGGCCACCACCTCGAAGGGCGCCACCTCCAGGTCAAAGGTCCAGTAGACCTGGGGCAGGATGTAGTCCAGCAGTTCTTCGTGAACCCAGCGCCGGGTGTCGGCAAACCCCACGTCGTAATTGGGGGCGCCGTGGCGGGTAGCCGAGCCCAGGGGATCGACGCTTTGGTTACGCCAGACCCCGGCAGGGCTGACGCCGAACTTTATCCCTGGGTCAAATTCGCGCAGGGCGGCCGACAGTTCGCGGATAAGTTGATAGGTGTTGTCGCGGCGCCAGTCGCCCTTGTCGGCAAAGTCCTGGCCGTAACGGGCGAAGGTGGCGCTGTCGTCTAGTGGCGAGGCGGCGGACTCGTAATAGAAGTAGTCATCGAAGTGCACGCCATCGATGTCGTAGTTGCGCGCCACCTCCATCACGGCCTCGACGATCGCGCTTCGCGCCTGGGGGATGCCGGGGTCGATCACGAAGCGATCGGAGGCGCTGGCGATCCATTGCGGCTGAGCCTGGTACACGCTGGCGGGGCGCCCCGGTGCCACGCGGTTCAGTTGTTCGACCGTGGCGGGCGAACGATCCATCGAGACGCGGTAAGGGTTGAACCAGGCATGCAGCTCCAGGTTGCGCCGATGGGCCTGCTCGATGACGAACGCCAGCGGATCGAACCCTGGGTCCTGGCCCAGGGTGCCGGTCAGGTAGCGTGACCAGGGTACGAGGGTGGAGCGGTAAAAGGCATCGGCACAGGGCCGGACTTGGAAGAACACCGCGTTCATCCGCAGGCTCACTGCTTCGTCGAGCATGGCGGTCAGTTCGCGTTGTTGCAGGGCCACGCGCTCGGCCTCGTTGCTGATGGCCAGCGACTGCTTGGATGGCCAGTCAAGGTTAAGCACCGTGGCAATCCAGCTTGCGCGCAAGTGATGTTTGGTCGTTGTCGTTAGGTGATGAGTCATGGCTCGGATTCCTGATGACGGGGGCCTGGTGGTATCCCGTCGATAACGCACTTGCAGGCACTCCGTGGGCCTTGAGCCTAATCAAGCCGTGGAGGTTTACAGGGGTGAGGGGCAGATTCAGAAAAGCCCTGCGATGAGTGCCGATCCATTCCCCCCTGAACATAGGAAGAGCCTGACAGGTTGGCGCTGATCTGTGGGAGCGGGCCGGGCAAGCCCGCCCCCACAAGGAGCGTGGCAAGCGATCAGCGCACCCCGCTGCTGCGCAGGGCCGAGGGAGTGTAGTCGGCGGCTTGGGCCTTGAAGCCGAAGATCAAGCTGTGTTTTTCCTCGTTCTTCATGCCCAGGGCGATGTAACGGCCGGCGATCAGGTCGTAGAGGGTTTCCAGGGTGTAGGCCGGGGCTTGGTGGTTGTAGTAGAACTGCGCATGCCCTTCGGCCACCCGCCACAGTTGCCCGCGGCCGTCATAGTGATCGACCAGCGCGGCCTGCCAGCTGTCTTCGTCGATGTACATGTGGCGCTTGGCGTAAATGTGGCGCTCGCTGGGCTTGACCGTGCCGACCACTTCCCACACCCGGTGCAGTTCGTAGCGGGTCAGGTCCTGGTTGATGTGCCCAGCCTTGATGACGTCGTCGTACTTGAGGGTCGGCGAGTCGAGCTTGTAGCTGTTGTAGGGGATGTACATCTCTTTTTTGCCGATCAGTTTCCAGTCGTAGCGGTCGGGGGCGCCGGAGAACAGGTCGAAGTTATCCGAAGTGCGCAGGCCATCGGCGGCGGTGCCCGGGCCGTCGTAGGCCACTTGCGGGGCGCGGCGCACGCGGCGCTGGCCGGCGTTGTAGATCCACGCCAGGCGCGGTTCTTTCACCTGGTCGAGGGTTTCGTGCACCAGCAGCACGTTACCGGCCAGGCGCGCCGGGGCGGTCACCGATTGTTTGAAGAAGGTCAACACGTTGGCGGCCTTGGCCGGGTCCATGTCGGGGATCAGGTTGGGCACGGCGATTTCTTCTTCAAAACGGATCGGTGTGTAGCTGCCGTTCGTCTGCGGCGTGGCCTGGGTGATGATGCGTTTGACGTTACCGCCGTGGTAGCGGGTGATGTGGTTCCACAGCACTTCGACGCCGTTCTTGGGCAGCGGGAAAGCGTAGTAGCGGTTGCCGGTGAAATTGGCCAGGCCATTGCCGTCGTTGATGGTGGTCACGTTCAGGGCGCTGCGCTTGGCCGCTTCGTAGACCTCGTCGGGCAGGCTCACGGTGCGGTGGGTTTTGTACACCGGGATTTTGTAGGTTTCGGGGTAGCGCTTGAACATTGCCACCTGGCCGTCGGAGAGTTTGTCCTTGTACTTGTCCACCGTGGCCGCGGTGATGGTGAACAGCGGTTTTTCATCGGCGAAGGGGTCGGCCAAAAAGCCCTTGCTGTCTTCAGCGCCGGCGTTCTTGCCGATGCCGCCGGTCCAGGCCGGGATCGAGCCATCGGCGTTGCCGGCCTTCTCGGCGCCTACCGGGGTCAGGCTGGTGCCCAATTTGGCGGCCTCTTCGGGCGATACCTGGGCCATCACGTTCAGGGCCAGCAAGCTCAGGGCCAGGGCGCTGCATTGCAGAATCATCTTGCGCATAAAAGTTGTTCCTCTTGTGCCGAATCAGAAGTTCACGCCAAAGCTCAAGGCCAGGAAATCGCGGTCGGTCAGGGTGTTGTAGTCGCCGCCGAAGAAGTCGGTGTAGCTCAGGCTGGCGGTGTAGGTGTTGCGGTAGTCGGCATCGACACCGAGGCTGACCGCTTTGGCGCCTTCGTTGAACAGGCCGTTGGGGCCGTAACCCTTGACGTCATGGGACCAGGACAGGTTGGGCTTGAAGTTGATGCCCGCCACCAGGTTGTTGTAGTCCAGGATCGCCCGGGCGCGGTAACCCCAGGAGGTGGCCGTGACGAAGCCTTCGGTGTCGCCGCCATAGCCGTACTGGCCGTAGACCGAGTCGCGGCCGTAGCGGATCTTGTCCCGCGATTCCAGGCCCCCGACCCGCACCACCGCCGCCTCGCCCACCAGGGTCAGGCGATCGGCACCCAGCACTTGGTCGAAGAATTGGGTCATGGTGCTTTGGATTTGGGTGACTTCCTTGCGCCGATAGCCGGTGTTGTCGGCGCCCAGCGAAGTGGCCAGCGGCGAGGTGGCGCCACCGGTGAGCGGGTTGAGCAGGGCCAGGGTCAGGTCGTTGGTGTTGACCTGCACGGGGGCGTTGGGGCGGTAGCTGATTTCGCCGGTCCACGCGGTGCCGGTGCGCAGGGTCGTGGAGAAACTGGCGCCGTAGAGGCGGATGTCTTCGGGGTATTCGAGGTAATACTTGCCCCGGCCCAGCATCACGCTTTGCGCCAGGCCCGCGCTGCTGCCCGGTGCCAACTGCTCGGCGATGCGCAGCATGCCCGGCAGCGCGGCCACGGTGGAAGCGCTGGCGGTGGTGGTGCCCACGGTGGGGGTGCGGCTGTGGTAGTTCATGAAATACAGACCGTACTCGGTGTCGTCCCCCAGCCAACGCAGGGCCGTGCCCCACTGCCCGGAATCGCGGGCATCGCGGTCGCCCGTGCGGCCGATGACCACGCCTTCGGAGGTGACATTGATGTCCTGGCCGAACGCCGCCGCCAAGGGCCGAAACGGCGCAATCGCCGGGCTGCCGACGGTGTAACCGGTGGTGCAACCGTCCTGCACCACGTCCACGCCGAAGTAGGTGCCACAGTTGTCCACCACCGTCTGGTCCCACTCCAGTTGGTAGAAGCCCTCGATGGTGAGTTGGTCGGTCAGGCCCTGGGAGGCGAACAGCATGTTCACCGGGACCAGGCCTTCCTTGATTTCCGCGCCGGGGCGGCGGAAGGCCGAAACGTCCACCGGGTTGATGCTGTTGATGGAGTTACCGATAAAGGTGCTCTCGCCCCAACTGACCACTTGCTTGCCTGCGCGCACGGTGCCCGGCAGGTTGGCGATGGAATAGTTGTGGTAGACGAAGGCGTCGAGGATCTGCGCGCCGGACGACTTGGAGCCTTCCTTGCGGTTGTGGTCGCTAATCTGCTTGAACTCGCGGTCTTCGTCCTTGAGCTCGAAGTCGTACCAATACTTGCCGCGCACGAACACGCCGGTATCGCCGTACTTGAGTTCGAGGTCGTGCAGGCCCTTGAAGATTTTCGAGAAGGTCTCGCCCTTCTTGAAGTTCAAGCGCCCGTCATCACCGGTGGAAGCCTGGCCCGTGCCGCCGTTGGACACCCCGACCAAATCCTTGTCGGCACTGCGCATGCCCCAACTGGCGCCGACCGAGAGGGAAGAGTCGAATTGCCCCTCGATTTCGCCAATGTTGAATGAAACCGCTTGCGCCTGGGCACAGCAGCCCATAGCCACCGCCGCGGCGAGCGCCTGCGGCGTGAAGATGGCGCGCATTGTTGTTTTTGTCATGCGTCTTCCCCGGTGAGTGAACAGAAGGCCTCACCCTACTGCCGGCACTACGCAGCGATAAGCGCACCAAGGAGGTATTCACGCTGTACCTCTAAAGGATGACACCCCCCTCTAGCCCAGGCTTGCGCACGCCATGCACGGGATGGATAGCGGGGCATCAGGGGCGTGGATTCAGGGCCAGCGGCCACTGTTACCTGAACTGCAACAGTCTTTGTCGACAATCGCGCTGTTTCCCCGGGGGGCAAGCTCTTATTCTTACCGGGCTCTCACAGCCATCCCCGCTGTAAGAGCAAATGTTCAATAGCTGTTTAGTTGCACTTATTGAACGACCGTTTTTATCTAAGTTGATGGCTCAACTTAGCGCTGCGTGTTCACTGACGTAGATTTGTTGCTCCTTGATCTGACGTCTTACTTTAGCCGCTGCCGATGCAGCGGCTTTTTTTTGCCTGTGGATAAGTTGGCGTAAAACTTACGCGACTGGGTGAAAACAACTACAACCCTCAGCGACAACCGCGCAAACCCGAACGGCTAGCCTGATTCAAGTGACTTAGCGAGGCATGCGCCTTGGTTTAACCCCACTTATTCAGGCACCTTTATGTTCCCCATCAACACTACGCGTTATCGCTCAACAACAGGCTTTAATGGCCGCGTACGTTTTTTAATCATGCACTACACCGCGGCCAACTTTTCAGTCTCGGTCAATGCCCTGACCGGGCCGAATGTCAGTGCCCATTACTTGGTGCCCAATATTGTCGACCCCACTTACCGCCAGGCCGGTTTCACCGAACAGCAGATATTCAACCTGGTGGATGAAGACAAGCGCGCCTGGCACGCCGGAGTCAGCAGTTGGGCCGGGCGCAATAACCTGAACGACACCTCCATCGGCATCGAGGTGGTCAACCAGGCCAGCGACAACCAGGGCCAATTCACCTTCCCGCCCTATCACCCGCAACAGGTCGAAGCCATCGCCCAACTGGCCAAAGACATCCTGCAACGCCACCCGGATATCAGCCCGACCCATGTGCTGGGCCACTCGGATATCTCCGTGGGCCGCAAGAGCGACCCGGGGCCGATGCTTCCCTGGCATGAGCTGTATTTGCGCGGCATCGGGGCCTGGTTCGACCCCGCCACCCAAGAGCGCTTCGCCAGCACCTACAGCGCCAATGGCGTGCCGGCGCGGGCCGAGGTGATCGCGCTGTTCAAGAAATATGGCTACGACGTTGCCGCCGCGACCACTGAGGTGGGTTTCCAGCGTTTGGTGCGGGCCTTCCAGTTGCACTTTCGGCCCGAGAACTACAACGGCGTGCTGGATGTGCAAACCGCCGCCAACCTGGCGGCGCTGGTGAGCAAGTACATGCCTTGAGGGCGGGTCAGAGGGCGTACTTTTGCAGGTTGGCCATCATTTCCTTCAAGGCTTCGATGTTGTCCTTGGGGTGGGCCGCCCCGTCGAAGTCGCAGATCTGCTGCCAGTGGGCGGCGACATCTTCCGGCGAGAAGCCTGCACGGGGGTCGAACCCGGCGCCGAGGCTGCGCTCCCAACGCACCTTGCCGATCCAGCCGCCGCCAACCTCAAACAGGCCGCTGGTTTCCTGGCAGTTTTCGCTACCCAGATACACCACCAGCGGGCTGACCAGTTCCGGCTTGAGTTGCTCGAACACTTGCGGCGGGATCAGGCCTTCGGTCATGCGCGTACCGCCCGTAGGGGCGATGGCGTTGACCAGGATGTTGTTCTTGCGGCCCTCGATGGCCAGGGTGCGGGTCAGGCCATAGAGGCCAAGCTTGGCCATGCCGTAGTTGGCCTGGCCGAAGTTACCGTAGATGCCCGAGGTGGACGCGGTGAAAATCACCCGCCCGTAGTTTTGCTCGCGCAGGTGCGGCCACGCGGCGCGGGTCACCTTGTAGGCGCCTTCGACGTGGACGCGGTACACCAGGTCCCAGTCGCTGTCGTCCATTTTGTGGAAGCTTTTGTCCCGCAGGATGCCGGCGTTGTTGACCAGTACATCGACGCGACCGAAAGCATCGAGGGCGTTCTGCACGATTTTTTCGCCATCGGTGACAGAGTCGTGGTTGGCCTCGGCGGTGCCGCCGGCGGCGCGGATTTCAGCCACCACGCGGTCGGCGGCCGAAGCGTTGGCGCCTTCGCCCTGGGCCGAACCGCCAAGGTCGTTGACCAACACCTTGGCGCCATGGCGCGCAAACAGCAGCGCGTGGGCCCGCCCCAGGCCACCGCCGGCACCGGTGACAATCACGACTTTATCTTCCAAGCGCACAGACTCACTCATAACGAACTCCCGCAGGGCCAATGACTAATGCCCCGAGTGTCGGGCACCGGCGTTCTGGTCACAATAAACACGGCCCACGCTGAATGGTGCGCGATAAGGCTGGGGGATAAAGCGCCGGATTTGCTCTGTAGCAAGCGGGCTTGCCCGCGCGGGGGTGCGAAGCAGCCCTGACGGATGTGTGCCCATCCATTTTTACGCCCGCCATGCCGCCGAGCGCGGGCAAGCCCGCGTGTTACAGGTGCTCAGGAACAGGCGCGGATACGCGGCGGCGCGGCCAGTTGTTCGCGAAAAGCCAGGTAATGCCACAGCACCTGCACCGGCGCTTCCGCGTGGGGGTAATGGCCAATGCCGGGCAGGGTCACGGTGTCGGCGCCGGGGATCAGTTGCCGGTAGCGCGCCACCATGTGGCCACCCGACACCGGGTCGGCTTCGCCGTCGATCACCCGCAGCGGTAAATCACCGCGCTGCATGGCGGCGACCCAGCGGTCGCGGTGCACGCGCCGTTCGGGCACGTAAGCCATGAGCCGGTGCAGGATGCGCGGCCCGTGGTTGCTGGCCACCAGGCTCCAGAAGTCGTCCAGGGCACTCTCGCTGGGGCGGGTGTGGGGGCCGAAGATCTGCCGGAAGTTCTTGACCAGCGTATCGCGGCTGAACGCCCGGCCGATCATCCAGCCCAAGGGGCTAAGCAGCAGTTTTTGCATCAGCACCGGGCGGTGGGTTTCCGGGAACAGCCCGCCGTTGAGGAACACGCAACTGGCCAGGGCGCTGCGGCCTTCGTAATGGCGGGCCAGCAACTCTTGCGCAACGCTGTCGCCGTAGTCGTGGGCCAGCACATGCACGGGCTCACTGACCTGCACGTGGGCGAGCAAGGCCAGTTGCAGGTCGGCTTGCTCGATCAGGCTGTAGCGGTGCTGGCGCGGTTTGTCGGAGTCGCCGAAACCGAGCATGTCGCAGGCAATCACGCGGTAGCGTTGGGCCAATGGTTGCCATAGGTAGTGCCAGTCCCAACTGGCGGTGGGGAACCCGTGGATCAGCAGCAGCGGCTCGCCCTGGCCTGCGGCCCAGTAACGGATGCGGTGGCCGCGAAACGTAAAGCTCTGCGCGCGTTTGCGCCACACGCTCAGGGGGATCTCGGCCAGTGGCATCAGTCGCGGTATCCGCTGTGGTGTTGATCGAGTTTGCGCAGCAGCGCCGGCCAGGCCAGCGCGCCACCCATGCCCTGGGCACTTTTGGTGACACCGGCGACCATCGCCTTGGCGCCGGCGAGGATCTGCGGCTCGATGTGGATCAACTGCGCCGCACCGTTTTGCGCCAGCACCTGGATTTCGCAGGTGCGCTGGAAGGTGAACATCATCAAGAAGGTGTCGGCGATGGTGCCGCCGCAGGTCAGCAGGCCATGGTTGTGCAGCATCAGAAAGTTATTCGGCCCCAGGTCGGCTTGCAGCCGGGCCTTTTCCTCATGGTTGAGGGCCACCCCTTCATAGGCGTGGTAAGCCAGGCTCGACAACACGAACAGCGACTGCTGGCTGATGGGTAGCACACCCTGGCGTTGGGCCGACACGGCCACGCCGGCGGCGGTGTGGGTGTGCATGACGCAGGCTACGTCGTGGCGCACTTCATGCACCGCGCTGTGGATGGTGTAGCCGGCGGGGTTGATCTCGTA
>RCMZ01000435.1_pt1 | contig 22814 bp, 25 predicted proteins | sample 2041141 | NCBI WGS metagenome assembly RCMZ01 (sample SAMN09708263, study PRJNA481090) | Wastewater metagenome, whole genome shotgun sequencing project. | biome: sewage; isolation source: Davis station wastewater (DW) | place: Antarctica: Davis Station | collected 2010-03-01
GCCGGCCGGGTCGGGCGCCGCCGCCGGCCGCGCGCCGCGGCGCAGCACGGCCTCGATGCGGGCGACCAGTTCGCGCGGGTCGAAAGGCTTGCCGACGTAGTCGTCGGCGCCCATTTCGAGGCCGATCACGCGGTCCACCGTCTCGTCGCGCGCGGTCAACATGATCACCGGCAGCGTCTCGCCGCGCGCGCGCAGGCGGCGGCAGGCGGCCAGCCCGTCCTCGCCGGGCATCATCAGGTCGAGGACGACGAGGTGCGGGTGGTAGCGCTCCAGATAGGCGTCGAGCTGGCGCGTGTCGGGCAGCAGCAGCGTGTCGAAACCGTGCCGCCCGAGGTAGGTGGCGAGCAGCTGGCGCAGCTCGGGATCATCATCAATAAGGAGTATTTTTTTCATGGCGGAAAAAGCATAAGGTAGGCACGGGCTGGCGCGACGATTTCATTCTATGCCGCGCCCCGCCCGCCGCCGGGGGGCGGAAACAATTTGCAACGATCTACCCGGACGCAGCAACCGAATGCAATCGTTTGCAATCGACCCGGGCAGAGAATGGCATCGTCACGCAAGGCACGACGCCTTCGGGTCGATCGACGACGAACGACAATGAAGCAATCGAACCATTCGACAGCCAAGGAGCACACCATGAAAGCGAACTTCTCCCCCCGTCTTCTCCTCAGCGCGCTCGCGCTCAGCCTCGGCGTCGCCGGCGGCGCCTACGCCTACGGCCCCGGCCCGGGCGCCGCGCACTGCGGCCCGCAAGGCGGCGGCCGCATGGGTATGGAACAGGGACAGGGTTTCGGCATGCGCGGCATGGAACGCCTGCACGCCGACCTCAAGCTTGACGCCAAGCAGGAAGCGCTCTGGCAGGAAGCGGCGAAATCCCAGCGCAACGACCCGGAGCGCGACGCGCTGCGCGAGCGCATGCGCAAGCAGCACGCCGACCTGCGCGCCGCGCTCGACCAGCCGGGCGCCGACCTGCGCGCGCTGACGAAGCAGATGGACGCGCAGCGCGACGAGATGCACGAAGCCATGCGCAAGCAGCACGAAGCGCGCCGCGAACGCTGGCTGGCGGTCTACGACAGCCTGGGCGACGGGCAGAAGGAAAAGGTCCGCCTCTTCTTCAAGAACAAGTTCGAGCGCATGGACGGCAAGATGCGCGGCCCGCGCGCCGGCGGCCCCGGCCGACCCGCCGCACCGGCACCCGCGCCGCAAAACTGATTCCCTGGCGCCGCCCCGCGGCGCCGGCGACAAGACCTCCCTCTTTCGGGCCCCGCGCGGGCCCGTTTTTTTGCCCGACGCTTGCCGCGCAGGGGCTGCGCTCCGGCGCTGCCTGCCGCCCTCCGGTCGGCTATGACTTTCGACATATTGACCGCCGTGCCATTGGCTTCCAAAGTTCGGTTTGTGCACCGCAACATCCGCACCCCCGCTCACTCAACCGAACAGGAAGATGAATCATGAAAAAAATCGTCTCCAGCCTCTGTTTCGCGCTGCTCGCCGGCGCCGCCCAGGCCGCCCCGGCGAGCGCCGCCCTCGAACTGTGCGACAGCCACGGCCTCGTGCGCGGCGCCGAAATCGCCATGGACAACGGCTGCTTCGGCTGCCATACGCTGAGCAGCAAGCGCGTCGGCCCGGCCTATCGCGAGATCGCGGCGCGCTACCGCAAGGAAAGCGTCTCGCCCGAAACGCTCAGCCGCAAGATCAAGCGCGGCGGCAGCGGCGTCTGGGGCACCGTCGCGATGCCGGCGAACGCGATTTCGGAGGAGGAGTCGGACGTCCTCGCGCGCTGGATACTCTCGCTCTGAGCGCGAGGCGTATAGTCGACCGCTGATGCCCGCGCGCCCTGCCCGGTTTTCCCTCACCACGCCAGCGGAGCCCACACCGATGACCGCCCTTCCCAGCTACAGCCCGCGCGAGGAACTCGCCAACGGCCTCACGCACGGCGCCGGCCTGCTCCTCGCGATCGCCGGCCTCGGCGTACTCCTCGCCCACGCGACGCAGCGCGGCGACGTCTGGCACATCGTCAGCTGCACCGTCTTCGGCCTGGCGCTGATCGCCTGCTACGCGACCTCGACGCTGTACCACAGCGTGCGCAGCGAACGCCTGCGCCCGCTGCTGCGCACGCTCGACCACGCGGCGATCTTCCTGCTCATCGCCGGCACCTACACGCCGTTCACGCTGGTCAGCCTGCGCGGACCGTGGGGCTGGTCGCTGTTCGGCGTGGTCTGGGGACTGGCGCTGGTCGGCATCGCCCTGCGTCTGCTGCTCAACGGCCGCCTGCACGGCCTCGTCGTCGCGCTCTATCTGGCGATGGGCTGGGTCGTCGTCGTCGCCGTGCAGCCGATGCTCGACCGCGTGGCGCCCGGCGGGCTGGCGCTGCTCGCCGGCGGCGGGCTGGCCTACACCGGCGGCGTCGTCTTCTACAAATGGAAGCGCCTGCCCTACAACCACGCCATCTGGCACCTCTTCGTGCTGCTCGGCAGCGCGCTGCACTTCTTCGCGGTGCTCTTCTACGTGATTCCCTGGCCACCGAACGCAGCCTGATCCTCAGTAGAGCGGGAAGAGCAGCGGCAGCACGGCGACGCAGACGACGAGGACGATCAGCGTGAAGGGCACGCCGATGCGCACGAAGTCGAAGAAGCCGTAGCGGCCCGGTCCGACCACCAGCGTATTCACCGGCGACGACACCGGCGTCATGAAGGCGGCCGAGGCCGCCAGCGCGACCGTCATCGCGAAAGGCAGCGGCGAGGCACCGAGTTGCTGCGCCAGGCTGATGCCGATCGGCGCCATGAGCACGGCGGTCGCGGTGTTCGAGATGAACAGGCCGACCACCGCGGTGAGCACGAAGAGCGCGGCCAGCACCACGCGCGGCGACGCCTCGCCGGTCAGGTCGAGCAGGCCGCCGACGATCAGGTCGATGCCGCCGCTCTTCTGCAGCGCCAGCGCGAAGGGCAGCATGCCGACGATCAGGATCAAGCTCTGCCAGTGGATCGCGCGGTAGGCGCTGTCCATGTCGATGCAGCGGAAGGCGCCCATCAGCAGGCAGCCGATCAGCGCGGCGACGACGTTGGGGACGAGGCCGGAAATCATCAGCCCGACCGCGATCGCCAGGCTGAGCAGGGCGAAGGGCGCCTGCTCGGCGGCCGGCGCCGCCTCGTCGATTTCCGCCGGCAGGCTGAGCACGAGGAAATCGTGCGCCTGCGTGTGCAGCAGGCGGATCGCCTTCCAGGAGCCGGCGATCAGCAGGGTGTCGCCCATGCGCAGCTTCTTGTTCAGCAGGTCTTCGCCGAGCGCGCGCCCGCGCCGGCGCAGGCCGATGACGTTGATCCCGCGCTGCGAGCGCATGCGCAGCTGGAGGATGGACTTACCGATCAGGCTGGAGTCGGGCGGGATGGTCACTTCGGCGAGGCCGAGTTCGCGCGACATGTTGCGGAAATAGTCGTCCTGGAAGGCCCGCCGCTGCAGCCCCATCTCGGCGCAGAAACAGTCGAGGTCGAGCTCGGCGCGCACGAAATCGACGAGCAGGATGTCGTGCGCGACGATTTCCCGGTTGGCCGAGGTGCTCAGCATCAGGCGGCCGAACTGGCGCAGCCGCTCGATGGCGATCACGTTGGCGCCGTAGCGCGTGCGCAGCTGCAGCTCGCCGAGCGTATGCCCGATCAGCGGCGAGTCGACATCCACTTCGAGGCGGCGCGAGCGGCCGAGGAGCTGGTAGTCGGCGGCCAGGTCGTTCAGGCGACGGCGCCGGCGGTCGGGCTGCGCCTGCGCGTCGTGCGGGCCGACCAGCCAGCGGCGCGCGACGAGCATGTAGGCGATGCCGAGGACGAGCACGAGGAGGCCGGCCGGCGTGAAGTCGAAGAAACCGAAGCCGGCGTAGCCCTCGCGCGCCAGCTCGCTGTTGACGACGAGGTTGGGCGGCGTGCCGACCAGCGTGAGCATGCCGCTGATCAGCCCGGCGAAGGAGAGCGGCATCATCAGCCGGCCGGGCGCCGTGCCGATGCGCGCCGCGACGCTGAGGGCGACCGGAATGAAGATGGCGACGACGCCGGTCGAGCTCATCACCGAACCGAGCCCGGCGACCGCCAGCATCAGCAGGACGAGCAGGCGCGTCTCGCTGTTGCCGGCGCGCGCCACCAGCCAGTCGCCGATGCGGTAGGCGATGCCGGTGCGCACCAATCCTTCGCCGATGACGAAGAAGGCGGCGATCAGGATCACGCTCGCTTCGCTGAAGCCGGCCAGCGCTTCGCCGACTTCGAGCGTGCCGGAGAGCACCAGGGCGACGAGGGCGATCAGGGCGACGGCGTCCATGCGCGGCCGGTTGGCGATGAACGCCGCGATGCAGGCCGCGAGAAGGAAAAACACCCAGAGCGTTTCGAGATTCATGTCGTTTTTGGGGGAAAATTCGTCAAGGCCGGCTACGCCGGCGCATGCGCGGCGGCGGCCGCGGCGCCGAAGGGCGCGCACGCGGCAGCGTATTGTAGCGGCGACCCGGCGCATCCGGCCGGATCGCACCGACGGCGCCCGCTTCCGGGATCGCCGGCGGCGGGAAGGAAACGAAAGGACGAGATGGATTCAGGCACGGAAAACCGCAAACACCCCCGCCCCGCGGCGGACGGCGACGGCCCATGGAGCACGGGCGGCGGCGCGGATGCGGCGGACGCAACGACGGGAACGCCGGGCGCGGCGCGCGGACCGTTCGGGCGCATCGTCGCCGGCGCGCTCGCGCTGCTCCTGTTCGGCGCGGCGCTGATGTTCTCGCTGCTGCTCTTCGGCGTCGTGCTGTGTCTGGGCGCGCTCGCCTGGGGCTATCTGTGGTGGAAGACGCGCCACGCGCGGCGCGCGCTTTATCGGCAATCCGCTGCCGGACAGCGCACCGCGCCCCCTGCGGAAGGGCGGATCATCGAAGGCGAAGTGATCCGCTCGACGCGCGCGCCGGACGAACCGCCGCGCTGAGCGTCTCCCAGCGGGCGGCGCCTCAGGCGCTCCCCGTACCGGCCATGCGCCGGATCGCCCGCCGCGCCTCGGCCGGCAGCACCAGCTCGGCATCGGCCAGCGGCGTCGTGATGCGCTCGTCGAAATGCAGCAGCCCCGCCGCGTCCTCATGCAGCAGCTCGCTGTCGACGAGGTTGGCGAGCAGCCCGGAGAACAGCGTCTTCTCGGCGAATTCGGCGATCTCGAAGGCGTCGAGCAGCGCCAGGCGCTGCGCGAGGAGGTGGCAGTCGTCGGCCAGCGCGGCGCGCGTCAGGCGGCCCGAACCGCGCTGCTGGAGCAGCGCCAGGGTCAGGAAATGGCGCTCCAGCGTCGGCCGCACCGTCTCGCCGAGCTGCTGCAGTTCGACCGATTCCTGGCTGCTCGCCTCGGGCGCCGCCAGCCGCCCGGCGCCGAAGGTGCGCTGCAGCAGGCCGCGCTCGGCGAAGACGGCGAGGCATTCGTCGATCGCCGCCGGCAGTTCCGCCGGCGTCCAGTGCAGGAACAGCTCGGCGCCGAGCAGCGTGTAGATGCCGGCGACGGCGCCCGACAGGCGCGCCGGGTCGAGCAGGCGGTTGTGTCCGAGCAGGCAGGCGATCAGCCCCGGCAGCGCGAACAGGTGGAGGACGTTGTTGCGGAACCAGGCGAGCTGCGCGCCTTCGCCCTCGCGCACGCGGATCAGGTCGCCGAGCGGGTGCGGCAGGCGCTCGACGATGCCGAGCCGTTCGGCGTGCGCGACGATCTGCGCCGGTTCGAGCGCGCAGCCGATCACCGTCGGCGCGTACGGCGCCTGCCGGGACAGCGCCAGGTAGTGCTCGATCTGCCGGTGCAGCGCATGCTCGTCGGCGGTCAGGCGCGGCGTCGCGAGCAGCGCGAGGGCGATCAGGTTGACCGGCGTGATGACCGCCGCTTCGTTGATGCGCCGGGCCAGTTCGCCGGCGGCGCCGCGCGTCGCCGCGCGCGGCCAGTCCGTGCTGGTCGTGTCGGTGGCGCCCGCCCCGCCCGTCGGCCCGGCGTCGTCGCCGCCCGCCGTGTCGCCGGCGCGCCAGCCCGGGCGCAGGCCGTCGAGATACTCGGCGAGCGGCAGCGGTTCGCCGAAATTGACGTGCACCCGGCCGAACACCCGGCGGATGCTGCGCGCGCTGCGCAGCAGGCCCCACAGCGATTCGCGCCGCTTCGGCTGGCCGGCCAGCTCGCGCACGTAGGTGGCGCCCTCGATGATCTTCTCGTAGCCGATGTAGACCGGGACGAAGACGAGCGGCCGCGCGTGCTCGCGCAGGAAGCTGTTCACCGTCATGCCGAGGATGCCGGCCTTCGGCATCAGCGTGCGTCCGCTGCGGCTGCGCCCGCCCTCGATGAAGTATTCGATCGGGAAGCCGCGCGCCAGCATGAGGTGCAGGTATTCGTGGAAGACCGCCGCGTAGAGCGGCTCGCCCTTGAAGCTGCGGCGCAGGAAGAAGGCGCCGCCGCGGCGCAGCAGCGGGCCGACGAGCGGCATGTCGAGGTTGGCGCCGGCGGCGATGTGCGGCGGCGTCAGGCCGTTGCGGTGAATCAGCCAGGACAGCAGCAGGTAGTCGACGTGGCTGCGGTGGCACGGAACGTACACGATGCCGTGGCCGGGCGCGATGCGCGTCACGGCGTCGAAGTTGTGCACCTCGACGCCGTCGTAGAGGCGCGTCCACAGCCAGCTGAGGAAGAGGTCGAGGGCGCGCACGACGCCGTAGGAGTAGTCGGACGCGATCTCCAGCGCGAAACCGCGCGCGCGCGTTTCGGCGGCGCCCGACGAGACGCCGAGGCGCGTTGCCTCGGCGGCGATCGCCGCGCGCACCGGCGGCGCGCCGAGCAGCGCGTCGATCTGCGTGTTGCGGTGCGAGAGGTCCGGCCCGATGGCCATTTCGCGCTGGCGCCGGAAGTGCACGCGCAACACGCGCGACAGCTTGCGCAGCGCGCTCGCTTCGTCGAGCCCGTCGGCGAGCAGCCCACGCAGCGAGATCGGCGTATTGAAGCGCACCAGCACGTGCCGCCCGTGCAGGAGGATCGCCAGGAATTGGCGCAGCGGCCCCGGCGTGCGCCAGGTTTCGGCGAACAGCGCCTTGAGGATCGACTCCTGCTTGTCCGGCGCGCGCCCCCAGAGAATGACGACCGGCACCAGCTGCACGTCGAGCCCCGGGTCGGCCTGCGCCGCCCGCACCAGCCGCGTCATCAGCGGCGAATGCCCATAGCGCTCGCGCGCCGGCGTCGTCAGGCCGTGGCTGCGGTTGAGGAAGAAGAAGGAGCGCGCCGCACGCAAGCCGCCGCGCGGCGGCGCCTCGGCGAGCGGCAGGCCGGCGCGCCGCGTCTCCTCGAAGAGCACCAGCAGGTCCGAGAGATGCCGGTCCTGCAACACATAGCAGACGGGTTTCGCCGGATCGAGCCCGAGCCCGGCCGGCTGTTCCGGAAATTGCGCGGTACGCACCCAGACGTACAGCAGACGCCGGGCCAAGCGGGCGAAAACGCCCGAAAAATCGAACACCTTGATCACTCCCCCATGCCGCGCCCGGCGCCCCGCCCGCAGGCGGGACGGCGTCCGGCGCGCGCCGGCGGCGGACCGGGCGCCGTAGCGCCCCTGCCCGCGCCGATTTTTCTATTCTTCGTCCACCCGCAGCGTCTTGAACTGCGCCGCGAGCTGCTGCTGCGTCGCCGGCGGCACCGGCGCGTAGTGCGAGAAAGCCATCGTGTACGCGCCCTGGCCGCCGGTCAGCGATTTCAGGCGCGACTGATAGCCGTCGAGTTCGGCGAGCGGCACCTGCCCGCTGATCGCCATCGTGCCGGCGCCGCGCGGCTGCGTGCCGGTGACGTGGCCGCGCTTGCCGGCGAGGTCGCCGGTGAGGTCGCCGATCGCCGCTTCCGGCGCGACGACCTCGATGTCGACGAGCGGTTCGAGAACGATCGGGCTCGCCGCGCGGATCGCCTCGACGGTGGCCTTGCGCGCCGCGGCGAAGAAGGCGACCTCCTTGCCGTCGACCGAGTGCGTCTTGCCGTCGTGCACGACGACGCGCAGGTCCTGCACCGGAAAGCCGCCGACGACGCCGTCGGCGAGCGCCTGGCGCACGCCCTTCTCGACCGCCGCCATGAACACGCCGGGAATCGCGCCGCCCTTCACGACGTCGACGAATTCGAAGCCGGCGCCGCGCGCGAGCGGCTCGATGCGCAGCGCGACCTCGCCGAACTGGCCGGCGCCGCCGCTCTGCTTCTTGTGCCGGCAGTGGCCTTCGGCGCTCGCGGTGATCGTCTCGCGGTACGGAATCTGCGGCGGCCGCGTGTCGAGCTCGAGCTTGTACTGCTGCGCCATGCGCGCCAGCTTGGCGCGCAGGTGCATCTCGCCGAGGCCGCGGATCACCGTCTCGTTGGTCCCCGGATGGCGCTCGACCTTGAAGCAGGGGTCCTCCAGTTCGAGCTTGTGCAGGACGTCGAACAGGCGCTGCTCGTCGCCCTTGCGCCGCGTCTCGACGGCGAGGCCCTGCATCGGCAGCGGGAATTCGAGCGGCGCCAGCGCGATGCGGTCCTCGTCGTGCGAATCGTGCAGCACGCAGTCGAACTCGATCTCGTCGACCTTGGCGACGGCGCCCAGCTCGCCCGGCAGCAGCTGCTCGACCTCGACGTAATCCTTGCCCTGCAGGCGGTAGAGATGGCCGACCTTGAACGGCCGCCGCGCATCGCCGACGAAGAGCTGCGCGTCGCGGCGCAGGGTGCCCTGATGCACGCGGAAGACGCCGAGCTTGCCGACGTACGGGTCGCTGACCACCTTGAAGACGTGCGCCAGGACGTGCCGCGCGGGATCGGGAACCGCCGCGAAGGGCTGCTGCGTGCCGTCTGCCGCGGCGCGATGGAAGGGCGGCGGGTTGCCCTCGGCCGGGCTGGGCGCGAGCTGCGCCAGCGCGTCGAGCAGTTGCGGCACGCCGGCGCCGGTGCGCGCCGAAACGAAGAGGACGGGAATCAGGTGGCCGGCGCACAGCGCCTTCTCGAACGGCGCGTGCAACTCCTCGGGGCCGGGCTCGGCGCCGTCCTCCAGGTAGCGCGCGAGCAGGTCCTCGTCCTCCTCGACGATCTGGTCGATCAGCGCGCGGTGCGCGGCGGCGACCGTCTCGAAGTCGTCGAAGTCGCTGGCGCCGTCGGCGTGGCCGAGCACCTCGACGGCGTCGGCGCGCGCGTGCGCCGGCAGGTCGAGCAGCAGGCACTCGCGGCCGAAGCGCGCGCGGATGTCGGCGACCAGCGCCGGCAGGTCGACGTTGTCGGCGTCGATCTTGTTGACCACGATCATGCGGCACAGGCCGCGCGCGGCGGCCAGCTTCATCATGCGCTCGGTGGTCAGCTCGACGCCGGTCTGCGCGTTGATGACGACGAGCGCGGTGTCGGCGGCGGCCAGCGCGCCGATCGCCTGCCCGGCGAAATCGGGGTAGCCCGGCGTGTCGACGAGCTGCACGCGCGCGCCCCGCCATTCGAAGCCGGCCAGCGCCGAATGCAGCGAATGGCCCAGCTCCTTTTCCTGCGCGTCGAAATCGCACACGGTATTGCCCTTCTCGACGCTGCCCCGGCTGGCGATCGCGCCGGCGGCGGCGAGCAGGGTTTCGACGAGGGTGGTCTTGCCCGCCGCGCCGTGCCCGACGAGGGCGACGGTGCGGAGGTTGGCGGTGGCGTTCTGGCCCATTCTTCTCTCCCTGGATCGAAGAGCTTCCCGGACGGCGAACGATCCTGCGCGCCGGGGAGCGATTGAGTACCGACAGTCCTGACGCGGAAGATTCTACTCCTGCGCTCCGCTCCTGCGCGCTCGCGGCGCTGGGCCGCCGCGGGCGGCAGGGCGTCTCGGCGGCGTGGTAGAATCCCCGTCCCATCTGATTGATCTTCCATATGTTCTCCGGAATCATCGCGGCCGTCGGCCGCATCACTGCATTGGCGCCGCGCAACGACGGCACTTCCACCCTGCGCCTGACGGTCGACGCCGGCCGCCTCGACCTGTCGGACGTCGCGCTCGGCGACTCGATCGCCTGCAACGGCGTCTGCCTGACCGTGGTCTCGCGCACCGACGACAGCTTCTGCGTAGACGTCTCGCCCGAATCGCTGGCATGCACCGTCGGCCTCGCCGCACCCGGCCCGCTCAACCTCGAAAAGGCGCTGCGCCTGGCCGACCGCCTCGGCGGCCACCTCGTCTCCGGCCACGTCGACGGCGTCGGCGAGGTGCTGCGCTTCGACCCGGTCGGCGACAACCGCCTGCTCGAGATCCGCGCCCCGCAGACGCTGGCGAAATACATCTCGCGCAAGGGTTCGATCACGGTGAACGGCGTCAGTCTGACGACCAACGCCGTCGCCGGCGCCACCTTCACGATCAACCTGATCCCGCACACGCTCGAAGCGACGACGCTGCACCTCCTGCAGCCCGGCAGCCCGGTCAACCTCGAGGTCGACCTGATCGCCCGCTACGTCGAGCGCATGCTCAATCCCGACGCAAGCACCCCCACCGACGCCCCGGAGGCCGCATAACATGGCACCGCAAAGCACATCCGCCGCGATCTCGCCGATCGAAGACATCATTGCCGAGATGCGCGCCGGGCGCATGGTCATCCTGGTCGACGAGGAGGACCGCGAAAACGAGGGCGACCTCGTCCTCGCCGCCGAACACGTCACGCCCGAAGCGATCAACTTCATGGTCAAGCACGCGCGCGGCCTCGTCTGCCTGACGCTGACCGAGGCGCGCTGCAAGCAGCTCGGCCTGTCGCAGATGGCGCGCGACAACAAGAGCCAGTTCAGCACCGCGTTCACGATTTCGATCGAAGCCGCCGAAGGCGTCACCACCGGCATTTCCGCGCACGACCGGGCGCGCACCGTGCAGGCCGCCGTGGCCCGCGGCGCGCGCGCCGAGGACATCGTGCAGCCCGGCCACATCTTCCCGATCACCGCCAAGCCGGGCGGCGTGCTGGTCCGCGCCGGCCATACCGAAGCCGGCTGCGATCTCGCGCAGATGGCCGGCTGCGAGCCGGCCTCGGTGATCTGCGAAATCCTCAAGGACGACGGGACGATGGCGCGCATGCCCGACCTCGTCGAATTCGCCGCCGAGCACGGCCTGAAGATCGGCACCATCGCCGACCTGATCCACTACCGCAGCCGCAACGAGGCGCTCGTCGAGCGCACGCTGTCGAAGACCGTGCAGTCGCCGCACGGCGAATTCACGCTGCACGCCTACACCGACCGCACCTCGAACGAAGTGCATCTGGCGCTGACGCGCGGCGAGATCCGCCCCGAGCGCGAAACGCTGGTGCGCGTGCACGAGCCGCTCTCGGTGCTCGATTTCCTCGACCCGACCGGCGCCCGCCAGACCTTCTCGCTCGACGTCGCGCAGGCGGCGATGGCCAAGGCCGAATGCGGCGTCATCGTGCTGCTGCACCGTCCGGAAAGCGGCCAGGACATCCTCGCCGGCCTCGCCGGGCAGGGCGACGCGGGCGCCGTCCAGCGCCGCGCGACCAAGTGGGACCCGCGCATCTACGGCATCGGCGCGCAAATCCTGCGCGACCTCGGCGTGCGCAAGATGAAGCTGCTCGCCAGCCCGCGCCGCATGCCCAGCGTCACCGGCTTCGACCTCGAAGTGACCGGCTACGTGCCGACGCCGGCCGAACTCGCCTGAACCGATCCACTCTGAACCGAATCTGAAAGAAGGCGCTGACATGGCCCGCTTTGAAAACATCTACGAATACGAACCCGCCCTCAAGGGCGACGGCCTCGCCGTCGGCATCGTCATGAGCCGCTTCAACCAGGACGTGTGCGAAGGCCTGCTCGGCGCGTGCACGGCCGAACTGCGCAAGCTCGGCGTCGCCGACTCGGCGATCGCCATCGCCACCGTGCCCGGCGCGCTGGAAATCCCGCTCGTCCTGCAGAGCATGGCGCAGAGCGGCCGCTACCAGGCGTTGATCGCGCTCGGCGCGGTGATCCGCGGCGAGACTTACCATTTCGAGGTCGTCTCCAACGATTCGTGCCGCGCCGTGATGGACGTGCAGCTCGAAACCGGCACCCCGATCGCCAACGGCATCCTGACCTGCGAGGACGACGACCAGGCGCTCTCCCGCATGCAGGAAAAGGGCGCCGACTGCGCCCGCACCGCCGTCGAGATGGCCAACCTGCTGCGCGCAATGGGAGAGTGAAGGCCATGACCGAGAAAAACGCCACCGAGGGCAAGACCGTCAAGCCGGCCGCCAACAAGTCGCCGCGCCGGCGCGCCCGCGAATTCGCCCTGCAGGGGCTCTATCAGTGGCGCATCGGCGGCAACGACGAAGCCGCGATCGAAGCCCACCTGCACGACGTGTCCGGTTTCGACAAGGCCGACCGCGAGTTCTTCCTCGGCCTGCTGCGCGGCGTGCTGGCGCAGCGCGAAGCGCTGCAGGAGCAGCTGCAGCCCAACCTCGACCGCCCCTTCGCCGAACTGTCGCCGATCGAGGCCTGCGTGCTGCTGGCCGGCGCCTTCGAGCTGGCCAACTTCCCGCAGACGCCCTACCGCGTGATCATCAACGAGGCGATCGAACTGACCAAGGGCTACGGCGGCACCGACGGCCACAAGTTCGTCAACGGCGTGCTCGACAAGCTCGCCGCCCGCCTGCGCCCGGTCGAGGTCGAAGCCAAGCGCGCCGCGCGCAACCATCCGAACACCCCGCCGCGCTGACCCGGCGCCGCCCCCGCAGCGCCCTTCGCGCGACGCTCCGACGATGCCCGGCGAATTCGACCTGATCGCCCGTTACTTCGCCCGGCCGACCCCGTCCGCCGTGCTCGGCCCGGGCGACGACTGCGCGCTGCTGGCGCCGACGCCGGGCATGGAGCTGGCGGTGACCACCGACATGCTGGTCGCCGGCACGCACTTCTTCGCCGACACCGACCCGCGCCAGCTCGGCTGGAAGACGCTGGCGGTCAACGTTTCCGACCTCGCCGCGATGGGCGCCGCGCCGCGCTGGGCGCTGCTCGCCGGCAGCCTGCCGACGGCCGACGAGGACTGGCTGGCGGCCTTCGCCGACGGCCTGTTCGCCTGCGCCAAGCGCTATGGCGTCGAACTCGTCGGCGGCGACACGACGCGCGGCCCGCTCAACCTGTGCGTTACGGCGCTCGGCGAAGTGCCGGCCGGACGCGCGCTGCGCCGCGACGGCGCGCAGGTCGGCGACGACGTCTGGGTCTCCGGCCAGCCCGGCCTCGCGGCGCTCGGCCTCGCCCAGCTGCGCGGCCAGGCGGACCTGCCCGCGGCGCTGAAGACGCGCTGCCTGGCGGCGCTGCAACGCCCGCTGCCGCGCGTCGAACTCGGCCGCGCGCTGCGCGAACGGGGCCTCGCGCACGCCGCCATCGATGTCTCCGACGGCCTGCTCGCCGACCTCGGCCACATCCTCGAACGCTCGCGCGTCGGCGCCGAACTGTACGCCGGCCAGCTGCCGTGCCTGCCGCCCGGCGCCGATCCGCTGCGCGCGCGCGACGCCCAGCTCGCCGGCGGCGACGACTACGAACTGGCGTTCACGGCAGCGTCCGCACAGCGCCAGGCGCTCGCCGCGCTCGCCGCCGAGATCGACCTGCCGCTCTGGCGCATCGGCCGCATCGTCGCCGCCGCGCCAGACGCTCCGCCCCGCCCGGCCGTGCTCGACGTCGACGGCCAGCCGCTCCCGATAGACCACACCGGATTCGACCATTTTGGCCAAAGCTAGCCCGCCCTCCCTCAGCTTCCTCTTCGCCCACCCGGCGCACCTCGTCGCCTGCGGCTTCGGCAGCGGCCTCTCGCCGTTCGCGCCGGGCACCGTCGGCACCCTCTTCTCGTGGGCCAGCTTCCCGCTGCTGCGGCCGTGGATGAACGACTTCGAGCTGCTCGGCTTCCTCCTCGTCTGCTTCGTCGGCGGCGTGCTCGCCGCGCACCGCACCGGCGCCGACCTCGGCGTCGTCGACCACGGCAGCATCGTCTGGGACGAGATCGTCCCCTTCTGGCTCGTCCTCGTCTTCTGCCCGGCCGGCTGGCTGTGGCAAACCGCCGCCTTCTTCCTCTTCCGCTTCTTCGACATCGTCAAGCCGCAGCCGGCGCGCTACTTCGACGAGCGGGTGAAGAACGGCTTCGGCGTGATGGCCGACGACGTGATCGCCGCCGGCTACACGATTCTCGTCCTCGCCGGCGCCCGCTTCGTCCTCGCCTGACTATGAACCAGAGCGCGCTCGAAGCCCTCGCCGCCGCAACCGGCGACCTGCTGCGCGGCAACGGGCAGCGGCTGGCCACCGCCGAATCTTGCACCGGCGGCTGGGCGGCGATGTGCCTGACGGCGATAGCCGGCAGTTCGGACTGGTTCGAGCGCGGCTTCGTCACCTACTCGAACGACGCCAAACGGGAAATGCTCGGCGTCGACGCCGGCACGCTCGCCGCGCACGGCGCGGTCAGCGAAGCGACCGCGCTGGCGATGGCCGCCGGCGCGTTGCGCCACAGTCGCGCCGACTGGGCGCTGGCCGTCACCGGCATCGCCGGCCCGGCCGGCGGCAGCCCGGAGAAGCCGGTCGGCACCGTCTGCTTCGCCTGGGCCGGCCCCGACGGTCGGATCGACGCGGAAACCCGCCGCTTCGCCGGCGACCGCGCCGCGGTGCGCGCGCAATCGGTCGCGCACGCGCTGCGCGGCCTGCTCGACCGCGCCGCAACGCACGCCGCCTGAACGGCTGGCGCAAAAGCGAATACTGTATATAATCACAGTAACCGACGCCGCCGGTCTCGCCATTCGCCCATTCCGCGAGCCGCGCCGTCGAACATGAGATAATTCCCGTCAATTCAGACAAAGGACACACGATGGACGACAACAAGGCGAAGGCGCTCGCCGCGGCGCTGGCCCAGATCGAAAAGCAGTTCGGCAAGGGCTCGATCATGAAGATGGGCGAGGGCAGCGTCGAGAACGACATCCAGGTCGTCTCCACCGGTTCGCTCGGCCTCGACATCGCCCTCGGCATCGGCGGCCTGCCGCGCGGTCGCGTCGTCGAGATCTACGGTCCGGAATCCTCGGGCAAGACGACGCTGACCCTGCAGGTCATCGCCCAGATGCAGAAGCTCGGCGGCACCGCCGCCTTCATCGACGCCGAGCACGCGCTCGACCCGACCTACGCGCAGAAGCTCGGCGTGAACATGGACGACCTGCTCATCTCGCAGCCCGACACCGGCGAACAGGCGCTCGAGATCGCCGACATGCTGGTGCGCTCGGGCAGCGTCGACGTCGTCGTCATCGACTCGGTCGCCGCGCTCACGCCGAAGGCCGAAATCGAAGGCGAAATGGGCGATTCGCTGCCCGGCCTGCAGGCCCGCCTGATGAGCCAGGCGCTGCGCAAGCTGACCGCCAACATCAAGCGCACCAACACGCTGGTCATCTTCATCAACCAGATCCGCATGAAGATCGGCGTCATGTTCGGCAGCCCGGAAACCACCACCGGCGGCAACGCACTCAAGTTCTACGCTTCGGTCCGCCTCGACATCCGCCGCATCGGCGGGATCAAGAAGGGCGACGAGGTGATCGGCAACGAAACCAAGGTCAAGGTCGTCAAGAACAAGGTCGCGCCGCCCTTCCGCGAAGCGATCTTCGACATCCTGTACGGCGAGGGCACTTCGCGCGAAGGCGAGATCATCGAACTCGGCGTGCTGCACAAGCTGGTCGACAAGTCCGGCTCCTGGTACGCCTACAATGGCGAAAAGATCGGCCAGGGCAAGGACAACGCGCGCGAATTCCTCAAGGCCAACCCCCAGATCGGCGAGGAAATCGAAGCCAAGATCCGCGCCGCGGTGAATGTTCCCTCGGCGCAGCCGATCAAGGCCGCGGCGGCGACGGAATAAACCGCGATGGAACTCACGCTGCGCGAGCGCGCTCTGCGCTTCCTCGCGCGGCGCGAGCACGCCAGGGCCGAGCTGGCGCGCAAGCTGGCGCCGCACGCGGAATCGGCGGAACAGCTCGGCGCGCTGCTCGACGACCTCGCGGCGCGGCGCCTGCTGTCCGACGAGCGCTACGCCGAAATGCGCGTCAACGCGCGCAGCGCACGCTACGGCAATGCCCGCCTGGCGCACGAACTGCGCACGCAGGGCGTCGCCGACGAACTGGTGGCCGAAGCGCTGGCCGCCGGCGACGACGAACTGACCCGCGCCCGCGCGGTGTGGCGGCGCAAGTTCGGCGCCCCGCCGGCGGACGCCACCGAGCGCGCGAAACAGATGCGCTTCCTGATGAGCCGCGGCTTCGCGGGCGAAACCATACGGCGCGTACTGCGCGGCGATTTTGAAGACGATTGAGCGATGCCCGAGACGACCAGCCAGCAGATCAGCAAACAGCCCCAGAGATCCCTCTCCGCGCACAACCTCAAGAAGCGCTACAAGGCGCGCACCGTCGTGCACGACGTTTCCTTCGAGGTGAAGAGCGGCGAGGTGGTCGGCCTGCTCGGCCCGAACGGCGCCGGCAAGACGACCTGCTTCTACATGGTCGTCGGCCTCGTCGCCTGCGACGGCGGCGACGTCCACCTCGACGACGCCAAGCTCACGCACCAGCCGATCCACAAACGCGCCCAGCTCGGCGTTTCCTACCTGCCGCAGGAAGCCTCGGTGTTCCGCAAGCTGACGGTCAGCGAAAACATCAAGGCCGTGCTCGAACTGCGCAAGCTGCCGGCCGACGAGATCGAACACCGGCTGGAAAGCCTGCTCGAGGAACTGCACATCGGCCACATCCGCAACAACCAGGCCGCCGCCCTCTCCGGCGGCGAGCGGCGGCGCGTCGAGATCGCCCGCGCACTGGCCACCGAGCCGCGCTTCGTCCTGCTCGACGAACCCTTCGCCGGCGTCGATCCGATCGCCGTCCTCGAAATCCAGAAGATCATCCGCTTCCTCAAGGAACGGCAGATCGGCGTGCTCATCACCGACCACAACGTGCGCGAAACGCTGGGCATCTGCGACCACGCCTGCATCATCAACGAGGGGCGGGTGCTGGCCTCTGGCCGCCCGGACGAAATCATTTATAATGAAAGCGTCCGCAAGGTTTATCTGGGCGAGAACTTCCGCCTCTAGGGGCGCCGGACCGATCATCCGCAACACTGAAAAGAAGGGCTGCTATTCCCTCGCCGCACAGCGGCCGTAGCGGTTCCCCACATGAGACCATCCCTCCAGCTCAAGCTCTCGCAGCACCTCGCCTTGACGCCGCAACTCCAGCAGTCGATCCGCCTGCTGCAGCTGTCGACGCTTGAGCTTGAGCAGGAACTGGAAAAGTACCTGCTCGAGAACCCCCTGCTCGAGCGCGAGGAAGAGGAATACGCGCCGGCCGTCCCGGCCGCCGGCAGCAACGAAGCCGAGGTCGCCGCCAGCGAGGCCGCCGACGCGGCCAACGCCGAGCCGCCCGAGCCCGCCGAGCCGACTTCGGCCGACGACGACAGCTGGCTCGACGAGGGCGCCTACCCGACCGCTTCGGCCGGTTCCGGCGACGACGACGACAACGACTTCCAGGACGTGCAGGCGGCGACCACCTCGCTGCGCGAGCACCTGTCCTGGCAACTCCGCCTGATGAGCATTCCCGAGCGCGACCGGACGCTGGTGCAGTGCCTGATCGAAGCGCTCGACGACGACGGCTATCTGACGCAATCGCTCGAGGAGCTGGCGGAGGCCCTGCCGGACGAGCTCGAGATCGACCTCGAGGAACTGCAGATCGCCCTGCGCCGCCTGCAGCATTTCGACCCGACCGGCGTCGGCGCGCGCAATGCGCAGGAATGCCTCGCCCTGCAGCTCGAAGTCCTGCCCGCCGACCCGACCCGCGACCTGGCCCTGACCGTCGTGCGCAAGCACCTGGAACTCCTGGCCGGCCGCGATTTCGCCAAGCTCAAGAAGCTCACCGCTTGCGACGACGACGCGCTGCGCGCCGCGCAGACCCTGATCCGCAGCCTCAACCCGCGGCCCGGCGCCCAGTACGGCGCGCTCGACGCGCGCTACATCACGCCCGACGTGGTCGTGCGCAAGGTGCGCGGGCACTGGACGGTCAACGTCAACTCCGACGCCTACCCGCGCCTGCGCATCAACCGCCTGTACGCCGACATCCTCTCGCGCCAGCGCGGCTCCGGCCTCGCCGGCCAGCTGCAGGAAGCGCGCTGGCTGATCAAGAACGTGCAGCAGCGCTTCGACACCATCCTGCGCGTCGCGCAGGCCATCGTCGACCGCCAGCGCCAGTTCTTCGACCACGGCGAAGTCGCCATGCGCCCGCTCGTCCTGCGCGAGATCGCCGACATTCTCGGTCTGCACGAATCGACCGTCTCGCGCGTGACGACGCAGAAGTACATGGCAACGCCGCGCGGCATTTTCGAACTCAAGTATTTTTTCGGCAGTCACGTCGCCACCGAAACCGGCGGCGCCTGTTCGGCCACCGCCATCCGCGCGCTGATCAAGCAGCTGATCGGTGCCGAAGACCCGAAAAAGCCCCTTTCGGATAGCCAGATATCCGAAGTCCTTGGCCAGCAGGGGATTGTCGTTGCACGGAGAACGATTGCAAAATACCGTGAAGCGCTCAGCATCCCGCCGGTCAATCTCCGCAAGTCCATCTAATAAGGAGCCACACCATGAATTTGCAAATCAGTGGACACCACCTCGAAGTCACTCCGGCGATCCGCGATTACGTTACCGGCAAGCTCGAACGGGTGACTCGCCACTTCGACAACGTGATCGACGTGAATGTGATCCTGTCGGTGGAAAAGCTGAAGCAGAAGGCTGAAGTGACCGTCCATCTCTCTGGCAAGGACATCTTCGTCGAAGCGATCGAAGAAGACCTCTACGCAGCGATCGACACCCTGGTCGACAAGCTCGACCGCCAGGTCCAGAAGTACAAGCAGAAGCTGCAGGACCACCACCGCGGCAGCAAGATCAGCGACCACATCGACGTCGAGTGATCTCTCCTGGGCGGGGCCGGCGCCAGCCGCCCCGCCTTTGCCGCCCCCTTCCCCGCTCTTTTCCGCCTGCCGTTTCGGGCTTCCGCCGCGTATGAGCCAGATCACCAAACTCCTGCCCCTAGACAACATCGTCCTCGACCTCGACGCGAGCAGCAAGAAGCGCGTCTTCGAACAGGCCGGGCTGCTCTTCGAGAACAACCAGGGCATCGCGCGCAGCACGGTGTTCGACAGCCTGTTCGCCCGCGAAAAGCTCGGCTCTACCGGACTCGGGCAAGGCATCGCCATCCCGCACGGCCGCATCAAGGGCCTCAAGGAAGCGACCGGCGCCTTTCTGCGCCTCGCCGTTCCGGTCCCCTTCGATTCGCCCGACGGCAAGCCGGTATCGCTGCTCTTCGTGCTGCTCGTTCCCGAGCAGGCGACCGAACAGCACCTGCAGATCCTCTCCGAACTCGCCCAGCGCTTTTCCGACCGCAGCTGCCGCGAAGCGCTGGGCAGCGCCCCCGACGCCGAAGCGATCCGCCAACTCTTCGCGAGCTGACCATGAGCGCCATGCGCCGCTTCAGCGTTGCCCAGCTTTACGAAGATCATCGGGACAAGCTGAAGCTGTCCTGGATCGCCGCGATCGGCCTCGACCGCCAGATCGAACTCAAGCAGCAGGGCAACTACGGCGCCGACGTCGTCGGCCACCTCAACCTGATCCACCCCGAGCGCCTGCAGGTGATCGGCGAAGCGGAGCAGGCCTGGGCCCTGCGCAATCCGGAACGTCTGCGCCACCAGATCGGCGACCTGATGGCCGCCGCGCCCCCGGCGCTGATCGTCGCCGACGGCCTCGAATGCATCCCGCTGATCCAGGAGGCCTGCGAAACGACGCAGACGCCGCTGTTCCTCAGCCCGAAGCCCTGCTCGGCGGTGATCGACCTGCTGCGCATCTACCTCTCCCGCCGCCTGGCCGACACGGCGTCGGTGCACGGCGTCTTCATGGACGTCCTCGGCATGGGCGTCCTGATCACCGGCGACTCGGGCGTCGGCAAGAGCGAACTGGCGCTCGAACTGATCTCGCGCGGGCACGGTCTGGTCGCCGACGACGTCGTCGAACTGGCGCGCATCGCGCCGACCACGCTCGAAGGCCGCTGCCCAGGCATGCTGCGCGACTACCTCGAAGTGCGCGGCCTCGGCCTGCTCAACATCCGCACCATCTTCGGCGAGACCACGTCGCGCCGGAAGATGAAGCTCAAGCTGATCGTCCATCTGCAGAAATCGGCCGCCGGCGTCGACGCGCCGCGCCTGCCGCTCGACGCGCAGACGCAGGAAATCCTCGGCGTTCCGGTCAAGAAGGTGGTCATTCCGGTCGCCGCCGGGCGCAACCTCGCCGTCCTCCTCGAAGCGGCGGTGCGCAACACCATCCTGCAACTGCGCGGCATCGACAGCATGGGCGAGTTCATCAACCGCCAGCAGCAGGCTCTGCTTGACGACGACATATAGGCCGCGCCTATAATCGCCGGACCCCTAACCGTCCCGGAGGAATTCATGATGAGAACGACCCTCGCCCTGCTCGCCCTGGCCTTCGCCTGTACAACCGGCACCGCCCTGGCCGCCGAAGAAACCAAGAAAGCCCCCTCCGCCGCGCAGAAGGCGCAGCAGGACAAGATGAAGTCGTGCAACGCCGAAGCCGGCGAGAAGCAGCTCAAGGGCGACGAACGCAAGAAGTTCATGAAGGAATGCCTGGGCGCCAAGCCCGCCCACGCGACGCAGCAGGACAAGATGAAGGCCTGCAACGCCGAAGCCGGCGAGAAGCAGCTCAAGGGCGACGAGCGCAAGAAGTTCATGAGCGGCTGCCTGAAGGCGGAAAAGCAATAGGCCTCAGGCCATCGGAGAATGCCGGCCAAGCTTGGGCCGGCATTTTTTTCGGCTTCCCCCGCACCTTACCGCCCGCCCTACACTCCCCGAATTCCCGCCCGGTCGCCCGCAATGCACGCTAGCGCACTCCTGCTGGTCCTATCCCTCGCCCTTGCCGCGAGCGGCGCCGCGGCCAAAGAGGAGAAGGCGCGCCGCGCCGCCGACGGCGCGCGCAAGGGCGTCAGCCAGCAACTGCCGCCGGCCTGCAAGGAAGCCCTGAAGGACCGCCGGATCGTCATCCTGCTCGGCGAGCGCAGCAGCCGCGGCGTCGATGCCAGCCAGGGCAGCTACGGCGCGCATTTCGCGTCGATCGCGCAGCGTCTGCGCAACCTCGGCCTGCGCCCCTACTCGCAGGAAGAGATCGCCGCGCAGATCACCCAGGCGGAAATAGACGCCTACCTGCGCGACGAGGCCGACGCCGCGCTCGATACCGGGCGCAAGATCGACGCCGACTTCGTCCTGCGCGGCGTGATCTCCAGCCGCTCGACGCGCAATCCGGCGCTGCGCGTCCCGGAAATTTCGGTCGACATGGGCTTCACGCTGGCGGCGAGCGACGGCCGCCCGCTCGCCGCGCTCTCGGCGCGCGCCGAGTCCTACGCCGGCAACGACCCGCTCGGCATGGCGCTCACCCTGGTCAACGAACAGGCCTCGGGCATCGTCGCCCGCCTCTACGGCGACTACTGCCGCACCGCCGGCATCGGCCGCGCGGCGCAGAAAGACTGAGACGGCGCCCCCATGACGGAGGCGCCGCAACGCATCGGCCGCTACGAAATCCGCCGCACGCTCGGCCACGGCGCGATGGGCGTCGTTTTCGAAGCCTGGGACCCGGCGCACGCACGCCGCGTCGCGCTCAAGACGATGCACCGCCCGGCGCCCGGCGCCGACAAGGACGACGGCACGCTGCTCGACCGCTTCCGGCGCGAGGCGCAAACCGCCGGGCAACTCGCCCACCCGAACATCGTCGCCGCCTACGAATACGGAGAGGACGCCGACACCGGCCGCGCCTTCATCGCCATGGAATACGTCGAGGGCGAGGAGCTGAAACGCGCCTTCGACCGGGAGGCGCACTTCCCGCTGCCCGACGTCGAACGCATCATGACGCAGCTGCTCGCCGCCCTCGAACAGGCGCACGCGCACGGCGTCGTGCATCGCGACGTGAAACCGGCCAACGTCTTCATCCTTCCGGACGGCAGCGTCAAGATCGGCGATTTCGGCATCGCGCGCATCGACTCGTCGGAGCTGACGCAGATCGGCTCCGTGCTCGGCACGCCGAGCTACATGTCGCCCGAACAGTTCATGGGACAACCGGTGGACGGCCGTTCCGACCTCTTCGCGGCCGGCGTCATCCTCTACCAGCTCCTGACCGGCGAGAAGCCCTTCACGGGCAAGCTGGCGGCGATCATGCAGCAGGTGCTCAAGGACCAGCCGCGCCCGCCCTCCGCGCACGACCCGCGCCTGCCGGCGGCCTTCGACGCGCTGCTCGCCAAGGCGCTCGCCAAACGCCCGGCCGCCGCACTTCGTGCTGAATGATCGTCCCATATTAAGAATCTGGTCACCAACACAGCGTGTATTCCTGTTAATGATATCCGCTCAGCACACCAGTCCCGCTTTCGATCATGGCGCCGCGTTAAGGGTGCCGCCGCCGCATGATACGCGGAGCTGGCACAAGCTGTGGGCGTGGCTGGGCGACGACGCTCAGGCCATGACCGAAGCTGGCGCAGTGCAGGTCTGCACCCCCGATGGCTGGACCATCGCCCAGCCCGGCGACTGGATCGTGCTGTCGGTCAGCGGCGATTTCCACGTCGCGCGCACCGGCGGCCGCCGCTTCTGGGACGCCTGAACGACAAAACGCCGCCCACCTTTCGGCGAGCGGCGTTCCGGTCGCCTAAGCGCTAAATGCTAGGCGAAGGCATAGGCCTGACGGCGACGCGAGGTGCGGACCATCGAGCCGACGGCGCCGAAGCCAATGATCATCATGGCCCAGGTGGCCGGTTCCGGCACAGCGCTGCTCAGCGGGCCAGCGATGGTGATGTTGTCGAGGATGA
>RCMZ01000436.1_pt1 | contig 22802 bp, 23 predicted proteins | sample 2041141 | NCBI WGS metagenome assembly RCMZ01 (sample SAMN09708263, study PRJNA481090) | Wastewater metagenome, whole genome shotgun sequencing project. | biome: sewage; isolation source: Davis station wastewater (DW) | place: Antarctica: Davis Station | collected 2010-03-01
GTCTTGCCCTTGTCGTGGTCGAAGAAGACGCCCGGCGAACGGTGCATCTGCGAGACGATCACGCGCTCGGTGCCGTTGACGATGAAGGTGCCCTTGTCCGTCATGAGCGGGATGTCGCCCATGTAGACGTCCTGCTCCTTGATGTCCTTGACCGAACGGGCTCCCGTTTCCTCGTCGGTTTCGAACACGATCAGGCGCAGCTTGACCTTCAGCGGCGCGGCATAGGTCATGTCGCGTTGAATGCATTCTTCAACGTCGTACTTGGGATCTTCGAACTCGTACGAGACGTATTCCAGGATCGCGCGCTCGTTGAAGTCCTTGATCGGGAACACCGACTTGAAGACCGCTTCGATGCCCTGCTCCTTACGCTGGCCCGGACGGACCTCGCGCTGCAGGAACTGCTCGTAAGAGGCGCGCTGAACCTCGATCAGGTTCGGCATCTGCACCGCTTCGGGAATACGCCCGAAGGATTTGCGGATGCGCTTCTTGCCAGTGAACGAGGTGGCGGAAGCGATCTGACCGTTGATGGCGAGATCGTGGGAGGCGTCGGTCATTCAGTATTTCCCATGCGCACAGTCCGGGAAAACCGTGCGTGAAATGCAGCAGCAACGGCACGCGTTTCCACGTCCGCAGCCAGTTTTTTCGGCATCCACCCTCGGCCCGCTGCCGGGCCAGGACGCCTGAAATGTACCGGCTCCCTGGGAAGGAGCCGCGCCTTCGCTCCGGTCGGAGGGCGACGGACCGGGCCTCGGCGCTAAACGCGCAGACTCATAGGAGTTTTGCGGAGAACGGACATATACGCGCTTCTTCGGCGAAATAAAGACCTTGCAGAAGTCAAATTCGAATTCGATGCACGTCGCCAACGTCTTGGGCCATAACCTTACCATGCGGCCCGCAGCTCACCACCGTTGCCGTAACTCGGCGACTGATAGTCGCCACGTTGACAGCCCACGTCTCGTCGTCATCCATGATCCGTATGAGAGACGCCATATTAACCACACGCTTGCTTGTCCTGATGGCTGTTGCGGCTGTCGCACTATCCGGCTGCATGGCGGTCAACGTGCCCGAAGACGCCTTCTTCTATCCCGACACGCGGATGCAGGCGGAAAAGATCATCCTGCCGCCGGACGCGCCCATGCGTTTCCAGGCCGACACCTTCACCATTCCCTATTCAGGCGGAACCATCGGCGCGACGCGCGTGCGAACCGGGCGCAACGACACGCCCCTGATCCTGTTCTGCGGCGGCAACATGTTCCGGCGCAGCGCCGCTGCAGGCCTGACCGCCGATAAGCTGACGCCCTTCGGCGATGTGCTGATGTTTGACTATCCCGGTTCAGGCGAAACGCCGGGCCCGGCCGAGTATTCCGCCTTCATCGCCACAGCCACAGCGGTCGCTGACGTCGCCCGCGCACAGGCCGACGCCGAGGGCCGCAAACTGATCGCCTGGGGTCATTCGTTAGGCGGCATCGTCTGCCCTCAGATTGTCCAGCACGTCCGCGCCGACGCCGTGGTGCTGGAAACCACCACCCCCAACGCCCGCGCCGTCGTCGAAAACGCAGCAGGCTGGGCTCGCCCCCTCGTCCGTATCAATCTGGCCCCAAATCTGGCCGTCGTGAACGTACCCGCCGCGCTCAAGGGTTATTCCGGCCCGGTCGTGGTGCTGGAGGCAACTCACGACACCACCCTGCCCCCCGCACTCAGCCAGAAGCTTGTCCGCGATCTCAAGGCCGAGGGCGTCACCGTCGATCGTCTGGTCTTCCCTGACGCCGGTCATGGCGATGTCGGCGCCCAGCCCGACTTCCAGTCCCGCGTCTCAGCCGCCCTCGCAGCGCACTGACTGGACGCGTCTCACTCTCAGCCCTAGCGTCGCCACATGAATCGCATCGCCCTGCCCCTGATCGCCGCTGTCGCCCTGTCCGGCGCCCTGTCCGCCTGCGCGACCAAGCGTGAGCCGGTCACCTATGCCGAGACGGCCGCCGCCGCCGCGCGCGCCGCTGCTCAGGTCGAGGGTCAGGCGTCGCTGTCGCCGCAGGAGGTCTGGGATGCAGGCAATATCGCCTATCTGGACTGGAACGGCGCCCGTCGCGGCTGGACCACGACCGAAAGCGGCCTGCAGTACCGCCGTGTCGGTAAGGCGCACCCGCGAGGCGCCCAACCCACCGCGACCGATACGGTCAAGGTTCACTATCGCGGGACCTTCATCGACGGGCGCGAGTTCGACAGCTCCTATTCCCGCAATGAACCGGCCGAGTTCCCGCTGAACCGCGTCATCAAGGGCTGGACCGAGGGCGTCGCCCTGATGCACGTCGGCGAAATCTATGATTTCGTGATCCCCGCCTCGCTGGGCTACGGCTCTCGCTGGGTCGGCGGCGGCGAGCTTCCGCCCAACTCCACCCTGCGGTTCAGTGTTGAACTGCTGGAAGTCAAACCCGCCGCCTGACGGGCTTGACGACGGCGACCCTGCGGCAGAGGGTCGCACCACCCCTCAGTATCCGTAGAGCGTGAAATGAAGATCATCCGTCCCGCCGCCATGCGCGCCGCCGGTCTCGCCCTTCTGCTGGCGACGACCGCTCCCGCTGCTTTCGCCCCCGCGGCCATGGCCCAGGACGCGTCGACCTATCCGCCTGCCCTGCCCGCACCCCAGCCCGCCATCCCGGCGGTGCGCGATGTCGCCTATCCCGGCGTCATCAAGCTGGACGTGGACGCCACCAATCTGAACCAGCGCATCTTCTCAGTGACGGAGACGATCCCCGTCGCCAACGCCGGTCCCCTGACCCTGTTCTTCCCCGAATGGCTGCCGGGCAATCACGGCCCCGTCGGCCCGGTCGCCCAGCTTGCGGGCATCGAGATCACCGCCAACGGCCAGCGGGTGGAATGGGTGCGCGATACGCTCCATCCCCTCGCCTATCACCTGACCGTCCCGGCGGGCGCGTCCCAGATCGTGGTCAAGATGCAGCACCTGTCGCCGACGACCGGCAATCAGGGCCGCATCACCATGACGCCGGAAATGCTGAACGTGCAGTGGGAGAAGATGCTGCTCTATCCCGCCGGTCACTGGTCGCGAAACATCACGCTTCAGCCCACGGTCAAGCTGCCGACCGACTGGCAGTTCGGCACGGCGCTGGAGCCGCTGGAGAAAAACGGCGACGTCCAGAGCTTCAAGCCCGTCAATCTGGAAGTCCTGATCGACAGCCCGATCTTCGCCGGGGCCCATTATCGCCAGATCGATCTCGATCCGGGCGGCCGCTCGCCCGTCCGCGCCAACTTCGTCGCCGATGATCCCGCTAGTCTCGCCGCCACCGACGAGCAGATCCAGATCCTGCGCAATCTGGTCGTCCAAATGGACCGCCTGTACGGCGCACGCCACTTCGACCACTACGACTTCCTGATCGCCATGACCGACAAACTGGGCGGCATCGGGCTGGAGCATCACCGCAGCTCGGAAAACTCGGTCGATCCCGCCTTCTTCACCGGTTGGGCCACCCATCTGGGCGACCGCGATCTGCTCAGCCACGAGATGAACCACTCGTGGGACGGTAAATGGCGCCGCCCCGCCGACCAGTATGTGCCCAACTTCAACAGCCCGCTGCAGAACAGCCTGCTGTGGGTCTATGAGGGTCAGACGCAGTATTATGGTCAGGTCGTCGCCGCCCGCTCGGGCCTGCTGACCAAGCAGCAGGCGATGGACGCTCTGGCCATCACCGCCGCCACCTTTGACAACCGCATCGGCCGCGAATGGCGCGCCCTGCAGGACACTACCAACGACCCGATCATCAGCCAGCGCCAGCCCAAGGGCTGGCTGTCATGGCAGCGGGACGAGGACTATTATTCGGAAGGCCAGCTGATCTGGCTGGATGTCGACACTACGATCCGGGAAAAGACCAACGGTCGCAAATCCCTCGATGACTTCGCCAAGGCCTTCTATGGCGTCGAGGACGGCAGCTATGATCCCAAGCCCTATACGTTCGAGGACGTGGTCGCGGCCCTGAACGGTGTCGTCGCCAACGACTGGGCCAGCTTCCTGCGCACCCGTCTGGATGGTCATGGTCCCGGCGCGCCGCTGGACGGCCTGACGCGCGGCGGCTGGCGCCTGACCTATACGGACACGCCGACCGACTATCAGAAGACCCTGTTCAGCGAGTTGAAGCGTAACGACTACACCTATTCGCTGGGCATCCAGACGACGAGCGCCAATGTCATCCGCGCGCTTCAGTGGAACAGCCCCGCCTTCAAGGCCGGTCTGGCCGTCGGAATGGAGATCGTCGCCGTCAATGGCGAGGCGGCCAACGCCGACCGCATCAACGCCGCCATCACCGCTGCGAAAGACCCCGCCAAGACCGTCGATCTGATCGTCAAGGACGGCGACCGCTATCGCAGCATCAGCTTCGACTACCACGACGGCCTGCGCTACCCGCGCCTGGAACGCATCCCCGGCACGCCCGACCGTCTGGGCGACATCCTGACGCCGCGCACGCGATAGGATCAGTGGTCGTCCGATTGACCGACCTCCCGGCTCGTCGTTACGGGTTCTTCGCTTCGCTCAGCCCCGGAATGACGGTTTTGGGCTGAGTGTCTTTTGGGCCTCGGACAAGAACCACGCGGCCTTCTGTCCCTTGACGCAACACCCGACGCCCACGACGGTGCAGCTCTGCTGCAATACCGGATGACCTGATGTCGCGTTCACGCCTGCCCGCCGCCTGCCTCGCCCTTCTGCTGACGGGCGCCGCCGTCCCGGCTCTGGCGCACAGCTTCCAGTCCACGCCGATCATCGCCGACGCGACCCAGGCCCCCCTGGCCCTGCCCCGCGCCCAGCCCGCCATTCCGGTCCCGCAGGACACACCCTATCCCGGCGTCATCCAGTACAGCGCCGACGTCACCGATGTTGACCGCCGCATCGTCAATGTGGCCCAGACGATTCCGGTCGCGCAGGCGGGTCCGCTGACGCTGCTGTATCCGAAATATCTGCCGGGCAACCACGCTGCGACCGGCCCGATCCAGCTGATCTCGGGCCTGACCGTGACCGCCAACGGCCAGCGGATCGAGTGGCAGCGCGACACCCTGGACCCCTACGCCTTCCATCTGGACATCCCCGCGGGCGTCAGCAGCATCGACGTCGCCTTCCAGTGGCTGACCCAGCCGGATGCCGCCAACTGGCGCGTCACCATGACCCCGGCTCTGGTCAACCTGCAGTGGGAAAAGGCCATCCTCTATCCGGCAGGCTATTACAGCCGTCAGATTCAGGTCGCCCCGTCCATCGTCCTGCCCTCTGGTTGGCAATACGGCACCGCCCTGTCCACCGCCGCGCGTGAAGGCGATGTGGCGCGGTTCGAGACGACCGACCTCTACACCCTGATCGACAGCCCGGTCTTCGCAGGCGCCCACTATCGTCGCGTCGACATCGACCCGAGCGGCGCCCCGTCTGAATCGAGGGTCCACCTCAATATCCTTGCCGACGAGGCCAAGGGGCTGGCCGCCACGGATGAGCAGCTCAAACTGTTCGAAAACATGGTCCAGCAGGCCGACCGCCTGTTCGGCGCGCGCCACTTCGACCGCTATGAGTTCCTGTTCGCCCTGACCAACCAGTTGGGCGGCATCGGGCTGGAGCATCACCGCAGTTCCGAGAACACCGGCGCCCCCGACTTCTTCACCAACTGGCCCAAGAGCGAAGGCGACCGGGGTCTGCTGCCCCACGAATACACCCACTCTTGGAACGGCAAGTTCATGCGTCCGGCCGACGAACTGACCGCCAACCACAACATCCCGACCCAGAACACCCTTCTGTGGGTCTATGAGGGACAGACCGAGTATTGGGGCGATGTGCTGGCCGCCCGTGCAGGCCTGCACAGCCGCGAAGTGGCGCTGGCCACCCTGGCCACCATCGCCGCCTTCTATGACAACCAGCCGGGTCGCGAATGGCGCGCGCTTCAGGACGTCAACAACCACAATCTGCTGGGCTACCGCGTGCCGGGCCAGTTCACCTCATGGATGCGCGGCACCGGCGACTATTACCGCGAAAGCGCCCTGATCTGGCTGGACGCCGACACCCTGATCCGCGAGGGCACCAACAACCGAAAATCCCTGGACGATTTCGCCCGCACCTTCTTCGGCCACGACGACGGCCAGTGGGCGCCGCAGGGCTATACGTTCGAACAGATCGTGGCGGCCCTGAACGCCGTCTATCCGCACGACTGGGCGGGCTTCCTGCGCGGACGGCTGGACGCCGTCGGCCCCGACGCCCACGCCCCTCTGGCGGGCATCACGCGCGGCGGATACCGGCTGACCTACACCGACACGCCGTCGGCGGCGGAAAAGGCGGTCCAGACCGGCTGGGCCAATGACTTCCAGTATTCGCTGGGCTTCACCCTCAGCGGCGACCGCCTGACCAACATCCGCTGGGGCGGCCCCGCGTTCGAACAGCGCATCGGCGCAGGCTGGCAGTTGGTCGCGGTCAATGGCGTCGCCGGGTCCGCCGAGGCCCTGCGCAACGCCGTGACCGCCGCCAAGGGTACGGACGCCAGCATCGAACTGCTGATCAAGTCTGGCGACCGGTTCCGCACCGTCGCCTTCGACTACCACAACGGCCTGCGCTACCCGCGTCTGGAACGGATCGAGGGAACCCCGGACCGTCTGGGCGCCATCCTGACACCCAGACGCAGCTGACGCCGATGCTTTGTCTCCTCCCCAACAGGTGGGGAGGAGACAGACGGACCTACTTCAACAGCCCCAACAGCGCCTCGGCCGCCTCGCGCGAGGAGCCGGGGTTCTGGCCGGTCACCAGCTTGCCGTCAGTCAGCACGTACGAGCTCCAGTCCGGCCCCTTGGAATAGTCGCCGCCATTGGCGATCAGCACGTTCTCGACCAGGAACGGCACTACGTCCGTCAGGCCCACGGCGTCCTCTTCGGAGTTGGTGAACCCCGTCACCTTGCGGCCTTCGACCAGCGGCTTGCCGTTCGGCCCGTTCACCGACTTCAGCACCCCCGGCGCATGGCAGACAAAGCCGGTCGGCTTGTCCGCCTTGGCGAAGGCCTCGATCAGGGCGATGGAATCCGCGTCGTTGGCCAGATCCCACAGCGGCCCGTGACCGCCGGGATAGAAGACCGCGTCAAAATCATCGGCCTTCACCGACGACAGGACGACGGTCGCGGCCAGCAGGCCTTGCGCTTCGGCATCATCCTTGAAGCGGCGCGTATCCTCGGTCTGGGCGTCGGCGTCGTCGCTCTTGGGATCCAGCGGCGGCTGTCCGCCCTTTGGCGAGGCCAGCACGATCGTCGCCCCCGCATCCTTCAGGGCGTAATAGGGCGCGGCCAGCTCTTCCAGCCAGAAGCCGGTCTTCTTGCCCGTGTCGCCGAGTTGATCGTGCGACGTCAGCACCAGCAGGATGTTCATAGGGGAGGCTCCGTCTCTTAGGGCGTCCACAGATGGGAAGGCGCCCCGTCAGCCTCAAGTCCGCTTCCGCGATCCTGACCCACCCCCGCTGGGCGAGGCCCGACAGACCCGCAAACAGAGAAAAGGCCCCGAGGTTTCCCTCGGGGCCTTTCCGATCTTCAGCAGATGCTGAGAACCAGATTACTTGATCTGGATCTTCGCGCCGGCTTCCGTCAGCTTCTTGGCAACTTCGTCGGCAACTTGCTTGGAGACGTTTTCGACGACGTTCTGCGGAGCGCCTTCGACCAGGTCCTTGGCTTCCTTCAGACCCAGGTCCGAACGGACGCCGCGGACTTCCTTGATCACGTTGATCTTCTTGTCGCCGCCGTCCACCAGGACAACGGTGAATTCGGTTTGCTCTTCGGCGGCTTCAGCCGGAGCACCGCCACCAGCGGCCGGAGCAGCCATAGCGACCGGAGCAGCGGCGCTGACGCCCCACTTTTCTTCCAGCAGCTTGGACAGTTCAGCAGCTTCGAGAACGGTCAGAGCGGACAGGTCTTCGACGATTTTGGCGAGGTCAGCCATTGTCAGTTTTCCTTCGGAGGATTGGTTTTAGAGAGTGATGCAGAGATGAAAGGCTGGGCCGCTTACGCGGCTTCCTTGGTGGCGTAGGCGTTGAACACGCGAGCCAGCTGACCGGCGGGTGCTTGCAGCACGCCAGCGATCTTGGTCGCAGGCGCGTTGAGCAGGCCGATGATTTGGCTGCGGACTTCGTCGAGGGTCGGGAGTTTGGAAAGCACTTCCACGCCCTTCACGTCGACGACAGTTTCACCCATGAAGCCGCCGATGATCTTGAAGCGATCATTGGTCTTGGCGAACTCGGTGGCGACCTTGGCGGCCGTACCGGGGTTCTCGGCGTATGCGATGCCCACGGGCCCCTTGAACAGGCCATGGTAGTCGCTGCCTTCTTCGGCTTCGAGCGCCTTCAGCGCCAGGCGGTTCTTGACCACCTTGAACGCGGCGCCTTCTTTACGAAGGCGGCCACGCAGGTCTTCCATTTCCGCAACGGTCAGACCCAGGTTGTGGGTCACGACCACGGAGCCGGCGTCGGCGAATACGCCCTTGAGCGTTTCGATCGACTCGGCTTTTTGAGCGCGGTCCATTGCGGTCTCCAGTCTTGGTGTTCGCCGCCGGGCTTATTCCCGACGACGGATTGGCCAAAGCGCCGCGCATCGCTGCGAAGCGTTAAAGCCGGTCGTATTGTCCGAAGGATGCGTCTGACGGCGTCCATCCCGAAATGCGGGCTGACAGCGCAGTGTCGCGTCCCCATCTCCCCACGGCGTCAGAAGGCTCTCTGACAGTTACGGCCTGGGTGACCCCCACGCCCCGAAGTTCTCGGACAGGACCGTCAGAAGATGAACCTCCGACGGGAAGCGGCGCTCTTACAGCCGAGCGGCGCAAATATCAACACGGGCTGGTCGAAATCCTGTCAATCCGCCAGGGGCGTGGCGGCGAAGTCGCGGATCAGTTCAGCCAGGTCCGGCTCATGCACGGCGTCGGCGGCGTCGGCAGGCGTCATCCACCGGCGTTCACGCTGGTGCGCTTCCGGCCAGGCGCCCAGCTGGATCAGCACCTGCAGCGGGTAGACCGACACGACATAAGGTCGGCTGTCGCCGCTCTTCAGGGTCTTGGCGTAGCGGAAGGCGCCGATGGAGTGATCCTCGATCTCACCCTTCACGCCCGCTTCTTCCAGCGCCTCTTGCGCGGCGGCTTCCGGGTCGGACTTGCCAACCATCCGCCCGCCCTTGGGAATGACCCAACGGCGCGTCTCGCGCGAGGTGATCATCAGGATGCGGCGCTCGCCGTCCTCCAGCCGCCACGGCAGGGCCGCGACCTGGCGCGTCTCGGACCGCGCGGTGCGTTTCGGATTGGTCCCGCTCACGTCAGGAACCATCCGCCGACGAAGTAGAAGATCGCACCAATGGCCGCCGCTGCGGGCATGGTGATGAACCAGGCCGTGACGATGCTGCGCGCCACGTTCCAGCGCACGGCCGAGACCCGCTTGGCCGCGCCCACGCCGACGATAGCGCCGGTGATGGTGTGGGTGGTCGAGACCGGAATGCCCATGCTGGTCGCGGCGAACAGGGTGATGGCCCCGCCCGTCTCGGCGCAGAAGCCCTGCTGGGGCGACAGACGCGTGATGCGCGAACCCATGGTGTGAACAATCCGCCAGCCTCCGAACAGGGTCCCCAGCGCGATTGCGGCCTGACAGGTGATCACCACCCAGAACGGCACATGGAACTCTCCGCCCAACATGCCGCGCGAATATAACAGTATGGCGATGATCCCCATCGTCTTCTGGGCGTCATTGCCCCCATGCCCCAGAGAATAGGCCGAAGCGGAGATGAACTGCATCCCTCGAAACACCCGGTCGGCGAACGCCGGGTTCGACTTCACGAACAACCACGACACCAACAGCACCAGCATCAGGGCCAGCACGAATCCCACGGCGGGCGACAGGAAGATGGCGGCGACCGTCTTTGCCACGCCCGCGATCACGACCGCGCTTGTACCCGCCTTGGCGATGCCTGCGCCCAGCAGACCGCCCACCAAGGCGTGAGAGCTGGAGGACGGAATGCCCAGCAGCCACGTCACCACATTCCAGATGATGGCCCCCATCAGGGCGCCGAAGATCACCTGATCCGAAATCACGCTGGGGTCGATGATGCCCCGCCCGATGGTGTCCGCAACGTGCAGGCCGAAGAACAGGAAGGCGATGAAGTTGAAGAAGGCCGCCCACCCCACTGCGTACACTGGCGGCAGAACCCGCGTGGCGACGATGGTGGCGATGGAGTTGGCCGCGTCGTGCAACCCGTTCAGAAAGTCGAACAGGATGGCGACGCCGATCAGGAAGATCAGGATCAGAAGGGCGTGATCCATGATGATCAGAGGTGCTCGACCAGGACGCCGTTGATGCGGTTCGCCACGTCTTCGAACCGGTCGACCACCTTCTCCAGGTGGTCATAGATTTCGGCGCCGATGATGAAGGGCATGGTGTTGCCCTCGCGGTGCTTGGCGTACAGCGCCTTCATGCCCTCATCGTACAGGGTGTCGCTGTCGCTCTCCAGCTTGGCGATTTCCTCGGTCAGGGTGTTCAGGCGGTCGTGATTTTTGCGCATGGCCGGCAGCAGGCTGACCGCCTCCACCGTCTTGACCGCACACAGCACGGCGATGTCGCCCAGTTCACGCATCTTCGGCTCGAACTCACGCTGCTCATACAGGCCGATGGTCTTGGCCGTCTTCTGCATCTGGTCGATGGCGTCGTCCAGCGAGTTGGTCAGGCCGCGAATGTCCGCCCGGTCGAATGGCGTGATGAAGCTGCGGCGCACGGCGAACAGCACTTCGCGCGCCACATCATCGGCCTCGTTCTCATAGGTGATGATGTCCTGACGCCATTTCTCGGTTTCGTCGCCGCCGTCCAGCATCCGACGCATGGCCTCGGCGCCCTTTGTCAGGGTCGCCGCATGGGCGTCGAACAGGCGGAAGAAATTGTCTTCCTTGGGCAACAAGGCCTGGAACCAGCTCAGCATCCGACAATCCCCGATCAGGCGACGCCTTCGGGCGGCCGCGCGCCCCCAAAAAAGGATACGGGGCGCGCCGTCAAGTTTTCAGACCACGGACAGTTCGCTTTATCGTTGGCCCGGCGCCTTTGCATCAGGATCTCCAAGCACATCCTGGCGGTAAAGCATGGTTACAATCGTGTGCAGCACCAGGGCGATGGGGGTGGCGAACAGCACGCCCAGCGGCCCGAACAGGGTGCCGATTCCCACCACGGCGAAGATGCCCAGCACGACCGGCAGGTTGGCCACATTCTTCTGCACCAGCGGGGTGATAAAGTTGCTCTCCAGCTGCGAGATGACGATGTGGACCACCACGGCCAGAACCGCCGTGTGCCAGCCCTGCGTCGCGCCCACCAGGACCGACGGAATGGTCGAGACGATAGGCCCGACAATCGGCACGAACTGCGACAGGCCCGTCAGCAGCCCCAGCCCCAGCGCCGACGGCACGCCGATGATGGCCAGACCGATCCCGGTCAGCGTCCCCACCAGAACCATCGAGAACAGTTGCGCCTTCAGCCAGCCCTTCAGCGCCTTGCCGCAACTGTTCAGCACTTCGCGCAGCCGGTCGCGGCGATCCATCGGGAAGACAGACAGCAGGCCCTCGCGCGACTTGGCCGGTTCGATGGCCAAGAAGACGCCCGCCACCAGCACCAGAACCATGGTCGTGATGCCCGCCGCCGCGCCGATGGCGAACTTCTGCGCGAACTGCAGCGCCTCGCCCGCCCGGCTGCCCAGGTTCTGAAGCTGTTCGAACACCTGGGCGGCATAGGGTTGGGCTTCGATCCAGGCCTGCACCTGCGCCCAGCCCAGGGGAACAATGGCGATCAGGGTCGTCACCTGTTCGGAGATCTGCGCGCCGAACAGGGCCAGCACCCCCGCCAGCACGCCTATGACGATCAGCATGGACAGGAAGACCGCCAGCGGATCAGGCAATTTCAGGAAACGCACCAGCGGATCGGCCAGCGCCCGCAGGATCACCGCCACCACGATGGCGCCGAAGATCAACAGCCACAGGGTCTGCAGCGACACCACCAGCTGAATGGCGAAATAGGCCGACACCAGAACGATGGCGCCGAACGCCAGCCGCCCCTTCCACGGATCATGCCCACCAGCGGCCGCGCCGCCCTTAGATTTACCCAAACCGAACATCACGCCCCCTTCAAGGTGGGGGCAGAACGCAGGTCACGCGCCACGGTTCGCCGTTGCCGACAAAAAACTCAGTATGGGTCGGAAATGCGCCGGTCATAGTCAGCCTGCGCCTGGGCCACCTCGGGCATCTGCGTCTCGGCCCAGTCGATCATCGCCTGCATCGACGCGATCAGACCCCGGCCCAGCGGCGTCACCGCATAGGTCACCGTCACCGGCACAGTCGCCAGGACGGTTCGCGACACCAGACCATCACGCTCCAGCGACTTCAGCGTCTGGCTCAGCATCTTCTGCGACACGCCATCTATGCGCCGCTTCAACTCGTTGAACCGGATCGGCCCCTCGCCCAGCACGATCAGGATCAATGTGCTCCACTTATCGGCGACCCGATCCAGCAACTGGCGCGTTGGGCACTGGGACGCGAACACATCGCCCCGCGTCCAGGTTTCTTCGGAGTGACCAGGTGAGTGGAAAGTGCCGTCTTGCATGGTCTCAGTCATTAGCACACCTAGTCACTATTGGATACCACAGGAGCCTTCCATGAAAATCACAGTCCTCGGCGCCAGCGGTCGCGCCGGATCAGAGATCACCAAGGAACTGGCCGCACGCGGTCACACCGTCACCGCCATCGCCCGCAAACCCGAAACCATCCCCACGGCCGCTGGCGTGACGGCGGTTGCAGGTGACGCCTCCGACGCCGCCTCCCTCCCCGACCTGATCAAGGGCTCCGACGCGGTCATCAGCGCCCTGCATCACAACATCACCGCCGATATCCTGCTGAACGCATTAAAGACCGCAGGCGTGTCGCGCCTGCTCGTCACCGGCGGCGCAGGCAGTCTGGAGGTCGCCCCCGGCGTTCGCCTGATCGACACCCCCGCCTTCCCCGAAGAGTTCAAGCCCTATGCCGTGCCCGGCATCACCTTCCTGGATGATCTGCGCGGTGAAAAGGACATCGACTGGACCTTCTTTTCGCCCGCCGCCTTGATCGAGGAAGGCCCGCGCCTTGGCCGTTTCCGCACCGGCACGGACCAGCTGATCACCGACGCCAACGGCGACAGCAAGATCAGCTTCGCCGACTACGCCATCGCCATGGTCGATGAGCTGGAACAGCACAAACACAGCCGCGCCCGTTTCACAGCGGCCTACTGAGGGCTCCCCCAATGAATAGATCGCTGATCGCCGCCGTCGCCGCCTTCGGGCTGGCGGCGACCGCCCTGCCCGCCTCAACCGCTTTGGCGGGACAGGCCGCCGCCTCCAGCAGCCGCACCCCGCAGGAGGAAGCCAACGCCCTCGTCGTCACCGCCTTCTACGACCTGGCCTTCAACCAGCATAAGCCGACCGAGGCGGCGCGGCTCTACATCGGCGACCACTACATCCAGCATAATCCGGGCGTCCCGAACGGCGCGGCGGCCTTCTACGGCTATTTCGAAGGCTTCTTCCACGACAATCCTCTGTCGCGGGCCACCATCCACCGGGTCATCGCGGACGGCGATCTGGTCGCCCTGCATGTCCATTCGCAGGAGACGCCCAGCGATCCGGGCCGCGCCATTGTCGACATCTTCCGTGTCGAGAACGGCAAGATCGTTGAACATTTCGACGTCATTCAGGCCGTTCCCACCACGCCAACAGCCAACGGTAACACCATGTTCGACGGCTCCAAGGCCGACTGACTTCGCCACTCTCCAAAAAGACGACGGCCCCGGAGATCGCTCTCCGGGGCCGTTTTCATTTCATGGCGACGCTCAGCCTGCCGGGGGTGCGGGCGGCGGTGGGGCCTCTACGACCGTCCAGACCACCTGACTGGCGTCGGCGATGGCCTGAACCCAGATCGTCTTATCCGGGCGACGGATGACATAGGCGCTGATGGGATTGCCGTAGATGATCATCAGTCCCAGATTCATATCCGACCGCAGGCTCTGCGGCAGGTCATCAATGGCTGGGTTGGGCGCCTCGCTATTGGCGATCTGCACCCCGCCCAGCGCCTTGACGGCCTCATCGATGCTGCGCTGAACCTCCAGGCGCGAGTAGGTCTTGCCCTCCGGCGTGGCGGAACTGGCCATATGGACCTTGCCCTCGACCGTCTGGAATCCGGCGCCGGTCCAGATTGGATAGGCCGCCAGATCCATCGTCTTCTCGTCACGCACCCCATAGCCTGCAGGCGCGCCCACATAGGGGAAGGCGCCCAGCGGCGCGGTCGAAACGGGGATCAGGCTCAGATCGACATTGGCGGCGACCGCGCTCGGCGCCTTGGCCCCTGCATCGGCCTGCGCGGTCGTCGCGCCGTCAGCCGTGGTGTCGGCGTCGTTCTTCTCCGGCTTGTCGCCGCACGCCGCAAGGCCAAGCACAGCAAGCACGGCCAGTGTGGAGCTCAGTTTCTTCAACGCGACACCCGTAGTTCAGTTGGAGGAACAGACTTTATGTCCCACGAACCGCAACAGGCTCAAGACAAACTACCGGCCATGAAAAAACGGCGGGGATTTCTCCCCGCCGTTTCAACAGTCTAGCTTGTCGCTGAGGCTTAGGCGCCCAGGGTCGACGGATCGACCTTGATGCCCGGGCCCATCGTGGTCGACAGGCTGATGCGCTTCACATAGGTGCCCTTGGCGCCCGACGGCTTGGCGCGGACCAGAGCGTCCACGATAGCCTTGACGTTGGCTTCCAGTGCGTCCTGCGTGAACGAGGTCTTGCCGATGCCGGCGTGGACGATGCCCGCCTTCTCGACGCGGAACTCGACCGCACCGCCCTTGGCGTCCTTGACGGCCTGGGCGACGTTCGGGGTCACGGTGCCGACCTTCGGGTTCGGCATCAGGCCGCGCGGGCCCAGCACCTTACCCAGACGACCGACCAGGGCCATCATGTCCGGCGACGCGATCACGCGGTCGAACTCCATGAAGCCGCCAGCGATCTTTTCGTACAGATCTTCGGCGCCGACGTGTTCAGCGCCGGCCGCGGTGGCTTCAGCGGCCTTGGCGTCCTTGGCGAAGACGGCGACGCGAACGTCACGGCCCGTGCCCGACGGCAGGTTCACAACGCCGCGGACCTGTTGGTCGGCGTGACGCGGGTCAACGCCCAGGTTGATCGCGATTTCCAGGGATTCGTCGAACTTGGCCTTGGCGTTTTCCTTGGCCAGCTTGATGGCGTCGGAGAACGGCAGCAGGTCTTGCGTGACGCCGGTGCGGGCTTTTTGAGCCTTGGTTTGCTTAGCCATGGATTAGCCCTCCACCACTTCGAGGCCCATCGCGCGGGCGGAGCCTTCGATGATCTTGGTCGCGGCGTCCAGGTCGTTCGCGTTCAGATCTTTCATCTTCTTTTCGGCGATCTCGCGCAGCTGGGCCACGGTGATCTTGCCGGCGACTTCACGGCCGACCAGCTTCGAACCCGACTTCAGGCCGGTGGCCTGCTTCAGGTACCAGGTCGCTGGGGGCGTCTTGGTCAGGAAGGTGAACGACTTGTCTTGATAGACGGTGATGACGGTCGGAAGCGGGGTGCCCTTGGCTTCCTTCTCGGTGCGTGCGTTGAACTCCTTGCAGAAGCCCATGATGTTCACACCGCGTTGACCCAGAGCCGGGCCGATCGGGGGCGAAGGCGTGGCCGAACCGGCCGGCACTTGCAGCTTGATATAGCCGAGAATCTTCTTGGCCATTGGTCTCTCCTATGAATGACCCGGCGAACTAACGCAGGGCCGGTGAGCCGTGGTGCGGCATGGCTGCCTCCCACGGATTTGCCGCCCCGCGGACCGAGACCCGCCGAGCGAAGGCGCGCGTATAGCGGAGGGGGCGCGGAAAGGCAACGTGGCTGACACGCTCCCTTTTCTTTCCGTCATCCTCGCCCTTGTGGCGAGGATCCATACTCCCGGTGCTCGAACAGCAAGCATAGCTCCCGATACCGAGAATATGGATCCCAGGGACAAGCCCTGGGATGACGAAAGAGGCTCCATCAAACAAAAAAACCGCGCCCGTTTCCAGGCGCGGCTTCAAATCTCTGAGGTGCGTGAGCCTTAGCCCGCGACCTTCTCCACCTGGGCGTATTCCAGTTCGACCGGCGTGGCGCGGCCGAAGATCGAAACGGCGACGCGCAGGCGGGCGTGTTCTTCGTCCACGCTCTCGACCGAGCCGTCGAAGCTGGCGAACGGGCCGTCGATGACCTTGACCTTCTCGCCGATGTCGAAGCGGATCGTGGGCTTCGGACGTTCGACGCCCTCTTCCACCTGACCGATGATGTTCTGAACTTCGCGTTCCGAAACCGGCAGGGGCTTGGTGCCGCCTGCGGCGCCCAGGAAGCCGGTGACCTTCGGCGTGTTCTTGACCAGGTGATAGGCCTGGTCCGTCATCTCCATCTTCACCAGCACATAGCCGGGGAAGAATTTGCGTTCCGAGTTCACCTTGCGGCCGCGACGGATCTCGACGACGTCCTCGGTCGGAACCAGGATTTCGGAGAAGGCGTCTTCCAGGCCCTGTTGCTTGGCCTGATCACGCAGCTGCTCGGCGACCTTCTTTTCGAAGTTCGAGTAGGCGTTGACGATGTACCACTTGTGGCGCGGATTGGCCGGTTTGGCGGGCGCTGCGTCGGTCATGACGGTATTTTATCCTTACGAGCGCGGCGTCTTACGAGCCGAGGCCGATGATCCAACGGAAGGCGAAGCCGAGGCCGGTGTCGACGATCCAGAAGAAGATCGCAGCGATGATGACCATGATGAAGACCATCACCGAGGTGATCCAGGTCTCCTTGCGGCTGGGCCATACGATCTTGCGGCCTTCAGCGCGCACCTGACCGATGAACTGAGCCGGGCTGGGGCGCGGCTTCTTGGGCTCGGGCGCATCGACCGCAATTGCGGCGCCTGCCGCAGCGGTCTGCGGTTTTGCGCTGGCCTGAGGCCGCTTGCCTGGGGATTTGGCCTTGGCCATCAGCTGCTCTTCAAACAATTGTTCCTGTCGCCCCAGATGGGAAGTCCCACCCGGAAGCGACAGGGGTGATTGGCAGGAGTTGGGGGACTCGAACCCACGACCCCCGGTTTTGGAGACCGGTGCTCTACCAGCTGAGCTAAACTCCTAGACAACCGCACCGACCTTCCGGTCCGCGCGTTCGCCAGAGGGGGGCGTATGCCCGACGCCGCCCGGTATTTCAAGGGCGTTCTGGCCGCATCCCCTACTCTTCTAGATGCGCGGCGATGGCGGCCTTCTCATCCTGGGCTTTCACCAGTTCCTTGAAGATCATTTTATCGATGCGTCGGTCGTCCATATCGACGATCTCGACCTCGAATCGACCGACCTGCAGGACTTCGCCCTCATCCGGCACGCGCGAAATCTGGTGCAGAATCAGCCCGGCGACGGTGTGGAAGCCTTCGTGCTCGCCGAAATTCTCGCCCAAGGTGTCGGCCAGGTCGTCCAGATCCGTCTGGCCGTCGACCAGCCAGCTGCCGTCGGCGCGCTGGTGCATCCAGGCCTGTTCCTCGTCGTGACCTTCGTTGAAGTCGCCCGCGATCATTTCCAGAATGTCGGTCGCCGTCACCACGCCTTCGAAGGCGCCGAACTCATCGACGATGAAGGCCATATGGACCTTGGAGCCTTTCAGGATCTCCAGCGCCTTCAGCACGGATGTCGACTGCGGGATGAAGGCCGGTTCAGCCACCAGCGGTTCGATGTCGAACTGACCATTAGTCAGCAGGGCGTCCAGCAGGTCCTTCTTGTGGACCACGCCCAGCGGATTATCGACGTCGCTCTCACGCGCCACGACGATGCGCGAATAGGGGCAGGTGCGGATTTCTTCGCGCAGCATTTCCTCGGGATCGTCCAGCGCGATCCAGAACACTTCATGGCGCGGCGTCATGGCCACCCGCACGGGGCGGTCGCCCAGACGCAGGATTTCCTCGATCATCACCTGTTCTTCCGGTTCGATCAGGCCCGCAGACGTGCCCTCGGCCAGAATCGTCGCCACCTCTTCCTGAGTGACGTCCGAACCGTCGCGATCCTTGACGCCCAACAGCTTCAGGATGCCCGAAGTCGACGCCGTCAGCAGCAGAACGAACGGTTTCAGCACGATCGCCAGCTTGGAGATCGGGCCCGCCATCTTGGACGCCACCGTCTCGGGGAAGATCAGGGCCAGACGCTTAGGCACCAGTTCGCCGATGATCAGCGACACATAGGTGATGCACACGACCACCAGGGCCGTGGCGAAGAATTCGGTGTAGGCGGCCAGCGCTGGAAAGGCGACTTCCAGAATCCGATCCAACTCGCCCGCGATGGTCGCCTGACCATAGGCGCCCGCCAGAATGCCGATCAGGGTGATGCCCACCTGAACCGCCGACAGGAACTGCGTGGGCTCTTCAGACAGTTTCAAGGCGGCGCGCGCGCCCCTGTCCCCTCTTTCCGCCCTCGCCTGGAGCTTCGACCTCCGCGAGGAGACGACCGCCAATTCGGTCATGGCGAACAGGCCGTTGAGCACCACCAGGAGCAGAACGACGGCAATAGCGATGAGTAACATCTAAGGGGTGTGGGGACCAACGCGGCGCGACAGACGGCGTCCGCAGAACAATATTAGGGCAGGAACGGGCTTTACGCCACGATTTCCTTTCGGTCTCACCCGGTGCGTCCGACCTCGACCCCACCATAGGCGCCGGACACAGGGCGTCCGTTCGCATCATACTGGCTGGCGCAGGCGCTCATGCCCAGCAAGGTGCCGATGAACAGGCCGATGTGAACCGCGCGGCGCATGGTTGCCAAATCCTTAACATTCGTCCGTGGAATGTAGGGACCTGTTCCGGGCTGCGTGCAATATCACTCGCGCAGAAAGCGAATTTCAGAGGCGATTCAGACCGCTTCGGCCAGCACGGCCTCGGACCGCGCCATGCCGGTCGACAACCCGTCCAGCAGCGACTGCAGCGTCACCGGCTTGACCACCAGACCATCGCATCCAGCCTCCGCCGCCAATCGATGATGCGCCTCGGTCGTGTTGGCCGTCACCATCACGACCGGCGTGCGGCGACGATGATGGGACCGCTCCAGGGCACGGATCGCCTGGGTCGCCGCAATCCCATCCATGACCGGCATCTGCATGTCCATCAGGACCACATCGAACGCCTCGGCCTCAAAACGCTCGACACCCTCGCGCCCGTCATTGGCGATGGCGATCTGGACGCCCAGCGGCTCCAGCAGGCAGCGCACCACCATCTGGTTCGGCACATTGTCCTCGACCACCAGCACGCGCAGCGCCTCGGCGTCCGCAGCCTCGACCGCGACGACTTCCGGCGGTTCGGTCAGAACCCGCCTGACCGGCAGCCGAACCCGGAAGCAGCTGCCCTGCCCCTGGGTCGATTCCGTGGAAATCTCGCCGCCCATCAGATCCGCCAGCGTCCGGCAGATCGGCAGACCCAGCCCGGTCCCGCCGAACCGGCGCGAAATCGCCTCGTGAACCTGCACAAAAGGCACGAACAGTTCGGCGGCGAACCTGTCGTCGAAACCGATGCCGGTGTCGCGGACGCTGATCATCAGCGACTCGCCGCCGCCTGCGTCAGGCTCAACATCCATCTCCACCGTAACGGCGCCTGCATCGGTGAATTTGACCGCGTTGGACACCAGGGTCTCGACGATCTGTCCGACCCGCGCACCATCGCCGACGAACCGCCCTTCGACGCCCGCGCCCATCTTCAAGCCGAACGCTAGCCCCTTGGCCTCGGCCGCCGCTCTATGGGGCTCCATCGCCGCCTCGACCGCCTCATGCAGATCATAGGGGGCGGACCTCAGGCTGAACTGTCCCGACCGCATCTTAGACATGTCCAGCATGTTCTCCAGCTGACGGCTCAGTGTCAGCCCCGACTGGCGAATGACCTCCAGCATCTCGGCCTGACACGCCGTCAGCTCCGTCTGCTCCAGGGCGGACGCCAGCCCCAGCACAGCGTTCAGCGGCGTACGGACCTCATGGCTGATGTTGGCGTAGAACAGGTCCCGCGCCTCGCTGGCCTGCTCGACCCGCGCCTTGGCGATCTCCAGATCCTTGAGCGCCTGGATATGGGCCGTCACCTCGAACCGGATGGCGGTGTAGAACTCTGGCAGGCCGTTGGCGTCCATCGTCGGAATGATGGTCGTATCGACCCAATAGTCCTGGCCGTTGCGATTGCGGTTGCAGATGGTCCCACGCCAGACCGCCCCGGCCCCGACCACCTTGAACATGGCCTCAAAGAAGCTGCGCGGGTGATGGCCGCCATTGACGACACGGTGCGTCTTGCCGATCAGCTCTTCTTGCGAGTAACCGCTGACATCGACAAACTTCTGATTGCAGTAAACAATCCGCCCGCCACGATCCGTGATGGCGACGATCGCCGCCTGATCCAGCGCTGCAGACAGTCGCGCTCGAGCCGGCCAGTCGATATCACTCATTACTCACCTCAAGCCCACACAGACAGGTCCCCGCAAGCGACCCAGCACAGCCAAGCTTGTCGCCCAACATAGTGAAAAAACTAGAAATGCGTGTCGGGACGCCATCTGCAGCCCCCTCCTCACGCACTGGCAACCGCCACCCGCATCAGAATAAGCAGCACCACAATAGCGCCGACCACAGCCCAACTGCGCCACGTCGTCTCGCCGACGCGGTTCTCCGCCAGCCGCCCTTTACGGGTGTCCAGCATGAAACTGATGCCGTTCTGGGCGCGCATCCGACGCTGGAAAGCGAAATAGGCCGCCACTTCGGAGGCAGCGACGACGCTTCGTTCGACATCGACCTCCACAATGTTTCGCCCACGCTTGGGGTCCAGCCACTCATACTGAGACCGCCCAGTGACACCCGGTCCGCTCAACGCCAGATTCCACGGCGTGATCTGCGGCTTGATCGGGAAGTTCAGCACCCGTTCGACGCGTACAGTGCGCGGCGTGCCGATGTGGATCGGCTGCTCGCGACGCGCCCTTTCGCTGGCGACCAGAGTGGGGCCGACCACATCGTCCAGCGATTCAAAACGCACCCCCGCATCGCCTCCCTCGTTCACAGCGAAAGGCTTGCTGACGCTATAGTGTTCGATCAACGCGACCTCGTTCGCTGCGGTGTCGTCATTCCATATCAACGGCGCCAGTTCGGACACTTCGCCATAGGTTCGCTCCAACCCTTCGCGCATCCGTCGACTGACGCTGGGAAAACCCTCGTTTTCGCCCCAGCGCCGCATGTCGTCGGCGCGCCAACTGCGATAGACGGTGCGCAGCTTCAGTTCCGCAGGATCGGCGGCGTTCCGCCCGAATGTCCACTCTTCAAAGGTTTCGCAGACGACCTGTCGCTCCACGTCCTTGATCTGCTCCAGACGGGCCTCAGCCCGCAGCGGCAAGGCCCAACCGGGCCGCACCTGGGTCAGACGCGACAACATCCCCGCCTGCGGCGCCATCGTCGGGTCCAGCCACCAAACCTTCCCCTCCGCCTCGACCCGCACGGTGCAGTGATCAAAGGCTGTGGCGTGAGGCATAGCCTCATTCAGCCCCGCACCTGTCGCCGTATTCACCAACGCCGGACAGGCCTCCAGGCCCAGGCGCTGCAGCACGACGCTCAGCAGCCGCGAGGCGTCCTTGCAGTCGCCGTACCGACTGACCCAGATGTCCTCAATGGCGCGCGGCCTGAAGCCGCCCGCTCCCATGCCGACCGAGTGATACCGCAACAGGCGTTGGACGAAGCGCAACCCTTCCGCCACCCGCTCTGCGGGGGTGGTGAAACGCTCGGCCAGTTGGTCGATCTCATCCGCCAAAGTCGGCGGCAACTCGGGCGGCGCCTGATAGTAATCTCGGAACAGGGCGGCGACATCGCCCCATGACATCCGGTCCGCAACATGGATCTCGGAATGGCCGATCCACCAGGCAGGCGTATCCGAATCATAGACCAACGGCAGGATGTCGTTCTGACGCCAGCGCCATTGCCGCACCCCGGCTTCCAGCGTCTCCTCGACAGGCGGTGCAGCGCCATCGCCCCGCCAGACTAAGGCGCGATCTTCCGGCGCGCGCACACGGAAGTCGGCCTCCACCAGATAGGCGGCCCATTGCAGTTGCTGACGCCGGCTGAACCTTCCGCCCAGCGCCGGATTGGCGCCGATGATGGAAAACGCCGTCTCGACGATGTCGCCGACCCGCACGTCAGGGATGATCATATGGGCGGTCAGCCGCCCGTCATACATGGCCCGTTCCAGGTTCAGCTCACGGCGCAGCAACTCGAACGCTGCCGGACTGGCGGCCTCCCGCCGCTCGCCATTACGCAAGACGCTGGCGGTATGGATCACCAGCCGTTCGTGCGCCGGATCGAAGACGATCTCGAAACTGGCTGTCGGTTGCAGTCCATCGCTGCCGGTGACCTGCTGCACCAGCCGGGTCCGAAACACCTGCACAGGTCGGCTCAAATCGATCAGCGTCTCTGACAGAATGTAGCAGACGCCCCGCTCCGTCAGGGCGAAGGCGTCCCGCCCGTTCATGTCGATGTCGCGCGACGCAAACTCCGTCGGCGCGGGCGCGAAACTCAGCTTCGCCTCGCTGGCGCCCTCTCCCTCAAATGCCATCTGCAATCCCCCTGCAGGGAACTATGGCGTGTTTTCCTGCAAAGCAAAACGGCCCCCGGATTTCTCCGGGGGCCGCTCTGTACGCTACTCATTTCAGCCCGGAGGCTGGATCTTCGACTACTCGATGATCTTGGCGACGACGCCGGCGCCGACGGTG
>RCMZ01000437.1_pt1 | contig 22785 bp, 17 predicted proteins | sample 2041141 | NCBI WGS metagenome assembly RCMZ01 (sample SAMN09708263, study PRJNA481090) | Wastewater metagenome, whole genome shotgun sequencing project. | biome: sewage; isolation source: Davis station wastewater (DW) | place: Antarctica: Davis Station | collected 2010-03-01
TTACGACGACGGAACTTGATGATGCGGACTTTATCGTGACGACCTTGGGAGATCACTTCAGCCACAACGGTAGCGCCAGCAACAACTGGGGCACCGATATTTACGTCGTCGCCATTGGCAACCAACAGAACGCGATCAAAAGTGACGGATTCGCCGGTAGCGATTTCCAGCTTTTCGATCTTCAGGTATTCACCTGGAGCGACTTTATACTGCTTGCCGCCTGTAACGATTACTGCGTAAGACATGGTATTTCTCCGATAATCCTGCTCACCCAGCTCTTTATAAGAAGAGGTATTGGCTGGCATGGCTGCATGAGGCTGGAACGGCCCAGATGCAATTGCGTAAGGCAGGTGCTGCCCAGGAAGTTCAGGGTGCGCGATTGTACGCAAGGCACCCGCACCTTGCAAGGGGGCGTCCAACGCGCCTTGACACCCAGGGGCACGGGTCCTAGCATGCCGCGCAACCCTTCTGGAGCACCTGTCGCTGATGCAACCCCAAGCTTTCTACCGCGCGGTGGCGGACGATTTTAGCGCCGTCGACGGTATCATCAAGAAACAGCTGACTTCCCGAGTACCGCTGGTATCGAAAATCGGCGACTACATTACCTCGGCCGGGGGCAAGCGCCTGCGTCCTCTATTGGTGCTGCTGTGCGGCAAGGCGCTGGGCCGCGAGGGCGACGACATGCGCCTGCTCGCCGCAACCATCGAGTTCCTGCACACCGCCACCCTGCTGCATGACGATGTGGTCGATATGTCCGGCATGCGCCGTGGCCGCTCCACCGCCAACGCCATGTGGGGCAACGCCCCGAGCGTGCTGGTGGGCGACTTCCTGTACTCGCGCTCGTTCGAGATGATGGTCGAGCTGGGCTCCATGCCAGTGATGAAGATCCTCTCCCAGGCCACGCGCATCATCGCCGAAGGCGAGGTGCTGCAACTGTCCAAGGTGCGCGACGCCAGCACCAGCGAAGAAACCTACATGGAAGTCATTCGTGGCAAGACCGCCATGCTCTTCGAGGCTTCTACCCACAGTGCCGCCGTCCTGGCCGGCGCCACCGCCGAACAGGCAGAGGCGTTGCGCACCTTTGGCGATCACCTGGGCGTGGCGTTCCAACTGGTTGACGACCTGCTCGACTACCGTGGCGACGCCGACACCCTGGGCAAAAACGTCGGCGATGACCTGGCCGAAGGCAAGCCGACCCTGCCGCTGATCTACACCATGCGCGAAGGCACCGCCGAGCAAGCTGCGCTGGTGCGCCAGGCAATCCAAAAGGGCGGCATCGAAGACCTGGAAAGCATCCGCACCGCCGTGGAAGCGTCCGGCTCGCTGGAATACACCGCTCAACTGGCACGCGATTACGTGGCTCGCGCCATCCAGTGCCTGGAAGCCATCCCGGCCAGCGAGTACCGCGACGCCCTGATCGAATTGAGCGAGTTCGCGGTCGCCCGTACTCACTGACCGCCACACCCGGTGGGAGCACGCCTGCTCCCACTTGCTTTTGCGTTGCACCCCTGCCCCGGCTAAAACCCTATACAATGTGCGCTTTTTAGCGATCCTGAATCCAAGGAGCCTTAGTGAGCACGTTGCCACCCTGCCCAAAATGCAATTGCGAATACACCTATGAAGACGGCGCACAGCTGATCTGCCCGGAGTGCGCCCACGAGTGGTCCGCCTCTGACGAGGCCGAGACAGCCAGCGACGAAACCGTGAAGAAGGATTCGGTCGGTAATGTCCTGCAAGACGGCGACACCATCACCGTCATCAAAGACCTCAAGGTCAAGGGCACTTCCCTGGTGGTCAAGGTCGGCACCAAGGTCAAGAACATCCGCCTGTGTGACGGCGACCACGACATTGACTGCAAGATCGACGGCATCGGCCCGATGAAGCTCAAGTCCGAGTTCGTCAGAAAGGTCTGAACCATGCTGGCTGCCATCCCGTGCAATGCGGGACGGCACCGCGGCCAGCAATAGCAAAAAGCCATAGCTCTGTCAGCCCATGCAATGCCCACACAAAAAAATGCAGAAATCGCCAATAGGCGCTTGCTATTACTTGAATAAGAATTATTCTCATCGAACCCTTCAACGGAGATGAGAACCATGACTTATTTGATCGACGCCTGGCTGGACCGCCCACACCCCTACCTCAGGATCCTTCACAGGGAAACCGGGGAAGTCTGTGCCGTATTGGAAGAAGAAGCGCTCAATGAGCTGCAAGACCAGGGCGACCTGGATCTCCATGGCCTGAACTCCAGCGAGCCGGTGGTGCTTAAGGAGTTGGTGCGCAACCTGTTTCTGTTCTGCTATGCCCGAGCATTGCGCCCGGTGACGGAGCTCAACGGTAAGTTCCACCCATGAACCACCCCGCAGAACCTATAGAAGCAAACGGTGCGGCGACCCGACTTGCCCGCGGCTGTTTCACCGCGGCGCAAACCTGAAATCGAGTTGCCTGCATCGCAATGCAGGCCCACACCGCTTCAACCAACCTTACAGAACGTCGAGCAGTTCGACGTCGAACACCAGAACGCTGTGCGGCGGGATGCTACCCACGCCCTGAGCGCCGTAGGCCAGTTCGCTCGGCACGTACAAGCGCCATTTGCTGCCGGCATTCATCAGTTGCAGGGCTTCGGTCCAGCCAGCGATCACGCCACCCACCGGGAATTCCGCTGGCTGCCCACGATCGTAGGAGCTGTCGAATACCGTGCCGTCGATCAGCGTGCCGTGATAGTGCGTGCGCACGGTGTCTTCACGCGATGGCTTGGCGCCTTCACCCGCGGTCAGCACTTCGAATTGCAGGCCGGAGGCCAGAGTAGTGATGCCTTCGCGCTTGGCGTTGTCGGCCAGGAATGCCAGGCCAGCGCCGGCAGCGGCTTCAGCCTTGGCAGCGGCTTCGGCTTGCATGACTTCGCGGATAACCTTGAAGCTGGCGGACATTTCTTCCTGGCCAACACGGCTTTCCTTGCCGGCGAAGGCGTCGGTCAGGCCTGCCAGGATCGCGTCCAGGCTGACGCCCGGCGGCGGGTTGTCGCGCAGTTGGTCGCCCAACTGACGGCCAATGCCGTAGCTGACGCGGGTTTCGTCGGTGGACAGATTGACTTCGGACATAACACGGCTCCGCTGTGGGGCACCCTGGAAGCCGCTTGGTATAAGGGCGGCTCCCGGAAAACCCTTGATAAAAAGGGCGAGCAGACTAGCACACTGCCGCGATCGAGATCAGTAGGCGCAAAGTGCGCGCCTACTGGCGCCGGGGAATCAGTGTTTGGTCAGCTTGTCCAGGTAACCCATGGCGAATGCCGAGACCACGAACGTCATGTGGATGATGACGTACCACATCAAGTGCTCGGGATCGACGTTCTTGGCATCCATGAAGATGCGCAGCAGGTGGATCGACGAGATCGCGACGATCGAGGCGGCCACTTTCATCTTCAGGGAAGACGAATCCATGGTACCCAGCCAGTTGAGCTTCTCTTTGTGGTCGTCGATGTCGAGCTGGGAGACGAAGTTCTCGTAGCCGGAAATCATCACCATCACCAACAGGCCACCCACCAGCGCCATGTCGATCAGCGACAACAGCACCAGGATCAACTCGGACTCCGCCATCGCGAAAATGTTGGGGAAAACGTGCAGCACTTCCTGGAAGAACTTCAGCGCCAGCGCCAGCAAGCCCAGGGACAGGCCAAAGTAGATCGGCGCCAGCAGCCAACGCGAGGCGTACATAGCATTTTCGATAAAACGTTCCATTGAATCTCACACAAGGGCAGAAAATGGCGGCGAGTATAGCAGCCGCTCAAACACCCATAAACCGCGGTGCCGCGCCTAGAACGCCGTGGGGTGGCAACGCCCGCCATTGATCTCGCGCAGTTGCGCCTGCAAGTGCAGGCACCAGATCTGCGGGTCGTCGGCCAACTCATAGCCGTGGGACGTCAGGCTTTCAACGATGGTTTCCAGAATGGACTCGGCGACGAACGGCCCATGGAACGGGCCCTGCGCCTTGATCGCCGTGGGCTGCTCGCCGGCCATACCGGCGGCGAATAGCAACGTCCACATGCCGGTTTCCCCGGCGAGCGGGCGAATGCTGCATTCGATGCGGGTGACCAGGCCCAGGCACTGGCGGGTGAGGCAGAGGTTGCGCGGCATGGCGGCGACCCTCGGTAGATCCGGTGTTCAGCCCCCACGAGGGGGCCGGCTCGATCCAGTGATGACTGTCGATTCCCTGTCCTGAGCATAGAAGAAAAGCCAAGTCAGCAAGTTGGCGGGCCTAACCAGGCGCCGAATGGTCATTGTCGGTTTTTTGACGCATCGAAATGGCAAGCGGGGCCGACCCGCTTGCCACAGGCCTCAGGCGGGCTTGGCTTCGACCAACGCCTGCTGCGCCAACTCCTTCTCGGCGTCCTTGAGATCGTCTTCGCTAATCATTTCCGCGATCACCCGCAAGCGCTCCACCACCCGCGCATTGACGCTGCCTTCGGGGAACTGCCCCTCCTCATCCGGCTCGCCGGCCGGCTCACCGACCAACAGGCTCAGGGCTTCGTCCGCCTGACGCACGGCATACACGTGGAACTGTCCGGCCCGCACCGCTGCCAGGACTTTCTCGTCGAGCATCAAGGTGGCGACGTTAGCCTGGGGAATGATTGCCCCCTGCTCCCCCGTCAGCCCACGGGCCTCGCAGAGGCGGAAGAAGCCTTCGATCTTCTCGTTGACCCCGCCCACCGCTTGCACTTCACCGAACTGGTTGATCGAGCCGGTAATGGCAAAACACTGCTTGAGCGGCGTTTTGGACAATGCCGAAATCAGCGTGCACGCCTCGCCCAGGGAGGCGCTGTCGCCATCGACGTAGCCGTAGGACTGCTCCAGGGCAATGCTTGCGGAAATCGCCAAGGGGAATTCCTGGGCATAGCGGCTGCCCAGGTAACCGGTGAGGATCATCACGCCCTTGGAGTGAATCGGTTGCCCGAGGTTGACCTCGCGCTCGATGTCCACGATACCGCTGCCGCCCGGGTACACCGTGGCCGAGATCCGCGCCGGCACACCGAAGGCCGAATCGCCCACTTCCAGCACCGTCAGGCCGTTGCACTTGCCGACTGCGGCGCCGTCGGTGTCGATCAGGATGATCCCCGCCAGCATGTCGTCGAGAATCCGTGCCGACACCCGGCCAGTGCGGGTGGCCTTGGCCTTGAGGGCGCGTTCGATATGCCCGGCATCGGTCATTTCATCGCCGGCCAGGTGGCGAATGAAATCCGCCTCGCTGACCAACTGGAATAGATCGCCGATACGCGCCGACAAGCGCCCCTGATGCTCGGCCAGGCGTGCGCTGTAGGTGGCCAGGCGCGCCACCGCGTCGGCGGTCAGCGGCGCCATGCCTTCTTCGCTGGTGCGGGTTTTGAGTAACTGGGCGAACTGTTCCAGGCTTTCGTCGACCATCGGGATGTCTTCGTCGAAGTCCACCAGCACCCGGAACATCTCCTGGAAGTCCGGGTCCAGGTCCTGCAGCGTGTAGTACAACTGGCGCGCGCCGATAATGATGACCTTGACCTGCAACGGAATGTGCTGCGGCGTCAGGGTCACCGTGGCCAGGCGCCCCAGTTCGCCCAACGGCGACTCCATTTTCAGCTTGCGCGATTGCAGGGCGCGCTTGAGCGCGTCCCACACGAACGGTTCGCTGAGCATTTTTTCCGCTTCCAGGATCAAGAAGCCGCCATTGGCGCGGTGCAGCGCACCGGGGCGCAACTGCCGATAGGTGGTGTAGAGCGCGCCCTGGTCGGTGCTGTACTCGATGCGGCCGAACAGGTTGTCGTAGGTCGGATGGGGCTCGAACACCACCGGCGCGCCGCCACTGGCGGGGTGGCCGACCACCAGGCTGGGGCAGTACTGCTCTTCGAGCAGTTTGCGCGCCACGGCGTCGGTCTTGCTGTCGTCCACCAGTTGCTCGACCACGGTCTTGAGCAAATACACCTGCATCGCTTGCAGATAGCCGCACACGGCGGCGTTTTCCGCGTACTTCTGCGACAACGGCGCCAACAGCGGCTGCAAGGCCAGGGTGATGGTCTCTTCGTTGAGCTGGCGCATCTGGTTGCTCGACTCACGCTTCCACTGCGGCAGGCTCGCCAGCTCTTCGTTCAGGCGCTCTTCCAGTTCGGAGATATCGACGTGGAAGCGCTCACGCTCAGCCTCCGGCAATTGGGCGAACTCCGCCTCGTCCAGCGCCTTGCCTTCGGCCATCGGGGTGAACGCGATATTGCTGCTGTCGCGGTACAGGGCGACGTCTTTTTCCAGGGCCAGGCGTTCGATCACATCCAGCGCGCGGTCGTAGCGCTGGTTGAAGGCGCGGTCGATGGCGCTTTTTTTCTGCTGGTAGGACGGGTGCTCGAACACCGCCGGAAAAGTCGCCAGCAGGTTGTCGATCAAGCCATTGATATCGGCGATGAAAGCGCCCGCTTCGCCAGAGGGAAGCTCCAGGGCCCGGGGTTCGCGGGGGTCATCGAAGTTGTTGACGTAGACCCAGTCCGCCGGGGTCTGCAGGCGCTTGCCCTCGGCCTTGAGGTAGCGTTTGACGAAAGAAAAACGGCCGGTGCCCGGCTCGCCCATGACAAATACGTTGTAGCCGGGGCGTGGCATCGCCACACCGAACTGCAAGGCCTCGACGGCACGTTCCTGGCCAAGCACACCGCGAAAGGGCTCCAAATCATTGGTGGTCGAGAAGCTGAACTGTTCAGCGGAAAACGGACGGGTCAGCGCTTCAGGCGCGAGACGCAAGCTGGCAGCAACAGGATCAGGCATCGGACTTCCTTACATCAGGCGGGGCGGATGGCGGCATTCTGGCGCCGGGTATGCCTGGCTGGCAAGGCACGCGGTAACTGTAGCCGTCACCCGGGCGCAATGAAGACACCTGTGGGAGCGGGCTTGCCCGCGATGGCGGCGTATCAGCCTGTATCAGCGTTGGATAGGCCGACGCCATCGCGGGTGAGCGGAGCGCCGCCCCGCTCCACACACGTGCAGCTCATGGCATGCAGTCGGCCCCCTCCAGCCAGGAACACCACCCAAAACCCCGGTCAAGCCCCGATAAACCGGAGCCTCGACGATTGTTTTACAAAAAATCACGGAACCCTGGGATCGTGCCTAAACTCCAAGCTGCGCGGCTGGGCAAATAACCGGCCCGACTGGCGCTGATACGGGCCAGACTCCTGTCCATTGGTATGCACATAAAGAGAACAAAGCTATGAAACGGATTCTTCTCGGTACTCTCTTCGCCGCTGTATCCATCAACGCTATGGCTCAGGCGCCAGGCGGCCCGGATTGCGGTTGGGGCAACATGCTGTTCGAAGGTCAGCGTGGCACCCCGGCTCACTTCCTGGCATCCACCACCAACGGCACTTCCGGCAACGCCACGTTCGGCATGACTTCCGGCACCAACGGCTGCGCCACCAACGCTTCGCTGACCTACGGCGGCAAATCCTGGTTCGCCATGAACGGCATGATGAACGAACTCTCCGAAGACATGGCCAAGGGTCAGGGCGAAGCGCTGACCACCTATGCCGTGGTACTCGGCGTGGCACCTGAAGACCGCGCGCACTTCGCCGCAGTCACCCACGAACACTTCCAACAGATCTTCACCAAGGCAGACGCCACCGCTGAAGACGTGCATACCAACACCCTGGCCATCCTCAAGGGCGACGCTCGCCTGGCTAAATACGCCACTCCGGCATAAGCTCGGCCCACCCGCCCCTTCATGGGGCGGGTTTTGTTTTTTGGACCTGGCCGCTCAAGCCTGCCCCAGGCTTACCGGTCGCCCCACCCCGACTCGGGTCTCTTTTTTATTAAGTTGCCACCATGCTCAAACGCCTTGCCTACCTGGCGCTCTGTGTCTGCGCCCCGTTGTCCGCCGCACCACAGATCGACAACCCGCGTTTGCAGCAACTGGCCAACGACCCCTTCTGGATTTCCCTGGGCCACTACGAAACCGCCAAGCTCGGCGGCTGGCGCAGCTATGTCAGCGACCCCAAGTTCTTCCTCGCCGCCAACGGCGCCGAACACCCCGATGCCGAGCTGCAAGCCACCCTGCAAGCGCTCTACGCGCCTGCCAGCGCCGGCGAGCAACACGCCCAGTGCGTGTACCCGGCGCGCACCCGTTGGCTCAAGGCGCAACTGAGCCTCACCGACCTGCCCACGGTGGCGTGCGCCGAATTCACCCAGTGGTTCAAGGACGTTTCGCCCCACAGCGCGGTGATGATTTTCCCGGCGGCTTACCTCAATAGCCCGTCGTCGATGTTCGGCCATACCCTGCTGCGCATCGACCAGGCCGATGTGCAAAGCGACCAGACCGCCCTGCTCAGCTACGCGATCAACTTCGGCGCCTACATCGAAGGCTCCGACAACAGCATCCTCTACGCCTGGAAAGGCCTGATGGGCGGCTACCCCGGCCTCTTTGCCCTGGTGCCCTACCAGGAAAAGCTCTCCGAGTACCGCAGCCTGGAAAACCGCGACCTGTGGGAATATCGGCTGAACCTGACGCAAGCCGAGACCGAGCGCATGGTCGAGCACGTCTGGGAACTCAAGCAGATCAAGTTCGACTACTTTTTCTTCGACGAAAACTGCTCCTATCGCCTACTCGAGCTGCTGCAAGTGGCCCGCCCGGGCCTGAAGCTGACCGAGCAATTCCCCCTTACCGCCATCCCCACCGACACGGTGAAAGCGGTCAAGGACGCGGGCCTGGTGGAGAAGATCGACTATCGCCCCTCCCGCGAGCGCGAATTGCTCAGCCGCGCCGAGCCGCTGAACGGTGACGAACAGCAATGGGTGCTCAAGGTCAGCGCCGACCAGCAACAGCTCCAGGCCCCGGCCTTCAAGGCCCTGCCCCGCGCGCGCCAGGCGTTGATTATCGACGCCGCCTATCGCCTGGAGCGCTACCGCGCCAACGGCCAGGAACGCGACCCGCAACGAGCCCAGCGCAGCTTCGAACTGTTGCGCGCGATCAACCAGAACCCTGCGCCGGAACTGGACATCCCCCGCCCCGGCCTGCCCGAGGACGGCCACGAATCGCGCACCTGGCAGGCCGCCATCGGCACCCGGGGCGACGATGCCTTCGCCGAATACGGCCTGCGCATGGCCTATCACGACCTCAACGACAACGCCGAAGGCTTCCCCCTGGGCGCGCAGATCGAAATCCTGCAAATGAAAGTGCGCCAGTACGAAGGCAATCGCTGGCAGTTGCAGCAACTGGACCTGGCCACCATCCGCTCCCTGACCCCGCGCAACGAGCTGCTGCAACCACTGTCGTGGCAAGTCACCGGGGGCCTGGAACGGGTGCCGGGCAAACACGACGACGAAACCCTGGTCAGCCACGTCAATGGTGGCGCCGGCGGCACCTGGCAACTGGGTGACGACCTGCTCGGCTTTGCCCTGGGTACCGTGCGCGTGGAGCACAACAACGACTTCGCCGAATTCATCTCCCCAGCCGCCGGGTTCAATACCGGCCTGCTGTGGAAAAACCCCCTGGGCAACCTGAGCCTGGAGGCGCGCGGCGACTACTTCACCAACGGCGAAGTGCGCCGTAGCCTGAGCCTCAACCAGCAATGGGAGTTGTCGCGCAACCTGGGCCTGCGCCTGAGTGCCCAGCGCGAATTCAGCCACCTGGCCTCGGCCGAGAACGAAGTGATGCTGGAATTGAAGTGGTATCACTACTGAAGCGCAAAACAGCGCCCCACAGGTCGCTTTGCAACAACCGATGAAACCAAAAGGCTGCGACCATGGCCCAACCCTGCATGACAGGAGAAATGCCATGAGTCGCGCATTCGTCAACGAAGACCAGGCCGCTGCCCAGGCCGACACCCCGGTGGAGCGCCAGGTCAGCACCCAGCCCAACCACCTCACCGCCCGCGGGCTGGCGCAATTGCAGGCAAAAGTCGCCGAACTGCAGCAATTGCACAGCGAAGAAAGCGCCCGAGGAGAAATGGCCGACAAACAGCGCCAGGCCGAGATCGAGCGTGACCTGCGCTACTTCAACCAGCGCCTGCGCAGCGCCCAGGTCGTCGCGCCCGCCACCTCCACCGAGCAGGTGCAGATCGGCAGTTGGGTGACCTTTGCCAATAAAGAAGATGCGCAACAGCGCGTACAACTGGTGGGGGAAGATCAGGCCGACGCCGCGCGCGGCCTTATCAACTGGGGCTCGCCCCTGGGCCGGGCCCTGCTGGGCGCCCGGCTCGGCGACGAAGTGCTATGCAAGCGCCCCGCCGGCGATCAGGTGCTGGAGATTATCCGCATCGAGCCCGAGGCTTAGACCACGCCCTGGGCCAGCATCGCGTCGGCGACCTTGACGAAACCGGCGATGTTCGCGCCTTTGACGTAGTTGATGCGGCCGTTTTCTTCGCCGTAATGCACACACGCGTGGTGAATCGACTGCATGATGTTGTGCAACTTGCTGTCCACCTCACCGGCCGTCCACAGCAGGCGCATGGCGTTCTGCGACATCTCCAGGCCACTCACCGCCACGCCGCCAGCGTTCGACGCCTTGCCCGGGGCGAACAAAATGCCCGCCTCGATAAAGATATCCACCGCCGCCAGGGTGGTCGGCATGTTCGCGCCTTCAGCCACGCAGATGCAGCCGTTGCGCAGCAGGGTGCGCGCGGCGTTGTCGTCCAATTCGTTCTGCGTCGCGCAAGGCAGCGCGATATCGCACGCCAGGTCCCACGGGCACTGGCCGGCACGGAACTCCAGGGCAAAACGCGTCGCCAGTTCGCTGATGCGCCCGCGCTTGACGTTTTTCAGCTCCAACACCGCCAGCCATTGCTCCTCGGTCAGGCCCGACTCGCAGTACAGCGTGCCTTCGGAGTCAGACAGGGAAATCACCTTGCCGCCCAGGTCCATGACCTTACGTGCCGCGTACTGGGCCACGTTGCCGGAACCGGAGATCGCCACGCGCTTGCCTTCCACACGCTGGCCGCTGCGCTTGAGCATTTCTTCGGCGAAGTACACGCAGCCAAAACCGGTGGCTTCCGGGCGGATCAGGCTGCCGCCGTAGCTCATGCCCTTGCCGGTCAGGACGCTGGTGAACTGGTTGCTCAGGCGCTTGTACTGGCCGAACAGGAAGCCGATTTCGCGGGCACCGACGCCAATGTCACCGGCCGGCACGTCCACGTCTGCGCCGATGTGGCGGTACAGCTCGCTCATGAACGCCTGGCAGAAACGCATCACCTCGGCGTCGCTCTTGCCCTTGGGGTCGAAGTCCGAACCGCCCTTGCCGCCGCCCATGGGCAGGGACGTCAGGGAGTTCTTGAAGGTTTGCTCGAAGGCGAGGAACTTCAGTACGCCCATGTTCACCGACGGGTGGAACCGTAGGCCGCCCTTGTACGGACCGATGGCGCTGTTCATCTGGATGCGGAAACCGCGGTTGACCTGCACCTTGCCCTGATCGTCAACCCAGGAAACGCGGAACACCACCGCGCGTTCGGGTTCGCAAATCCGTTCGAGAATGCCCGAGGTCAGGTAATGCGGATTAGCCTCCAGAAATGGCCACAGGCTGCGTAGGACTTCTTCTACAGCCTGGTGGAACTCCGGTTGCTCAGGGTCGCGCTTTTTCAGGCGGGCAAGGAAGTCTTCGACGGATTCGATCATGGGAAGTCTCGGCAAATTTATTGTCGTTAAAAGAGATTTGCCCGGGACTTTATCAATTCATTTCGCACCGCGACAGCGCAAAATGTCGCAGTTATGAAATTAAATGGTGCATTGGATGTAAATCGGCAGGGTTTTCTCGGCTGTTTTGCACCTAAACGGGGATTGCCAGCCCAAGGCTTGCACCATCAGGTTTAGCACCATCGCGAGCAGGCTCGCTCCCACCTGGAGCGATGTTTACTCCACCTGCAGGAGCGAACCTGCTCGCAATAGTCCTACATCCACTCCAGCAGATTCACACGCAAAAAAAACGGAGCCCCCAAGGGCTCCGTTGTTCAAACCACCAGCGCGGATCAGGCCAGTTTCTTGTGCCGTACGCGGTGCGGCTGGGCCGCTGCGTCGCCGAGGCGTTTTTTGCGGTCGGCTTCGTACTCGGTGTAGTTGCCCTCGAAGAACACCGCTTGCGAATCGTCTTCGTACGCCAGGATGTGAGTCGCCACACGGTCGAGGAACCACCGATCGTGGGAGATCACAATGGCGGCGCCCGGGAAGTCCAGCAGGGCTTCTTCCAGGGAACGCAGGGTTTCAACGTCCAGGTCGTTGGACGGTTCGTCGAGCAGCAGGACGTTGCCGCCCTCTTTCAGGGTCAGGGCCAGGTGCAAGCGGCCGCGCTCACCACCAGAGAGGTCCTTGACGAACTTCTGCTGGTCGCCGCCCTTGAAGTTGAAACGCCCGACGTAAGTACGCGACGGGATTTCGTAGTTGCCGATGCGGATCTGGTCCGAGCCGTCGGAGATCTGCTGGAACACGGTCTTGCTGCCGTCCAGGTCGTCACGGCTCTGGTCCACGCAGGCCAGTTGCACGGTTTCGCCGATTTCGATGCTGCCCGAATCCGGTTGTTCCTTGCCCATCAGCATGCGGAACAGCGTGGATTTACCCGCGCCGTTACCGCCGATAACGCCGACGATCGCGCCTTTGGGCATAGAGAACGACAGGTTGTCGATCAACACGCGGTCGCCATAGCCCTTGGAGACGTTTTTGAATTCGATGACCTTGTCACCCAGGCGCGGACCAGCCGGGATGTAGATCTCGTTGGTTTCGCTGCGCTTCTGGAATTCCTGCGACTGCATTTCCTCAAAGCGCGCCAGGCGCGCCTTGGACTTGGACTGGCGGGCCTTGGCGCCTTTGCGCGCCCATTCCAGTTCGTCCTTCATGGCCTTTTCATGGGCCGATTGCTGCTTGGATTCCTGGGCCAGACGATCGGACTTGGCTTCCAGCCAACCCGAATAGTTGCCCTCGTACGGAATGCCCGCGCCGCGGTCCAGTTCCAGGATCCAACCGGCGACGTTGTCGAGGAAGTACCGGTCGTGCGTGATCGCGACCACGGTGCCCGGGAAATCGTGCAGGAAGTGCTCCAGCCAAGCCACCGAGTCAGCGTCCAAGTGGTTGGTCGGTTCGTCGAGCAGCAGCATATCGGGAGCCGACAACAGCAAGCGGCACAGAGCCACACGGCGTTTTTCGCCACCGGACAGGTGCTCGATCTTGGCGTCCCAGGCTGGCAGGCGCAGCGCATCGGCGGCCACTTCCAGTTGACGATCCAGGTTGTGGCCGTCGCCGGCTTGCAGGATGGCTTCGAGCTTGGCCTGTTCGGCGGCCAGTTTGTCGAAGTCGGCATCCGGGTCGGCGTATTCGGCGTAGACCTGATCCAGGCGCGCCTGGGCGTCCTTGATGACGCTGACTGCTTCCTCGACCACTTCACGCACGGTCTTGGTCGGGTCCAGTTGCGGCTCTTGCGGCAGGTAGCCGATGTTCAGCTCAGGCATTGGGCGTGCTTCGCCGTCGAACTCGGTGTCGACGCCAGCCATGATTTTCAACAGGGTGGATTTACCCGAACCGTTGAGGCCCAGCACGCCGATCTTGGCGCCGGGGAAGAAGGACAGCGAAATGTTTTTCAGGATTTCCCGCTTCGGCGGAACAACTTTGCTCAGCCGATGCATGGTGAAGACGTATTGAGCCATGGAGAACCTAGGGTCAGTGACGGGTGAATAAAGCGGGCGAAGCCCGGGCCAGGCTATGCGCGGCGCGGACCGTTGATCGCGATCAATGCCTGCGTGCGGAAAATGCCTGATTGTCTGGGGCTGGAGCGCCTTCGCGTAACCGGCAAAGCTACCTCAACGGATCATATGAGTCCAGCCAGCAGGGGCTGGCACTTTGCCACAACTCAGGGCATGCTAGCCGCCCTTTGGGCGTCCGGCTTATAGTGCACGTCGCGCCAGTCCAGCCAAATCGCAGGGTCACAGCTTGCCCAATGTCACTTCGCCTTCGTCCGCGCGCGCGCCAAACTCTGCGCCCGGCTTGCCTCTGCGCGGCACCATCAAGGGCGCACTGGCAACCATGGTCTTGTTGCTGTTGGCCCTGCTGTTCTGGCAACTGCTCGACCAGCTCAAGCAAACCCAGCAACACGAACGCCAATACACCATCGACTACAGCGCAGACCAGGCCGACCACATCAGCCTGAACATGGCGCTGAACGCGCAGATCGCCCTGAATCTGCTACCGATCGTCGAACAACCCCGCTCATCCGATGAACTGCAGGCGCTGCTGGCCAAACTCCAGCGCTCGCTGCCCGACCTGCGCAGCCTGGCCCTGCTCGACAGCGAAGGCCAAGTGCGCAGCGACAGCGCCGCCGCCAGCGGCGACCACCCATGGCTGGCGCAGATGACCCAACGCAGCCGCGCCCAACGCTACTTCTACGGCAGCGCGGCGGATGGCTCGGTGGCGTACCTGCTGTTGCACCAACCCAGCGGTGACAGCAAAGGCTACTGGGCGCTACGTTTGGCCCCGCGCTTCGTGCAAGGCCTGGGCAAGAGCGGCGAGCACCCGGCCTCGGCCCAATGGGCGCTGGAAAACCAACTGACCCAACAGATCATCGGGCAAAGCCCCAACCTGGCGGCGGCGCACAACCAGGTCCTGCCCCCCGAAGCCCTCGAAGACAGCGTGCTGGTGGTACCCCTGGGTAAAAGCGACTGGCAACTGCGCGGGTTGTTTGATGAGCAAGCGGTGGTCGAACAACTGCTCCCGGCGTTTATCGGTAAATGCCTGCTGGGGCTGGCGTTCTCCCTGCTGCCGCTTGTCGCCTTGCTCAACATGCGCCGCCGCCAGCGCCAGTTGCATGAGGGCCGGCGCCGCTACCAGGACATTTTTGAAGGCACGGGCGTGGCTTTGTGCGTGCTGGACCTGTCCGGGCTCAAGGCTTTCTTTAATAACAGCCACCTGCAAACCGGCGACGAACTGCGCCAATGGCTGCAAGGCCAACCGGGCCAGCGCCAATACCTGCTGCAAGAGCTGCGCATCACCGAGGTCAACCAGGTCGCCCTGCAATTGCTCAACGTCAGTTCCTGCGAAGACGCCTGGAGCCTGTTGATTGCCGGCGACCCGCAGGTGGGCAATGCCATCGGCAATCAATTGCTTGAAGCGGTGCTGGAGCAACAGCAGCAACTGGAGCTGGAAATCAAGCTCAAGGACGCCCAGGGCAACGACCAGCATCTGTGGCTGGTGCTGCGCCTGCCCCGCGAGCGCAGCGACTACCAAGCGGTGATCCTGAGCATCAGCGACATCACCAGCCGCAAGCTGATCGAGTTGTCGCTGGTAGAACGCGAAGGCTTCTGGTCCGACGTGGTGCGCACCGTGCCCGATCACCTCTACGTGCAGGACGTCGTCAGCCAGCGGATGATTTTCAGCAACCATCACCTGGGCCAGACCCTGGGCTACAACAAGACCGAGTTGCAGCAGATGGGCGAGTACTTCTGGGAGATCCTGCTGCACCCCGAAGACGCCGACCTCTACCACCTCGCCCGCCAGGAACAGCGCCGCAGCGGCTACGCGCAATTGCTGCAATGCCAGTTGCGTTTTCGCCACCGCAACAACCAATGGCGGCGCTTCGAGGTCCGCGAGCAGGCCCTGGCCCGCGACCGTCACAACCAGGTCACGCGCATCATTGGCGTGGCCAAGGACATCACCGACCAGATCGAAGCCAGCGAGTCGCTGCGCGACAGCGAGCAGCGCTATCGCATGCTCGCCGAGAGCATCAGCGACGTGATTTTTTCCACCGACAACAAACTCTCGCTCAACTACGTCAGCCCTTCGGTGCAAGCCGTACTGGGCTTTGCCGTGGACTGGATCTTCCAGAACGGCTGGCAATCGACCATCGCCAACCCCCAGCAACTGAGCGGCATCTACAGCCTGATGGATCGCGTCAGCAAAGCCCTGGACAAACCCGAGCAACTGGCCCAACTGCGCGACCAGGTGCAGACCCAGTTGTTCCTGTTCGACTGCCTGCGCGCCGACGGGCGCAAGATCCCCATCGAGTTGCGCCTGGTGCTGGTGTGGGACGAACACGGTGCGTTCGAGGGGGTGTTGGGGGTGGGCCGCGACATCAGCCAGCAGCGCCGCGCGGAAAAAGACCTGCGCATAGCGGCCACGGTGTTCGAGCATTCCACCTCGGCGATCCTTATCACCGACCCGGCCGGCTATATCGTGCAGGCCAACGAGGCCTTCAGCCGCGTCAGCGGTTATGCGGTGGCGCAGGTGCTCGACCAGTTGCCCAACATGCTCACCGTCGACGACCAACAGGAAGCCCACCTGCGCTATGTGCTCAAGCAACTGCACCAGCACAGCAGCTGGGAAGGCGAGGTCTGGCTCAAGCGCCGCAACGGCGAGCACTACCCGGCCTGGGTCGGCATCACCGCGGTGCTGGACGACGAAGGCGACCTGGCCAGCTATGTGTGTTTTTTCAGCGACATCAGCGAGCGCAAGGCCAGCGAGCAGCGCATCCATCGCCTGGCCTACTACGACGCCCTGACCCACCTGCCCAACCGCACGCTGTTCCAGGATCGCCTGCACACCGCGCTGCAATCGGCCGAGCGGCAAAAGTCGTGGGTGGTGCTGATGTTCCTCGACCTGGACCGCTTCAAGCCAATCAACGATTCCCTCGGCCACGCGGCCGGCGACCGTATGCTCAAGGAAATGGCCACGCGCCTGCTCGGCTGCGTTGACGATGACGACACCGTGGCGCGCATGGGCGGCGACGAATTCACCCTGCTCCTGCAACCGCGTGCCAGCCGCGAAATGGCCCTCAACCGCGCCATCCACGTCGCCGAGCAAATCCTCGCCAGCCTGGTCAAACCCTTCGTCCTTGAAGGCCGCGAGTTCTTCGTCACCGCCAGTATCGGCATCGCCCTGAGCCCCCAGGACGGCAACGAGCTGAGCCAGTTGATGAAGAACGCCGACACCGCCATGTACCACGCCAAGGAACGCGGCAAGAACAACTTCCAGTTCTACCAGGCCGACATGAACGCCAGCGCCCTGGAACGCCTGGAGCTGGAAAGCGACCTGCGCCACGCCCTGGACCAGAACGAATTCGTCCTTTATTACCAACCCCAGTTCAGCGGCGACGGCAAACGCCTGACCGGCGCCGAAGCCCTGCTGCGCTGGCGCCATCCACGGCGCGGGCTGGTACCGCCGGGGGACTTCATCCCGGTGCTCGAAGAGCTGGGCCTAGTGGTGGATGTGGGCGACTGGGTCATCGCCGAAGCCTGCCGCCAGCTCAAAGCCTGGCACCTGGCGAAGGTGCGCGTGCCGAAAGTCTCGGTGAACATCTCGGCACGGCAGTTCTCCGACGGCCAACTGGGCACCCGCATCGCCAACATCCTCAGGGACACCGGCCTACCGCCGGCGTGCCTGGAGCTGGAACTGACCGAAAGCATCCTGATGCGCGAAGTCAGCGAAGCCCTGCAAATCCTCGCCAGCCTGAAGAACCTGGGCCTGAGCATCGCGGTGGACGACTTCGGCACGGGCTACTCCTCGCTCAACTACCTGAAGCAGTTCCCCATCGACGTGCTGAAAATCGACCGCACCTTCGTCGATGGCCTGCCCTGCGGCGAACAGGACGCCCAGATCGCCCGCGCCATTATCGCCATGGCCCACAGCCTGAACCTGGCGGTGATCGCCGAAGGCGTGGAGACCCACGAGCAACTGGACTTCCTGCGCGAACACGGCTGCGACGAAGTGCAGGGCTACCTGTTCGGCCGCCCGATGCCGGCCAACCGTTTCGAAGCCCAATTCAGCAACGATGCGCTCTTCCTGTTCGACTGACAGCAAGAGCGCGGCAAGCTTAAAGCGACAAGCGGCAAGCAGTAGCGCGTTGGCTTTAACTTGCCGCTTGTAGCTCCCCACTTGAAGCTCGCTCTCCCACAACCTGATCGCGTTTCATATCCCTTCTAAAAGCGCATGGGTTAGAATGCCCCTCTTTTCTGCCCCCGATCCTTGAGGACCGCCATGTTCAGCCGTGATTTGACTATTGCCAAGTTCGACGCCGATCTTTTTGCCGCCATGGAGCAAGAAGCTCAGCGCCAGGAAGAACACATCGAGCTGATCGCTTCGGAAAACTATGCCAGCCCAGCGGTGATGGAAGCTCAAGGCTCGGCCCTGACCAACAAGTACGCCGAAGGTTATCCGGGCAAGCGCTACTACGGTGGTTGCGAGTACGTCGACGTGGTTGAGCAACTGGCCATCGACCGTGCCAAGGAGCTGTTCGGCGCCGATTACGCCAACGTCCAGCCACACGCCGGTTCCCAAGCCAACAGCGCCGTGTACCTGGCCCTGCTCTCGGCCGGCGACACCATTCTGGGCATGAGCCTGGCCCACGGCGGTCACCTGACCCACGGTGCCAGCGTTTCTTCCTCGGGCAAGCTGTACAACGCCATCCAGTACGGCATCAACGCCGATGGCCTGATCGACTACGACGAAGTCGAGCGCCTGGCCCTGGAACACAAGCCAAAAATGATCGTGGCTGGTTTCTCCGCCTACTCCCAGATCCTCGATTTCCCACGCTTCCGTGAAATCGCCGACAAGGTAGGCGCCTACCTGTTCGTCGACATGGCCCACGTGGCCGGCCTGGTCGCCGCTGGTGTGTACCCGAACCCGGTGCCGTTCGCCGACGTGGTCACCACCACCACCCACAAGACCCTGCGCGGCCCACGTGGCGGCCTGATCCTGGCGCGCGCCAACGCCGACATCGAGAAAAAGCTCAACTCCGCGGTGTTCCCTGGTTCCCAGGGCGGCCCACTGGAGCACGTGATCGCCGCCAAGGCCATCTGCTTCAAGGAAGCACTGCAGCCTGAGTTCAAGGCCTACCAACAACAGGTCATCAAGAACGCCCAGGCCATGGCCAGCGTGTTCATCGAGCGCGGTTTCGACGTAGTTTCCGGCGGTACTGAAAACCACCTGTTCCTGCTGTCGCTCATCAAGCAGGACATCTCCGGCAAAGACGCCGATGCCGCACTGGGCAAGGCGTTCATCACCGTGAACAAAAACTCGGTGCCTAACGACCCACGCTCGCCGTTCGTCACCTCGGGCCTGCGCTTCGGCACACCCGCCGTGACCACTCGCGGCTTCAAGGAAACCGAGTGCAAGGAGCTGGCTGGCTGGATCTGCGACATCCTGGCCGACCTGAACAACGAAACCGTGATCGACGCGGTACGTGAGAAGGTCAAAGCCATCTGCGCCAAGCTGCCGGTATACGGCGCTTAATCACCCCGTTACTACGCGGCACTAAAAAGCCCGGTCTTATGACCGGGCTTTTTTTCGTCTGAACGTTGAGTGGCGAATGTAAGGGGAAACATCCAAAAACAGACTTGTGCAAACACCGTTTGCCCCTTCGACTAGCCTCAAAAGTGCACTTCTCCTAAACACTCTCAAAAGGATTTGAGAACCATGAGTACCAGCCGAAACAAATCATTCCTCGCAACGTTCACCGTCAACGGCTCCTGGCTGCACTTTCCAGGTCAGACCTTCAACGAAAAAGTCACCGTCCTGCACTACGATACGCCTTCCATCGCCACGGAAGTCCGCGATGTCTCCAATGTGCTGACCATGATCGCGGTCAACGTGAACCCGCCCCTGGTGTTCTACTGCCGCAATGAAGACGACTACTACACCTTCTACAACCGCACTCCAGGCCCTTACTACGGCAAGGTCATCAGCAAGAACCAGCATGACAAGTTCGCCGCCCTGCCTGCGGCGGGTAGAGACACCACAACGTTTAACTTTCTGGACTTGGACGGCAACATTATTACGTTGGACGACATTCAGTCCGACCAAGTGGACGTGCGTATCCAAACCCGTGCAGGCGCCCCCTTGGGGCTTAACAACAAGTTCTCGAAAATAAATAGAGTGCATCACTTCATTGGCGAATACGGCACCCAACTGACTTGGCGCATGAAGATACTTGAGCGCAATACCCCGTATATCAGCGACCCGGACGAAGTTTGATCGATATAAAAGCCGCCTGCTGTGGGCAGGCGAGTTTTTCAGAGTTGCTCGAAAGCTTTCTTTATTTTTTCGTGGGGCAAATCGTCGCCGATGAACACAATGACACTTTCGCGCACTGCATCTTCGGCCCACTCGGTATCCCAATCGAAGCCGTAGAGTTTCAATACGCCTTGGAACACCAGGCGCCGCGCCTCACCGCCAATGTTCAGCACGCCTTTGTAACGCAGCAGTTGTTTGCCGTGGTCTTCCAGCAGTTGGTTCATGAATTCGCTGAGCCGGTCGATATCCAGCGGTTTGTCGGTGCGCAGCACCAGGCTGCAGATCCGGTCAGTGGCCGCGGCCTTAGCCACTGGCCGCAGGTTCAGGCCACCGCCCAGGTCAGCGTTGAGGTTGAACCCGCGCACGTCCAGCAACTCGGCCAGGTCGATCCGGCCATGTTCGACCACCCGGATCGGCGCCCGGCGGTTGATCCGGGTCAGGCGCTCGCTCAGGGCGGTGAAGGCCTGCTCGTCCACCAGGTCGCGCTTGCTTACCAACAACCGGTCGGCAAAGCCGACCTGCGCCTGGGCGATGGTCTGGGTCAGGTGGAATTCGGCATGCGCGGCGTCCACCAGGGTGATGATGCCGTCGAGGATGTAGCGCTCGCGCAGTTCTTCATCGATGAAAAACGTCTGGGCCACGGGCGCCGGGTCGGCCAGCCCGGTGCATTCGATCACCAGGCGATCGAAGGCGATCTCGCCACTGTCCAGGCGCTCGAGCAGCAGGAACAGGGCTTTGGTCAGGTCGGTGTGGATGGTGCAGCACACGCAACCATTGGACAGGGTCATGACTTGTACCGGCTCATCACCCAACAACTGAGTATCAATGCCGGCGTCACTGAATTCGTTTTCGATCACGGCGATTTTCAAGCCGTGCTCGGCCTTGAGTAGGTGGCGCAACAACGTAGTTTTGCCGGCGCCGAGAAAGCCGCTGAGGACGGTAACGGGGATGGGAGAGGACAAAAGCAGTTCTCCTGAATAACGCAAGGAACAAAACAAATGTGGGAGCGGGCCTGCCCGCAATGGTGGTGCCAGATTCAACATCGCTGTTGGCTGACAGTCCGCCATCGCGGCAGGCACGCTCCCACAAGGGGTTACATCGACCCGGCTAGCGGGTCAGCAGCACTTGGGCCCACCCTTGCCCCCGTAACGGGCTTCCTGGCGTTCGCGAAAGAACGCCTCGTAGTCCATCATCGGTTTGTCCGGGTGTTTGGTCTGCATATGCTCGACGTAGTTGTCGTAGTCGGGCATGCCGACCATCAGGCGCGCAGCCTGGCCGAGGTACTTACCGAGGCGACTCAGGTCATTGAACATGGCGCATTCCTCGCTTACGCATCCGGCACGGCCTGGAACGGCGACTCTTTATCCGTGCGCTCCTTGTTGCCCCAGGCAGCAATGCCGACCTTGAGCGCATAGAACAGGATGCTGAAGACCACCGCCAAAAACAGCGCCGTGAGCGTGGCGTTGGTGTAGGCGTTGTAGATCACGTGCTGCATCTGGTCGATGCTCTTGGCCGGGGCCAGGATCTGGCCGTTGGCAAGGGCATCGCTGTACTTCTTGGCCAGCGACAGGAAGCCGATCGCCGGGTTGGCGTCGAACAGCTTGATGAAGCCTGCGGTGGTGGTGCAGATCAGCAGCCACACAGCCGGCAGCATGGTCACCCAGATGTAGCGTTGGCGTTTCATCTTAATCAGCACAACCGTGGCCAGCATCAGCGCGATACCCGCCAGCATCTGGTTGGAGATGCCGAACAGCGGCCACAAGGTATTGATCCCGCCCAGAGGGTCGATCACGCCTTGGTACAGCAGGTAGCCCCACATCGCCACACAACCGGCGGTGGCGATCAGGTTGGCGGTCCAGGATTCGGTGCGTTTGAGCGCTGGCACAAAGGAGCCGAGCAAGTCCTGGAGCATGAAACGCCCGGCACGGGTGCCTGCGTCCACGGCGGTCAGGATGAACAGTGCCTCGAACAGAATCGCAAAGTGGTACCAGAATGCCATGGTGTTTTCACCCGGCAGGACACTGTGCAGGATCTGCGCGATACCGACCGCCAGGGTTGGCGCGCCACCGGCACGGGCCAGGATGGTGGTTTCACCGATGTCATTGGCCACCGCTTGCAGCGCTTCGGGGGTAATGGCAAAGCCCCAACTGCTGACAGTTTGCGCCACGCTGACCACGTCCGAGCCGACAATCGCGGCCGGGCTGTTCATGGCGAAGTACACGCCCGGCTCGATCACCGACGCGGCAACCATGGCCATGATGGCCACGAAGGACTCCATCAACATGCCGCCATAGCCGATGTAGCGCGAGTGCGCTTCGTTGGCCAACAGCTTGGGCGTGGTGCCCGAAGAGATCAACGCGTGGAAGCCCGACACCGCGCCACAGGCGATGGTGATGAACAGGAACGGGAACAGCCCGCCCTTCCATACCGGCCCGGTGCCGTCGATGAACTGGGTCAATGCCGGCATTTTCAGGTCGGGCATGGTCACCAGGATGCCGATGGCCAGGGCGATGATGGTGCCGATCTTGAGGAAGGTGGAGAGGTAGTCACGCGGGGCCAGGATCAGCCACACCGGCAATACTGCGGCGACGAAACCGTAGCCGATCAGCATCCAGGTGATCTGGATGCCAGTGAAGGTGAAGGCCTTGGCCCACACCGGATCAGCGGCGATCTGCCCGCCCAGCCAGATAGAACCCAGCAGCAACAGCACGCCGATGATCGAGATTTCGCCGATGCGGCCCGGGCGGATGTAGCGCATGTAGATGCCCATGAACATCGCGATCGGGATGGTCGCCATCACCGTGAAGATGCCCCATGG
>RCMZ01000438.1_pt1 | contig 22765 bp, 17 predicted proteins | sample 2041141 | NCBI WGS metagenome assembly RCMZ01 (sample SAMN09708263, study PRJNA481090) | Wastewater metagenome, whole genome shotgun sequencing project. | biome: sewage; isolation source: Davis station wastewater (DW) | place: Antarctica: Davis Station | collected 2010-03-01
TCCGACCCTCCGGGCCACCTTCTCCCGCAAGGGGAGAAGGGAAGACAATCACTTCCAACCGAACACCTCTCGCCACTCCTTCACCGGCACCTGAACCACCGTGCCGTTGCGGCGGATGGTCATTTCGCGGCCGGTGCGCAGAAGGCGTCTGCGTTCGTTCTCTTCCACGGGCGTCAGGCCGGCGGCGATCACTTGCGCCTCCAGCGCCTCCACCCGCTCGCTCGATGGCGAACCGCTGGCGCGACAGGGACTCGATGAAATCCCCGTTCAGGGCGATTTCGGCGCCGCGCTTCTTCCAGAAGGCGGTCTTCAGCGGACAGTCGTCGCGGTCGTCGGGATCCATCCCGAACCGTTCGGTGATCTGGGCGTGCTCCATCATCAGGATGTCGAACACCAGTTGCAGCGGCGCCGTCTCCACCGTCAGTTCGGCCCGCTCGCCGCCCTTGCGGTCGGCCAGCTTCTGATAGGTTTCGGCCAGGGCCGCCAGCGCCTTCGCCTCGCTCCACATCCGCGCCGACATGGCCCGGCCCGAGGCCAGGGTCGCCTGCCGCGCCAGCGTCGCCGGATCGCTGGCTTCGCCCTGGCCGTCGGTCGGTTCGAACAGGATCGGGGCGGCGGGCGGCGGCGGCGTACTGGCCTGCGGGTGCAGATAGCGGGACCAGCCCTGTTTGCTGGCGCGGGCGCGCAGCGAGGCCTCGGTCACATCATGCTTCAGCGCGACATCGGCGGCGGGCATGCCGCTCAGATAATCGTCGCGCACCCTGTCCCAGACCTCGGGGCTGCGGATCTTGTAACGTCGTCTTTCCATGTGGCCATTATCGCCCATGAAGAAACTCAGGTGCGTAGATCGAGATTTTTCGAGGTTAGGGCGCGGATTCTACAGGAATCTCCATGCGGGTTTACAGGCGTTTGCGCACGTATCTGCGCCTTCTCCCTCCCCGGAACGGGGAGGGAGAAGATCAGTGCGTGATCAGTCCTCGTCCATCTTCAGGGCGGCGATGAAGGCTTCCTGCGGGATTTCGACCTTGCCGAACTGACGCATCTTCTTCTTGCCGGCCTTCTGCTTCTCCAACAGCTTCTTCTTGCGGGTGGCGTCGCCGCCGTAGCATTTGGACGTCACGTCCTTGCGCAGGGCGCGGACGGTTTCGCGGGCGATGATCTTGCCGCCGATGGCCGCCTGGATCGGGATGACGAACAGGTGGGGCGGGATCAGCTCCTTCATCTTCTCGACCATGCCCCGGCCGCGCGTCTCGGCGCGGGCGCGGTGGACCAGCATGGACAGGGCGTCGACCGGCTCGGCGTTGACCAGAATGGACATCTTCACCAGATCGCCGACCTTGTATTCGGTGATCTCGTAGTCGAACGAGGCATAGCCCTTCGAGATCGACTTCAGACGGTCGTAGAAGTCGAACACCACCTCGTTCAGCGGCAGCTCATAGACCACCAGCGCGCGGGCGCCGACGTAGGACAGTTCAACCTGAGAGCCGCGGCGGTCCTGGCACAGCTTGATCACGCTGCCGAGGTATTCGTCGGGGGTCAGGATGGTGGCCTTGATCCACGGCTCGCTGATCGTCTCGATCTGCATCACGTCGGGCAGGTCGGCCGGGTTGTGCAGGTCTAGCTCGGACCCGTCGCGCAGGCCGATCTTGTAGACCACCGACGGCGCCGTCGCGATCAGGTCGAGATTGAACTCGCGGCTGAGGCGTTCCTGAATGATCTCCAGATGCAGCAGGCCCAGGAAGCCGCAGCGGAAGCCGAAGCCCAGGGCCGCGCTGGATTCCATCTCATAGGTGAAGCTGGCGTCGTTCAGGCGCAGCTTGCCGATGGCGGCGCGCAGGTCCTCGAAATCGGCGGCGTCCACCGGGAACAGGCCGCAGAAGACCACCGACTGGACCTCCTTGAAGCCTCGCAGCGGTTCGGCAGTCGGCTTCTTCTCGTCGGTGATGGTGTCGCCGACGGCGGCGTGGGCCACTTCCTTGATCTGGGCGGTGATGAAGCCGACCTCGCCGGGGCCAAGCTGGTCCACGGGGGTGTTCTTGGGCAGGAAGACGCCGACGCGGTCGATCAGGTGGGTCGAGCCGTTGCGCATCATCTTGACCTTCATGCCGGTCTTCAACACGCCGTCGAACACGCGCACCAGGACGACGACGCCCAGGTAGGGGTCGTACCAGGCGTCAACCAGCATGGCCTTCAGCGGCGCATTGATGTCGCCCTTGGGCGCCGGCAGCTTGGTGACGATGGCTTCCAGCACATCCTCGATGCCGATGCCGGACTTGGCGCTGCACAACACGGCCTCAGACGCGTCGATGCCGATCACGTCCTCGATCTGGGCGCGGACCCGCTCGGGCTCGGCGGCCGGCAGATCGACCTTGTTCAGGACCGGGACGATCTCGTGATTGTTGTCGATCGCCTGATAGACGTTGGCCAGGGTCTGGGCCTCGACGCCCTGCGACGCATCGACGACCAGCAGCGACCCCTCGCACGCCGCCAGCGACCGCGACACTTCGTAGGCGAAGTCCACGTGGCCGGGCGTGTCCATCAGGTTCAGGATGTAGTCCTGCCCGTCCTTGGCCCGATAGGCCAAACGCACGGTCTGGGCCTTGATGGTGATGCCCCGTTCCTTCTCGATGTCCATGTTGTCGAGCACCTGCTCAGACATCTCGCGAGCGGTCAGGCCGCCGGTGTGCTGGATCAGTCGGTCGGACAGGGTCGACTTGCCGTGGTCGATGTGCGCGACCACGCTGAAGTTCCGAATGTTCGAGATAGGGGGAGTCGTCATCCGCGCGCCCTATCACGCGGACGTGTCGGGGACCAGAGCGAGCGCCGATCTGCGCCTTTGTCGGTTTCAGATTAAGGCTTTGCAACAATCGCTTTCGGCGTTTGAGAGGAACAAACACAAGCTGTAAACAGCTTTGCCCTACAGGCTCGGCGTAAGCCGATGATCCGCTTCGCCTGCAACCGAGGATTTCCCCGTGTCAAAGACGACCCGAACCGCTCTGGGCCTTAGCGCCGTTGCGCTGTCCGCCCTGCTGCTGGCGAGCTGCGGCGGACACGGAGGCGATGAAAAGAAAGAAGAAAAAGCGGGCAGTTCGCGCCAGACCGTCACGGCGGCGACCGTCGCCCAGACCAGTCTGAACCGTGTCATCACCGCATCCGGCACCGTGTCGGCCTGGCAGGAGGTGCCCGTCGGCGCCGAGACCGGCGGCCTAACGGCGGTTGCCCTCTATGTGGACGAGGGCTCCTACGTCCGCGAAGGACAGCCGCTGGTGCAGATGAACGACGTGTTGCTGCGCGCCCAGGTTCAGCAACAGCAGGCCGGCGTCCAGACCGCCGAGGCCAACAACGCCCACGATGACGCTGCTCTCGCCCGCGCGCAGGAACTGAAGGAACGTGGCTTCCTCAGCCAGGCGGCGCTGGACACGGCCCTGGCCAATCAGCGCGCCTCCGCCGCCAATCTGGCCTCGGCCCGCGCCTCACTGGCCGAGACACGCACACGCCTGTCGCAGGCGACCATTCGCGCGCCAGTGTCCGGCCTGATCATCAGCCGCAGCGTGACCAAGGGCCAGATCATCTCGGCCGGGACCGAACTGTTCCGCATGGTGCGCGACGGCCGTCTGGAGCTGAACGCCCAGGTGCCCGAGACCCAGTTGGGTCTGATCCGCGCAGGCCAGTCGGCGACTATCTCCTCCAGCGAGGGCGGCGACACCACCGGCACGGTGCGGATCGTGACGCCAGAGGTGAACGCCGAGACCCGCCTGGGCCTGGCCCGCATCACTCTGGCGACCGGAAGCCACCTGCGCCCCGGCATGTTCGCCCGCGCCGACATCGCCGCTGGCGATCAACCCGCGACCACGGTGCCGACAGCGGCGGTGCTGTATCGCAACAACAAGCCCGGCGTCTTCGTCCTGAACACCGATAGTTCGGTCCACTTCCAGCCGATCACCGTCCTGTCGCGCAGCGACGCCCAGACGGCGGCCGAGGGCGTCGCCATCGGCGCACGCGTGATCGTGGACGGCGCAGGCTTCCTGAACGAGGGCGACCGGGTCACGGTGGCCCAGGCCCCTGCCCCGACGCCCGCCGCCCAACCGGCCGCTGCACCCGCGGCCAAATAGGACCCGATCATGAACCAGATCTCGTCCTGGGCGATCAAGAACCCGATACCGATCATCCTGTTGTTCGTCCTGCTGACGCTGGGCGGGGTGGTCGGCTTCTCGGGCATGCGGATCAACTCCAACCCCGACATCGACTTCCCGCTGGTTTCGGTCACGGCTGCGCGTCCCGGCGCCGCGCCCGCCGAAATGGAGGTGCAGGTCACACGACTGATCGAGGACTCGCTGGCCGGTCTGTCGGGCGTGCGCCACATCAACTCCAACATCAGCGACGGGGTTTCCTCGACCGTCATCGAGTTCGAGTTGGGCACAGACACCGACCGCGCCACCAATGACGTGCGCAACGCCATGACCGGCCTGCGCGCCAGCCTGCCCCAGGACATGCAGGAACCGGCGGTCCAGCGCATCGACATCACCGGCGACGCCCTGATCACCTATGTGGTCCGTTCGCCGACCATGACGCCCGAACAGATCAGCTGGTTCATCGACAACGAAATGAGCCGCGCCCTGCTGGCCTTGGGCGGGGTGGGTCAGGTCAACCGCTCAGGCGGCGTGGATCGCGAAATCCGCGTTGAACTGGACCCCCAACGTCTGGACGCCTACGGCGTCACCGCCGCTCAGGTCAGCCAGGCCCTGATCAACGTCAACAACAACCTGCCCGGCGGGCGCGTCACCATTTCCGGTTCGGAGCGCGCCGTTCGCACCCTAGGCGCCGCCACCTCGGTCGAGCAGCTTCGCGGGGCCCTTATCCCTCTGGGGAATGGCCGGACCGTACGCCTGGATAGTCTGGGCGCCGTCGAGGATAAATGGACCGAGCCGCGCCGTCTGGCCCGTTACAACGGCCAGGAAGCCGTCACCTTCAACTTCCTGCGCTCGCGCACGGCCAGCGAGGTCAAGGTCGCCGACAAGGTGCGCGAGGAGGTCAAGCGCATCGACGAGGCCCACCCCGAGCTGACCATCCAGCAGGTCACGGCCAGCGTCGAGGAGATCGAGGAAAGCTATTTCGCCTCTCTTGAGGCGCTGGTTGTCGGCGCCATTCTGGCGGTCATTGTCGTCTTCATCTTCCTAAGAGACTGGCGGGCCACCTTTATCGCGGCGACGGCCATGCCGATGTCGCTGATCCCGACATTCGCCATCCTGGGCCCGCTGGATCAGTCGCTGAACGTGGTCACCCTGCTGGCCCTGTCGCTGACCATCGGCATCCTGGTCGATGACGCCATCGTCGAGATCGAAAACATCGTCCGGCACATGCGGGACGGAAAACCGCCCTATGACGCCTCTATCGAGGCCGCAGACGAGATCGGCCTGGCGGTCGTGGCGACCACCGGCACCATCGTGGCGGTGTTCGCCCCCGTGGGCTTCATGCCCGGCATCATCGGCCAGTTCTTCAAGGCCTTCGCCCTGGCGGCCTGTATCTCCGTGATCTTCTCGCTGGTAGTGGCGCGGACCCTGACGCCGCTGATGGCGGCCTACATCCTCAAACACACCCATCATGAGGATAAGGACCCGTTCTGGATGAGCGGTTATCTGCGGGCCCTGCGCTGGTCGCTGGGCAATCGCTGGAAGGTGTTCATCCTGGGCATAGTGTTCCTTGTCGCGGCGGTCGGAGCCTCGATGGCGGCCAAGATGTCGTTCGAGTTCATGTCGCCCGGCGACACCGCGCGCGCCGCCTTCCAGGTCGAAACCGCGCCGGGCGCGACCTTGCGCGAAACGGATGCGATCGTGCAGCAGATCACACGCAAGCTGGAGGCCCGTCCCGAGGTCACGTCGGTCTATGCCTCGATCGGCGGTCAGGAAGTGAACCAGGCCAACATCTACGCCGACCTGGTGCCCAAGGGTAAGCGTAAGCTGAGCCAGCAGGCCTTCGCCCGCGCCATGGTCGACGAACTGAAACAGATTCCCGGCGCCCGCATTCGCGCCGGCGTCGCGCAGCAGGGCGGCGGTCCCGGCGACGGCACGACCTACACTTTCTCTCTGCTGGGCGATAATCCCGAGACGCTGAATGCTGCGGCCCGCCAGGTCGAAGAGGAGATGCGCGGCGTCAAGGGTCTGGCGAACGTGGTCAACTCGGCCGCCATCGCCCGCCCCGAAATCCTGGTCACGCCCCGCGCGGACGAGGCGGCTATGGCGGGCGTGTCCGCGGGCGCCATCTCGCAGGCCGTGCGGGTCGCCACCATCGGCGATGTCGATCAGAACCTGCCCAAATACAATCTGGGCGACCGGCAGATCCCGATCCGGCTGCAACTGACCGAGGCCGCGCGCGAGGACATCACCGTCCTGCAGAACCTGCGGATTCCGGCCAACAACGGCGCCACGGTGCCGCTGAGCGCTGTCGCCGATATTCAGTTCGGCGCAGGCCCCGCCACCGTGACACGCCAGGACCGCTCGCGGATCGCCTCGATCAGTGCGGAACTGGACGGCATCGCCACCGGCGCCGCCAGTGCAGCGGTGCAGAAACTGCCTGCGGTGAAGAACCTGCCGCAGGACGTGCGCCAGGTTGCGGCGGGCGACACCGAGTTCATTCAGGAAATGCTGACCGGCTTCGCCATAGCCTTCGCTTCGGGCATCTTCCTGATGTACGCGGTGCTGACGCTGCTGTTCAAAAGCTTCGCCTATCCGATCACCATCATGGCGGCCCTGCCGCTGGCCATCGGCGGCGCCTTCATCGCCCTGGCCATCGGGGGCGCCAACTTCTCCATGTCCGCCCTGATCGGGGTGCTGATGCTGATGGGGATCGCGGCCAAGAACTCCATCCTGCTGGTCGACTATGTCATCATGGCCGAACAGGGCGGAATGCCGCGCCACGAGGCCATCATGGACGCGGCGCACAAGCGCGCCCGCCCGATCCTGATGACCACCTTCGCCATGGGCGCGGGCATGGTGCCGATCGCGCTGGGGGTCGGGGCTGACGTGCAGTTCCGCGCACCCATGGCCATCGCCGTGCTGGGCGGATTGATCTCCTCGACCTTCCTGTCCCTGCTCTACATCCCGGCGATCTTCACCATCGTGGACGACTTCGCCCAGTGGATACGCGGCATCCTGCGCCGCAAGACGGCGGGTCAACGCGAACTGGCCAAGCCGCGTCAACAGCCCCCCCTGGTCGAATAGACGAAGGGCCGCTCTCAGGCCCAGACCAGTCCAGAAATGCAAGGGCCGACCGGAAAGCCGGTCGGCCCTTTGTTTTGCCCCGCCGCTACAAGGCGGCCTGCGTGGTTCAGTTTCGGCGCCGGAACTGGTCCACGCCCGTCACCGCCAAAGAAAAGGGCCGCCCGGTTTCCCGAACGGCCCCGCCTCACTCAGCCTTGCGGCTGGGCGATCAGTATTTGACCCGCAGCGTCACGCCCCAGGTGCGCGGCGCGCCGAGGTAGGCGTTGTAGGTCGCCGTGTCGGTGGCCTGATTGTAATAGGTGCCGTCAGCCTGCGGCGTGGCGGTGTTGGCGAAGGCCGTGCCTTGCAGCGGTGCGGCGAAACCGACCTGGGTGTACTTCTCTTCGAACAGGTTCTGACCCCAGACATCCACGGTCCAGCGTTCGTCTTCGGCGCCGATCGAGACCCGGCCGTTGACGACCGTAAAGGCCTCCTGATGCTTGTAGGGCAGCAGGTCGGAGCCGGTGTTGTACTCGGTCGAATATTTGGCCGACAGGTTGAACCCGCCGCGCAGGCCGCCGCCCAGCGAACGGTCGAACGCCAGGGCGCCGGTCAGGGACCATTCCGGGGCGAACGAAGCGCGGGCGCCCGGCAGCAGCGACAGCTGCGGGAAGCGGCCCGGGCTGGACATGTCGGCGGCGGTGAAGCGGCCGTATTTGGCGTCGGTGTAGGTCACGCCGCCCTGGAACATCAGGCCTTCGATCGGCGTGAACCAGACCATGTCGGCGTCGACGCCCTTGGAGCGCAGCTCAGGAATGGATTCCACCACGAAGGCGGTGCCCAAGAAGGTGTTGAGCTGGAAGTTCTCGAACTTCTGATCGAAGTACGAAATGTTCAGCAGCATGGTGCGGTTGAACAAGGTCGTCTTCAGACCCGCTTCATAGCTGTCGACGGTCTCGGCCTTGAACAGCAGCGACGGATCAGGCGTCACGCCCGTCTGAACGCGGTCCATGTTGTAGCCCGCGCCCTTATAGCCGCGCGCATAGGACAGATAGGCCATGACGGAAGGGTTGAAGCGGTAGGACGCCTTGAAGGTGCCGCTCAGGTCGGTGTCGTCGAACTTCTCCGAGATCGCGCGATTATCGTACAGCGGGTTCGACCAGGGCAGGCACAGCAGGCCCAGCGCCGCCGCAGGCGTGGCCACATTGGCGGTGCCGGGGATAGCCGAAGGCGTTCGGTTCGCCGGGTTCTGGTTCGCCAAGGCGCCGCCACAGGCCAGACCGTTGGAGCCCAGATTGTCCTGCACGCCCAGCAGACGCTTGCTGTCATAGGTGTAGCGCAGGCCCAGGTTCAGTTCGAAGGCCTCGGTCACCCGCAGGGTGTTGTTGGTGAACAGGGCGACCGATTTCGACGTTTGGGAATAACGGTCCTGATACGCCTTGCCCGTGCCGAAGGTCGGTGCGGTGGCGCTGGGAGGAACGAGCCCCAGGGCGCAGAGCGGTTGCCCCGCCGTCGCACCCGCCGTGCCGACCAGGAAGCCGTTGGGATTGGTGAAGCAGCCAATGCGCGACGGGCTGGGACCACCGAACGCCGCTGGAACCGATGCAGTCAGCAGCAAGGAGGCGAAGGCGTTATAGTCCGAGCCATAAACATAGCTGTCGTCGCGGTAGATGTCTTCCTTGGTCGCGAACAGACCAACCAGCCAGTCGAACCTGTCCGAGGTTCCGGCCAGGCGCAGTTCCTGGGTCAGGTTGCCGACGCCATAGCCGTTCGAACCGTCATTATCCCGGTGCAGGATGTCGGCGCCGGTGTAGTCCAGATCCATGCCCTGCTGGAACGACCAGTCGCGCCATGAGGTCTGCGACGTCAGGGTGGCGTTGATGCTGGGGAAGTCGATGGTGGCTTCCGCCGACAGACCCATGTCTTCCATCTGCTGCGGGGTTTCGCGGTTGGCGTAGGCCAGACGCGAGAAGGGCACGACGCCGAACCCGGCGACGGGCGGCGTCTGGCCTGGCCCCTTGGAGCCGGTCAAGGCGGCGATGAAGGCCTGCGACGGTCCAACGCGGGTTTGCACGGCGGCGCAGCAGTATTCGTCGCGCTTGCTGTAGTCGGCGATCAGGCGGATCGAGACGTCGTCGTTAGGCAGGATCAGCAGCTGGCCGCGGCTGGTCCAGTAGTTCTGGGTGCCGTCGTCAGAGCGCGTGTTCGGCCCCTTGCCGTTGTTGACCTCATAGAAGCCGTCACGCTCGCGGTGGGCGACGAACAGGCGACCGGCGATCTTGTCGGTCAGGGGGCCGGTGGCCGAAACCGAACCGCCGATGGCGCCATAGTTGCCGCCGGTCAGTTCACCCTCGATCGAGGGGGTGAACGAGGGGCGCTCGGTGATGATGTTGATGACGCCGGCCGAGGTGTTCTTGCCGAACAGGGTGCCCTGCGGCCCCTTCAGAACCTCGATGCGGCTCAGTTCACCCAGGTCGCCAAAGCCGACGGCGTTGCGCGAACGATAGACGCCGTCGATCACCACGCCGACCGAGCTTTCCAGACCGGGGTTGTCGCCGACGGTGCCGGCGCCGCGGATGCGGACGGTGGTCGAGGCTTCCGACTGGGTCGAGGTGACCGTCATGCCGGGCGTCAGGATCTGCAGATCCTTGATGTCCTGCACGCCCGCGCCCGTCAGCAACTCCTGCGACAGGGTCGTGACCACGATCGGCACGTCCTGCAGGCTCTGCTCGCGCTTCTGGGCGGTGACGATGATGTCGTCGACGCTCGACGGCGTCGATTGCTGCGCCGAGGCGACGCCTGCAAAGCCAAAGGCGGCGGCGCCGATCACGACAGCGGATACGGTGGTCTTGAGATGTTGAATTTGGCGCATAAGCGACCTCCCGGCTGGAGCCCGGCCGCAACAACGACCGCAGCATTCCCTGTTCCCAATCGACCCGGCTCTGCGTGGAGACGAGTTCAATAAGACTGAGGCTAAGCGCGCTTCGGGCCGCCTCACAAGCAAGCGTTGTTCCCTGCGTCGATTTTTCGCCGCAGTTGCGCGCGCCTGTGGCTGGGAAGCGACATAAATAGCTTCCGCAAGGTCAGTATTTGTGTTGAAATTCCATGATTTTGCGACGCACAATGTTCTTCTGGTTGCATTGCACAACACACATCAGTCAGGGATTTCTCGCCCCCGCCTGCCACCCGCCAGCCGCAGGATGACCGCCGCAGACACGGCCGACAGGATCGAGCCGCCGATAACGCCCAGCTTGACCTCCACCTGTTCAGGCGAATCCACCGCGCCGGGGAAGGCCAGAACCCCGATGAACAGGCTCATGGTGAAGCCGACGCCGCACAGCAGGGATACGCCGTAAACCTGCAGCCAGCTGGCGTCCGTAGGCCGCGCGCCGATCTTCAACGCCGAGGCGATCCGGGCCGCGCCAAACACCCCGATCTGCTTGCCGAAGAACAGGCCCAGAGCGATGGCGATGACCAGGGGCGCGAAAGCCTGTTCCAGCGAAAGCCCAGCGAACGACACCCCCGCCTTGGCGAAGGCGAACAGAGGCAGCACCAGAAAGGCGTTCCACGGATGCAGGTCGTGGATCGCTTCTTTCAGCGGGCTCTGGCCGTCTTCCAGACGCGGCCTGATCGGCACGATCATCGCAAAGGCCACAGCCGTCAGGGAGGTGCTAAGCCCCGAGCGGACAGTCAGCCACCAGACCACTGCAAAACCCAGCGCCCAGAAGGGCGTGGGGATGCGGATGCGATGAGCGACGACGCCGCCCACGGCCAGAAGCCCCAGGGCCCACAGCAGCGGCGTCCAGTTCGCCCCCTCGCTGAACAGAACGGCGATCAGGGCGATGGCCCCAAGGTCATCGACAATGGCCAGGGTCAGCAGGAACACCCGCAGCGACGACGGCAGACCGCGCCCGACGAAGCCGAAGATGGCCAGAGCAAAGGCGATGTCGGTCGCCAGCGGAATGGGCCAGCCCTGATGCGGCGCACCGATCACGCCTGACAGCAGCAGATAGACCGCCGCCGGCCCCGCCATGCCGCCCAGCGCCGCCAGCACCGGCGTCGCCAGCTTGCGCGGGTCGCTGAGCTCGCCGCGCACAATCTCGTATTTGATCTCCAGCCCCACCACGAGGAAGAAGACCGCCATCAGCCCTTCCTTGATCCAGTTGGAGATCGTCTCCTCCAGCCGGATCGGGCCGACCTGGACGATGTGATAGGACTTCAGCCAGGCGAAATAGTCCGCTGACCAGGGTGAGTTGGCCACCATCAGGGCCGCCACAGCAGCCAACGCCAAGGCGGCGCCGGAGGCAGCCTCGGTCTTGAGGAAATCGAGAGTCAGTTTGCGCGCCACGGCGGCCTCCAAACGAAAGGAAGAAACGTCGTGACGCCAGGTTATCGACGGGCGTCGGACCGGATTCACCGCCCGCAGGCGACGCCAGCCTGACCGCGCACAGCGGCCTGATGTCTGTCGTGGATTATAGGCGAAGCTGGGCGCGGGGCCAACTGTTCGTGCCTGCTCTTTCGCGATCTGCGCTTGTTATCTTTCGTCATCCTCCGGGCCGCGTAGCGGAACCGGGGGACCCAGCGGCGCGCGAGAGCGCGAACCTGTAGCGGCCCGGAGCTTTGAACGGGTTGCGGCGCACACATTTCGCCTGACGGCGCCGCTGGGTTCCGGGTCTTCGCTACGCTTCGCCCGGAATGACGAAAGTAAATGAACGAAGCCGTTGCGCTTCACCCGTCGGACACGCACCTAGCCCTCCATGCCCGTCTCCCCCGCCTATCGCCCCGAACCCCGCTTCATCGACCTCGGCCCCGACTATTCGGACGGTGTTCAGGCCGCCGACTTCCCCCAGACGATCCTGCGCTTTCGCAATGACCGCGCCGCCGCCGAGGTCGGGCTGGAGGGACTGACGGACGCCGAATGGGTCGCCGTCTTCGGCCGGTTCCAGCCCCTGCCCGGTCAGCCCGGCCCGGTCGCCATGCGCTATCATGGCCACCAGTTCCGCCAGTACAATCCCGATCTGGGCGACGGACGCGGCTTTCTGGCGGCGCAGATGCGTGACGCCAATGGCCGCCTGCTTGATCTGGGCACCAAGGGATCAGGCCAGACGCCGTGGTCGCGCAACGGCGACGGACGGCTGACCTTGAAGGGCGGGGTGCGCGAGATTTTGGCCGCGTCGATGCTGGAGGCGCTGGGCGTGCCGACCAGCCGCGCCTTCTCGCTAATCGAGACGGGCGAGGCGCTGGAGCGCGGGGACGAACCCTCGCCCACCCGATCCGCCGTACTGGTGCGGCTGTCGCACTCCCATGTGCGGTTCGGCACCTTCCAGCGCGCCGCCTATCTGGGCCGCACCGACCAGACCGAGGCCCTGCTGGAGCACGTCCGCAGCCTGTATCACCCGCAGGTCGCGCCGGGCGACGCGCCCGGTCTGCTGCGCGCGGTGGTCGAGGCCTCGGCCAGGGTGACGGCCCACTGGATCGCCGCGGGCTTCGTCCACGGGGTGCTGAACACCGACAATCTGAACGTCACGGGCGAGAGCTTCGACTATGGGCCGTGGCGGTTCCTGCCCCACTACGACTCGGCCTTCACCGCCGCCTATTTCGACCAGACCGGCCTCTATGCCTTCGCGCGCCAGCCCGAGGCGGTGTTCTGGAACCTGACCCAATTGGCGGGGGCGCTGAAGCCCGTCGCCGACGGTCCCGAAGGGCTGACCGAAGCGCTGAACAGCTTCGGCCCCGCCTATATCCGCGAACTGCGCGCGGCCTTCCTGATGCGTCTGGGCGTACTCAGCCTAGGCGAGGCCGCCGACCAGCGCCTGCTGGACGCGACCCTGGCGCTGCTGCGTGAAAACGGCGAGGCGATGCGGTGGGAGCCGCTGTTCTTCGACTGGTTCGGCGGCTTCGCCTCGTCAGCCCGCGCCCTGTCAGGACCGCGCGGCAAACTCTATCAGGGCGAGGCCTTCGACGCCTTCCGCTTCGCCCTGATGGAGCACGAGCCCGACCGCATCGAACGGCTGGAACACCCCATGTTCGCCGCCCGCGAACCCGAGGAGATGCTGATCGAAGAGGTCGAAACCCTCTGGTCCGCCATCGCCACAGACGACGACTGGTCGCCCCTGCACGCCAAACTGGCCCGTCTGGACGCCGCCCGCACGGCCTGGGGATTCAGCATCTGAATCCCCTCCGCCGGCGCTGAACTAAAGAGCGGACCAGCGCCTCCGTTTCAGGGCTTGGGTTCATCCACGACACCCAGCACGGTCGTCGCAGACAGCGTCGGGGCCAGGATGGCGATGTCATAGCCCAGCGCCAGGTTCCGCCACTCCGTCGGCGCAGACGCCACGCCGCCTGCACGAAGCTTGCGCAGATCGATCAGGGTCCAGTCGCCCGGCGAATAATCGGCGGGCCGCATGAGCAGGACGTCCTTACCCCAGTCTGCGTCCTCATCCGCGGTGATGTCGAACGGCTGCACAGTGACCGCGCGGCCCACGCCCGCATAGCTGCCCGCCGTCCCCTTGGCCCCCAGGACCATGATGTGCAGGGCGTTGACGCCCTCGCCATCCGCGCGTTCGGCGACATAGGCGCCAATATCACGCTGGTTCAGCGGGTTCAGGCTCTTGTAGATGTGCCAGGCCCCGAACTTCATCAGAACCCGCGCCTTCGGATTTTCCGTGAGGTGAGCAGCCAGAGTGCGCTTCATCAAGCGCGCCCGACGGCCATTGGGATCACCCGAACGGGATTGCGACCCGTGATAGATCGCGCGGCTCTCCGTCAGCAGACCAAATAGATACTGGGCGCGTTCGCCCCCATCGCGGGCGATGGCGACGCCAGCCTGATCCAGCGCCTCCTGCGTTACGGCGAACAGGAACAGATCGCCGGGCGAACCTGACTCAAGAGCGGCGGCCGTCATTTCCCGATCCTGCGAAGCCAAGACCTCGATCGCGGCGCGGGCGATCGGGCCGGGATTGGATTTCAACATCTCACCCAGCAGATAGCCGCCTGCCCCGAGAAACTCCTGGTCCAGCCCCCAGAGTTCAAAGTTCGCGCCTGCAGCGGCGGCGCAGTCTGCGGCCATCTGACCTTCGTCACGCCCGTTGAAGAAGGCCAGAGCGTCGGGGTGCTCGCGCATGAGGTCGGCGATGCGCGCTTCTCGGTCGCCGGATCGCATGACAGACCCTATGGCGCGCGCCGCTTCCGGTCCCGTCTCGATAGCCATCGCCGTCAGGCCGGTGGGCGCCATCAGGCGACAGACCTGGGTCGTGAAGGCGGGAATCTCCCGGCTCATATGGCTTTCGCCGATCAGCACATACTGGCTGTCCGCAATGGCCTGCCCCAGCACAGCCGCGCCTGCGCCTGAAAAGCCGTTGGGGCCAACGCCCAGGGGCAGGCTGGCCTGACTGATCTGTTGCGTAAAGTCAGCGGGCGGGGGCGTTTGCGCATAGGCCCCGCCCGCGAACACCGCCGCACTCGCCATCCCCATGGCGCAAGCCAGTTTCCGAATCTTCACTCTAGACACCCCTCATATTCAGCCGTCGTTTAGCGAGGCGGCAGCGGGCCGCCCAGTGAACATGCGTCCATGTTAGGGATCTGGACGTCTCCGTCGCCAGGCGCCCGTCCCTACGCGCCCCAACCGCAAACCTTACAAAAGCTTCATCTCGTTTATCGATAATTTCATTGCCTGTTTTTCGATAAATCCATATCGATAATCGTGAAGACGCCGCAGGGAGCGACGTCACGGGGGTTATCCAAATGAAGCTTATCGGCAAACGCTCCGCCGCCAGCGGCCTGCGCTGGGTGTTGGGACTGGCGAACATATTCATCATGCTGGGCGCGATCGGCATCACGGTCGTGCTGGCGCTTTCGATCATCATTCCTGATTTCGGCGCTGGCGTGGTCGAAGGCCTGAACGTCAAACATGACCTGAACAACAATATCGAGATCGCAGGTCGATTGACGCTTCTGGGAGCCGCCATCGCGGTCGGCCTGACCTGGTGGATCATCAATCGTCTGCGCCGCATCCTGCTGGCGGTGAACCAGGGCGACGCTTTTGAACCGGCCAATGTCGGTCGCTTGCAGGCAGTGGGCTTCAGCCTGCTGGGCATACAGCTGACGGCGCTGATGCTCTCGGTCGTCGCACCGATCAGCATCGGAGAATCGCCCGCTGATTATGACCTGAGCCTGGGGTCATGGCTGGGCATTCTGGTGGTCTTCATCCTGGCCGAAGTGTTCCGGCAGGGTTCGGCCATGCGCGACGAACAACTGACCACGGTTTGAGGCGCGTCATGATCATCATTCAACTGGACCGGCTGCTGCTGGAGCGCCGCATGTCCCTGACCGAACTGTCCGACCGTGTCGGCGTGACTTTGGCCAATCTGTCGATCCTGAAGACCGGCAAGGCGCGGGCCGTGCGGTTCTCGACGCTGGACGCCCTGTGCCGGGAACTGGACTGCACCCCCGGCGACCTGATCGTCCAGACGACGGGACCACAGCCCACGAACATTGACTAACCGCCCTCTTTGGAAAGTTTCTTTGTCCTGATGTAAAAGTCGCTTGACTCAACTTAGCGCCCAAGCGTAAAGCTCCCTTGTCACAACGACAGGGGAGCTTGTCATGAACAAACAGAACACCACCAAGGACGTACCGGCCCGCGACAACGTCACGCCCGGCCTGGCCGCCGTCATCGTGCTGGGCGCGACCGTCAGCACCGCCACGCCCTTCTGGCCCCAGGCCTTGGGCGCGCCGCCGCCTCTGGGCCCCCTGCTGGTCGGCGCATGTCTGGTCCTGGGCATCCTCTGGCACTCGACCGTCTGGTGGCGTGACCTGAACGAAGACCAGCGCCAGATCCACCGCAAGGCCTGGTGGCATGGCGGAAACTTCGGGATCCTGCTGGGCGCCGCCGCCCTGCTGATCGTGCTGGCCACGGGCCTGCCGATCGCGCCCCAGCCTCTGTCCGACCGCCCCGCCGCCTGGGCCCTGTTCGGCTTCCTGTGCCTGCTGGCCGGTCAGGCCGTCGGCTACGGCGTCGCCTGGCTGGTTCACCGGGTGCGGGCATGAGCCCCCTGAACAACCGGGTGCGCGACCTGCGGAACCGCCAAAGCCTGTCGGTCGCCCAGCTGGCCGGTCAGATCGGCATCTCGCGCCTGACCCTGCACGCCCTTGAATCCGGCCTCTACACGCCATCGCTGCCTCTGGCGGTGCGCCTGGCCCGCGCCCTGAACCATCCGGTCGAAGACCTCTTCGCCGTCTGATCCGGCGGCGTCCGCCGCCGCCCATATTCCCTGAACATCAAAGGACAAGACCATGAACTTCCAGATCGCTCTGGGGCGCGCCGCCTCGCGCCTGCAATCCATCGGCTTCGGCGTCGCCGTAGGCCTGGCCGCCAGCGTCGCCTTCCTCGCCGTCGACGCCCATGCCGCCGAAGCGCCCGCAGCCCCCGCCCCCATCCCCCGCGCCGCCGGAGACGGCCCGGCCCTGTGGGCCATCCGCGACGCGGATTCGATCATCTATCTGTACGGCACCGTCCATATGCTGAAGGACGGCACGGCCTGGGGGTCCGACAAGGTGGACGCAGCCTTCAACTCGGCCTCACAGGTCTGGTTCGAGGTCACCGATCCCGACGACCAGTCCGCGCTCGGCCCGCTGTTCCAACAGTACGGTCTGTCGCCCGACAAGCCCCTGTCCAGCTGGCTGACCCCGCAGGAGCAGGCGACCTTCGACACGGCGATCCGCACCGTGGGCATCAGCCCCGAACAGATCGACCCCGCCCGCCCCTGGTTCGCCGCCCTGATGATCGCCACCGGCCCGCTGAAGGCCGCAGGCTTCGTGCCTGAGAACTCGGTCGAGCTGAACCTGCGCGCCCGGGCGCTGGCGGCGGGCAAGTCCATTCACGGGCTGGAGACGCTGGACCAGCAGGTCGGCGGCCTGGCGCGGATGAGCGATGAAGGCCAGATGGTCTATCTGCGCAGCTATCTGACCACCTATGCGACCGCCGCCGACCAGATGGAGCGCGCCGTGGCGGGATGGAGCACAGGCGACACCATCGCGATGGACCAGTTCGCCTTCGAGAACGGCCGCGCCATTTCCGAGGAAGTCCACCAGACCTTCCTGGCCAAGCGGAACGCCGACTGGGCCGATCAGATCGAAACCCTGCTGAAAGGGTCAGGCACGGCCTTCATCGCCGTCGGTGCCGCCCACTTGGCGGGAGACGACAGCCTGCAACAGCTTCTGGCCGCCAAGGGCATCACGGCGACCCGTGAGTAAACTTCCGAACCCGTTGCTTTTACGAGGCGAATCGGATCAAGCGCCCGCCCCGTAACAATTCGTCATCACCCGAAGTCATCAGTTGATGTCATCGGGTGATGACTATTTTTGAAAGCGCGGCTATAGACCCTCTTGCGAAGCGGTGACGACGAACCGATATCGTCACTGTTACGGATTAGGCATTCCTCCCCATGACCACCACCACCATGACTTCGGGCCGGTCCCGGACCCATTCGACCTACAAGAATGTCGCCCTCTGGACCTTCCAGGGATGGATCGCGATGTTCTTCATCGCCGCCGGTTACGCCAAGCTGACCGAGCCGATGACCAATCTGATCGCCCTGATGGGCTGGCCCGCCGTTGCGCCCGACAACATGGTGCGCGGCGTGGGCGTAGCCGAACTGATCCTGGGCCTGGCCGTGCTGGCGCCGCTGATCTCGTGGCGCATCGGACGTCCGATCCTGCTGACCGCCGCTGTCGGCCTGATCGCGATGGAGGCGACCATGTTGATGGTTCACGCCCTCAGCCACGATATAGGTCTGGCCGTCGTCAACCTGCTGCTTCTGGCCATCACCGTTCCGGTGCTGCTGGGTCGCCGCAAGGCCTGATCTCCCCCCCTCTCAGGCCCTGTGTGCAGAGGCCCGGAACCGGCAAGGTTCCGGGCCTTTTTCTTGCCTGCGACAGTTGGCGCACAAAGCTTACCCTTACGTGCGCGTAAGCCCCCTTCCCTTTACGTGCGCGTAAAGTTATGAAGACGGCATGGCCACTGCCGACGATCATCGCACCTATTCCATCCGCCAGTTGTGCCGCGAGTTCGGCGCGACGGCACGTGCGCTTCGCTTCTATGAGGACAAGGGGCTTCTGACCCCTGCGCGCAAGGGCCAGACGCGGGTCTATGATTCCCGCGACCGCGCACGGCTGAAACTGATCCTGAGGGGACGCCGCATCGGCTTCACCCTGCAGGAGATCCAGGACATGATGGATCTCTATGATCAGAAGGACCACAACGTCCATCAGATGGCGGTGGCCCTGGTGCGTCATCGCGCACAGATCGCTGCGCTGAAGCAGCAGCTCGAAGACATCGAGGGTGCGATCGAGACGGCGGAAACCGCCTGCGCCTGGATGGAATCCAAGCTTTCAGAACACCGCCCGGACCTGCTGCCGGGCGCCGAGGACTACGAGAAGCTTCTCCAGTCCCGCCTCAACCACGACCATCACCCCTTCAAAGCAAGAGCGTAACTCATGGCCTACAAGTCGCCTGTCCGTGACTTCACCTTCATCCTGAATGAAGTGCTGGAAATCGACCGCTACACCAACCAGCCGGGCTTCCAGGACGTGTCGTCGGACCTGATCGGCCAGATCCTGGAAGAAGGCGCCAAGTTCGCCGACGAAGTGATCGCGCCGATCAACAATCCGGGCGACAAGGAAGGCTGCCACTGGGCCGAGGGTGGCGTGGTCACCGGACCCAAGGGCTGGAAAGAAGCCTATAAGGCCATGTCGGAAGCGGGTTGGATGGCGCTGGCCGCCGACCCGGCCTACGGCGGTCAGGGCATGCCCAGCGTGGTCGCATCGGCCTTTGGCCAGATGACGGCGGGCGCATCGGCCGCCTTCTCGATGTATCCGGGCCTGACGGCGGGCGCCTATGCGGGCATCCATGCCAACGCGTCCGAAGAGCTGAAGCAGAAATACCTGCCCAAGATGGCCACCGGCGAATGGTCGGGCACGATGAACCTGACCGAGCCGCAGTGCGGCACCGATCTGGGCATGGTCCGCACCAAGGCTGTGCCCAACGGCGACGGCTCCTATTCGATCACCGGCCAGAAAATCTGGATCTCGGCGGGCGAGCACGACTTCGCCGACAACATCATCCACACGGTGCTGGCCCGCGTTGAAGGCGCGGTTCCGGGCATCAAGGGCCTGTCGCTGTTCGTGGTGCCCAAGTATCTGGTCAACGAAGACGGTTCGCTGGGTGAGCGCAACACGCTGGAATGCGCCGGTCTTGAGCACAAGATGGGCATCCACGGCAACGCCACGGCGGTCATGCAATATGACGGCGCCAAGGGCTGGCTGATCGGCGAAGAAGGCCGCGGCATGAACAACATGTTCGTGGTCATGAACGAGGCCCGCCTGGGCACCGGCCTGCAAGGTCTGGCCATCGGCACCGCCGCCTATCAGGCAGCTGTCGAGTTCGCCCGCGACCGCCTGCAGGGCCGTTCGCTGACCGGACCGAAGAACCCGGAAGGCCCGGCGGACAGCATCATGGTCCACCCCGATGTGCGCCGGATGCTGCTGGAGTCCAAGGCCTTCGTCGAAGGCGGTCAGGCCTTCATCCTATGGACCGCGCTGCAGGCCGATCTGGAGAAGTCCGAAGACGCCGCCGTCGCCACCAAGGCCAAGGACTACATGGGTCTGCTGACGCCGGTGCTGAAGGCCTATCTGACGGACAAGGGCTTCCACGTCGCGTCGCTGGGCATGCAGGTTCACGGCGGCTCGGGCTACACCGAACACTTCACCGCCTCGCAGTATCTGCGCGATGCGCGCATCACCATGATCTACGAAGGCACCAACGGCATTCAGGCGCTTGATCTGGTCGGTCGCAAGCTGCCCGCCAACGGCGGCCGCGCCATCATGACCTGGTTCGGCGAGATCGACGCCTTCGTCGCCGAGAACAGCGGCAATGAAGCCATCAAGCCCTTCGTGGACGGTCTGGCCGATGTGAAGGCCAAGCTGCAGGAAGGCACCATGTGGATGATGCAGAACGGCATGGCCAACCCGGATAACGCCGGCGCCGCCTCGACCGACTATCTGAACGTCTTCGGCATCACGGCTCTGGCCTATATGTGGGCGCAGATGGCCAAGGCCGCCCAGGCGCAGGTGGAAGCCGGTGCGACCGACCCCTACTACGCCACCAAGCTGCAGACCGGCCGCTACTTCGTCGAGCGCATCCTGCCCGACGCCGAAGCCCACCTGAAGAAGCTGAAGACCGGCGCCGACGTGCTGATGGCGATGCCCGCCGAGGCATTCTGATTCAGCCGACTGGCCTTGCCTGCGGCAAGGCCAGTCGTGACTTCTCGCGTTCGAATTCTTCGAGAGACAAAGGACCTTTGACCGAAACAGACGGTTCCGCCAAAGGCCCATCAAGCGCCCGTATGATATAGTAATAGCTTAGATGACTGCCGTCGTTGTCTTCATCGACGCTAGCGACGACATAACGATCATCGTACCCGACCTCGAACACCGTGGCTGGAATGCGCTCAATGCAATTCCCGTCATCAAGTGAGTAACAAAGCATCTGCTCCGCTGGAGCATCCGTCGCGACGAGCCGATAACGACCGACAACATCCCGATCCTGTACTGGGCCGCAACCAGCCAACACCGCAGCAGCCGCCAGTAATAGAAAAAGCCGCATAACCCCATCCATCTCAAAGGCACGGCGACAATGACCGGAGCCACATATTTAGGGAAGACGCCGTGAACGTGCTCAACAGCCCCGAACCCGCCTTCATGCAGGAAGAGGAAATCACCCTCTTCTCCGACAGCGTCGGCAAGTGGATCGACGAGCACGCGCCGTTGGACAAGGTGCAGCAGTGGATCGCCAACTCCAGCGTGCCGCGCCAGCTGTGGAACGACGCAGGCGATGCGGGCCTCTTGGGCCTGTCGCAGCCGGAAGAAGACGGCGGCTTCGGCGGCGACTATCGCCATGAGGTCGTGCTGATGCGCCAGCTGGGCTGGAAGGGCGCCGACCACTTCGGCATCTCGCTGCACAATGCGATCGTGATGCCCTACATCTGGCACTACGGCACCGAAGAGCAGAAGCAGCGCTGGCTGCCGCGTCTGCAGACCGGCGAACTGGTCGGCGCCATCGCCATGACCGAGCCGGGCGCAGGCTCCGACCTGCAGGGCGTCAAGACCACCGCCATCAAGTCCGGCAATGGCTATGTGGTCAACGGCTCCAAGACCTTCATCACCAACGGCCAGTTGGCCAATCTGATCATCGTCGTGGCCAAGACCGACCCGTCGCAAGGCTCGAAGGGCACGTCGCTGATCGTGGTCGAAACGGACGGCGCCGAAGGCTTTGAGCGCGGCCGCAACCTGCACAAGATCGGCATGGAGGCCAACGACACCTCCGAACTGTTCTTCAATGACGTGAAGGTGCCTGCCGACAACATCATCGGCGGGGTCGAGGGACAAGGCTTCGTGCAACTGATGCAGCAACTGCCGCAGGAGCGTCTGAACATCGCCGTTCAAGGCGTCGCCGCCGCCGAGCGCGGGCTGGAGGCCACCATCGCCTACGTCAAGGAACGCAAGGCCTTCGGCAAATCGATCCTTGAGTTCCAAAACACCCAGTTCAAGCTGGCCGAGGTCAAGACCAAGTTGACCGTCGCCAAGGTCTTCGTCGACCACTGCATCGGCCTGCACCTTGAGGGCAAGCTGGACGCCGCCACCGCCTCGATGGCCAAATACTGGGTCACCGACATTCAGGGCGAGACCATCGACGAGATGCTCCAGCTGTTCGGCGGCTATGGCTATATGAACGAGTACCCGATCGCCCAGCTGTACAAGGACGCCCGCGTCCAGCGCATCTACGGCGGCACCAACGAGATCATGAAGCTGCTGATCGCGCGGACGCTTTAGGCGCGAAGGCCCTGACGGGATGGCGCTGATCGAGAAAAGCCCGTTCGAGCGATTTGTGGACGGGCTGGCGCAACGATTGAAGGCTGTCCTGGCCTCCAGGCCAAAGCCCGTCATCCCGCGTTTCGAACATCCTGACCGGGATGTCGTCTGGCGGCAGGATGGGCCAGGATCGGGCGTCTGGTTCGAGGTCGTACGCCGCCCTGACGACCTCTACAGTTTCACTGAATGGCGGCGGGAAAAGGTCTCAGCGCCCAAGCTCGGCTCATGGGAAGCCGAGTTCCCGCTGTTTGAATCCGGCCTCTACCAAACCCAGGCCGAAGCACAGGTAGGGCTGGCGGATTACCGTGCACGAGGGTCAGGAGAACAGGGGTGACCGCCTTAGCGACCCAGCCACGCCCCCGCGACCAGACCCAGCGCGATCAGCCCGCCCGCGCCGACGATGGAAAGCCCGATCCAGCGGCCTGCCTGGGTCACGGCCTGGGCCGTCTGGCGGTCGCCAGCGCCCTGGCCGTCCGCCTCGCGCAACAGACGCCGCGACACCGCCCGGATGATGCGGGGCAGGTCGCCGCCTGACGCCGAAAGGTCCAGCAGGGCGCCGACCAACTGGTTCTGCACGGTTCCCAGGCTGCGCGGCGAAAAGACCACCCGCTTCCAGGCCCCGCTCATGGCGCGCACCAGAT